>Ga0326721_10000143_pt1 | contig 31180 bp, 39 predicted proteins | sample SGPome_FD_203951 | JGI IMG/M metagenome (GOLD analysis project Ga0326721, IMG submission 203951) | Soil microbial communities from Southern Great Plains, Lamont, Oklahoma, United States - SGP_1_2016 | ecosystem: Engineered > Artificial ecosystem > Soil microcosm > Unclassified | place: USA...
GTACGAGTGGCACCAGAAGCAGGGGCGCCACCCGGACGCCGCGCTGGGCCTGTCGAAGAAGGCATGGCTTACTTGCGAGTCGTTCAAGCTGGGCTGGCGCGACGCCCACCAGAGCGTGGTGCAGCTGTGGCGCGACCTCGACGCGGCGGTGCGTAGCGCTATCACCCGGCCGGGCGAGACGTTCATCGTTGGCGTGCTGCGCGTGCGGCGGGATGGCGCCTGGCTGCGGATCGTCTTGCCATCGGGCCGGGCACTGTGCTACCCCTCGCCGGCGCTGGTGCCGGAGAAGAAAAAGCGCAAGCTGGCCGAGTGGGAAGCCGACGAGGCGGCGATCGCCGAGGAAGACACCGGCCGCACCGTGATTACCTACATGGGCGTCAATCAGTATAGCCGCAAGTGGGACCGGCTCACGACCTACGGCGGCAAGCTGGTGGAGAACGTCACCCAGGCCGTGGCGCGCGACGTCATGGCGGCGAACATGCCGGCGATCGAGGCCGAGATGTACGAGATCGTGCTAACTGTTCATGACGAAATAATCTGCGAGGCGCCCGATCATACCGACTGGAACCACGAACACCTGGCGTCGCTCATGGCCACGGTGCCGGAGTGGGCCAAGGGGTTGCCGCTGGCCGCTGCGGGCTTCGAAGCAACAAGGTACAGAAAAGACTAGTATAGGCTGGTACTTGTGCTATTATACGTACATACCAACCCCTCTCGGAGATCCAAAATGATTACCGAACGCCTTCTTGTTGCCACCCTGGCCGTTCTCGTGCCGATCATCGCCGCCGGCCTCTTGACAATCATCGTACTGGAATTCCAATGATTTTTCTTACCTTATGGGCCCTGGGCAGCGCCGGGTGCTTCGTCGCCGTGGTGGTTATGCTTCGCGCCATGCGCGAGTTCCCTGGGACAGCCGGACTTGCCATTCCGCTGGCGGCCCTGGGCGTATTTCCCCCGCCCGTAAATTTGCTGGCCCTGGCCGGCGCTGTTTGGATTATTCGTCAGGATAGAAAGGGCCGTTGAAATGATCCTCCCCCACGAAATCCCCAAGTTCCTGCCGGATGCGCCCAAGCCGCGCAAGGCCAAAGAAATCCGCGAGCGCGACGTCGAAGCGTATATGGTCAAGCGCGTCAAGGCCCTGGGCGGCGAGTGCCGCAAGGTGAAATGGATCGGCCGCACCGGGGCGCCGGATCGACTGGTGATGCTGCCGGGGCACCGTTGGCTGGAAGATACCGTCCACCCGGCCCGCAAGATGCAACGAGAGTCTCCAGGCCGCACCATCTGGATCGAGCTAAAGGCCCCCGGCGTGCCGCCCAAGGCCCACCAACTGCGCGAGCACGAACGCATGCGCAAGATGGGCCAGCGAGTGGAAGTGGTGGACAGTTTCGAACGCGTCGACGAAGTGCTGCAATAGCCAATAACAACCCCTCTCGAAAGGAAACGATCATGGAACACGTCGATGATGTAACCCAGGCATTTAACACGATCCACGAGAACATGCGCGGCCTGCGCCGGCAGAACATCGACCTGCGCAAGCAGGTGGAGCAGGCCAAGGCGTCCCAGGCGATCGCCGAGCAGGAGCGCGACGACGCCCTCAAGCTGCTGAACCAGATGCGCGCCCAGCGCCAGCGGGTGACGGCATGAACGAGCAATGGCTGGCGCTGGCGGCGCAGATCGCCGCCCTGAATGCCCAGGTGCACACGCTCACGGCCGAGCGCGATATGCTGGCCGACCAGCTGCGCCAGCGCACCGCGGCGTACGATGTGCTCCTGGCCGGCGCGGAGGTGCTGAAGCAAGAGATCGGCCTGGCCAACGCCGTGCACGCGCTGCATGATGCCCAACAATCCGCCGGCGTGCTCGTGACGAACGTTCAGTTCGTTGACCACGTGCCGCTGGTCACTATCAAGGACGTATCTTGAGCCAAGTATTCACCCCGCGCCCGTACGGCCGCCTTATCACCGACCACATGCTCGATATCGACCGCGGCGCAGTATGGGCCGGCATGGGGATGGGCAAGACCGTCTCCACGCTCAACGCCATCGACGTGCGTCAGGCGATCGACAACCGCCCGGTGCTGGTCCTGGCGCCGCTCCGGGTGGCGCGCTCCACCTGGCCGGACGAGGCGCGCAAGTGGGCCCACCTCCGGCACCTGTCGGTGATGCCGATCGTGGGCAGCGAGCGTGAACGGATCGCCGCGCTGAAGTACGACGCCAATATCTACACCACCAACTACGAGCAAATCCCGTGGCTCGTCGAGCACTACGCCAAGCGCGCGTGGCCGTTCCGCGCGGTGGTGTGCGACGAGTCGACGAAGCTCAAGGGCTTCCGGTTGAAGCAGGGCACGCAGCGCGCCAAGGCACTGGCCCAGGTGGCCCACTGCAAGGTGGACATGTTCCACGAACTGACCGGCACGCCCTCGCCCAACGGCCTGGCCGACTTGTGGGGGCAGATCTGGTTCCTGGACAAGGGCGAACGCCTCGGCAAGAACTTCACCGCGTTCCGCGATCGGTGGTTCAACCAGTCGTACGACGGCTACGGTATGACGCCGAAGGAATACGCCCAGGAGCAGATACAACGCGCGCTGCGCGACCTGTGCATCACCATCGACGCCAAGGACTGGTTCGATCTGCGCGAGCCCGTGGTGCACAACATTTACGTCGACCTGCCGGCCAAGGCCCGGGCGAAGTACGAGGACATGGAGAAGCGCATGTTCATGGAATTGTCCGGCCACGAGGTGGAAGCGTTCGGCGCGGCGGCGCGCACCGTGAAGTGCCTGCAACTGGCGAACGGCGCGGCCTACGTGGGTGAGACGAGCCAGGAGTGGGTGGAGGTGCACGACGCCAAGCTCGACGCGCTCGACGAGATCATCGAGGAGGCCGCCGGCATGCCGGTGCTGGTTGCCTACAACTTCAAGTCGGACCTGGCCCGGCTGGCCAAGGCGTTTCCCAAGGGCCGCCAGCTCGACGCGGACCCGCAGACGATCGTGGACTGGAACGCCGGCCGCATCCCGGTGCTGTTCGCCCATCCGGCCAGTGCAGGCCACGGCCTGAACCTGCAGGACGGCGGGAACATTCTGGTGTTCTTCGGTCACGACTGGAACCTCGAGAACCGGCTGCAGATCATCGAGCGGATCGGCCCCACCCGCCAGATGCAGGCCGGCCACGACCGATCGATGTTTATCTACAACATCATCGCAAAGGACACCGTTGACGAGATGGTGATCGAGCGGGTGAACACGAAGCGCGAGGTGCAGGACATCTTGCTGGATGCGATGAAAATCAAAGGGTACCGCTAAAAAGTGCTTGCATAGGCTTTGGCTTATGCTATTATACGTTCATGGGCAGCGCACATGGCGCTGCGGAAACCGGAGATACGACGTGAAAGTTAAAAACTGCCCCTCCTGCGCGGATCGCCACGAAGGCGAGTTTCCTTGCAATTGCGAAGCTTGCGGGGAACTTATCGTGGCTGACCCGCTGCACGTAGTTGGCCTGAGTGGTGGCAAGGATTCGACGGCGCTGGCGTTGCGCCTCGTTGAAGTCGAACCGCGCGAATACACTTTCATTTGCAACACCACCGGCAACGAATTGCCCGAGATGCTGGACCACTGGAAGCGGCTCGAGGATATGCTCGGCACCGAGATCGTCCAGGTGCGGGCGCACACGGATCTCGAGGGCCTGATCGCCGAGCAGAACATGCTGCCCAACGTGTTCGCCAGGTGGTGTACGCGCATCCTGAAAATCGAGCCTACCATCGCATTTATGGAAAGCCTACCGGACGACTCTACTCTGTATGTCGGTCTGCGAGCCGATGAAGAAGTGCGCCGCGGCATCTACGGCGAGGATATGAAAATCCGTTTCCCAATGCGTGAATGGGGGTGGAAAGAGGAAGACGTCTGGAAGTACCTCGATTCTCGCGGCGTCTGTATCCCCGAGCGCACCGACTGCGCGTGGTGCCCTTACCAACGCCTCGGCGAATGGCGCAGCCTGCATCAGAAATACCCGGTCATCTACATGCGCGGCGCCGAGATCGAACGCGAGCAGGGCCACACTTTCCGCTCGCCAGGGCGAGACACCTGGCCCGCTGACCTTGATTCACTGGCCAAGGAATTCGATAGTGGCCGCAAGCTGCGAGAGTTCAAGCGGGCCACTACCTGCCGCGTCTGTTCGTTGTAACAACCCCGCGCCCTTCGGGGCGCATCACCTGGAGTATGAAAATGGCGATCGACTACAAGCACCTTCTCGAGCAGTATATGCGCCTTGTCGTATCGTGCGAGGGCATAACGTTTTTGGACAGCACGGACTATGAACACACGCTGTCGGACGAAGAACAAACCCAGCTTGAAGAGGTGGCGCGGGCCATCGGCTTCGGCGATTAAACTACTCAGGAGTATTAAAATGGAATCGTTCATCTGGCTGGCCGTGGTGGTCATCCTCTATCTTATCCCGACGTGGTGGGCGGTTCCCGGCCGCCGCGGCTCGGTGTTCGTCACCAACTTGCTGTTCGGCTGGACCGTACTGGGCTGGGGCATCGCGCTGATCATGGCCATCCGCAGCCGCGAGCAGGCGGCAGAAAAGAAAGGGGGTGTGTGATGCGAGTTCGAATAACGCCGGACCCAATCACAGATCAAACGAGGGATCAGCGCCGCGAAGCCCTCGCCCGCGATCTGCTCCTCAAGCTGGTGGAAAGCCACCCGCACGATCAGGAATACAACGTGCGCGCCGCGGTGGAGTACACCGATGCGCTGCTCGCCAAGCTGGAGGAACCATGCGACCCAACGAAATGAGCATCGGCAAGCGCATCGTTAGCGCTGAAGAGGCTCGGCGCCGTGCCGAGGACCAGGAGCGGATGATGGAAGCGCTCGAGCGCCGCCGGGATCAGGAAGAAATGCGGCGCCAGCTCGGGCCGACCGGCAAGGAGAAGACGCGATGAGCGCCGATGACCCGGGCTACCCGGAAACCATACCCTGCCCGAAGTGCGGCGGAGAAATGTATCAAATGGCACCATCGACGCCGGACTGCGATGCCGATAAAGACCATTATTGGTGCAATCACTGCGCCGAAGTAGTCTTGTTTGAAGAGTATGACCAGGAGCGGCCCCGGTGAAAATCTACCAATTTGCGCTCATAGTGTTCTTCATTTACGCCGCCCGTACGGACAGCGAAAATACCGCGAAGTTTATGCAGTTTGCCATGTTATTGCTCGCCGTCGGTTCTTTTATTTACGAGGTCGCCAATTGAAACACGACAACAACCCACCATGTTGGCGCGAGGCCAAAGCCTGGGCCGAGGAGCAAGAGGCCGGCGACTCGGTGGCCGCCTACCTATTAGTTTTCTTCCTGCTGTGCTGGGCGCTGGGCAGCCTTCTCTACTGAGTCGTACGCCCGGTAACAGGCATTCAACGCTGCCCGGTGCTCGTCTGCGCGGGCAGCAAGCCCTGCAAGAAATTCCCCATCTGGTCTTGATAGCTCGGCCCCAGTGGAACCCGCGCAAGCGGGGGCGGGCGCGGGCACTCCACCTGCACCGGCGGGCTTACGATCGGGGCGCTGTTGCAGCCTTGCAATAGCAGCAGCGCTATCGGCACGAATTTTAGCGATTGCATCTGTCTTCTCCTGCTCAATTATTCCTGCTTTCACCGACAGCGCTTGCTCCTGCGCCCGTGCGATCTTTTCATCATCCGCGCGCACCAGTTGGCGCTGGCGTTCGGCCTCCGCAGTGTCGGCCACCATCTGGTCAATTTTCGCGCCGAGGCGCGTATGCTCGACAGCGAAGCCGCCGGCAAAGCCAATCACAAGGGCGCCGGCTGCGATCGGCCAGGTGGGCAGGATGCTCATGCCAGCACCCGGAGGGCTTGCTCGTAGAGCGATCTACGAGGCTCAAGGCCGTTAACGCCGCCGTTGATCGCCTTACTGATACGGTCGATCTCGCCGATGTCCGCGAACGCGTTGAGCGACTTGCCGGTGCGGTTCCCCTCCGACCAGAACCACCCGGCCGCCATGGCGCCGATCACGGGCTCGAGCAGCCGGTCGGGGTGGTTCACCAGGTCGACGTTCAGGGCCTTGCTGAGGGCGGTGTAGTTGTCGCGCCCGGTCAGCTGGATAGGCCCGCGGCCCCGGAAGCGCCAGCCGTCGAGGGTTTCCACCCCGCCGTTGCCCATCCTGCCGCCATAGGCAATAGCCGCGATCATGGCCTTGTTCGCCGGGTGTCCGTCCTCCCCCTCCACCCGGCCGAACTCTTCGGCCAGGATCTTCGGGAAGCGCGCCGGCCATAGCCGATGCAGCGCCGTGGCGGAATAGTTCAGGTTTTCTTCCAGCGTGCGGAAACCGTTCGACTCGTGCACCAGCTGCGCGAGGAAGGCCGCGGCGCGCGGCGTCGAGTTGATCTTGTGGGCGGCCATCACGCTGATAAGCGGGCCCTCCCATTCGCGCGCCCGGTCCTGCGGCACGCCTAGCGCAATCAGTTCCTTGACATCGATCATGGCGGTGTTTCCTCACGGGGTTTCACGGGTTCAGCGGTGCGGCCGAACAGCCGCCCGAATACGAGACGAAGCCAGGGAATGCCGCCCTCGTCAAGCAGCACGTCGAGTACCTTACTGCCGCCATAGCCGCCCAGGAGGATCAGCACGGCCTGCGCCCACAGGTTGATGCCTTCCCACCAGTTTGTGGCGAAGAACGCCAGGAGGCCCACGACAATCGAGGCCATGGTGTCTTTGGCGATCTCAAGTGCCATGTTGACGATCACCACGTCTTTCTTCGTCAGCTTCACCAGGGTGCCGGTAACGCCGCCGACGACGGCCAGCACCAGTACGATGCCGATATCTTGGATGGGGATGGTGCTTAGACCTTGGGCAAGGGTGCGCGATTCAGCGGCATAGCACGCTACAGACCAGGTGAGCAGGACGTAGATCCAGATCCCGGCCGTTAGCTGTGCGCTGCTCTTTGCCACTGGAGGCTCCTTGATCTTTGCTTGGCGTCGAAGAAAGCCAAGACGAGGCACTGGAAAGAGTTCCAGTAGTAAAATATTACTAACGATACAGCAAAACCGCTCTTCGCGGCAACATATGGTTGCGCTGCGTAGCAAAAAGCGAGGGTTACAAAAAGGAAGTGTCTGTATTCGAACGCACGCTGCCAGGCCAGGCGGAATCGCTTGCCGGCGATGCGGATACTGTCGGGTGTCAGGTCGTTGATCAGAACATCAAGGACCATTACGGCCCCGGTGATGGCCATTATCCACAGCAGCATGGCGCCGTCCTCGGTGCGGGCAACGGTGGAGAGCCCGGAGCGGGGGTCTAGGAATGCGTTGTACCAGGACACGATCGCGTCGCCCCCTGCGTACAAGCGGAGAAGCGACATTGCATAATCGTTAAGTCGGTATCGCATGGCGGTTTCGCAATATGGGCGCGGCAATAGATGAGAGCACCACGCAAGCCACCAGCTGCAATACCTCAAGAATTTTCACGATGGCGCGATAGGGGCTGAAAGGCGCGGAGCCATTTAGAACGTACCCGAATACATGCGTAATGACAAGTAGCGCGCACACATTGGCGACAAGATAGCCCATGGAACTGCGGGAGCGGTAAGCGAAGAGGCCCACCAGGATCTCGGCCGAGATGCAGAAGGAATAGAAGTGCAAGGCAGTATCGCCCGGCACCGGAACCATGACGCTCGCCCCCACGAGGAAGGCGAGCATTAGCGAGCGCTGGTCGCGCATGTTCAGGCCCAGGGCCATCACCCACAGAACGGCGCACGCGTAGAGGTACATGGTTACTTCGTGTCGGCCGGTTGATCGACTGGATCTTTCTCGGTCGGCACCGGCTGTTGCTGGCGGCTCGGTGGCGGGTTGCCGTTGCCGGTTTCGCCTTCTTTGATGTGCAGGTTCATGTGTTGCCTTTCAGTTATTGAGGGATGGAAATCCGATTATGCGGCCGGTTCGGCCGGCGCGTCAACTGGCGGCGGCGCGGTGACCGCGGCCAGCCAATCCGGGTTCACCCGCCAATGGCCCGCGTAGCACAGTTCTGCGAACCATTCGGTGGCGACGATAGTATTGTCGACTGTCTCCTCGTCATCCCCCAGGATATCGATGTTCTTGATTTCCACGTTGTCGTGGCCGTTCTCCCAATTCCCTAGCACCGGCTGCCGCATACGCTCCCCTTTACCATTCGATCCATACACCTCCAGCCGCGCCGGCCGGTACCGTGATTGCCCGCGTACTACCCGAGCTGGTGCGCGCCACCACGCCCCCGCCGGCGCCGCCGAAAGCCCCGCCAGTGTGCCCGGTGGGGGCGCCCGACACGGCGCCGTCCATGATGTACCCGCCCGCGCCGGCAAACGCCCCCGCCAGGGCCCCGCTGGTCGCCACGCCCGACGTCTGAACGTGGCCCCCGGTTGCACCACCTGCCGGGGCGGTAGGCGAACCGCCGCTGGTAGTGGGGACCGCGCCGCCCCCGGTAGCGCTGTCCAGGTCGTGGGGCATTGCAGCAGCTGCAGCGCCGTTGGGCTGGCCTCGATAGTTCGCGCCGGCCTCGCCGGCCACCGCCGTCTTGTTCGTCACGTTCGTTGCCGCCGTGCCTGCGCCGCCGCCGGCCGAGAGGGTCGTGGTAGTGGAAGCCGTAGCGATACCGCCCCGGCCGCCGACACCCGCGCCACCGGCGGCGGCCACCATGCCCGTGGCCGTGGTGATCGCGTCGCCGCCTTGGTACCCCACGCCCCGGATACCCACCGCCCCGCCGCCGGAGGCCGCAAGGCAGCTGCCTTGCAACTGCGCGGCGCCGCTGGCCCCTCCGGCGACAATCAGGTCGCTAGACAGGCCAGTAGCCGTGCCACCTGGCGAACCGGCGGTATTGCTGCCCTGCGCGTACAGTCCCTTCGTTCCGCCGTTCGCCGTCATCGTGGTGATGCCTGCACCGCTGAAGGATGACGCGCTGCCGTCGTTGCCGTTCTGGTTCACCTGGGTGGTGTTGGCGGCCAAGGTGAAGCCCGCGCCGCCGGCACCGACCGTTACCGCGTAGGAGACGCCCGCGGTAAGATACCGCATCCCGCTGATGAACCCGCCCGCGCCGGCGCCCGTCGCCGCTGCGGAGTTGCCTGCGGTCGTGGAGACCCCGCCCGCGCTGCCAGATCCGCCTACCACCGTGATCTTGTGCCAGCCCGTCTTGGTGGCGGTGAACACCCCCGAAGCTTCGAACACGCGCAGATTGTGGAAAGCGCCTTGGTTGAACTGTACCGGCGTGCCGTCGCGCTTGCGGAACGTAACGCGGAAATTCTGCGCGCCCAGCGCCAGCACGTCCACCAGGTCGCCCGTGCGCATGGTCTGCGTGCCGCCGTAGGCCGCCAGTGTTCCCGATTCCTGAAATGTCACCGTGCTTTCAATCAGCAACGTGCGTTGCGCGCCGGCTTGCGGGGCGTCGGTAAAGCTGCTGATCGTGCCGTCGCCGGTAATTACCACGGTGTTGCCGGCGCCGCTCCAGATATCGGGCGTTGCCGATACGGGCACGTCGTTGGCCCGCCGCAGGTTGATCGCCCCTGTGGCGCTGCCCCCGGTGATGCCGCCGGCTGCGCCTTGGGCGCCCTTCTCGCCGCTCAGTACGATAGACCAGTTGGCCACCGTGTTGCCGTTCGCCGCCGCGTTCACATCGGTGACGTTCAAGGTAAGCGATGAACTCGCCCCGTTGCTGGTGTACGCGGTGACGGTGCCCACCATCCACTGGGTCGAGTTCGTCTGGTTCACCGCCTTAAGCGTCTGCCCCACCGCGAACTGTTTGGTGGCCAGGCCGGCCCCGGTGAAAGTCTTACTGCCCACACCGATGACCAGCGATGTAGTGCTGGTCGCGGTCAGCGCGCCGGCGTAGTTCTGCGTCGACTGGGCGAATGCCTCGGCCTCGTTACGAAAGGTCTGCGCTTCGTTCCGGTAGGTCATCGAGGTTTGCGCGTAGCCGTTGGACTGGCCCGCGCTGGTAGCCGCACTGGTGGCGCTGGTGGCAGCGTTGTCCGCGCTAGTGAACGCGTCCACCGCGTTGTTGTATGCGTTCGTAGCGATGCCGTAGATGTCCGCTGGCGCGGCCGTCAGGTACGTAATCGTTTGGTCAACGCGATCGGAGAACGTGGCGCGGTCGCCGCGCTGGATCGGCGGTGTCGGTGGCGCAAGAGGAGTAGGCGGTGCGGTGCGTGCCATCAGATTAAACCTTTCACGGTAATGCTAAGTGTTGCAAATGGGTAATCGGCCGGTGACATTCTACCGCTTATCAGGCCGAAAACGGTCATCCATTCATAGTATTGGGCCTTGCTGCCGACCACCACGCACGGCGTGCCGAGCACCTGCTGCACGGTGTCCAGCACCAGGCCGGCAAGTTCCTTGTCCATCTTGGTAGTGATGGACATGCCCGTGGCCACGGCCCCTTTGCGCACCGTGCTGTTGCCGTACTGGTCGGTTTTTACGTAACTGTAGTCAATCGGCTCCACGCTGGCGTCACGCTGGGGGATGCCGATAGGCCTCATATCGCCAATAGCGAACATGCCTAGGCCGACTTGCCCCGATGCCTTTGTAAGGATAAGGGTTATCTCCGCAGAGCCGTACGGTTCTATGTCCGTCCGCACCAGTCGCGTCAGGGGTTTGAAGGGGCTGAAAAAATATTCGTAATAATCGCCCGGCGTCGACGCATCAAGCGAGGTCAACGGTTGGTAGTAGATGGTGTTGCCGCCCGGCGCGTCCTTCACCGTCACCGAGTACTGATCGGCCTCGATGCCGAAGAGCGCGAACCCGTTGAAGGCGCCCGGACGCAACTTGATCACCAGGGGGCTGTCGGCATACGTCTTGCTGCTGACTAGTCCGTCGAACATGGCCGCGCGATTCGTCGGGCCCACCTCCAACCACCAGGTGCCGACGCCGGCGGCGCTGACTCGGTTGGCCAACACGGTCGGGTCTTTCCCGATGTTGTTATCCTTCAGGCTTTCGTACACCCGGTGCGTCGCCAGATGGTGCACTTGGTCGCCAATGCCATACGTGTCGGTGTTCGACCATGCCGGCGCGGCGTCTTCGGGCAGCGCCACGCCGCCGGCGGTGATCGTAACCAGAGAGGGGTCCATCGACAGCACGTCGAGCGGCACCAGGATGCTGCACGCGTCGTCATCCTCCCACACCGGGGCGTACGTCGGCAGGGTTGGCTCAGGAACGACGTAGTTAATAACGATGGGCATTATCCGGCCTCGGAGATCTGGTAAGCGACCAGTCCGGCGTCGCTTGCGTTGCTGGAGGTGATCGTGAAGCCCGTACCCGCCGTCACCACAGCACGCAAGGCACCCGTGACCGTGGCGCTTTGGCTGGATGGGAACACCAGCGTATTGGCCGTCACGCTGGTGTTCGCCACTGTTGCCGTGCCACTCGCCAGGGTAGCCGTGGACACCACACTGCGCTTATGAATTTGCGCCCCACTGCCCAGGTACTCTACTGCCGCAGTGCCGTCAGATTCGCATCGGTCGTATACGTTGCCGACGCCGCTAGTAGCCGATTGGAATGCGCCGTCTGCGTCAGGGCTCGACAGCACCCGCGCTTCGCGCACGCGCGTGTTCGTGGCCTTGTATGTCGCGCCGTCGTTGTTGATGCCGATGCCGTAGGTAGGCTGCGCCCAATGGCCCGTAGGGTCGTAGCCGGCGCGCGTGATGACGGGAAAATTGATGGTGTTGCTGTCGGTGTTCTGCGTCACCGAGTCGCTGCCGGATACAACGATGCCACCCAGGCCGGAGCGATCCACACGGGGTGTGTTCAGGGTGTTGCGCGACGCGCCATGGATGAACTTAATCCCGAAGCCGAGCGCGCGACTTACGATGGGGGAGTTGATCGTGCCGTCTTCGCCGAACGTGTCGATGCCCTCGCCCACCTCGTCGATCACCGCGTTATCGATTTGGTAGAACCGCGTACCGGCGTTGATGTTGATACCGTCCGTCTGCGGACCGTAAGCGGCGAGAAACGCCGGGGTCCACCACAGCTTTTTGATGTCCGGCGAGATAATGAAAAGGCGCTCGGTGGCCACGCCGCCAATGCGGAAATCGTCGGTCAGAATCCCGGTCAACTGTCCGCCGCTGATATTTCGGTCCAGCGTGCAATCGTGCAGGTGCGGATTCGTGATCCACACGTCGGTGCTGCTGTCGACGAGGATGCACGCGCCGGCATTCAAACCGGAAATCTCGACGTTCTCCAGGTGGATATTTTGCGCGCCCCGAACCGTAAGCGCGTACGACCAGGCATTGACGCCGCAAGTACCCTCGATTGTTACGTCACGCAAGGTGACGTTTTGCACATTTTCCAGCGACAGAACAACGGACGTTGGCCCCAGCGTTTTGGTCGTGGCGGTGAAATCCGCGGAGCTGAATTTGAGCGTGCCCGGACCCACCAGGGTGGAGTTACTAGGGATCTGCGTCGTACTGGTGATCTCGTACTCGCCACCGTTCAGCATCACCCCGCCCCCGACGTCCAGCGCGTCTTGCAACGTGGCGTAGTCGGCTGCGCTAACCGCATTGGACCCGTCGAAAAACGAGATGGGGCCGCGGGTACCGAACACCTGTCCCTGGATCGACACCTGGATAAAATACTTGCCGTTGGGGGCAGCGAAACCGAACCCGCCCAGGTTGTCTGTGGTGAGCGGGTTATCTATTTGCGCGCCGGCCGCGTCGTAGATGACTGCCTCGGTTTGGCCATCTGCCGCGAGCACCAGCACGATGGCGCCGGATACTACATTGCCCTCGAGGTCAAACACTACATCGCTTTTGTATTCCATCGTTTTCCTTATGCGAGTTCGGTGCGCATCGCATTTCCGCCGGAGGTCACTTGATCGATCTGTGACGACATGCGGGTGGTAGCGGTGGCCGATTCCACCAGGGCGCCCTCTATTTTCGCCCAGCGCGTGGAGAGGTTTTCGACCGCAGCAGCAAGGTTGTTGTCGCCACTGCCCATTGTACCGGCTTGTTGCGTAGTGTAAAGCCCGCCGCGGTATTCCGCGCTGTTGCGAATATCCTGCGCGATGTTCGCCAGGCTCGCGCCGGCGTTGTACAGGTCGAGGTAGTACTTCAATCCGGCCGCATCGCTGGCGCGCCCCAGGATGCTGTTGTACAGGGCTTCGATCTGCGTTGTGGGCGTCACGCTAGGTTGCGAGGCGATCACCTGATTTTGCAGGGCGGCGAGAATGGAGTCGGCGAAGGCCTTGAACGCCGCCGGAATGCTCGTCACGTCGGTGCGCACGCCGTTGATGGCGTCGAGCTGCTGTTGCGCTTTCTCCACCATTGCGTCTAGGCGGGCAATCTCGGCGTTGTAGGCGTTCTGCGCCGCCGTGCGCTGCGACTCCAGCGATGCCAGAGTACGCTCCGCCGTGGTCAGCTCGCGCCCGGTGATGGCCGCGAGTTCTTCGATGTTGTTCTGCGTGCGCAGCTGGTCGCGCTGTGCGTCCACCAGGGTGGCGAACTGGTCGCCGGCGTCGCGGCTCACCGCCGCCAGCGCGTCCTTGATGCTCTCGGAGGTGGGCAGCACGCCCGAAGCCTTGGCGATAGCCAGCGCTGTCGCGATATCGGCCTGGGCCTTGGCGCGGCCGGCCTGCAGCTGCTGGTCGCTGGCACCGCCCACCGTGGTGCCCGCCAGCGCCTGTTGCAGGGATGAGAGGCGGGTTACCTTGTCCTGCTGGGCCTCGATCGCCGCACCCAGTCGTTCCATCAGCGCGTCGAACTCGGCCGCCAGTGCATCTTTCCGGGCGTTCACCGAACGCTGGAGGAGCGCGAACATATCGTTGGCCGTATCGCGCAGCGCTTGCGCGGCGGCCTGTCGGGCTTCCTCGGCGGCCTCCTCGCGCGCCTGCGCGAGATCCTTCTCGGCTTGAGCCGCGGCCTCGGCGGCCGTCTTCGCCTGCTCGGTGTAGTCCACCATCTGCTTGAACGCAGGCGCCAGCGCCAGCAGCGCCGCATACGTCCGCGCGCCGGCCTCGGTGGCCAAGCCCCCACCGTTCACCAGGTCCATCACCGCGCCGGCGAACTGGTCGGTAGTCTTCACCCCCGCGTAGCCGAGGGCGGCCAGCTGGTCGGTGACCTGCTTCTGCACCGGGGCCATGCGCGCCGCATCGGTCAGGAAGTTTTGCGCGAAGAAGCTGGTTTGCTGCGCCAGTGCATCCACCCCGCCGGTCAACGCCAGCAAGCGTTCGCGCGCCTCGATCGATGCCGCGCCGAATGCTTTCATGCCGTCGACGCCCAGCATCTGGAGGATCTGGTTAACGCCGGCCGCGTTCGTGGCGAGCCGCTGCAGCGTGGCCGCGGCGGTTTCGCCCTCTGCGGCGAACTGCGCTAGGTTCGGCACCAGGGTGTTCGCCAGCGAGTCGCCCAGGCCCGACAGCAGGTCGGTGATCTGCTTCTGCTGTTCTTCCTTGTCCTTGGAGAACGTGATGTCGAACGCGTAGCGGAAGTCGTCCAGGCCGGCGGTGGACACGCCCAGCGCCGCGCCCAGGTCTTTCGCCGAGCCCTTCAGCGCCGCGAAGGTCTCGGTGAGCATCTGCCCGAATTCGCTGTTAGCGCCCTGCGTCACCTCGTAGCGCTTGTCGGAGCGGAAAACGCCGCCCTTCTCCAGGATCTTGTAGAAGTTCTGCGCCATCACGCCGCCGCTGTTGAACTCACCGCGCAGGCCGGACGACTCCACCACCGGGTTAGCGCGGCCGAACAGCTTGGCGAAAACCGCCTGGCCAGAGAAGATGTTGGCGGCCGTGTTCGACAGCCCGATGCCGCGAAACAGTTTGTCGACCAGCTTAATGCCCGAGCCGAGGCCCAGCGGGTCTTTGACCGTGCCGTTTTGCATGTCGAAGCCCTGCTTGAAGAAGCCATTGGCAGCGTTCATGCCCGCGATGATCCAGCCGATGATCGGGATCACCGAGGCCGAGGTGGCGCCCGCGCTGGCGGCTGTGCCGGCGGCGAGGTTGCTGCCCGCCACGCCGGACATGCCCGCGCCGAACTCAGCCACCGCCGCCGAACCGAACGTGGTTCCCAGGTTCGTGATGGTGGTGCCCAACGAGGTCATAAGACCGCCGGTGAAGCCTTGATAGATGGTCTTGCCGATCGAGAGGAGATTCGACGCGCCGCCCAGGAACCCACTACCGCCCGACGATCCCCCACCGGTGGCGCCGCCGAACATATCGGCGAGCGACGACAGGCCGCCCCCGCCCATGGTGGCGTTGCCCTGCAGATTGATGATCCACTTTTTGAGGGTCTGCTGGTACAGCCAGTCGAAGAAAATATTCTTGAAGGTGTCCTTCAGCCGGGTGGCGGCGTCCTTGCCACCATCCATGATGGACACAAACGTGTCGTGTGCGGTCTTTTCGATTGACTCCCACATATCGCGGGTCTTCTGCAGCTCCTCGAGCTCGCCGACCGCGCTGGCGTTGCGCTGTTTCAGCTCGATCAACTGGGTGAGGTATTCGATTTCCTTTTCGTTGCCCTCGGCACCGAGCAGCTGCGCGCGCTGGTCTTCCAGGCGGGCGATGGTCAGCTCCTCGATCGCCTGCGCGCTCATGCCGAAAGTGGCCACCAGGCGTTCGGCCGATTCTGCCTCGGTGCGCGCGGCGTCGAGCGACTGCGTGCGCTGGTTCTCGAGCGCTTCCACCGCCTTGCGCTCTTCGTCAGCGGCCTTCTTGGCCGCTTCGTTGGCCTTTACCATGTCCTCGCTGGCGCCGATCGATTCGATGACGGCGCGGTAGTAGGCCTCCTCGCTGGCGGTCAGGGTAATTTTGCCCTTGGTGAGGGCCTTGTCCAGGTCCATGGCCATCTGCTGGCTGCGCGTCAGCTTGTCCAGGCCCAGGGCCTCGCGGTTCGTTTCGAACGCGGCTTGCTCGGCCGCATCGATGAGCGACTGGTAGTTCTTGAGGCGATCGGCTTCTGCTTTCTTGGCCGTGTCAGCCGCCTTCTTCTGCGCATCGGACAAGCCGGCGACCGCCCGGGTTTCGATCTTGAGGCCTTCTAGCCGGTCTTTCGTCTGCTTGCTGCCCGCGTTTCGGGCTTCCTGGGCTTTCTGCGCGGCTCCCAGGATCGCCGCGCTCGTTTCGTCCACCTGGCGGCGTTCTTCCTTCGCCTCGGCCACCCGAGCGCGGCCGATCTCCTGCACCCCGCGCAGCGTCGAGCCGTCGATCAACCCTTGGAATCCGCCAGTGAAAAGGACGGCCGCCTGCGCCGCGAACGCGCCGATGTCCTTTCCGATCGTCTTGAACACGTAGGCCACGTTGGTGCCCAGCACCATGATGGCTTCGAAGAAAGTGGTTAAGCCTTGATGGATGGGGCTAATCTCCTGGATCTTTCCGCCCTCTTCGGCCGCCGCGCTGGTGACGGCCTTGAACATGGCCTGCAAATCCACCAGGGCGGCGGATAGGGCCATCACGCTGCCGCGCACGGTATCACCAAAGCCCGAGGTGCTGAACGCGGTAAGCGTGCGTTTCCAGGTGTCGGAGAGGGCCGACAAATCGCCATCCAGCGTATCGGCCTGGCGCGACATGGCGCCGGCGAAATTAACCTCGCCGATTTGCATCAGGTATTTTTCGATTTCGGCCGCGTTGTTGCCCACTTTCGTGGTAACGCCCTGGAAGGTGAGCGACACTTGATCGCCCTGCTGTTTGGCCTTGATGCCGAATTCCTTGAGCCGTTCGAATTCGCCCGTGGCGGCGTCGGCCACGGCCTCGATAAGCTGGTTCAGGTTCTTGCCCATCGCCGACGCCGTGTTGCCGTACGACGTCAGCGCGCGTTCCGATGGTGTCAGGCCCAGGTTGCGGAGCTTGAGGAAACCTTCGGTCACCTCCTGCAGGCTGTATGGCGTTTTGGCGGCGAACTCTTGCAGCACGCCGAACACTTCGCGCGCCGCCTTGCTCGACCCTGTGATAGTGATGAGCGACGCATTCAGCTTGTCAAACTCGCGCTGCGCACCGATCACCTGGCCGACCAGTGCGCCCAGGCCGAGACCTACCCCCAAACTACCCAGCACGTTCTTGAACTGATTTACCGCCCGGGTCATTTGCCCCATGGCGGTGTTCACCTCGCCGCGCGCCCGGTTCAAGTCTTGTTGGAGCCGCGCAATGTCGGCACGGAGCCGGATTTCTACGTCGGAGACGATTGCCATTGCGCGGGGTTCCCTTTCTATTTACAAAATGCGTCGAGCTGTCGCTCCATGTTCAGCATTTTCGCCCGGCGGTATTGCCAGGCTACCTCAGGCCAAGGGCATGGCGCCTCCGGCTTGGTGGCGGCGTGCAACTGCCCTTGATACTCCCTGGACAACTTCACCAGGGCTCGGCTTTCCCAAGGTTGGAACTGCACCTTGAGCAGCCTTTCTACTTCGTTCACATCGCCCGCCTCCCATGCCCCGTCTTTAGAAACAGGGCCGAATTCGAAGAGGTACCCCACCAAGTACTCGGCCCATGAAATCCGGGGCATCGCCACCACAAGGCCTGCGGCTTCTATCTGTTCACGCCGTGGGCGTTGCGCTTTTGCCGGCGAGCCTTTCTTGCCAGGAGGGGTCTCGGGCGCGGTGTTCAGCCAGCCGATGTAGCGGACGTGCTGGGCGAGTTCGTCGACGAAGCTGGCATGAAGTTTCCCCGATCGTTGAACGTCTTTTCAACGCCATCGGCGATGTGGCCCAGCTTGGGGTTCAGGTACAGGGCCTTATACGCTTCGTAGCCGGCCTTGCCGCCGTATGTGAAGTTGTCGAACGATTCGGTGATGGCGGCCAGGAACTCGGCGCGCTCCACGCGCTTGGCTTCCTCCGCGTTCTTCTGCGATTTGCCGGTCAGCAGCGCCACCGAGCGGGTAGCCTGTTTCTCGTCGCGCACGTGCTGCGCGCGCATCGCTTTGTCGGTGCCGGGACCGGCGATGGTGATGGTTACCTCGCGGCCTTTGTCGTCGAACTGCTCGGTGCCGTCGGCCGCCGTTACGTGGTACTTGGCGGTGTCGGTGATTTCCAGGGTACTGATATCGAACATGGTTTCCCTTTCGAGAGGAGTTGGCACCGAACCCGCCGCGCGCCCCCTCTCGAAAGGTTTTTACGCGCGGCGGGACGATGCCCGGTTATGCCCAGGTGGGCGAAAAGTTACGGCGTCGGTTCCACGCGGATGACTTCGGAGTCGCGCAGGATCGACAGAGTGCCAGTCAGTGCATCGTTCGGACCGCCGCCGGCATCCGACAGCGACAGCACGTAGCCCGTGAAGTACAGCACCGCGCCGGACTGGCGGGTCAGGCGGAACGAGCAGATGGAGCGATCCCGCATGGCGGTGTCGGCCGTGTTGAACGCATCGGTGCCGGTCAGCCATTGGATCGTGAAGTCGGCCTGAGGGAAGGTGTACGTGCCCGGCTTCTGGCGGGTGCGGCCGCGCGATACCACTGTCAGGGTGGCGATGTCGGAATTGCGGCCCTCGACCGCGCCGACGTTGGTCAGCTCGAAGCCGTCATCGTCGGTCACGCCGGTGAACAGCGTCACATAGGCGGCCGAGGTGTCAGCGGTGGGTCGGCCGGCCGCGATGTGCAGCGTGGTGCCGGCGATAACTTCGAAATCGGGTTCGAATGCCATTCTTACTCTCCTGTGATAAAGCCCGCTCGCACCATGCGATACGGGCGGGCTAGAAGCTCACCAGTATTTTAGTTCGCTTCGGCAAAAGTTACCATGAAATCACGCGACTGCTCGAAAATTTTGTCGTCGCCTGGGTAAATATCCGGGTTCACGCTTACCGGGTCGACCATGTTGACGGTAAAGCCGGCCACCTCGCCGATGTTGTACCCCGGCCCCAGCTTCGTCGCTTGGATCAATTGTTTCTGCTGGGCGTAGTCCTTAGCGTACACCGTCACCTGCACGCGCGAGCGCACGGTGGTCTTAGCGCGCCCGCGCGTGGTGGTCTTCCACGGCTCGCTGGCGCTGATCTCGGTGATGCCGATGGCTGGCACCGAGTCGCCTTGCGGTAACGCACCGATGATCACTCGGCTGGCGGGCACGCCGGCGGCTGCTACGGCGGGCCAGTTGATCAGCAGTTCGCGGATAATTCGGACGGCGCTCATTCTTCGGGGTCCGCAGGAGTGGGGGCCGGCGTGTTGATGCCGGCATTGGTGAGCCGCTGGCGAATACGCCGCGTCACCGCCTCGATCGCCCGCCCGAGCGATGCATCGGCCGCGGGCCGCATGAACGGTTGCGGGCGGGTGCCGGGGTGGTCCGCGCTGCGTACTTCGGCGCCGTTGATCCGCAGCGCGCCGCCACGCCGCCGCGGCTGGATGACGTGCGGCCGGGTGCCAAACTCCACCAGGTGGGCGTACCAGGCGACGAAGTTGCCCACCTTGACGCTGGCGGTTACGGTGCCCTTTCGGTACCGCGTGGTAATCCGCGCGCTGGCGGCCAGCTGGCCCGAGTCCACCGGGATCCGCTGCCGAACCTCGTCCAGCACCTCTTTCGCGCCTTCACGCAGGGCCGAGCGCATGATGTTGCGCTCCATCTTCGCTGGCAGCGTTTGCAGGAGGTTGTCCAGCTCCCGCCCACCGCCTATTGCTTCGTCACGTGTCGCCATGGGTGGTGTACTCCGTTATCACGAACTCTATCCACTCGCGCCGGCCAATCTCCACGGGTGGGCTGGAAATCTGGTACACCTCGTCGATGTCGTTGTGCACGATCACGCGCATGGCCGAGTCCACGCCGCGCATGAAACGCATCCGTACGCGGGCGGTGCGGTCAGCGACGCGAGCGCCGTTGCGCACCTGCTCGCTCTTGCTGGGCAAGGTGTCCTGCACCTGGGCCGGCAGCCGCGCGAAAATCACGTCCCACTCGTCGATCGGCTGCAAGCCGTAGCCGTTGTCTACCATGCGCTGGCGCTGCAGGCTTACGCGGCGGTCGAGATCCGCGCCCCTCATACATACACCATATACGGGTGCCACAACCAGCTCATGAAATCCTCGGGCAAAGGCTGCACAGTCACGCCGGCGGTGAGCGCTTCCCGGTTCTCGTACATCGCGGCGATTGCCATCAGCATCCACATTTTCAGCTGCGCCGGAACGCTCGCGGCGTCCGCATAGCCTACCTCCACGCGCACGGTGCGCGGGCTGCTGGGCTGTGCCTCGGGCCACACGCCGCCGTAGGGCAGCCCGATGATGGCCGGCTCGACGAACGAGTCGACCGCCAGGTCGGCCAGGTCGATCGGCTGCGTGGTGCCGGAGGTGTCCAGGTACGTCACGCCCACCAGTTGTCGGAAAGGCGCCACAGGTACGCGCAGGCCGAAGCCCCACAGTTTCGACGCGAACTCAATCGTTTGCGCCATGAGGAGCCGGTTTGTGCGTTTCTCGAGCATGCCGCGCGCCGCCGCGATCATCATGCTGATCTGTGCGTCCTCGTCGTCGAAAACCACCCGGAGGTGGGCTTTCGCCTCCTCCAGGGTGATCGGCTCGGCGGCCGGCGGGATGACGACTTTGTAGGCCATGCCAGATCCTATAGGTAAGTTATCGTTTCGGGGCCGATGTTCGGGCGCCGGTACTGCCTCATGTCGGCGGGCGCGCGGGTGAACTTCCCGGCACCTCGACAAGGGGATGATAACGCAAGCGTGGCCCTCGTGGGGTTGCTGAAATCCACTTGGGGGTCAAGATCGATGTTCGCTGCGCAGCCGGGCGCGGCATTCAGAGCCATTTCCACCCCCGCAATCAACGCGACAGGGGCCGGATTTCCAGCGCCTGTAAACACGTCATTGTTTTGGAAAAGCTGAACGCCTACAGGCTCACCAGATTGATTAACTTGGAACCAAGCCGCGCTAGATGCGCGGTGATAGCAAATGTTGTTGATAAACTCCACCGTGCCGTCCGCAATGACAGGTTCAGGGACAGGGTAATTGTACGGATTAAACGTAGAAAGTCGAATTATATGGCCAACAGGATCAACAAACATATTCTCTACTAGCCGCACACCGGTAGGGACATTGCGTATATACGCATCATCGCCCAATGCGGACGATCCCGAGCGGTAAAGCAATTCGGCCGTTATGGCAATCGCATGGCTCACCCCTACGCGCGTATTCGTTAGTCGCATATTGCGCCATACGTTGCGGTAGACAAACGGAGCGCCATTAAGCTGGCTGCAAATTGTTTGACCATCAAAATCACATTCAATAATGTAGCTTGATGGCGTTGTTGGGTATGTCGTACATGCGCGCCCGTAGGTATGCCATGTATCCCAAAATGCTTTGCATCGATAGAATCCGCAATTGTCGGTAGGGTATCGATTATCTACATATGCCCCCATCGTAAAAGCAACGTGCATACTATTAATCGACGTGCAATATTCTGCGCGGCAATTAGTTGCGTTGTCGCGGAACGCAAAGGCGTCCGGTGCGTTGATCAGGTAATTGTAGGTGTTGTCCGGCTCCTGCTCTTGCGGCGACGTGCCCATGTCAGCTACGCACCCGGTGAATAGCACGTTCGACACTTCCACCTTGGGCAGGGCGCTGTTGTCGCCGGCCGGGGCCGCGCGGAACCCGCCAGTGTAGAAGTATTTCGCCACGCAATTACGGAAAGTGATATTGGCGGTGGGGGCGGTGTCATTCACGCTCGATTGCGCTACAAACGCGGTGCTGTTCGCGCCCCATGCTTCGATGTTCTGCACCAGCACATTCGAACACTGCCGCAGCAGGAGGCACGTTTGCGCGCCAACCGTAGCTTGATCGCCTGCCAACAAGGCAAGACCGTTGTAGAACGTGGGCGGGTTCACCGTAGTGGACCCGGTGTAGACGTACAGCTTGTACCCCATGGCGCCTTGTGAGGGCCACCAGATATCATCATTGTCGAGGTTAGCGGTGATGCTGGCCAGGTCGTCGGCCGATGGCGTCTTGGCGCGGCGCCGCGCCGTGCCGACCGTGCGCTGGGTCCGCAGGTTGCCAGCCTTGTTGGCCCCCGTCCATAAGCGTTTGACCCGTGAGGTGGCACTCGCTCCGTTGCCGAACAGCTTTGACCAGACGCCGGCCCCCTCATGCGCCCACCCGGTGGCGCCGGAATTTTCGTAGGTCAGCCCGTCGAGCACGGGCAAGCCGCCGGTTCCGTATGCATCTACCGTAATATTGTCTTTCGAGGCGATCGCGTCGAAGAAACCGCCCGAAGGATCGAAAGAGCAGTCCCGCTTCAGCAGGATGGTGTCGCCGCTTGCCGCCAAGGCCACCGCACGATCCCAAGTTTTGACAGGCAAAGCCTGCGTTCCTGAGTTAGTGTCAACGCCGTTGACAGAATCGGCGCAAATCGTCGCCATCAGGTGCTCCGGGCCTTCAGCCGGGCCGTGCCGCTCGCCACCACCGCGTTCACCGCGCCCGTCTCCACCACGTCGCGCGACGACAGCCGCTCGCCTGGGCGCAGCTTGAACGTGCCCTCGGTGTCGGCATCCGTTGCCGTGGCCGCCGCGCCAATGTTGATCAGGATATCCGCCGCCGAGTCGTTCGCCAGGAACCAGCTGTTCGCGTTGGCGGGGATGACCGTTTGGCTAGTCATCGTGACCAGCATCGAACGATTCGTGCCCGGCCGCTTGGCCGGCTGGATGCGCAGGCCCGCGGTATCGCCGCGCAGACGGTCCCAGGTACCGGCATCGTTCAGCACGTAGCCGCCGATAGCGAGCAAGTGCGAGCCCCCGGTGGATTCCTGCTCATTACTGAACATGGACAATGAGTTACTGTGACCGTCCGCGCCCGTCGTAGGGGTGCCATACGCCCGCGCAAGCAAATTGCCCCGAACGTCCGTAGCGAGGGGTGCCATCTGGCCCGCAGTACGAGCGGCCGACGCGCCGTAGTACATGCCGCCGATAAGCATCGACTTCGTCGCCGCGGCGCCGATGGCTGCCGGGCCCACCGTCCTCGCGATCTCTTGCGACGCGATCACCTGGGCCTTGTTCAACGATACGACCGTGTTCACCCCAGTAGGGTCGCTGGCGGGCGCGTCGGCCCTTGTGCCCACCGTTGCGTCGGCGCCTTCGGCGATGGTTACCGTGCCGTCGAACGTCCCGCCGCTGCCGCCCCCGCCTTCGATCTTGTAGGGCTCGCCAGTGGCGGGGTCGATCGGAACGAAGTAGAGCGGCGAGGACTTCATGCTACCCGCCACCACCCCGGGCTTGATGGTCAAGCTTCCAGTGTTGACAGTGAAGCGCACGCGCGTGTCGGCCAGGAACACCCCGATGGTAGAGGTGCCGCCCACCAGGGCGGTCGGCGTGGCCGTGGTGCCGTCCGGGTTGATCACCGCCCAGTTGCCCGAGATACCGCTCGTGGCCACAAGTCCCAGGGTTACCCCGGAAGGCACCGTCACATCGGCCGTCTGGTTGGCGCTAATCGTTTGGTTACCCGGCAAGTTCGCACCGGAGCCCAAGCCGTTACCCGGCGAGGGGCGGAACTCCACCCGGCCGCCGGTCAGATCGTAGGTGGCGTTGCGGTTGGCAATCAGTTGATCCGCCACGGGGTCATCGACCCAGATAATTGCACCGGGGGAGAAGTACCCGCCCCCGGGCACGGAGTATGTCGCCAGCAATTTGATCTGTTTCGACACGTCGCTCTCCTCGTCAGATGGCTTTAGCGATCACGGATACCATGGATTGATCTGCGGGTCCCGTGGGGTGCAGGCCATCAGCGTAGATCGAGGTATTGCCGGGGGTGCCCATGGCCTCGACGTCGAGCAGGTCGATAAGGGTATCAGCCCCCATCCCGCTGGCGCCCAAGCCGGCCACTTGGCTCCGTACGCTGCGCAGTGTTGCAGCAGAGGCCCCGTTAGTGGCCAGCTCGTTGCAAAGTACCACTTTCATGCCCGCAGCCTTCAGCGCGGCCACGCAATCCTTAATATTCTGCGTGGTCTGTGCCGCCGACGCCCCGCTCGAAACGTCGTTCACCCCGCCGAGGAACGTGGCGACATTTTTTGCGGCCGGGTTGTACAGCGACGCCGCAAACGGAATCGTCTTGAGCGTGCCGGACGCCAACAGGTTGGGTGTTTGCGCGCCGTAGCTACCCAGGCCGTAGATGCGGTAATCCTTGCCCAGTACCTCGGCCAGCAAAGTGGGCAGGGCCATAAAAGGCGCCGTCAGCGGATGCCGCGATGCCGTGCGACTGTCGCCAACCATGAACACCTGATCGAGCACCTGCGGTCGGATATCGAAGCGGGCGTATGCGGAGTACCGCAGAGCTTTCGCTTGCGCAGCGGTGGCCGCGGCCTTCGCAACGCCGAAACCGAACACCATGTGGCTGGCATAGTTGCCTGTCGCGGCCGGCGAGTAGCAGAACAGCCACCCACTGCTATACGTGTTCGTGTCACTGTGCGTTTCCGTGCTGGCGTCCTCGTTCACGTTGATCGTTACGGTCGTCGGCGCGCACACCACCGTGAGGGCTTGGGCTTGGGCATTCACGCCAAGGGGCGCTCCGCTTTGCAGTTTGGTAAAGCTCCGGTTCAGGTATAGCCGGCCGTTGGTTTCCGTGGTCAGCGACCACATGCGCGACGCCGGCAGCGTGCGATCGCCCAGGGCGAACAACGTAGCGGATGCAGTAGTGGCGGCATTGCCGCGCGCGTATGCAAACACCGTGAAAGCGCCGCTGGCGACGCCGAAACCGGAATCCAGGTTCGTGCCCGTGAAAGTGCCGTTTGGCGCGCGTAGCGTGCGCGGCGCACCGGCATTCGGGCCGTTACCGGTCAGGCCGAAACGCCTTTCGCTCGGATCGTACACGAAGTAAGGCGCCGGGTACGCGGGGTCTTTCGTCCAGTGGTTGCCCGCGCCGGACTGGTCATAGACCTGCGTGCACGTCGGGAACGTGCCGGCGTCAGCTTTACCGATCGCTGCAAATGCGGCGTTGTTGTCCAGCTCACCATTGGCCAGGATATTCAGGGTTGTGACCACCGGGGCACCGCCCACGGTCACCGTGATATCGACAGCCGGACCGGTGAAGCCGGTTTTCATCGCCACCGTGCCCCAGGCGGATATGGTTGCCGCGCCCATGATGTCGGTGAACGAACCCCCGAAGCCCGCTACCTCGCCCCACACGGCGGATCCGGCGGTTGGCGCAAGCGTCGGCTGATAAATTTTCCCGCGCGCCTGCCACACCGAATTGGCGGTGTACCCTGCCGAGGCATTGTCAGAATTCCCGGGCGCCCGGTTGAGACCGTCCCGCGACTCCGCGAACGCAGCCGGCATGGACACGGTGTACTCGCCCGAGATGCCGCGAATACGGTAGTCCCGATCATCCGTAAGCGACTCATTGATCAACAGCTCGCCGGCGCCGAGACTGCGCGAACGCATCACCCCGCCCCAGCTGTTGAGCGATTCCAGGACCCCCGCGGCGCCGACCGTGCCGACCACCTTCAACGATCTGCCGGAGGGTACAGTAACCGTCTGCCGGTCCAGCGAACGGACGACGAAGGGCGCCTTTGCCTCCACGGTCGGGGCCGTGGCGTAGGCCGCGCCATCACTGTAAGCTGCTGGCACGCCGCCGGTCAGGTCAGTGGTGGCGCCCACGCCGTTCGCCAGCAGTGCGTTAGCCACATCGTCCGGCAGATCGAGAATGGTGTAGGGCGTGAAATTCTTGTACGTGGACAACAGTTTAACAGTGATGGACATGGCTTATTTCTTCCGCGAATGGGTGCTTTTCTTTTCGCCGGCCTTGTTTTCCGGCTCGGCGTCCATTTTGTTCTGCGGCTCGGCGTCCATCTTCTCGCCGCCCAGCAGATCATCGACGTCAGTGTCCGCTTCTGCTGCCTGCGGCGCTTTCTCGGGTGCGGGCGCCTTGGACTGTTCGACAGGGGCCGGTTCGTCTTTCACCGGGGCTGCGAGACCGACTTTTTCGAGCTCGTCAGCTTCGCCCTTCGTGACTTCCAGCTCATCGCCGAGGTGCGCATGCACGCGCCCATGCATGAAGCTGGTCAGCGCTTTAACTTTCGTTTTCATCTTGTTCTCCTGAAAAGATGGCGGCCGAAGCCGCCATCGTCATTAGGCCGCAGCCGGCAGGGCGCCTTTGATCAGCGCTTGAGGGCGGTAGATGGCCAGCGCCAGACGTTCTTCGGCCAGGATCGTCACGCGGTTGTTCACGAAGTCATCTTCGTTCTCCGTCGACACCACCACATTCGCGTTCTCGCGGTCGAAAATCTGCGCCGACTGGCGGAAGTTACCAGCCAGGAATTGGCCTGCGGTCATGGCCAGCGTGGTGACGATACGACGGCCCCACAGCGTTGCGGCCAGCGTGCCTTGCGGGTTGCCGATCAGGTAACGGCCCTGGGTATCCTTCAGCAGTTCGATCTGCGCCCAGTTCATCGGGTGCAACACGGCGGAATCGGCCGGCAGCAGCGACAGTTCACCCTGCAGGAAGGCCAGGCGCAGACGGTCGATCGCCGTTTCGCCGGCGCCCGGGGTGTACGGGGCCACGTAGGCGGTCGCGTTGGTGTACAGACCCGGCAGGTTGTTACCCACACCGGTGCCCATCAGCAGCTGGAGGTCTTCCACGTAATCCAGGCCGTAGCGCAGGCGCTCGTCGATCATCGACTGCAGGGCCGGGGCGTCGTCCAGGATCTCGGTGGTAGCCTTGATGAAATGCGCCAGCTTGATCACCTTCGCGTCGGCCTGGGTGAACGTCAGATTCGATTCCGGCTTGCGCGTACCTTCAGCCACCGGGGCGGCGTTGTTGGTGAATACGTCCTCGCGGAAGTACTGGATCAGATTCGAATTCGTACGGCCGGGGGCGACCAGGGCGCGTACCGTCAGCGGGCGACGGGGGATTTCAAGGATGCCGGCCTGGCGATCCGGTGCGATCAGAGCGCCGGCGGAACCGCCCAGGCTGGTAATCGCCTTGACGTCGACCTGGATCTTGGAGCCGCGTTCCCATTCGCCGCGGTTCTTGAACGTTTCGCTCTCGATGAACTTGTAGCCGGCCGTTTCCGGGGTCTGCTTCTCGGTGCCGCCGCGGCGGGCCATTTTCTGCATCAGTTCGTCCAGCTCGGCGCGCGCTTCCGACTGCTTGATCATCAGCTCGTCGGTGATTTCCTTCAGCTTGTCGGACATAACCTTGTTGCCCTTGGCCAGGGCGACAGCTTCCTCGGCCTTTTCCAACACCTTGTCGTTGGCCGTATTGACGGCGCCCTTGATCTTGGTGAGTTCTTCTTGCAGTTCGTGGTCCATGGTATTTCCTTTATGGGGTGAGTTTGAATTCGCGCAGGGCGCGCAGTGCTGCGTCGCGTTGTTCGCCACCGGGCTCACCCCGGGAAAGCAGTTTGGCGTAGCCGCCCGCGACAATACAAGCGGCTTCGCTTTTGGAGAAACCTACATCCCGCAGGTAGTCTTCAAATTCTCGGATAGTGGGGCGCCGACCAGACTCGATCATGCTCTTGACGTCGGCAATCCGGGCGTCATCATGCGCGGGGTTGGTCACCACGCTGATCTCCACCAGGTCGAGCTCGAGCAGCCGGTTGTGCCCGCTCTTGCGGTCCATCTCGTTACGCTTGACGCGATAGCCGATGGACAGGCCGGTGATCGACTTAGTTTTCATGCCCTTGTGCGCCAGGCGCGCGTACGGCGCGTCGTCCAGCCACAGTTCGGCGCCGCCAAACAGGCCGTGGTCGTCTTCCTTCAGCTCGGGCCAGTGGCCGATCGGCTGGTCCTTCTGGTGCTGCCAGAGCGCGGGCACGGTACGGCCAAGGCTGGACCACGCGCGCAATGATTTTTCGAAGGCGCCGGGCTCGACGATATCCCGCACCTTGTCGGGGGTCGAGAATACCGAACCGTAGCCCGAAAAATGGCCGGTGTCGGTCAAGCTTTTGAGCTCGAGCTCGATGGACTTATGCAGGATTGTCATCGTCGTTTCCTTGTGGATCTTGCCCGATTGTACCAGTTTGTGCTGTGCTGGTGATTTTTCCGAGCATTGTCAACGGCACCATGTTCGACTGCACGCGGAACACATCACCGCCCGGCACCGGTTCGAGATTTTCCTTACCGCGCACCTCGTCGACGTTCATCCACCCGCCGTTGAGGGCCGCATTGTAGAACGCGGCGCGGCCGGCGCTGTCGGAGCGCAGCAGCGCTTCGAAATTGAACTCGGCGTAGTAGCGCCGGCGCTCGGCCGGCGTAAGCAGATGCTTTGCGATACTCTGCTCGATGCGCGTGGTGTACTGGTCCAGCACATACTGCTTGAAACCCAGGTTGATTTGCTCCCGGCCGGTTCCCCAGTTTGACACCATACCACCGTGCCCGATCATCGAGGGCGGCACGCGGAACCAGCGGCACAGATCCTCCACACTGGCGTTGATCTGCTCGATCATCTGCGCATCGAGAGGACTGATCGTCAACTGCTTGTAGTCGGTGGCCTCGAGCAGCATCATACGGTGGCCTTCGCCGCCAAACAGAGAGCCCATCAGCTTGTCTTTCATCTGGCGCCGCTGGTCTGGCGTCAGAATTTCCTTCGTCGACAACACGGCGTCGGGCTTGAGGCTCTTGCCGAACAGCTCCGAACCGGCGCGGGCGATATTCGTAGCGCCCACCATTGAACGCCAGCCCATGCCAATCGGCGACAGGCCCACCAGGCCATCAGAGCCGAAGCCCTTGATATGCCAGATCTCGCGCTCGGTGTACTCACGTTGCCCGCGCGGATCGGCGTACAGGTACGTAATGGCGCCGTCCAGTGTGCGCCGTACCGTCATCAGCGCGGGGTCGAGCGGGTCGAGCGAGATGATACGGCCGGCGCTACGATTGATCAGGATGAAAGCGTTCCCCCAGGTGCACATGCGCACCAGGCAGGATTCCCAAAACTCCACCGCCGTCATATCGGCGTTGGGGGAGTCGTGCAGGAGGTAGTAAAGCGGGTGCTCGCGCGCGATACGCCGGGTATCCCGGCCGCCCGTCACCGTGCGCTCGAACATGAACAGGGGGAGGGTGGAGATAGTGCTGGCAATCAGCCCGATGCAGGACCAGATTACGGAAAGCTGCAGCGCGTGATCAACACGCGGCGTCCCGTTGCCCGCAGTGTTGTAAGAGCCGTTGACGATATCGCGGTTGCCCGGGTCACGGTCCATCTCCCGATAGGCGACGGCCGCTTGCAAGGTGCCGTAGAGCGCCTTGCGGTCGCTGGTGAGGACAGATAGAGCCTTGTCCTTCAGCGTCATAGCATCACCGGGTCAGCCAGGTAATCGTCCATCGATCCTTTTTCCTCTTGTGTTTCCTGTGGCATCACGCCCACCGCCATGGCTAGGGCCACCATCCCGTCGATACGGCCGCGGGCGGTGCGCTTGTCGAACTTACGCGCGCCGCTGTCCCCGACCACCCTTGCGTTGTGATTGCACACTGACAGCACCGGGTGGTTGCCGTGTCGCAGTTGCCCTTCGATCAATTTTACCTCAAGTTCCCGCAGAGCCGGCGTCATGCTGGCTGTACCCTGCCCGAAATCAACAAATTTGTCAATTTCTTCTTGGGAAAACAACGGTATGCCCGTCTTGGGGTCCGGCCGGTTAAGCCATTCCTTCAGGAAAGCCATGTTGTAGCGGTCAAAACCCAGCAACTGGACGTCGAAATCATCAAAAACCCGGCGCAAATACTGCGCCACGAAGCGATATTGTATCGTTTTTCCGGGGATTGCCTGCAAAAAACCTTGCTTTTCCCACTGGTCATAGGGCACTTTGTCTCTCTCGGAGCGCCCTTTCAGGTCGTATTCTGGTAGCCAAAACGTCGGGAAAACGCTCCCGTCGTCAGCATCAACCAGCACAAGGGCGGTCAAATCGTTGACTTCAGACAGGTCCAGGCCCCCGTACACCCGCTGTTTCGGTCGGCGCACCGGCTCGGCGCCATTCAGCTCCCACACGGTACGAGGGCAGAACGGCGACACCGCGTCCACGCGCTGATTCAGGATCAGATTACGCACCCCGTTCTCCTGCGACGGCTGGGCCTTGGCCTTGTCTATCTGCTTCTTCAGATCGGTCAAAGATCGAAACACGCCCAAGGCTGGATTGGCCGCACGCCATGCGTCCTCGTCGTCAAGATCGCACTCATCTGGCGCGGCGTAGACGTGTTTCACGATCTGCGGGTTCGGATCCGCGTCAATCATGCGCGAAAGCAGGTCATTTGCGGTCGGCGCCTGGGTGCTGATCACCAGATACAGAGGATTTTCGTAGGCGCCCTGGGCTGTTTCCACCGCCTGCACGAACTCGTCGGTGGGGCCTTTCACTTGGCCGAGCTCGTCCATGATGGCCAGGATCGGAGAAAGGCCGTGCGTCGTCTTGCCCTCGGCCGCCAGCGCGGCGTACTCGACGTTCTTCGACAGACCCAGCAGACGCTTGCCCGAAGGGAATATCTTGATGCGGGATTGCAGCTCCGGCGAAAAGTTGATCATCTTCACCATGAGCTTGAACAGGATAGCCGCCTGATCTTTGGACATGGCGCCGCTCACGATCTGGCTGTTCTCCACCGCCTCCGGTCCGGCTATGTGGGCCAGGGCGATGCCGGCAATCAGCGCGGTCTTGCCGTTCTTCCGGCCGATAGACAAGATGCCCGTGTGGGTGCCGGCCGGATTGTCGTACACCTCGAGGATGAACTTTTTCTGGAAAGGCTCCAGCACGATCGGCTTTCCCACCAGGGCGCCTTCCGGCGCGCAGCAGTACTTCTCGATGAACGCGATCACGCGCTCGCCGCGAGTGGGCGTTTTACGGGCGGTCATTATGCTAGCAGGCTGTCTTCTTTCGCCGCCTCGCCGTGGGCGGTGCGCGCGTCGCGCTCGAGCTGCCGACCGGCCTGCTTCTTGCGCTTGTCGCCGGCGGTGCCCGGCACCCGGCCGCCCATCTGTAGCGTGCGCATGTATGCCATCTGCCGGCCGGCCAGGTTCGCGAGCATCGCCACCCGCGGATTGGCAACCAGCGTGCCCTTCGCATTCTCCACCACGTCACCCTCGACGGCAATCATGGCGTCCTGCTCGCGCTGCTTGACGATGCACTCGGCCAGCTGCACCGCGACGATCAGGTCCAGTTCGCTCCACTCGTCTCGCGCGCGTGCGCGCACGATCGCGAGGTAATCTGGCATGACTTCCGCAGAAATTTGCAAGTGCGAGGGGGGCATCGGGTCCCCCAATGCGGCGTTTTTCGCAGCCCGAATTGCTGCTGCAGCGCTGTCCGATCGGGGTTTCCTTGCAGGTGTTTTTGTGGTCATAGCGAAATATTCCTGTATGGAACTTGTGCCTTAGCGTTGAAAAAGAGG
>Ga0326721_10000144_pt1 | contig 31053 bp, 48 predicted proteins | sample SGPome_FD_203951 | JGI IMG/M metagenome (GOLD analysis project Ga0326721, IMG submission 203951) | Soil microbial communities from Southern Great Plains, Lamont, Oklahoma, United States - SGP_1_2016 | ecosystem: Engineered > Artificial ecosystem > Soil microcosm > Unclassified | place: USA...
GCTTCAGCCCTTAGGAAAGTACTCCTACTCGGAGATGGCGTGTACACCACATACTTTTTGATTGCCACATCATCTGTTACGGGGAGGAATAGTATTGGTTGCTGAGTGTAAGTTTCTTCATGATAATGCTAATTTTGGTTGACTCTGCTTATAGACTACCGATTAATCTATTGTACGTAAAACGTATTCACCTCTATGACGAAGGACTTTCATGAAGAAGCCTATTGCCCTGTCCCTTTCGCTGTTAATTCTGACGGGAGCAGTAGGCTGTTCCGTGCCTGAGCAATCAACTAAGACCCAAGAAGCTCCGACAGCTTCGCCGGCAGCCTTGAATCCTTCCTCTGAAGAAGTTCGTATTGAAGGTGAGAAGACGCTTGATTTTCTGTATAAAATCAGAGATTCGGAAGGTTACGCTCAAGTGCGAAAAGATATGAAGCAGAATAACCAGGAGTCATCGGTCCTATATGATGCAGCTTTCGAGAAAAATCAAGATTTCATTAAAGAAATTGAAGAAAAGGCGACACTTGATGAGGCATTTGATACAAGAGTCTGGGATGGTGAAGAGCTGTATGCAACTGCCTCTCAGGAATCATTTGAACGGAGCTTCCTGCTGCAAGAAATACAAGGACTTAATAAGTTTACTTCGAAAACTGCACGGGAACACCTTGATTCTGTAAAAATTTTCCCGGGTACTGAAGCCGATTCAAACGGCAATTTTCGCCTTTCCAAATACAGCGTATATCTGGCAGATGAAAATGGTGCCATTATCAATAACGCTAATTCTGTCATGGGAACCCTTATTAATAATGGAAAGACTTTTAAATTCTACAATCCTATGAAGACTTTGTCATCCGCTCGGGAAAGTGTCAAACCGGGGAGTGTCAAGCCAGCAAAACCTTCCTACGATGCCGAACTGTATGCTAAGTACAAGGAGTCAATAAGCGGAATTAGTAATGTTGAGGAGGCAGTTGAGAAACTCAATTCCGACCATGAAGCCAATGGCACGCATTTTGAAATAGTGGCAAAACATGATGTAGGACATTACATCAAAGTGAGTGACGACAAAAGCACATTGGCGAGTAGGGGTGACTTGCTCTATGTATTCAATCCTAAAGGGCTGGCAGAACTATCGTACTAACGTCAGGGGCAACGGTGACAATGCGGTGTTATCGTTGCCCTGCTTTGTAACCTAACCCTTCAACGCTTCCTTAGCCTCCATCAACGATGACATGCTCTCAAGAAGGGATACCAGCCTCTCCGCTGATGCATTCTTTGCTGGCTTGAGTCCTTGAGGGGAGTACTCCCACTCTGAGATGGGAGTGTAGATAGCGTACTTCTTGACGAGTTCTGAGACATTAGCAGTTCCTCCAGCCAGAGGCACAGCTAACACTTCACGAAGCCCGCAGGAAACGTCTCCTACGGGGTCATCCCTTACAACAATCCACTTACGTCATCGCCAGAGGAACTCAACTTCTACTGCCCATGTTGGCGGTGGACTCATCCGAATCTTCACGTTGTAGTTCTTCTCGATGTCCGGCTTGTTCAACCGCAACTGCCTAAAGATAGAATCAATCTCAGATCCTGAGTAGTTGTCACCATCGGGCTGACCGTTTGACTTACGTAAGACCAAGCAGGCTTCATTCTCAATAGGGGAGTCAACCCGGTTGGAGAAAGTCATATGCAGATATCCTGATTGTCCGGCTGATTTGCTCAGGTCAAGAGTCAAGTCAGTGACCTCATTTGAGCAGTAGTCGTATAAGAAGCTCTGGAGGCTGTGGGCATAGAGAGCATCAGAACCCGCTACCTTGTACTTGTCAAACCAGTGAGTTTCCATGTTGTCCTTACGCTGAGATGGTTGTTGTTGTCCATCAAGTTTACCAAATGATTCCAGACTAAGTTCAGGGATTTCTTCGTGCTCACAGATGGAATCATCAAGCATGGTATGGCTTGCATCCCGCCCATCAGTTTCAGGAGCAATAGGTTTTTGTTCCTGAATTTTCTTGCGTTCAAGAGCTACTCCTTCTTTGATGTAATCATTGATGATCCGTGTGACATCATTATTTCGCCATTCATAGCGCCCTAAAATCTGGTTATAGCGTGCTGTGCGGTTTTCTATCGCGTCTCTGTTAGGGCGTTGCCGGTCTAGGAGTCCTTTTTGTTTAAGAATTAAATTGATGGCTTTAATTGAAAGCCCTGTCTTCTCCTTGACGTGATTGAGCGATACCCACGCTTCGTAATTCTTCGTGTCAGAACGTCGGTTGTTCTTTTTAGACCTAGACATTTATCTCCTCTACGTACGTTGCATGATGACTTTTGCGCGCCCTGTCTTCCTGTTAAAGAAGAGGTGATAATTGCACTGGGCACCATCGCCAAAATGCATAAGGAGCTCCTATATATTACTTGCACTCAATCGTGTCGTCTTGATGGTTTGCGCCAGCATAGCCAACCGTGTTGACTTGACCTTTGGCACCAGCAAAACCAATACACGTCCCCTCCTTCGGCTCGTCTGGCTGGCTTGACACGCAAGCCCCCAAACCAAGCAAGCCAAAAATTATTACTGCGGCAAATATTTTCTGAAAATTAGTCATGGGGCCTTCACTGATTGCGGTCAATTCGTTTTTGCTAAGATGGCTTGAAGGAGGAGGTGTTTAAACGAACTTGCGTCCAGTAACGCATACGACCTGCTTTTAGCCTAAGCTCAATATAGCTATCGCCATTTCTACTGTTTGAATCGACTTGTGGACTGATATAGCAGTACTAAATTGTCTAATCGGTGATTGGATAACTCTGTAGCCACTGCACTCAGATGACCTCATCTTCCTCCTGTAAGATTCTGAGGACGTTGACGGCTTCCCAACGACTCACCTGAAGGCGGGAGATTCAATCATATAAGTAGCATCCGGCACCGAGGTTGCCTCCATAGGTACCGGGCTTTCCTCAACAGGGACTGATGGAATACTAGGAATAGGAGCTGCTTCGTCCGAGGATGATATGGCAGGAACTTGATTATAATTGCTTGGTGCGTTTTGAAAACAAGCATAGTTCTCATCAGGGCATGAAATTTGTTTAGTCTTTTTTGGAGTCTTTTCCCCGCATTGTTCATCAATCTTTTCGGCGGTAGAAATGCAGTTCCCCTTGCTTGACTCCCTTGACTCGCTTGACTCGCTTGACACAAAAGCGGCCATGCCAAGACACGTAAAAAGAATCACGGTGGAAAATATTTTCTGAGAGTTGTTCATTAGGGCCTCGTTGATTGCGGTAAATTCGTTTCTATGTTATAGACGGCTTGAAAGCAGGAACCGTCCAACAAACTGTAGGAGTAATTGATGCTTCTACCAGCCTGTTCCTCCACCATCGGTGCTGATATCATTTCGCTTATCTGGCTGACTTGACACACAAGCGCCCAAACCAAGCAGCCCAAAAATTATCACTGCGGAAAATATTTTCTGAAAGTTGTTCATGGGAACCTCGTTGATTGCGGTAAATTGCAGTTTTCTAAAACTTTAGGACTAAAAGGGTAGGACTAGATGTTGTTTCTACCAGACAGGCGGGCCGATTTCTCGACTGATATCATTTCGCTCTTCTTTCAAGCAGATAAAGTCCTTACCAAGACAGTCAGGATCATTATATTTTGGAGCATTTGGCCCGCAGACTTCCCCATACTCGGGGATGAGAGCAATACAGCCCTCCTCCTTTTTTGGCTGACTTGACATGCAAGCTCCCAAACCAAGCAACCCAAAAATTATCACTGCGGAAGATAGCTTCTGGAAGTTATTCATTGGAACCTTATTCATTGGGGTAAATTTGTTTGGTGCTATAGTTTTTTAGAACTGATGGCCCAGCAGGGGCGGGAGGAGTAATTTTCGCTCTGGCAATAATAGCTATCGTAGTTTGGTGTAACTGGCCCACACTTAGCTGCATGCTCTTCAATGGTTAAAACATGTGTACATTCATTTGGCGCGTTTTTATCGCAAGCGGTCAAGCCAAAACACGCAACAAGAAGAAGCGTTGCGGAAGATAGCTTCTGGAAGTTATTCATTGGAACCTTATTCATTGGGGTAAATTTGTTTGGTGTGATAGATGGTTTGAAAGACGGTGGCATTCCAGCGAACGTTAAGAGTAAATGATGCTTCTACCGGGACTCTACGTCTTGTTGCCGAATGATATTTTTTGAATCGGTTTCGTACAAATCAAATCCCCACCAAGGCAGTAAATTCGTTTACCCTTATTTCGAGCCTCTTCTGCGTCTTTCGAACAAGACGCTCCCACGCCAAGACAATATATACCCCTTTCGGGTACGTTTTGCTCCGTAATGGTCAAGCTAAGACACAAAACAAGAAGAAGCACGGCGGCAGATATCTTCGCGAAATTTTTCATAGGACCTCGTAGATTGCGGTAGATTCGCTTATCCCAAGCTAGCTATAGTTATCGCCCATCCGTATCCTGTTGTACGCCATTTAGACAGGTTTCCCTTACTTCCCAAACCTCCGCAACCGCAATGTATTCCCCACGACCAATGCGGAACTTGCGGCCATCGCAAACCTGCAATCATCGGGTTCAGCAGACCCAACGCAGGTACAGGACTATCGATAGCGTTGTAGAAGAAATCCCAGAACAGGTTTGTCTTTCTTGACATCATGTATCCATCCTGCTACCCTTGAGGGAACTATTCGTCCAACAAGGAGCCATTATGCCAGTAGATCCACGCACATCAGTTTCAGCACCTGCTGACATGGAGCCTGCCCTGCGTTATGCGGAGGCGTTCCATACCTTCAATCTCCAAGCCGGAAATTTTCTGGTGTACCTGACGCATGAGCACAATCTTCTTCCGAGCGAGTTGAACGACTTTGCGACCGCCTTGAACGCTCACCGTGATGAGGTTTTCGCTCACAATGATGTCGAAGCCGATGAAACCAAGCGTGGAGTCTACGTCGTTGCAGCCCGCATGGGTTTTGACCTCTATGATTCCGAGTTCCAGTCGTGGCTGAACAGCTTTTCCTACAACGCTTTCCGCCTTGCTGTGGCACAGGAGGAATTGCGGGGAGCATAATTCCCGGTGATTCTTTTTGACTTTACAGCAGGTCTTTGTTACTCTGAGCCTACGATAACCCCACACCGCAGAAGAAGAAAGTAGAAGAAGAAATGTCTGATGTCCAGTCTCTTACGGCAGAGCGGCTTTTCACCCTTGACCCAGCGGTGCGTTATGCTGATGCTCTTCAGCGGTACAACACGCAGGTTGTTCGTCTCATTGATGACATCACCCTTGCCTGTGAACTCAATTCCACCCAGCGTAATGCGTTCGTGAAGGTCTTCGGGGATTACCGTAAGGCTATTCTTGCCGATGACACCCAGAAGCAGGTGGCAGGCGAAGAAGCCATCTTCAAACTTGCTGACGCTCACGGTATTCCTACGGGGATGAACTACCCGTTCTACAGTGCTGTCCTTGAATTCAGCTTCCATGTCCAGCTTCTGGCGGATGTTGAAAAGGAATGCGTGGAAAAGTTCGGATTGGCTCAGTAATTTGTAGAGCGAAAGCACTGAAAATCCGATGGAAGAACCGCTGACCGAATCTTAAGCCAACGGTTCTTCCGTTTTCTGTTTTTGCTCCAGTATCGTCTGCCATTTACCCCGTCTATTCCCCGCTGTGTGCTGTTTTGCCAGCCTGTAAGAGTTTCCATGGGAGATTCTCCACATCGCTCCCTACAGAGCCTCACAGGGCGAAATTATCCTCCGGTAGAATAATCGCTAGTTATCGTCTACAAAGGAGTCACATGTATTCACCCCTAGAGTCCCTCAAAATGGAACCTCGCTTTCCGCAGGGCAATGCTGAATACGATTCCGCTCTTGCTGCGTTCAACGCTCATGCCCAGAAGTTGCCGGCTGTCTTTGCTCTCGTGACGGAACGTTACTTTGATGCCCAACAAGCCGGGCTTGATGGTGAGATTTCCATCGGTAAGATGGGTCTGCTCTTGAAGGGTCATCGCCGGCTGTTCCTCGCCCACAAGAATCCGAACAGCCTCAAGGGTTGGCGGGAGCGCAGTGAGTCCAAGAAAACTCTCCACCGTCTTTTATTGCAGTACGAAATTGACCGGGACGGGATGAAAGACTTCGACGTTTGGCTCAAGGAATATGAGAAGAATGTCCGGGCTGTTTATTTGGCAGAGAATAAAGTGGAAATCAGTCAGCAAAGCCTGGGCATCTGACCGAAGACTACCCGAAATAGTTGACATGGAGCGTGAGGCGAACTATGATGGAACTGCTAAAAAGCATAAAAACACAACCATAGGAGCCCGCACATGAGTACGCCTTTTGAGGAAGACCAGACTGCAAAGGATATTGCCGTCCTGCACGTAAACCCGAACCCAGATTTTGCCAATGATGCGACGTATATGGCATCCCTTACTGAGGTAAACCAGTGGGCTGATGTTCTCTGGAATTCCATGGTCGGTAAGGAATCGGTGCCGGAGGATGAAAAGAAGCGGTTGGCTACAAGCATCAGGGCGTACTATGATGCCATGCGTACAGGCTCTTCAAGAGATGTCTTTTTCGCTACGGTGGAACTTAAGGATTTGGGTGAAAAGGTCTTTGGGATGAAGGACGCTTCGCTGTGGACGTTGAGCAACGAATTGAATGTCTATGCTGCTCTTATCCTTGAATTGGACGAGGCCGAGAGCGAAGCTCGTCTCTCCCAGTAATACTGAATAGGTTCCTGCCTCCGTCCCCTCTCAGTTTCGGACCGGGCTTGACGTGGAGGCAGGAATCTGCTTATGATGATGCCATCAACGTATTAGATATTAACCCCTATCGAAGGAAACACTCCATGTCTACCGTTCTCGTTACTCCCAGCACCATTGCAGATTCGCACGAATGGCTCAAGAAGTATTTGGAAGAGTCAGATGCGTTCGTTATGACCCCTGGCAGTCTTACGAACACTGACCTGCTGGAACTCGGGGGAGAAGCAACCGTCGTTGCCACTGGTAGCTGGGAATCCGTTCGCACCTTTGCACAGCTGGTCGCATGGCACAGCAAGTTGGAGGGTTCCTCTGATATCTTCTCCACTTATGAAGCCTTTGAGTGGCTGGATATCCTTGCCGAAAACGCAACCCGTGATGAAGACGGCCTTGGCCGGTTTGAAGTAAAGGCTACTCTTCCTCGGTAATTCGGGTGGAACACAATGAAAGTTTGATATGGAAGAACCCCAACTGTAGATTCGGTTGGGGTTCTTCCATCTGATGAATCTATTTAATCTGAAGCCGGGACTTGACAGACAGGCATTAGCCGGCATATGATGAAGGTACTGAATACAACTTCTATAGAAGGAATTTCCACATGCAGACTGTCCTTGTTACCCCTGAAGATATTGCTTTTTCCCACGAAGCCGTACAGCCGTATCTGGAGGAATCAGATTCCTTGGTCATCGTCACGCCTGTCCCAACGAATGAGGAACTGGTTGAACTTGGGGGAGAAGCAACTGTTGTTATCACAGGAAACTCTAATGCGGTTGCCGCTTTCTTGATGACCCTCTCCCTGTACACCCGGTTTCCGCCTCTGGATGATCCCCGATTGATGGACATGCGTGGATTCGGTCACCGTCAGCTTGAACTGATGCAGTTCACCAGCCAGACTGAAGACGGGCTGGCCCGGTTTGAATTCAAGGTCACGCCGAAAGTGTCAGTGGTTAAGAAAGCCGCCTAAGGCTATTGAAAACTAAATCATGAAGGAAGCCACAGCCAATTCGGTTGGGGCTTCCTTTGTTTGAGATGGATTCCTTTCGCGGTTTTAGCAGGAGTTCTGAGGAACTATGGGTAATACTTTACCCATAAAGCCTATTTATGGGTAAAGTATTACCCATTTCTCTATCAACCGATATGTCTTGTGTCCCTTCCGGGCAATTGTGATGAGTTATCCAGTTACTGCGGCTTGGGCAATGAGCAATACCATCAAATTCCAAGTTGCATGTAGAATGATACCGGGGTAGATACTTTTAGTCCGCTGGTACATGATGGCAAGATAGATGCCCATGGGGATGATAACCAGTATTTGAAGCGGGTTAAGATGGGCAAGCCCAAATAGAACACCGGATACAAGTATGCCGGCAATGATTCCATAGCGATACTTGATTGCCGGAAACAGGATTCCCCGGAACAGGATTTCTTCAATGATGGGTGCGAAAATGACGGTTAGCACAAATGTCGCCCAGAAGCCACCCATTGATTCAATGAGTTCCACCGTCTGTGTCTTTCCACTGGCGTTGATGCTGGCGCTGGGTGGTTCAATACCAAACGTGGCTGCAATCAGGCCCGCAATTAATGCCAGCCCCACCATGACGAGATAGAATCCACCAATATAACGTACAGCTTGGGACAAGCGGAACTTCTTCAGACCTATTGCCGACCATGGCAAATTGAGTTTCTTGAGCCGATTATGGACAAGGGAAATCGTGATGAGAAGTCCTACGGATTGAGTTAGCAACATGAATGAACCGAAGTTTTCCTCCAGAACACCTGCGTCTTCAATGAAATCCCAGCCCAGGAGCATTCCTGCCAGCAAGGGAAGGAAGGAGACAAGAGGGATAAGGAAAATGACCAGCAATACCAGAAAAACTGCTGCTTTCATCGTGTACAGCGGCGGTGGTGGCGGGATGGGTACCAGAGGTAACTGGGGAGAGTTAGTGACCTGAGGTTGCATTTCCGAACTCAATGGCTATCTTTCTGCTGGTAGTATGCGTCCTGTTCCATATCGCCCATTGTATCCTTGGTGTGCGCCGTTTAGACAGCTTGAAAGAGTATCCGCGGGAGATTCTCCCTTGAGAACGTCTCAGGCGGTTTGAATGATTTATAGGTAATCAAAGTTCCTAATGCTTCCATACGTTCTCCTTTGAAATCAGACACCCAAAATCTCATCAATAAAAATTAAAAATAAAATGAACTTTCATCTTCTTTGCGACATATAGATGTATAAGAGTAATTTATTGATACGAAAGGTATGTGAAGATATGGTATATAGCGTTATTGGTTCTTTGGCAGTTATTGGAGTTCTAGGGTTTTCAGGACTAAATCCTATACTAAGTACGGGATTTGATACCAGTCCAACGGCTGGGAAGGCGATAAGCAGTGATGATTCTCCGGATCAAGCATTGATTACGGAAATTTATGAGTACAAGGGGAACGAAATTACTTCAGGGGCATTCATTGCTTTGAATGAGAAAGGTATTGCTTTGCAGACAGTGTATTCACAACGTGGAGATATTACTGTGGTTACGGCATTTGACACAATTGAAGAAGCTGACGCTTATGTTCAAGAAATGGCAGCAGGAAAACGTGCTGACTTGACAAATAAATCATTCGCTGCCGCTTCTGAATCAACTGTTTCACCTATGGGAACAGTTGGTGGATGTCCCAATGTTACTTATGGGTCAAGGGATTATGTCGATGGTGGATGTGGTGGAAGCTACCTAGCATTTTCACCCAACGATGCAGTTGCTAATTTTGGAACTTTTGGACTGAATGATAAGATAAGTTCTTACACAATTGCTCCTGGCACAACTTCAAACTGCTTGATTACAAAGAGGTATTACAGTAATGCGAATTATGACGTATCGGCAGGGACATGGACTGTAATGGGAGAATTCTATGCTTATACCAGTGGAAACTTTTCTTCTGTACAAAATGACAAAGTAAGCAGTGAGAAATCAACATGTTCATAATCGTATCCGTGGGGGAGAGGAAAGCCAGTGGTATATTCATGGTCTGCAATACAAGGTGGGGATTTATACAACTTTGAAATTATGTACAAAGAATCAGTAGAATACTTGTATGCTTTCAACGTAAAAAGGACGGGAGATTACCACCTTGCGGAAGATATAACGGCTTCTGCTTTTGAAATCCTATGGAAAGAAAGACAAAGATTTGTCATTGACGATAATGAGTGCCTTAAATTATTATATGGCATTTCCAAAAACCTTATCCGGGATGGAGTTCGAAAAACTAAACGGGATATTAAAACGTATTCTTCCATCGTACTAGTAGAAGATAACGATTTCACAGAAAAAATTTGCAATGATGACGAAAACACAAAGAAAGTGAAAACTATTGAAAGCAAAGTAAAAAACTTAAGTGACAAAGACCAGACAACTTACACAATGGCTTTTGTTGAAAACAAAACCTATAATGAGATTTCCACAACGTTGCGAGTTCCTCTAGGAACTGTAAAATCTAGAATTTCTAGTATAAAAAATAAGCTGAGATTAATTTAAAGGTAGCGTGGGTACGAATCGACGCTACCTTTAAATTCATCGTGAAAGTGCTAACTAAGAAATTTCCTGAAAGGAATTATCATGTTACAAGAAAATCATAGCAATGCGATGATGCCCGCTGAAGTCCGGGAACGTCTTGATAGAAGGGTAATATCTAATGCCCGCACGACTAAACCGGCTGGTAAGAGAATCGTGGCGGGAATTGTAGCTGGCCTTGTGTTGACAGCAGGAACTGTTGCGGGCTTTCAACTGACCGGTGAAGACGCGCCAACGGGGAAAGGGGACATCCTATCCATGAATCAGGTAATGTCCCAAGCAGAGTACGATACTACATATCCTGATGGGGTTTATTCTTTTGACGGATTCATCTACGACGATGCTTTAAATCTGCAACTTAGGTTCCAATCAAATGAAGAATTGGAAGCCTTTACCAAGGACCTACAGCCTCTTCAGTCTAAAGAGATGGAAGTGCAGTTAAAATCCAAGTTCAGTGGAGAACATATTGTATATGGTAACTCTAAAATTTCTACAGCGGCCTTTACCGAACTTCATAGAGACAACAAAGCTACGTGGGTGAAATGCTATCTTCCTCAGGAAATCCTTAACGGTAGCGATATTCGTGCTTATGACTCTGAAGAAGAGCTGAAATCAGATGTAAAGCCTTGCTGATCCCGATGCCGTACGCCGTTTAGACAGCCTGAAAGAGCATCTCAGGCGGTCTGAAGCCTTTTAGTCAGTTCCATCTCCTGCTGTCGCTTTTCGGTTTCCCGCAATGATGTCACCCGGAACCATGTCTCAAATGCGAGGACTGCAAGGGCTGTGATTGCACCTGTCGTCAATAGTTTACTGGTTTCCATGGCTGCTCCTTTGATGGCTGGTTATCGTGCTACATATCGGGAGAGACCTATGTACTATGATACCGGAAGTGTCTGTTCAATCTCTGGCAAACCTTGCTGTCTTAATTCATACAAGGAAGCCCCTGAATCCATTGGACTCAGGGGCTTCCTCATCCGGCATTAGTCTTTGATGGGGTCCTCATAGGCGAATTCAATACTCCCCGTTGCACCGCTGCGGTTCTTGATTACCTTCAGCGTATGCGTGCTGTCTTCACCTGCGATAACCTGTACTATCAGGTTCGCGTCCTGCTCAACAACGGAGGTCAATACTTTGCTGATGAGAACAAATTTAATTTTCAGCTCGGTGGCAAGAATATCAAGATAAGTCCGTGCTTCATAAGAGAGGAAAGTGCCATTGTAGGTCTCATCAATCATAATTGCGCCGGCACGCCCATAACCGTGTTCCCGGTATTCCCGCTTCGCACGTTCACGGATTTCCGCAACGGTTTCATTTCCGTCAATGACAGGATAAAGATCTGTAAGACCGCTGTTGTTATTGGACAGCATGTGGGCAACCATCTGGGCAAGATAAATATCCGGATCGGTAGAGGCAAGAACAACAATCAGGCCGTGACCTTCAGGCGTGCTGAGATGGCTGAATTCGGTGAAGTTGTTGAAGTTCCGGCTTTTTGTCTCGCTCATTTTTCCTCTTTCGGGTTCTCGCAGGTAAATTCAATGCTTCCGGTTTCACCCTTGCGGTTCTTGACTACACCGAGGGTATGCGTATCACCTTCGCCGGCAGTGACCCGGACGACCAGATTGGCATCCTGCTCCACTACTGCTTCAAGGGTATCGGTCAGCAGGACAATCTTGATGTCAAGCTCCCGTGCAAGTGTTGCCAGCTGGCCGTAGGTTTCTTCGGGCAACGTTGCAGCGCCGTAGGTTTCGTCCACCAGAACTGCACCTGCCCTGCCAAAACCTGTGGTGGGGTATTCCTGGAGGACGCTATCCCGGATGTCGATGATTCCGCCGGAACCGGCAAGGACAAGATAGAAGTCGGTGAGGTCACGGTTGTTGTTGGACAGTTCATTCGCTACCAGCCGTGCAAGCTTGAGGTTGTTCGGTTCGTTGATCGAAAGGACAGCAATCAAACCGGTGTCATCCCGAGGGCTGAGCCGGCTGAGTTCATTGAAATTGCGGGGAGTGGTTTCGCTCATGTTGTTCTGGGAAGACGAGGCTTCCTGTCCTTTCCTGTCGGGTTAGTTGTTTCTTCTATGGTACCGGAACATATGTTATGACTTGCTTCCGAACCGTAAATCCTGTAGACTTATGAATAATCGAGAACGATCTAGCCAGAAAGAAAAATATGCGTACCTTAATTTCCGTATTGAAGCATCGGGTGGTTCCAGTCATTGCATCCTTGGGCATAATCACTGCGTTTGTATCCATTTTGTCAACAAGTGAGACCGAGTTCTCACCTGCGGCAATTATTTTTGCTACTGTTGGTGTAGTCAGTATCGTTATCGTGATGTTGGGTAAGGTTTTTCAGAAAGCACCAGCCGGCTCCCGCTAGGTTTAGTCTTCATCGTCTTCGTACTTAATCTTCTTGGCATACTTATTCAGTACAAGCTGCTGTCCATCCACGTCTTCGGTGAATTCAGTGAGTTCAGTGATGAATGCTAAGAGGTCTTTGCGGGGGAGGAGGTATTGCCCTGTGCAATGGCCGAGTTCGGAGATAATCATATCCCCATCGTCCCAGCTTTCAAACCCATGATGCGATGAAGTTCCGGTCCGGTCTGCCCGTTCTTTGCGTTCGGGAGCCAAGTTTAGTTCTTCTGCTGTGCCCCAGGAAATAGGAGCATCAACGATTGTTGACCATTCAATGTAGAGGTCAACATCCGGATCGGCTTTAACAATATAACTCGGCATGGTTTTATATCCTTCGCTTGCATGGCTGGTTTCTTGTACCAGTATACGACATGATGTTGCAGGGCATCCTTGCAAAATATGTTTGAAAGTGTTACGCTGGAAGAAATCTTTGTCCACCAACTTCAGGAGTACGTCAAATGCCCACTCTGATACCCATCGAATCCATTGAGGTTCTCTCCAGTGACCGTCTTCATTATGCGGTTGAGTATTCCCTTGCACGTCATGAATACAACGGTAAAGCCCAGATGGTGATGAACTTCGTCAAGTACACCTCTCCCGAAATGGCTGAAGAGCAGGAATACGTCTTCGCTCTCATCATGAAGTACGTTACCTCCCGCCCGAAAGCGGACAAGGAGAACGATCATGGGGCAAGCCACCTTGCTCTGGGCACACTTCTGGAGAAGGTCAATGACCTGAACCTTTCCGATGCGCAGGTGGTGGAGTTCATGACTCTGGTAGTTGGGCTTGGGGATTTCTATGTCTCGTTGAGCGCAATCGGGGAAGAGGCATGGAATATGTCGTCTTCGGTGCAGGATTGGGAGCCGTTTGTAGCCCCTGAAGGTATGGACTACAACTCGCACGCATCAGTTATCAAATACCGTAATCTGCGGGATGAAGCCCATGACCTGCGACCTATTGTGCTGTTCCGTATTTTGGCTGACAAGGTGCAGGACAAGGAAACCAAAGACAAGGCAGTTGCCCTTGCACAGGGGTACTTCCACACGGTTGATTCCCGTAACGCTTGGGCCTGCTTGAAGATGCGGGAGATCCTCTACTATGCCGCCGCTGAGAACGGCATGAACGATGATGGTGTATGGAGGATGAAGGAACTGCTTGACCACTATGAAGAAGCCGTACGGAAGATGGCGATTGCCAAGAAAATTATGGAAGAAACGGCTACCCGGCTGGTAAACAGTTGAGCTAAAACCCCTTTTTCTGCTAAACTAAATTCATTACCGATTCACACAACCATAAAAGGAACTCACATGTCCCATAACTCCTCCACTGTCGAACTTACCGAAGATGATGCCTCTGAATGCCGGGAATTTCTTCATAATTACGATGTCGCCTTGACGCACCTCGCAGGTTATATTAATGCTGTGGTTGATCCTGACAAGGTTCCGTCCGTTGAGATTGCCAAGGCCGACCTTGCTTTTGCAATGGCACGGTTCAAGTTTATCGCCGGTGAAGCTATCTGGCGTGGAGCCGACGTTGACTTTGAGCAAGAATTGCAGACCCTTCTGGATATTGCACGTAAGCATGGGCTTGATTCCGAAGTTGAACAACGCACTATTCGGGGTATGTTCAGCACCGTTACCTATTGGGTGGGCTACATTACGGGCATCCTTCGCCGTTTCCCGCAGTACAGGAATTTCTAGGTAAGGGTAAAAACAATGAAGCATCACAATCCCCAGGTTTCCCTGATGCCGGGTTTCGGCGGTGTTCCGGTCTCGGATGAGTACCGGCAGGCGGCGAATGTCTTCAACACTCAGGCAACTGTCGTCTTGGAACTTGTCTGCGGTGAAGTGCTTTTTGGTAAGCCAGATAAGCCTGTTGATGATTTTATCGAGGCGCTCAATGGTTACTTCATCACGTTAAAGACCGGAAGCGAAGTGCAGGTTGCGTATCTTCGCCAAAAAGTCTGCTTCCTTGCCGGCAAGAACGGACGTGCGGATTTCTGGAACCTGTTTCACGCGTTGGAACGGTACACCGAACTCGCTCTTGAGGTGCATGCGGTTAGTCAGTAAAAGGGAGGTACTCTTCGGAGTACTTTTCTTTGTGCAGTATTGTGTCCCTTTTACCGTCGCTTTTTTCATTCCGGGAATTCGATCCATTTTCTCTTCTGTCAATAGGATACAATGGTTTATAAGAAACATTTGCCGGCACGCCCACAAAGGAAACCCATGACTACCAAAGCAACTGACATTATCCCCGAAGAGATTCTGCACTCCACGGTGAAGGATTTCCTGAACCAAAAAGACGCTCCATTCACCTATGGGGAATGGCAGGTCGTGGACTTTGATAATATAATGAAACCTCTGCCACGGACTCATTATACGGATCACGATACCGTATTTTCCTCATCCTTCATTTTCCGGAATGTAGAGTCGGATTATTACTACCGCGCAACGCTGGCTTATGATACTAAGCGGGTAATTCTGGAACGCGGACAGGAAATTATTCGTGTCGTCCGCAAGATGGTTCCTGTTTACGAAGCAGTCTAATCCAATACAGCCCAATCTTAAGGAGAAGCCATGGAGACAACGTTTGATTTGATGACGGTTAAGATGCCGGCAGTCGTTGCTCCCTATGCTGTTTATGTCCGCACTCTGGACCGGTTCAACGATCATGCAAGTGAGTTTTCGGGTGTTTTGTCCTTGATTGCCCATAAGAATAAGGAAGCCAAACGAGCCGGACTTCTTGACGATGATGCCTTCAAGATTATTGGAAACCTGCTGAAGGATTACTTCCATGCTTGCAGACCCGGGCTGGTGCCATCCACCGAAGAACGAAAGAATCCCGCCGAAGTTCGGGAAGAAATCCATGCTGTCCTGACTGGGTATAAGGCGGATGCCGAGAATCTGGAATACTTTGACCAGTGGCTGACAGGGTATGGATTAAATGCTGTTGACCTTGCTGATGCGGAAGATGTGCTGGAGAAGTCCATCAAAGAATAACTGTCTTTTATGATATGCTCTTAACAGAATGCATCCATCCACAAGGAGAAAATCATGTCAGCAGTACTTGACGCACTAAGAATTCAACCACCTGCTTCATTTGACCCTTATATTGACTACACCCGGGCTTTGGACCGGTTCAATGGTCATGCTCAGGATCTGCCGAGTGTATTTTCCTATATTGCATACCGGAATGCAGAGGCAAAGTCCGCCGGGTTAAATGAGGATGAAGCGGAATTGAAAATGGCTGAATTGTTGAAGGGATATTTCGAAGCGTCTAAGACGGATGAAGAGTCAGCCACAATCTTTGCAGACTTCTTTGCTGAATATAAAATCCCACAAAACGGAATCGAGTACTTCGGTTACTGGCTGGAGGGTTATACGAAGAAGGCTAAGGCGTTCTTCGCAGCGAAAGAAAAACTGGAGGCTCTCGCATCATGAATGAATTTGTCCAAAATGTACCATACGGCATCCTGCTGTTGTTTTTTCTTTTCAATGCTAACGTCTGGACAGATAAGGCAGATGCTGCCCCTGCAAAAGCGCTCATCTTTGGTGGAGGAAGTTTTCTCCTGGCCATCCTGATGGTAGTTTTGATGAACTCTCACTAGTGGACATACGGTTTTGGTTCTGGTAGCCTAGAGTAAGAAACCTTTCAGACCTAACAGGAGCTTGTCACATGTCTTTTGATTACGCCAATCATGCGCTGCACATTAGCCATGACTCGTTTGCCTTCAAGAATGAATGGAATGTGCAGGTCGCCGTCCAGTACAACATGGCTGCTGATGCTCTCATTCTGTCTGCTGGAAGAATTCAGGAAAGGCGGGATTCTTTCATGGAATTGCTGGTTTCGCTATGCGAAAGCTATTTCTACTGCCTGTCGGAGGACCTAGCGGATGAGGCAGAAAAGGACGTTACGGCAATCATCCAGCTAGTTGAACGGGAATACCCCTCTTTCTATGAGTTGGCTGAATTCCAGGCGTATTTCCAACAGTACAGGCAGGCTTCTGAGGCTTTGGTTTTGGCTGAAAAGGAAGAGAAACTTAGCATCGCAAAGCCAGCAAACTAGGGCTTTGATTTCACTTTTGTCAATACCGCTAAATCGCACTATTTTAATGCTAAACTGTGTAGATACACCCGTTTGTGCAGAGAATAGGAGCGAGAAAAATGTTTACTGATCCGGCTGAATATTCTTTGCGTCAAGATTTGGATTACCATCTGGCCGCATCCGTTGCTCCTTCAGAATCATCGCCTGCGGTTGCCTATGTGCGGGCGTGTGATTTCTACAATATCCATGCAGATGCCCTTATCTTTTTCGCATGGCGGCTACGCAGAACCGCCAAAGACAATTTCATGGATGACATCACTTCTGCTGCCAATGAATACATAGCAGCACTGCGTTATGGTGATGAAGAATCTGAATTTCACTCAGAAATGACTATCTATAAGACTGTTGCGTCACAGCACCTGATGAATCATGACTTTTTAGCGTTCAACAGTTTGTTCCTGCGTTATAAAGAAACCGCAAAGGCACTCATCCAGGCAGAAAAGACCGCCAAAGAAACCCATGGAAAGAAACTTACTGATGCTTGAAGAACGCACCGCCCACGCCCTGTCATTGGAGCCTACTGAGTCACTTGGGCTTGCCGTGGGATATATTCGTATTCTGGATTATTACAACATCCACGCGGATAACCTGACCGCTTTTGTCTCTTCCCTGCCACAGGTTTCCGAGGAGGTATTTGAGGAGTTTTCTCTGCAAGGCACGGTCTACCATGAGATTCTTCGTAGCGGCGATGAGGAAGCTGCTACGCATAAAGTGGATGACCTGTTTGCGTTGATTGCCCGGCAGGGGTTGTCTCCCGCTGAATTGAATGCATTGAGCCTGCTGTTTGATCTGTTCGTGGAGTATTCAAGGGCATTGCAGGAAGCCGAGACAGAAGCACTGATTGATGCAGGTGCGGTTTCCCTACGTCCCAGTCAGACACTGAAGGGCAATGCTGAATACGTGAAGGCATTGCAGAATGTTAATCTCAAGGCTGCCAACTTGTTCTTCTTTATGGTAGGCGAGGAAGATCTTGCCGGCGAGGTAAAGGACCAGATTGCTTTTTGCATCAATGAATACTACCGTGCCATTCGTTCGTGGGTCTTTGCTGAAATCTTCATTACCAAGGGTGATCTGTATTCGTTGGGAGCAACTGTTTCGGAGATGGACAAGGATGCGATGTGGGCTTTGAAAGACCACCTTGATGCTTATGCAGAGGCCGCTCTTGAACTGGAGGAAGCTGAGAACAAGGCGTTTGATGCACTGCCTGATACCGCTAAGGTCTGGACGAAACCTTGGCAGTCCTAAAAATTCGTCTCCGGTAGGATGAATTTACAATATGTAAAATCTCTATTTGTCAACGCCACCTAAAATAAGGAGTACCTATGTCAGATGATTTTTCCATTTTTATGGATGTGAAACCGGCTTTCAAGGAAGTTGAAGGCTACCCACGAGCAATCGAAAACCACAATCTCTTTGCTTTTAGCATCCTTCAGTTTGTGGAGCGTGAAGCAACTGAACCGGGTGCTAAGGAAGAATTCCGTGATGCTCTAGCAGCTTATAAGAAGGCGCTTTGGTCTGAGGAAGAAGACGAAATTTCCGGCGCTAAGGCTGTCCTTTATTTCATTGCCGGCAGTAAGGGAATCCCAGCGATCAGTATTCCTGTATTCACCCAGCATGTTGAGGCATATACAGCGGCACGGATGGACACCATCCTGTATCAGAAGAAGGGTTTACACGGCGCTCTCCAGAAACTTGGCGATGCGTTGTCGGATAAATTGAAGTAACGAAGAGAGGGAGGTTCCGATTTGGAACTTCCCTTTCGCCTTATCCTCAGAAGGAAGTATGACCTTATTGACATCATAGGCTCATTCCTGTTACCCTTGAACTAACAGATTCTTTCAATCAACAGGAGCCATCATGTCAGATCCCACAATGATTACCGCTAAGCCCCATCCTTCATTGGAAGCTGCTGTCCGTTATGCAACTGCACTGGAAGCGTTCAACGCCCATGCACTCAGGCTGAAGCAGACCCTTAAGATGGCATTGCCTACCTTGACTCCAAAGGAGTGGGAAGAAATCAGCGAGGCTCTAATTGACTACCGCTATGCACACCGGTCTCCTAATTTGGATACTATTTCCCAGAAGCGGAACGCAGTCTTCACCTTTGCCATCAACCATGGTCTCGCTACTGACCCTACTTCTACCTTCTACGACATGATGTATCACTTCAGTTTCAACGCCGGCGTGCTTGCCCGGGCTGAGGGTGAAGCCTTGGCTGAACGTAATCCATTTTCCGCTTAGTATTCCATCAACCCTCACCTAGGAGAACCTTATGTCTTATAGCACCCTCTTGCTCGAAGTAAAGCCAGTAGCCGGGCTTGTGGATGTTCCGGAGTACGTTATTGCTCTGAACAACTTCAACCGGCATGCATCGAAGGTGGAAGAGTTCACTTTCGGCAGTTACGTGGATACAGTTGATGCCCGAATTGCACTGGCTTCTGCCTTGAATGATCTGCGCCTTGCTCATAAGCAGCATCCCACTAAGGATGAGTCCTATGACATCCTTTCCTGCCAGTTGGGAGTCTTCCGCACCGCAGCGCGCTATTACCTGAACCCAGAGAACATGCGGGATCTGAGTGATTACCTTTCCATGTACAGCAACTTCACCTTCCGCCTGTTGGAAGCTGAAGAACTTGCCTCGCGGAAGCGCTGATATTAAGGGCAAAGAAAGTCCTAAAGGAGCCAGCCTGACCCGTATTTGCGCTATCATTAAAGCACCATCCACGTAGAAGGAATACCATGTCTCATAACCCTTTGGTAAGCATAGACACCCATCCGATGCTGGTGACGTTCCCTGCCTATATGCAAGCCGTAGAGAACTTCAATACGCACGCGGATGACTTGATGCAGATGATTGTTTCTGCTTCTCCTGAACTGGCTTCTGTGGCTCTGGAGATGGCACACGCCCTGAACCGGCACTACGATGCGTTGAAGTCCAATGACATCACCCAGATTCTTACGACAAAGGGAGCGATTTACTTCATTGCTTCCATGCGGGGAATGGAAGAGTCCGAGTTGGTGAGGTTGCAGGCCGGTTTGGATATTTATATGGCACTTGCCCTGATTCTGGCAAAGGTTGAAAAGCAATCCATCGCCTGCCTGAATTAAGGAATCTCGTAGAATTACAGTATTGAACAAATAACTAACAAGAAAACACAAACAGAAAAGGAACCATGACGAATAAAGCGACTCTGACCGAAGCAACGACCATTACCGTGAGTGTTGACATCCCCGAAGGTTACACAGAGGAAGAGTACCTGCGGAAGGTTGCGGTGGATAAGTTCTATGCCCGGCGGATTGCCCGGATTGCGAATGATTCCACTTACGCTGAGGAAGGTCTTGCCAAGGAAGTAGACCGGCTGTTGGAGGAAGTTAAAATCATGGCGGCAAGTGGTCAGGCGAAGGGTTTCCTGGCGGCCAGCCTGTGGCTTGAGCAGAATCCGACTGATCTTCCTGTATCTATGGCACGGGGGAGTGGAGCCGGCTTCAGCCACCTGATGTATGCACTTGGTCTGACTAACATTGACCCGGCGAGCCCTTTGCTGTTTGAGCGGTTTCTTGACCCGTCCCGTGTCGGTGTGAATGTGCCGGATATCGATACCAACTTCAACGATAAGGACCGGGAGAAGTTCCGGAAGTACGTTACAAAGAAGTACCTGAAGCGGGAAAGTCTCCTCAAGCGTTTGGTCAAGCGTATCTTCAAGAAGTAAACGTTAGCAAAAGGGTCACCGTCATATTCTGGCTGTGACCCCTTTTGGTATACTTCGGATTTTGTAAATTGACGCTAACAGTTACATATCAATACAGTAGTGTCAATTTCTCCTATATTGTGTCCCTTTAGGGCTTAAATTACTGCTTAATTAGGTAGGCCTGATTCTTAAAACAGCGATTTCAAGGCGGATATAAGAAGTAGGAAATATTCAAAGCACTTAAAAACATGAATTCTGGTAAACAGTGATGAATGCTGGGGTGGACATCACACTATCTTCGGCTTGGATAATCGAGCCAACTTAAGAATGCAACTTATCGCAGGATGATTGCGATACGCCACACTATTTACGAATGAGGAAGATATGAATCTCACCATCACAAAGAGCCTTACGCTCGCCGCCCTATTGACCATTGTTAGCTCTACTGCTATTGCACCGGCATATGCCACCACTCCAGCAACTGCTGCACCCGCAGTAGCAACAACAGTAACCACGCAGACAACCGTTGCCCCGCTAAGAATTTCACACTATACAATCCGGCATACTCTAACCGGAGCTTCAATTACGGGGAAGATTGATAATGTCTCCAAGCCGACATTGATTACGTTCCGCGCATCTTCTTATGTTTTTACCGGGCAAACTGGATATTATAAGAAAGTCTATACTGATGCAACAGGAAACTTTTCTGCTGCCATCACCGATTTCAAGACTGTCCCTGACAGAGACCGTTACTGGCAACTTGAACTAAGTACTGCTGGCTCAAGTTACGGAAAGATTATTGCCCGCGGGAAGATCGCCGTTGGTAAGGCTGTCATCGGACGTGCTGTTACCACTGCTCCTGCTCCTGCTCCTGCTCCTGCACCTGCTCCTGCTCCTGCACCTGCTCCTGCTCCTGCACCTGCACCTGCTCCTGCTCCTGCACCTGCACCTGCTCCTGCTCCTGCACCTGCACCTGCACCAACTACGCCGGGACCGGGAACTATTGTGAAGAAAGGCTTTATCACGGGCTACACTATCCACGATAATGATCCAGCCGGCTCCAAGGAGATTGCCTACTCTAAGAATTGGAACAATGCAACCATCCATACTGAAGCCGGCGGAACAGGTACCTATGATGATCCCATCACTTTAGCTGCACAAGCAGGGGATTACGCTCCAGGAACCCGGTTCTACCTTCCACACGTTGACAGGTACTTCATCCTGGAGGATACTTGCGCCAACTGTGGTGACAAGCCTGAATGGATTGATATGTGGATTGGCGGTGAAATGAGCGACTCTGCTGCCGCAACAGATGCTTGTGCCCGTGCTTTGACGGGTGACCTTGAATTCTGGGTGAACCCGCAGAAGGGTCTGCCTGTATCAACCGGTCCTTTGTTTAACTCTGCAACTGACACCTGTGCAGTTCCGAGTCCCTAATTGCTCCAGTAGCTGAAATATTGATGAAACTAATCCGGGTAGCATTAAGTCAATGCTACCCGGATTTTTGCAGTGTTGGCGCTATTACTTCGTCAAGGAAGCATTAGCGTTGCTCCACCAGAAGTCCCATGCTTCCACGAGATCGCGTTTATCAGTCCGCAGGTTCGTTTCCTCTTCGTAGAAGTTCTCTCCGTTTTCGATGTGGTATTCCTTGTCCTCCGGATGAGGTGTGGCAACCAGGGCAACCTTCGCTTCAAACTTGGGGTCACGTCCTTCGCAGAGGACAAAGATATCCCGCATCATGCCAGCAGCTTTGTCCATGTCTGAAATGTCTGTCTTGCTATCCCATTCTGCAATGAAATCTGCAACACGGTTGAAGAAGAAGACCCGCATTTCTTCTTCAGTCCATTCACGGGAACCTTCGTCTTCAGCAGATTCCGGCACCGGAACATGATTTTCTGCATCATGATACTTAAGTCCGTGGTCGTTGATGTCCACCGCACCCTCCCAGCCGATGGGGAAGAAATTACGCCCCGCCTTAATGTTGCGTTCAGCGGCTTCTTCTGTGCCGTAAACAAGCATCTCAACACTGCAACCGAATCCGCCGGATGAGCCTGATGTAGTGGCATAGAAGGAATGCAGAATGCCGGAGAGTTTCTCCTTCAGCGGGCTGTCCTTGTATGCGTAATGGTTCGTATTCACCCAGTAGGGAACCATGAATGCGGCATGTCCGAAGAATTCATCTTGCACCTCTTCAGGGGTGTAAGCGCGGGGCTGATCTTCATTTGTTTCATGGGAAGTAGTCATACATCAAGTATAACTACTTCCCGCGCTTAAATCAAGCCCAACACGAGGAAATACTACTTGCCAAACCGCCGCAAGCGCAATGAGTTCGCTACCACCAGAACAGAACTTGCAGCCATGGCGGCACCTGCAATCATCGGGTTAAGGAGACCGAACGCAGCGACAGGAATACCGATTGCGTTGTAGAAGAAAGCCCAGAACAGGTTTGTCTTAATCGTTGAGAGAGTCTTCCGGGAAAGTTCAATCGCCTGCGAAACTTGGGTTAAATCATTGCCCATTACGGTTATGTCGGCCGCTTCAATAGCGACATCTGAACCAGAACCCATAGCAATTCCCAAATCAGCCTGTGCAAGAGCAGCGGCATCATTCACGCCATCGCCCGCCATCGCTACTACTGCTCCGCTTCCCTGGAGTTCCTTGACCACAGATACCTTGCCGGCTGGGAGAACGCCGGCATAAACGTCATTTGGTGCAATGCCAACGGTTTCTGCTACCTCCCGTGCCACACTGGAATTATCACCGGTAAGCAGGATGGGTCGCAGTCCCAGTTCTTTGAACTTCCTGACAGCCTCAATGGAGGTATTCTTTATTGTATCCCGAAGGCTGATGCTTCCGGCAGGTTCACCATCAACAGCAACCCAAATAACAGTGGCACCTGCGTTCTCTGCCTGCCGGAGAGATTCCTGTTGCTTTTCGCTAATAGGAATCTGGTTTTCTTCCAGCCAGCCGGCACGTCCCACCAATACCGTTTTCCCGTCCATCATGCCAATCACTCCACCGCCAGCAGAAGAATTGAACTGCGTGACTTCGTTGAGACCATCGCCGGCATGATGCTCTTCTGCAAACGTTACGATTGCGTGGGCGATGGGATGCTCAGAGCCTTTCTCAACCGCTCCGGCAACGTGGAGTACCTCTTCCTTGGTAAAGGCTCCAAAAGGCTGTACAGCGTCCACAGAGAGCCTGCCAGCGGTTACTGTGCCTGTCTTATCCAGAACAATAGTGTTGACTTTACGGGTATCTTCCAGAACCTGTGGTCCTTTGATGAGAATTCCCAGCTGTGCTCCGCGACCGGTGCCGGCAAGAAGACCTACCGGCGTAGCAAGACCGAGAGCACATGGGCAGGCAATGATAAGAACGGCGACGGTTGCCGTAAATGCTGCCCGAATCTCGGCTTCGGTGATGACAGACCCGGCGAAGAGAATCCACGCTACAAATGTCAGAACAGCAATACCTAAGACAACCGGAACAAAGACTGCACTAACCCGGTCAGCAAGCCGGGCGATTTTTGCCTTTCCTGTCTGGGCCTGTGCTACAAGTCGTCCCATCTGAGCCAGTGTAGTCTCAGAACCAATTCTGGTAGCCTTGACCAGCAGCCGCCCGGAAGTATTGATGGTTGCACCTGTTACTTTGCTTCCTTCATTGACTTCAACAGGCACGGATTCACCGGTAATGAGAGAAGTGTCAACAGCTGATGCACCACTGGTAACAATGCCATCTGTCGGGATCTTTTCACCGGGCCGTACAACCATGATGTTACCTACTGTCAGATTGACCGCAGGAATTTGATGTTCCTTACCTTCTTTGAGGATAGTTGCGTCCTTTGCTCCTAAATTGAGGAGGGCTTTGAGAGCGCTGCCTGCTTTTTGCTTGGCGTTTGCCTCAAGGTAACGTCCGAGGAGGAGGAAGGTGGTAACGACAGCGGCAACTTCAAAATAGAGTCCGCCACTTGATTCCATCGCTCCCATTTCAGGATGGGCGGTCATCATCGGGTCAGCTATCAGCTGCCAGATGGAGAAAAGATAGGCGGCAAGTACTCCAATGGATACAAGCGTGTCCATTGTTGAAGAAAGATGGCGGGCATTGATGGCAGCCGCCCGATGGAATGACCATGCAGCCCAGGAAACAACCGGTAGTGCTAATGCAGCCGCCACCCAACCCCAATGCGGAAATTGAAGCGCTGGAATCATAGAGATGAGGAAGACCGGTACGGTCAAAACAGCTGCGAGGATAAGCCTTGGCTTGAGTTCTGCGGAGGTTCCACCGTGATTCATGTGGTCTTCATGGTTTGACGTGGAGGAATGACCCGTATGGGATTCATGGTCCTGCATCTCATGCATTCCGTGGTTGTTCTCAGCAGGGGAGTGGTGTCCCTTTTTAATCCGGGCTTTGTATCCTGCTGACTCAATGGCAGCGGTAATCTCTGCATCATCAACGTGATGCGGTACAGTCACATGTGCTGATTCGAGTGGGAGATTGACAGAGGCTTCTACCCCTTCAATTTTGCCCAGTTTCCTCTCCACCCTGCCGACGCAGGAAGCACAGGTCATTCCTTCAATATTAAGTTCGAGAATGCGGTTTCCGGGTTGGTTTAACAGCTCGTTATTTTTGCTGGTTGTACTAGTCATTATAGACCCTTCACATATCGTATTTTTAATTCGGTATGGACGAAGGTGCTATGTGGGGATGACGGACAGGTTCCCTTCGTGCAGGGCATAACATACCCCCAGGGGGTATTATTCCAGAATGTGACCTACATCACATTCTGGAATAATACTTTGAAACCAAATCGTAGTTACATCTTCAATTATGCATTTTCTTGTCGGCGGGCCAAACCTTCCAATGCATATTTGGTGAACTTTGATGGAACCGTCTTGCCTGTGCTCGTGTAAATAAGTTCGCAGGTGTCCTGCTTCCAAATCACGTCTCCACCATCAGTCATCCGGTTCTGCAACCGGACACTCTCAGTGTGGTCAACCGTACTCCAATTCAACGGCACGTCAGTAGGGAAATCATGGGAAGTTAGCCTGCGCCCAATACGTTTCTCGATACAGCCAATGCATAGCACGAGCCGGTGGCGCTCACCCTCCGGGTTTTCACGCTCTTCTTGTGCCGTGCAGGATTCCCACAAGTCTTCATCAATCATGACATATTCATCAATGTCAGATGTATCTACATCACAATCCTTGCATAGGTACCATTCAGAGCAGTCCACCCATTTGTAACCCCGGTCTTCATCTTCAACAGTGTCCGTGGCTTCATCCTCATCTTCATCCCACCAGTCATCGTCATCATGAACCCGGGTGGTTTTATCCCATGACGCGTTGATACGCATCCGGATGTCCGGGAAGAAACTGATGTAGGTTCCCCCGATTGATTCACTACCGTTGGTAATAGAGACCACTACATCACCGTCTAAGGGGGTGCTGGCACGAATGCCCTTCCTCATGGTTTCATAGGTCTTCTCCCAGTCATCCCAGATATGCTTTTCCTTGCGGAATGCGTCAAATGCACGGACGAGGGGAGCATCATCTTTTTCAGCACGCATTGCTTGAACGTCTTCTTCCGTGACAATGCTGGTTGTGTGTGAAAGGATACGCTTGGATAGATGATTAACCCTCACAGTATGCACGAGATAAGGCTTGACAGAATTCATCGGCTTTGCTTGCGGAAGCACGGTAGCTTTTTTAAAGTCTTTTACGCCAACCTGCCGAATCCGATTAAAGCCGCTGGCAAATTTTTCAGCCTCTTCTTCAGACTCAAAAGCATACAACTCGGTGATTGCTTTGTCATCACCAAAAAGCTGTCCATATTCTATGGAATGTATATTCATATTTACAATTGCTACGGTTGTTTTACTCACGTATGCGTTCTCTTTCGGCTTGGATATTAGGGTTCTAGCCTCAGTATACCTGAAAATTTCCATTACTCTTTTCCATTTAAGCTAAATTGGAATTTTTCGTGCGTGTTAGAATAACAACACCAAGCGGTCTTTCTGCCGGTGACCGGGACATGAACCGATCACAGCTGATATACCTGAAGCCGATTATAGGAATTTTTACCACAAGGAGAAACGCATTATGGAGATGGATTCAGAGAACACCATTGGTGATTTCAGGTTTGGGCTTGAGACCGGCGAACAACATGCCCGGTTCATGGAGTCCTTATACCGGGAGGTGGAGCCCCTTAGGGAGATGGGTGTGTTGCCGGCAGGTACGACCTACTGGGATATTGCGGATGTCATCCTTGATACCATCGCTGGCTATACAGGCATAGCCCCTGTTCCTGCCACTGATTTAGCGGTCCTTATCACGGACGCACTGGAACAAATCAACTAACAGGAAGAGCAAAGATGTCATCTCTGCCACCGGGTACTTCTGCGAACCTCCATCTCCCACCGCCCTTGATTGAGATAGGCTATGGTCTCCTGCTGACGAAATTGGAGACGTACCGTACCAGTTACGCTATGAAGAATTCCCTCTCTACAGCCAAGGCTGAAGGGGCAAGAAGTAAAGACCTTCCGAACCCTTCTGAAGGGTCAATTGGTCTGGCAAGTTGGTTCTTCAAAGTTGAATTTCCTGAACTGTCCATCCGGAACTACCAGTTCAACGACGAAGAGACAGGAAGCATAGAATGGTCTTTCGCCGTTATTTCACGTTCTACGTTGGCAGGTGAAACCGTTGACGACATCCTTAAAAAGTATGCTTATGCATTACCTGAGCCTGAAGGTGAAGTGCTAGAAATGCTGGAAACTTTCCGGGCTAAATTTGCTATTGCTGATTCCATTGATTGGAAATATTGGAGTTAAGGTGCTTCCTCTGGTTACGAGCGGCAGGGTGAATACTAAAAATTTTGACTGGAGAAGGATTATCTGCACTCCAGTAATCTTGGGCATAATTTACCATGAAGCGACAGGCTACGTGAAATGCTTCTCAACGCGCCCGCTCACAGGATGTCAATTGAATTCTCGATGGATTAGACATTTTCCGCTGGAAATGCTATAGTGGCTGGACGACTACTGATACATAACGCATAGAAATGGCTGAATTACACATGGAAGAAAATGTACATCTTGGTTTTGCTGTGTTCCTCACGAATGAACAAGTGCATAACTTTGTTGCAACCCTAGGCAAGGAACTGCCAAAAGAATTTATTCAGGAGTTCATGGATGAGCCGGAAGAGTTTGATCCTGAAGAACCTACCGAGTACATCAATGATTACATCACTTTCTATGAGGAGTATCTGGAAAAGCATTACCCGAAACTTGCCGTGAGCGAATGTAAGTTCCGCACTGGGGCGCTGGATGGTCTTACCGTTTATGTAGAGGACTCCTACGATATGCTTTGCACTACACGAGAGTTTGAACTGCCGGAAGAGCCCACAGCCCGTGCATTGGAAGAACTTACCGAATTCCGGGACAAGTTTGCACCGGACGCTTCCATTAGCTGGAAACAATGGATTACCTTCAGTCTTTAGCCACTACTCAGAAACAGGAAAAATTATGACCAGTGAACTAACGAATCCTACCGTAATGCATCAGGCTTGTGTTGGCTACGGTCTCATTATCAAGCCCCTCGGGATGAATCTCATTAATGATGCTTTGGTGTCTGAACTGGGCGAGGATGCTGTCCGTAAGCACCATGCAAGCGAGGAAGCCTATGATCCGCAGAACCCGTTGAAGAACGCAGACAGCCTTCTGGGGCTTTACTACGAGTTGCTGAGGGAGAAGTACCCAAACCTGTCCATTAGCCCGTTCAGGAACCAGCAGTGGACTCCTGACGGCTATGCCGTATTCATTACTGAATCCCTGCGGCTCATTGATGAAGTTTCCGACTTCGATTTGCCTTCCGCACCAAGTCAGGAAGAACTCGCTGAACTGGAGAAATTCCGTTCCAAATTCGCCCCGAACAGCAGGGTCGGTTGGAAGCAGTGGGTTTCCATTGTTGTTTTCTAATCATTCGTATCAAAAGAAAGAACTTAAATGACCAAGGTTAATGCCGGCATCGGCTATGGAATGCTTCTGCGTCCGGTAGACATCAAGGTATTTCGGGAACATCTTGCTTCTGTTTATACAGAACGGGAGATTCTCGAAGCCGCAAAGGAAGAGTCTGTATACGACCCGCAGAATCCACTGGCTTGTGTGGAAGACGTTGAATCGCTCTATTCCCGCTTTGTAAGCTATGAGTACGACCTGCTGGATTTTTACGGGTACGGCAACAAGGAAGAACCTGATGGCTATGCAGTCTTCGCTCATCGCTCCCAGCGGATGCTGTCCTACAGTGGTAATTACGAAGCCCCGACGTTGCCTTACAATGAAGCGTTGGAGCAGTTGAAGGCATTCCAAAACAAGTTCTGCCCGGACAGGGAAATCGGTTGGAAGCAATGGGTGATGGACAGCGGGTTTTAACTTACCTGATTTAGATGCTAGGGTATGATTGGAACTGACATTTCACTATGAGTAAGGATAAACCCATGTCCACCACACCTATCATGTATGAAGGCTTTGCCCTCTTTATGGACAAGAGCTTTGACAAGAACGAACTGGAGAAATTCCACCGGGAAGTGGAGCGTTGGGTTTCCACGAATCCAGAGGAAGCACTGTCTTCCCTGGAAGGTGTTTCACCAAGTGATTTGCCAAAGGTGTACCGCCGTTACGTGCAGGCACTGTACAAGAACCTTGACATCCGCAAATTTACCGAAGATGGTCACGTTAATGGGTACGTTGTCTTTACGAGTGGCTCGTACCGGCTGACGACATCGGATGTTTTCATTCGTGCCACCCCGGAAGAAAGAGCACAGCTGGAAGAATTCCGGCAGAAGTTTGTTCCAGAGAACACGTCAGGCTTCTATCAGTGGAAGAACGAATCATAACCACTTACTGTGTCGATAGAGGAGGGCAGTAACCACAATGGTTACCGCCCTCCTCTATCCATATTCAAGATGTGTCCCTTAATTATTGTACGGGAGTGTAAGATCCGGACATCCCTTTTTGCTTGTTTATGGCTCGCTCTTTGGCACTGATGCTTCCAAGCGCAATCTGCCTTTCAAGTTTCTCCGTAATTGCCTCAAACTGCCGGGTCCGGTACATGGAAGGCTTCACGTTCTTTTCCCAGAATACTTCTGCTTCCACCTCTAATTCGGCAATCTTCCTCTTGTCAGCGGCAGACCATTTGGACTGATAAACATGCCCGGCGGCCTTTTGTGCCTGAGTGAATTCCTGCACCGCTTTTACAGGACCGGAACGGTATGCCTCTTGTCCCTCTGCATATGCTTTCTGTGCCTTCGCAAGCTCAACACTTGCTTCTTTAAGCTGTTCTTTGTTCGCGGCAAGATTGGCACTGGGAACGTCTGTTATTCCCCGCTGGACATGTTCCTTTGTCTCTAATGCGAAATGAATCTGTTCGCTGAGCGCAGCAAGGCGTTCTTTGTATTTTTCCTGCTTCTCACCGGTAGAAGAATTAATTTTCTCCATGAGCGCTTTCTTCCGCTTGCGAAGAATCATTAGCCCTTTATCACTGCCATACGGTGAGGGGTTACGTCCATGTACAGTCCCGCGTTCCTGATCGTAAGCACGAAGTTTCCGGGAGTACTCTTTTCGGGCATTGTAGAGCCTATCGTTGATAGCAACGTATTCTTCATTATCTGGTTCCCAGCCATGGAATAGCTGACCCTTGCGGTTTTGGAGAGCCTCCATACCACCAAGGGTGGCATCTGCCTCAAGAGTGTCGGTCTTCAAGTCGCGCTTCAACATGCCAACTTTTACTTGTCCCGCTGAGTACTTCTTCTGAAGCTCTTTGTAGTCATAGCGTGTCTTGTAGTTTTTGGGGTGTTTTCGTGCTATCTTTTCCGCTTCCTGCTCAAGTGATTGAACAGTTTCTTCTGCTGCAACAAGTTTGGCTTTCGTGTTATCCAGTTTCTCACTGGCATGTCCGTAGCAACGTGGTCCGGGTTTTGCATAACACATAATAATGCTCCTTCTTAGGTTTCCTTATTTCTATCAGCACATTGCTAAATGAGGGATAAATACTGCATTAAGATGGATGTCCCAGTGGTATGATGAGAAGTAATACACATCGAATACGAAGAAGAGAGTAAGCATGTCACTGGACTACACATACACACACGGGTATGGATTTTTTATCCATCGTCAGGATCTTGAAAAGGCTGGTGTAAAAGAATCTTCCAGCGTTTATGAGGATGCTTTCAATTACCTTGAAACACTTACGTTTGGTCATCTTCTTAAAGCCGTGCCTGCATCTTCTTCCATGCGTTCCGGTCCTGAGAAAGTGTTTATCGCTGTAGCCCGTACATTGGTTACAGGTGATGCCAAGGCTCCTGAGCATACCGAAGAATCGCCAGCAGAGTATGAGGATATGGAAGATTTCGCCACTGCTGACGAACTTCATCTCCTTGACGTATTTGCTTTTCAATGTGATTCCACTAATACTGTTCCAAAGATTCGTTTCTACATCACCATTGACTAAAATTGCTTGACTTTCATTACCTCGGTCATATGGACCGAGCAATCAATTAACCTTCCACA
>Ga0326721_10000145_pt1 | contig 30912 bp, 22 predicted proteins | sample SGPome_FD_203951 | JGI IMG/M metagenome (GOLD analysis project Ga0326721, IMG submission 203951) | Soil microbial communities from Southern Great Plains, Lamont, Oklahoma, United States - SGP_1_2016 | ecosystem: Engineered > Artificial ecosystem > Soil microcosm > Unclassified | place: USA...
CGATCGTGCAAGCGCTCGCCCACGGCGGGTACCGGGTGACCGGTTACGACCCCGACCCGATCGAGGCGGCGGCTGCCCGGGGTACCGGCTACACCGTCGCGGCCAGCGCCGCCGAAGCCGTGGCCGGAGCCGACCTGGTGGTGCTGGCCATGCCGCTGCCGGCCCTGGACGGTGCGCTGGCCGCCATCGAGAAGCAACTCGCCCCCGGCACCGTGGTCACCGACGTCGGCACCCTGAAGGAACCGGTGCTGCGGGCGGTACGCAGCCGGCTGCCCGGCGTCCGGTTCGTCGGCGGCCACCCGCTGGCCGGCACCGAGCGCTCCGGCTTCCTGGCCGGCCACCCGCTGCTGTTCCGGGACGCGCCGTGGGCGCTGGTGCTGGAACCGGACACCGACCTGCAGGCCTGGCTGTCGCTGGCGGTGCTGCTGTGCGACCTGGGCGCCAAGCCGGTGCCCACCACGGCGGCCGAGCAGGACGCCGCGGTCGCCCGGATGATCGGGTTACCGCACGTGCTGGCCGAGGCGCTGGCCCTGACCGGCTTGCACGGCGGTCAGCTGGGGCTGTCGCTGGCCGCCGGCTCCTACACCTCCGGCAGCCGGGTGGCCCGTACCCGGCCCGAGCTGGTGGCGACCTGGTGCGACGGCAACCCGGCCCTGGTCGGCGCGCTCGACGACGCCATCGCCACGCTCACCGCCTGCCGGGACACCCTGGCCGAGGGCGGCTCGGTGCGGACGCTGGCCGAGGCCGGTTACCGGGCCCGGATGCAGTGGGAGGACCGCGAGTTCGGCCCGGTCGACCTGCCCGCCGACCCCGAGAGGCTGCGCCAGCACGGACGTGACGGCGGCTGGATCACCGCGGTGGTCGAGAAGGACGGGCCGGGTCTGGGCGAGCTGCGGCTGCTGGGCATGCGCCCGGTGCGGTGACGGCCGGGGCATCGGACACAATCGTGGCGTGATCCGACTTCGCGGCGGGGTGCCGCTCATCGAGCTGGAACGCAGTGGCGTGGTGGAGTCGGTGCACACCGGCCACCTGCTGGTGCTGGCCGGCGACGGCAGCGTCCGGTTCGCCGCCGGCGAGCCGGACCAGCCGATCTTCGCCCGGTCCTCGCTCAAGCCGCTGCAGGCGGTCGGCCTGCTGCGCGCCGGCACCGACCTCGGGCCCGCGGAACTGGCACTGGCGGCCTCCTCGCACTCGGGCTCCCCGCAGCACCAGCAGCTGATCGCCGACGAGCTGCGGGCGGCCGGCCTCTCCGAGGACGACCTGGAGTGCCCGCCCGACCTGCCGCTCGGCGAGGTCGAGCGGCGTGCCCACCTGATGGCCGGCCGGGCCGAGACCAGGCTGGCGATGAACTGCTCGGGCAAGCACGCCGGGATGCTGCTGGCCTGCCTGCGCAACGGCTGGCCGGTCTCGGGCTACCTGGCGCCGTCCCATCCGCTGCAGCAGCTGCTGGCCGCCACCGTGGCCGAGCTGACCGGCGGGCCCATTCCGGTGACCGGGGTGGACGGCTGCGGCGCGCCGCTGTTCGCCACCACTCTGACGGGCCTGGCCCGGTCCTTCACCCGGATCGCCACCGGCCGGGCGGAGCTGCGCCGGGTGGCCGAGGCGCTGCGCGCCCATCCCGACCTGGTGGGCGGCACCGGCCGGGCGGCCACCCGGCTGATGCAGGCGGTGCCGGGGCTGATCGCCAAGGACGGCGCGGAGGGGGTGTTCGCCGCCGCCCTGCCCGACGGCGGCGCGGTGGCGGTGAAGATCGACGACGGCGCCGCCCGGGCGGCCGACCTCGCCGTGGTGGCCGGCCTGCGGCAGCTGGGGGTGCCGGCGGCCGCCCTGGACGAGCTGGCCAGCGCGCCGGTGCTCGGCGGCGGCCGGCCGGTGGGGGTGCTGCGGCCGGTGGTCGGCTGACCACGCTGCCTGCGGAACGTCAGAAGAACGTCGTAGCCTTCCACCCATGACCTCCGTCCAGCCGCCTCGAACCGATCAGGCAGCGGCGCCCGCGCTGGCTGCCAGCGTCTCGGTTCCCGAACGGCTGGGCTACCGGATCAAGCGGGTGCTGCTCGGCCCGCCGCTGGTGTCGGCGCAGCTGCACGAGGAGAAGCTGTCGAAGAAGACCGCACTCGGGGTGCTGTCCTCGGACTGCATCTCCTCCTCGGCCTACGGCACCGAAGAGATGCTGATCGTGCTGCTCGGCGTGTTCGGGCTGGCCGGCTTCCACATCCTGGCGCCGATGACGGCGGTCATCCTGGTGATCCTGATCCTGATGACCCTGTCCTACCGCGAGGTGGTCATGGTCTACACCCGGGCCGGCGGCAGCTACGTCGTCTGCCGGGAGAACTTCGGCTACCGCACCGCCCAGATCGCGGCGGTGGCGCTGCTGATCGACTACATCGTCACGGTGGCGGTGCAGGTGGCCGCCGCGGTGGCCGCCATCACCTCCACCGTGCACGAGCTGAGCCAGTACCGGGTCGAGCTCTGCATCGTGGTCATTCTGCTGCTGGCCTACGGCAACCTGCGCGGCATCCGGGAGGCCGGCAAGGCGTTCGCCTTCCCCACCTACTTCTTCTTCAGCTCGGTGACGATCGTGATCATCATCGGCATCGTGCGCGAGATTGTCGGCGACCTGCCCAAGTACGGGATGGAGCGGGTGGTCGGCGGGGAGCACCAGCTGCCGATCCACGACGAGGGGCACGCGATCTTCTCCTCGCTGGCGATCTTCTACCTGCTCAAGGCCTTCGCCAACGGCGGCGCGTCGCTGACCGGGCTGGAGGCGATCTCCGACGGGGTCAGCGCGTTCAAGGCGCCGCCCGGGCCGAACGCCCGCCGCACCCTGGGCATCATGTCGGCGATGCTGGGGTTCCTGGTCTGCGGCGTCGGGTGGCTGTCGATGCAGACGCACGCCGCCCCGTTCGAGGGCGGCACCCCGACCGTCATCTCGCAGGTGGCCCGGGCCGCGTTCGGCAACGGGGCGTTCGGCGACCTCGGGTTCGTCATCGTCCAGATCGCCACCGCGCTGATCCTGGTGACAGGGGCGAACACCCCGTTCACCGGCTTTCCGTTCCTGGCCAACTTCGTGGCAGAGGACTCCTTCCTGCCGCGGCAGCTGACCCGGCGCGGCCACCGGCTGGCCTTCTCCAACGGCATCTTCATCCTCACCCTGCTGTCGATCCTGCTGCTGATCGTGGGCAAGGCCAACGTCGACAAGCTGGTGCCGTTCTACTCGCTCGGGGTGTTCACCGGCTTCACCCTGGCCGGTTTCGGGATGGCGAAATACCACACCATCCACAAGCAACCGGGCTGGAAGCAGAAGTGGTGGATCAACGCCTCGGGCGGGGGCCTGTCGCTGACCATCGTGCTGATCACCGCCGTGGTGAAGTTCACCGAGGGCGCCTGGCTGGTGCTGGTGCTGGCACCGATCATGTGGTTCACGCTGATGCGGCTCAACCAGCAGTACCGCGACGAGGCCCGGGCGCTGAACCTGGTGACCAACGCGCTCGGCAAGGGCGCGGCGCTGCCGCACTACCCCCGCCACATCGTGCTGGTGCTGGTCGACCGGCTGGACCTGGCCGTGGTCCGGGGGCTGCGGTATGCCGGCAGCCTGCGTCCCACCGAGCTGCGCGCGGTGCACATCTCCCTCGACGGCGACCGGGCCGCGGAGCTGGAGCGGTCCTGGATCGAGCGCGGCCTCGGCGACCGGGTGCCGCTCGAGGTCGTCGAGTGCCCGGACCGCCGGCTGGTCCGGGCGGTGGCCGAGACGGCGCTGAATGCGGTGGTGGGCGAGCGGGCCGAGGTCACCGTGCTGCTGCCCCGCCGGACCTTCAAGCGGGTCTCCCAGCGCATCCTGCACGACCGCACCGCCGACCGGATCGCGGCCGCGATGGCCAAGCTGCCGCACGTGTCGGCGACCATCGTGCCGTTCGACACCACGCTGAACGAGGCGCAGGAGCAGGAGCTGGAGCGCCAGCGCGCCAAGGTCAAGGCCCGGGCCGCGCTCGGCGCCGAGCCCGGCTCGCCCGACGGCTCGCCGGCGGTCGACGCGACCGGCTCGCCGGACGGGACCGGCCCGGCCGACGGGGCCGCTGAGATCGAGCCGGACGAGAACGGCGTGCTGCCGATCGCGGCGGTCCGGTGGAAGCAGCGGGTCACCATCGAGGGCCGGATCAAGATCGTGCAGGTGGGCACCACCGCTGGCAAGTCGCTGGAGGCCCAGGTCTTCGACGCCACCGGCGGGATGCGGCTGCTGTTCTTCGGCCGTACCCGGATCCCGGGCATCGAACCCGGGTCGAAGGTGCGGGTGACCGGCACGGTCGGCGAGTACAAGGGCCACCTGGCGCTGGCCAATCCGCGCTACGAGCTGCTCTCGTCCGAGGCCAAGGCCCGTTGACCCGGCCGCTGTCCCAGCGGGGGCCGCAGCCCGCCGCGACCCCGGCGCCGGCCGGTTCTGCCGGCCCCGCCGGCCCCGCGGCCAAGCCGCAGCGGATGCGGGGCAACCGTCCCGCCTACACCACCGAGTCATTGCTGGACGTGGCGGTCACGGTGTTCACCAGCCGCGGGTACGAGGGCACCTCGATGGAGGACCTGGCCGCTGCGGCCGGGCTGAGCAAGTCCTCGATCTACCACCACGTGCAGGGCAAGGAGCAGCTGCTGGGCCTGGCCCTGGACCGCGCGCTGGACGGCCTGTTCGCGGTGCTGACCCTGCCCGGCGCGACCACCGGGCCGGCGGTGGACCGGCTGACCTGCGTCATCCGCAGCACCGTCGGGGTGCTGCTCGACGAGCTGCCCTACGTCACGCTGCTGCTGCGAGTGCGGGGCAACAGCCCCACCGAGCTCGCCGCGCTGGCCCGCCGGCGCGAGTTCGACCAGCTGGTGGCCAACCTGGTGCTGCAGGCCCAGCGGCACGGCGACGTGGACCCCGGGCTGGATGCCGCCGTCGCCACCCGGTTGATCTTCGGCATGATCAACTCGCTGACCGAGTGGTACCGCCCGGGCCGGGTGGACCAGCTGGACCTGCCCGAGACGGTGGTGCAGCTGGTGCTGACCGGCCTGGCGCCGCGCTGACCGGCCCGGATGCTGCACGGATCAAGGCGGATGGGAGCCGGGCGGCGCCACCGGCAACCCGGTGCCGGGCCGGCGGGATCGCTGGCTAGACTGGAACGGCTGTTCTTCTCTCCGCCCCTATCGTCTAGTGGCCTAGGACGCCGCCCTTTCACGGCGGTAGCACGGGTTCGAATCCCGTTGGGGGTACGCAGCAGGCACCGTCCGACCGGGCCCTCCGGTCAAGGTAGTATCGTTCTGCAGGTTGGCCGGGCATCGTCGCCGGCCAGTCAGTGAAATACAGGTCTGGCACACCAGTGCATGACTGTCCAGGCCCCGTAGCGCAGCTGGTTAGCGCGCCGCCCTGTCACGGCGGAGGTCGCGGGTTCAAGTCCCGTCGGGGTCGCACATCAGGTCCGGTTTCCTCTTCGAAGAGGGAGCCGGATTTCTGTTTCTCCGGACAGCTCCACTCCTCTCTGGCGGGGCCATGCTTCTCCGGAGGGCCCCACGCCAGGAGCCGGTTTAGGCTGACCCGGGTGAGCGAGCACCCGGCACCTGCGCTGGTCGCGGTGGCACATGGCACCCGCGACCCGGCCGGGATCGACGAGATCGGCCGGCTGGTCGAGCTGGTCCGGCAGGCCCGTCCGGAAGCCGCGGTGCGGCTGTGCTGGCTGGAGCTGGCCGAGCCGCTGCTGCCGGAGGTGCTGGCCGGGCACCCCGGCCCGGCGGTGGTGGTGCCGCTGCTGCTGTCCACCGGCTACCACGTCAAGACCGACATCGCCGCGGCGGTGGCCGGCCGGCCGCAGACCGCGGTGGCCGGCCAGCTCGGCCCGGATCCGCGGATCGCCGCGGCGGTGCTGGACCGGCTGCGCGAGGCCGGTGGCCCGCCGCCGGCCGGCGTGGCCCTGGTCGGCTCCGGGTCCAGCGATCCGGAGGCCGCCGAGAACCTGGCAGTGGCCGCCGCCCAGCTGGAGCAGCAGGCCGGCTGCCCGGTCTACCCGCGGTTCCTGACCGATCCGCGGTGGCACGACGGCCTGCCGGCGGGGATCGCGGTGGCCAGCTACCTGCTGGCGCCGGGATACTTCGCCGCCCGGCTGGCCGACCTGGCCCGGACCGAGCTGGGTGCGGACCGGGTCAGCGGGCCGATCGGAGCCCACCCGAACCTGGTCGAGGTGATCTGGGACCGGTACGCCGCGGCGGCCCGGACGCTGCGGCCGGATATCCGTGCCGGCCGGCCGGACCCGCTCGGGTAGACTTCCCTCCGCTCGCAGTTGCAGCACGCGGGTGCACGGCCAGGTAGCTCAGTTGGTACGAGCGACCGCCTGAAAAGCGGTAGGTCGGCAGTTCGATCCTGCCCCTGGCCACCAGCTGGCGCATCCCACGGCAGGTCACATCCCTGCGCAACCATGCGGCCGAACTTGCAACCGAATCCGGAGCGGCACCTCCCCCGCCCGGGATCTCCCGGATAGGGTCCGGCCCGTGAGCAGACCGGCGTGACCGCGCTCCCCGCCAGCACCCCGGGACCCGACGTGCTGCCCGCCCTCGCCCGCGCCAACCGGTTCCCCCGGCTGCGCTACATGGGTTCGAAGTACAAGCTGCTTCCGCACCTCGCCGCCGCCTTCGCCGAGGTGGGCGGCAGCACCGCGCTGGACGCGTTCAGCGGCTCCGGGGTGGTCTCCTACCTGCTCAAGGCGCAGGGCTACCAGGTCACCAGCAACGACTTCCTGCAGTTCCCCGCCGCGATCACCCGCGCCACCGTGGTCAACCACGCCACCCGGCTCAGCGGCGCCGACATCGACCGGATCTGCGGCCGGCCGGCGGACCGGCAGCACACCTTCATCCGCGACACCTACACCGGCGTCTTCTTCGACGACGACGACCTCCGCTTCCTGGACTCGGCCTGGTCGCACATCGACCGGATGACCGGGCACAAGCGCGCCCTCGCCATCGCCACCCTGGCGCTGTCGGCGGCCCGCAAGCAGCCGCGCGGGGTGTTCACCTTCACCGGCAGCCGCTACGACGACGGCCGCCGCGACCTGCGCATCCCGATCCGCCAGCACTTCCGCGAGCGGGCGGCAGACTACAACGCGGTGGTGTTCAGCAACGGGCAGCGCAACCGTTCCCTCAATCTCGACATCGCCGATCTCGACCCGGCCGGTTACGACGTCGTCTACCTCGACCCGCCGTACGCACCGCCCACCGACGACGCCGACTACATCAAGCGGTACCACTTCCTGGAAGGGCTGTCGTGCTACTGGCGCGGGCAGCCGATCATGCACGACACCGTGACGAAGAAGATCGCCAAGAAGTTCACCCCGTTCGCCTACAAAAACCGCATCGTCGACGCGCTGCGGGCGACGTTCGAACAGTTCTCCGAGAGCGCCATCGTGCTGTCCTACAGCTCGAACGCGCTGCCCGAGGCCGACGTCATCCGGGAGCTGCTGCTCGGGGTGAAGGAGGACGTCGAGGTGCGCCGCATCGACCATCGCTACCACTTCGGCACCCACAGCGCGGCCGAGCGCCGCAACGTCGACGAGTACATCTTCATCGCCCGCTGAGGCCACGTCCCACCCTGGACGAGTACCTGGCGTCGGCGCGGCAGCTCACCCCGCACGTCGACCGTGCAGCCGACCGCGGCGTCGGAGACGATCAGGTCTGCCGTCGCGAGCTGATACCCGGCCCGACCGATGAGTTCCGGACGGCTCGAACGTAGGTACTGGTGACCGTTACCCGACACCACGGATTGGACCGGCTGATGACCAGCACCACGGACACCTCCAGCGACGTCGCCGGAGTTCAGGACACCCTGGACCAGGTCTACCAGGCCTGGGCCGACAACGACGGGGCCGCCTTCGCCGAGCTCTACGCCGACGACGCGACGGTGGTGCTGCCGGGCACCTACTACCAGGGCAAGAAGGCCGTCGCCCAGCACATGGGCTCGGGATTCGCCGGGCCGCTCAAAGGATCCCGGGGCATCGACGAGCCGCTGTCCATCCGGATCCTCGGGGACACCGCCATCGTGGTGAGCAGGGCCGGCATCCTGATGGCCGGCGAGGACTCGCTGCCTGCCGAGCGGGAGCGCTACGCCACCTGGGTGCTGACCAGGCGGGCCGACCGCTGGCTGGTGGCGGCCTACGCAAACGCCCCGGCGCACTGATCTCCTCGACGCCGTCGGCACGTTCTCGGGGGCGTGCCGGCGGCGCCGTGCTCCGTCTCAGCCCGCTGGCAGGACCGGCGCCAGGTCGAAGCTGCGCAGTACCCGCGGGTCGGCGAACACGTCGTTGCGCCGGACCCGGCCGCCGACGATCTCGAGAACCTGCAGGGTATGCAGGTGGAATTCCGAGTCCGGTCCCCGGGAGTAGGCGGCGAAGGCCGGTTGGCCGTTCGCCTCGGTACGCACCGTGCGCCACGACGATCCACGCTGGCTGAACACCCGTTCCATAAACGCCCGGTAGTTCGGCACGCCGCGGTACCACAGGTCCACCGGCGGCATCTCGAGCAGAACGTCGTCGCTGAGCAGCTTCACGATGCCGGCCACATCACCCCGTTCGAAGGCCCGGACGTACTCGTCGATGATCGCCGGCACGTTCGCCGGACCGGTGAGCGCCTCGTCGACTATCGACTCCTGCCCCAGCCGCTCGCGGGCCCGCTGCAAGGCACTGTTGGCCGCGGCCACCGTGGTCTGCAGCACGCCGGCCGTCTCTTCGGCGGTGAACGCGAGCACGTCCCGAAGGATCAGCACCGCTCGTTGCTTGGGCGGCATCGTCTGGAACGCGGCGACCAGCGCCAGCCGCAGGCTTGACTGCGCCTCCAGGACCACCGCGGGGTCCGCGGCATAGCCGGCGGCCGGGATGGGTTCCAGCCACGGGATCTCCCAGGACGGGGCCAGTGGCGCCAGGGCATCCTCAGACGCCGGGCCGAGACCGGCCGGCAACGCCCGCCGTGGCCGGCTGCGGAGGGCGTCCAGGCAGAGGTTGGTGGCGATCCGGTACAGCCAGGTCCGCCAGGAGGCCCGCCGCTCGTCGAAGTCCGCGCGGCTGCGCCAGGCCCGCAGCAGGCATTCCTGGACAAGGTCCTCCGCCTCGGAGTAGCTGCCGACCATCCGGTAGCAGTGCGCGAGCAGTTCGGCACGGTGCCGAGCGAGCCCGAGTTCCAGGTTCTGTTCGGTGGTCACGGCAAGCATTCTTCCGCTGCCGGTGCGTCCGGTCGCTCTTGGACAGCTACCGGCTGGGAGCGGCCTACCGGCTGAGCGCGGCCTACCGGCTGAGCGCGGCCTACCGGCTGGGCGCGGCCTACCGGCTGGGCGCGGCGACCGTCCGGGCGCGGGCCTCCATCCGGACGTAGAGCAGCATCGCGGCCACCGTGGTGCCGACGAACCCGGCGGCGAACAGCCAGGTCAGCGGGTTGCCGGAATCGAACTCCCGGTACGCCCGCACTCCGGCGATCAGGATCAGCACCAGCATCACGCAGGCGACCTGCAGCAGCACCCGGGCCGCGCTCCAGCGCCGCTCCCGGGCCGCACCTAGGCCGGCGAGGCCGAGGGCGAAGATCGCGCCGAGCATCCGCGCGGTCAGCGGTGTCAGCTGCCACGGCCAGAAACTGATCGCTTGGTGCGGAAAGAGGTAGAGGTAAGCACTCATCGCCAGCGACAGGGCACCCGCGACCACGATGGAGCCGGCGGCAACCGGCGGCAGCAGCACATCGTTCCCGCCGGTGCTCGGCGGGTACTCCCGCTGGTTGCGGACGAAGGCGGCGAACACCAGGAACGGCGTGCTGAAGTACAGCCCGACCCATAGCCAGAACGCCAGGTTGCCGTGCAGGAACCGGCCCCAGTGCAGGATCGTCGTGATGCCCATCAGGCTGGCGAAGGTGCCGACCGGCAGGAAGCCGCCGGCGACCGTGTGCCACTGCCGGGCCCGCACCACGCGGAGGAAGAAGTAGGCGCCGCCGAGGTACACCGCGCCGAGCACCATCGCCGACATGCTGGGCTTGATCTGCCACGCGAACAGCCGCTTGGTGTCGCTGGGCCACGGGTACAGCACCGCGTAGGCCAGCACCAGGAACGGGATGATGACGGCGGCGAGCACCCGGGTCGGCGACAGGACCCGGTCGGTGCGCGGTTGCGACCCCGCCATGACCAGCAGACGGTACTCGCGATCCGTTCCGCTGTCGCTGCCTATCGGCGCAGCCCGCGGCGCATCCCGACAAACGATCCGTTTCGGCGAGTCAGGAGCTGGTGACCGAGACCGGAGCGCCGTCCGCGGTGAGCAGTACCCGGCCACCGAGCGGCGCGGCCAGTTGCACCGTGACCGTCCGTCGGTAACCCATGGCCTCGCACGCCACCACCACATCGCCTTCCGGCTGCGGTTCAGCCTGCTGCTTTCCCACCTGCCGCACCTCGATCACCACCGCCGTGGCGGACTCCTTCGCGCTGGCGGCGTACTGGGCGCCGCAGGGCCCCGGATTGTCCGGGCCGCCGGTGAAGTCGTAGGACACCGTCCGGCCATCCGGCTGCAGGGCCGCACCGAGGGAGTTCGGGTTCTGCGCCCAGTCCGGCTGGTAGGGCCACAGTGCCGGAGAGTCGACGGCCAGCACCCACGCCGGATCGCGGACCCCGTCGATGCCGAACCGCCAGGCCGGCAGCCGGCGCAGGCCGCGGTCGGTGCCGAACTCGACCCGGCCCAGCGTGGCCGAGACGATCCGAAGCCGGGTGGTCGAGGTGCTGTCGGGCCAGGCGGTGGCACGCAACCGGTCGACCGCCTCCCTGGCCGGCACCACGGGGTAGCCGTCCACGGTCGCCGGCCCTGCCGGCAGCGTCACTGCCACGTCGAAGGCACCGGCGCCGTAGGCGTCCTTGTCCCCGCTGCCGGTGAATCCCGAGGACGGATCGCGCACCAGGCCGTAGACCAGCACCAGTGGCCTGGGGTCGGCATCGGCCGGGAAGGAGCGCCAGCGGGCCAGCGCGGCGGCCGGCTCGCCGCGCGGTGTCACCACCTCGCCTGCTCCGGTCCGGCCGGACCCGCAGCCGGCCAGCGGAAGGGCGAGCGCGGCCAGCAGTGTCGCCAGCAGCATCCGGTAGCCGGACCTGCCCCTGGTCCCCGACGCCGGCCTGCGAGCCATGGTCACCTCCGTTGTCAGCAAGAAGACGCCGACCGGGGACGATCCGTTGCATACCGCCGGATTCGTTGCCCACCCGTGACCCGTGCGGCCCGAATGGAAAGCACTGGCTGCGATCCGAGACAATGGAAATCGAAGACCACTCCATCCGACAGGGAGAGCCGTGAAAACCGCCGAGGTACGCCAGCGCTTCGTGGATCATTTCGTCCGCCACGGGCACGAGCTGGTCCCGGCCGCACCGCTGCCCTTCGACGATCCCAACCTGCTGTTCGTCAACGCCGGCATGGTGCAGTTCGTGCCCTACTTCACCGGCCAGCTCGAGCCGCCGTGGCCGCGCGCCACCAGCGTGCAGAAGTGCGTGCGCACCCTCGACATCGAGGAGGTGGGCAAGACCACCCGGCACGGCACGTTCTTCCAGATGAACGGCAACTTCAGCTTCGGCGACTACTTCAAGGAAGAGGCGATCCGGCTGGCCTGGCAGCTGTCCACCGGGCCGCGGTCCGAGGGCGGCTACGGCCTGGACGGCGACCGGATCTGGGCCACCGTCTACCTCGACGACGACGAGGCGATCGACATCTGGCGCCGGGTGATCGGCCTGCCGGCCGACCGCATCGTGCGGCGCGGCATGGCCGACAACTTCTGGTCGATGACGGTGCCCGGCCCGTGCGGGCCGTGCAGCGAGCTGTACTACGACCGCGGGCCGGCCTACGGCACCGAGGGCGGTCCCGCGGTCGACGAGGACCGCTACATGGAGTTCTGGAACCTGGTGTTCATGCAGAACGAGCGCGGCGCGGGCCCGGCCAAGGAGGGCTACCCGATCCTGGGTGAGCTGCCCCGCAAGAACATCGACACCGGCATGGGCCTGGAGCGGATGGCCACCCTGCTGCAGGGCGTGGACAACCTCTACGAGATCGACGAGACCCGCCCGGTGCTGGACCGGGCGGCCGAGCTCGCCGGCAAGCGCTACGGCGGCGAGTCCGGACCGTCGGCGGTCGAGGCGGCGCCGGACGACGTCCGGTTGCGGGTGATCGCCGACCACGTGCGCACCGGCCTGATGCTGGTCGCCGACGGGGTGACGCCGAGCAACGAGGGACGCGGCTACGTGCTGCGCCGGATCCTGCGCCGGGCGGTGCGCTCGGCCCGGATGCTGGGCGGGGAGTTCACCGACGGCGCGGTGCTGCCGCAGCTGCTGCCGGTGTCGCGGGACGCGATGGCGCCGAGCTACCCGGAGCTGGCCACCGACTACGACCGGATCGCGATGATCGCCTACGGCGAGGAGGACGCCTTCCGCCGGACGTTGGCCTCGGGCACCACCATCCTCGACGTCGCGGTGAGCGAGGCCCGGCAGGCCAACCGGCCGGCGCTGTCCGGCGAGCGCGCCTTCACCCTGCACGACACCTACGGCTTCCCGATCGACCTGACCATCGAGATGGCGGCCGAGGCGGGGCTGTCGGTAGACCAGGACGAGTTCCGCCGGCTGATGTCCGAACAGCGCCAGCGCGCCAAGGACGACGCCCGGTCGAAGAAGTCCGGCGTCTCCAGCACCGCCGCCTACCGGGCGCTGCGCGAGCACGGGCCGACCATCTTCACCGGCTACGAGACGCTGGAGACCGAGAGCCGGGTGCGGGGCATCGTCCGCAAGGACGAGCTGGTCGAGGCGGTCGGTCCGGGCGAGACGGTCGAGGTGGTGCTGGATGCCACCTCGTTCTACGCCGAGTCCGGCGGGCAGATCGCCGACGAGGGCGTCATCATCGTGCCGGGATCGGGCTCGGAGGCCCGGCTGCGGGTGCTCGACGTGCAGCGCCCGATCAAGGGACTGATCGTGCACCGGGTGCACGTCGAGTCCGGCGAGCTGCGCACCGGCGCCGAGGCGGTCGCCCAGGTCGATCCGGAGTGGCGGCTGTCGGCCCGGCAGGCCCACTCGGGAACCCACGTGGTGCACGCGGCGTTGCGCGAGGTGCTCGGCCCGTCGGCGCTGCAGAGCGGCTCGTACAACAAGCCGGGCTACCTGCGGCTGGACTTCGCCTGGTCGCGCGGCCTGGACGAGCGGACCCGCACCGACATCGAGGAGACCGCGAACCGCGCGCTGCGCCGCGACCTGCCGGTGGCGGTGCGCTACATGCCGCTGGCCCAGGCCCGCGAGGAGGGCGCGCTGGCGCTGTTCGGCGAGACCTACGACGCCGAGGTCCGGGTGGTCGAGATCGGCGGGCCGTGGTCACGCGAGCTGTGCGGTGGCACGCACGTCTCGCACTCCTCCCAGATCGGCGCGCTGGCGATCACCGGCGAGTCCTCGGTGGGCGCCGGCGTGCGCCGGATCGAGGCCTTCGTCGGGTTGGACGCGATCAAGTACCTGGCCAATGAGCGGGCCCTGGTGGCCGCGCTCGCCGACCTGGTCAAGGTGCCGCCGGCCGAGCTGCCGGACCGGATCGAGTCGATGATCATCCGGCTGCGCAACGCCGAACGCGAACTGGACCGGCTGCGGGCCGCCGAGGTGCTGCAGCAGGCCGAGCCGCTGGCGCAGCGCGCGGTCGAGGTCGCCGGCGTGCAACTGCTGACCGAGCTGGTGCCGGCCGGGGTGTCGGCAGGCGACCTGCGCACCCTGGCGGTCAACGTCCGGGACCGGCTGGACCCGACCCGGCCGGCAGCGGTGCTGCTGGCCTCGGCGGCCGAGGACCGGCTGTCCTTCGTGGCGACCGTGAACAAGGCCGGGGTGGCGGCCGGCCGGTCGGCCGGCGACCTGGTGAAGGTGCTGGCCCAGGCGCTCGGGGCCCGCGGCGGCGGCAAGGCCGACCTGGCGCAGGGTGCCGGCGGCAAGCCCGGCGACGCGCAGGCCGGTTTCGAGGCGGTACGCACCTCGCTGCTCAGCCCCGCGTCCTGAACCTGCGGGAACCGGCCGGCCCCGAGCACTCGCCGGGGCCGGCCGGTGGCACCGCCAGGCTTTACGGGTGCGTGCAGTTGATCGAGGTGCCCTTGCTCGCGGTCGCGCCGGCGCTGTCGGTCACGTACACGGTGAAGATGCGGACCGTGCCCCACGCGCAGTTGCCGGTGATGGTCTGCGTGCTGGCCCAGTACTGGTCACCGCAGCACCAGGTGAAGACCGTCCACCGGTAGCTGTAGCTGCCGGTGCCGCCCGATGCGTTGGCCGTGCAGGAGAAAGTGCCGTAGTGGGTCGGGTCGGGAGCGTAGTAGCCGGTGATCGCGCAGGGCGCGGAGTTGACGGTGAGCGCCGTGGCGTGCGCGGGTGGGGCCAGGGTCATGGTGACCGCGAACGCGACTACGGCGAGCAGGCGAGCAATCATGGGGGCTCCTTCGAGGGGGCGTCTGCAGCGCAGACGGGGCGGCGAATCTACCCGCAGCAACGACACACCGTCTAGAGCGGACTCCGCCGCCGCACCGCGACCGAAGCGGTCAGGGCCGCAGCACCGCGACCGGACGCGGTCAGGGCCGCTCGCCGGCCAGCCGGTCCAGGTAACGCTGCGCCGAGCGCCGGATCGCCGCGGCGCCGTCGCGCACCACCACCCGGCCCCACCAGCCGCCGTAGACCCGGTCGAAGGCGAACGGCGAGATCCGCTCCACGATCTGGCCAATGGTGGCCGGGTCCAGCGGGATCAGGTTCGGATAGCTCCACATGAAGCTGACCCACTCCCGGTCCTGCACCACGGTGACGGTGTCGCCGGTCAGCAGCGCGCCGCGGCCCTCGGCACCGACCGGCCAGTGCAGCACCGCCGCGCCGTCGAAGTGGCCGCCGATCCGGGCCACCGTCAGGCCCGGCACCGGCTCCACCCGGTCCTGCCAGAGCCGCACCCGGCCGGACGGGCGCTGGATCCACTGCCGGTCCGCCTCCGGGATCAGGATCTCGGCGTCGAAGGCGTCGGCCCACTCCACGCAGGCCGCGTAGAAGTGCGGGTGGGACAGGCAGATCGCGGAGATGCCGCCGCGCCGGCTCACCTCGGCGTGCGCGGCCTCGTCGAGCAGCGAGACGCAGTCCCACAGCACGTTGCCCTGCTCGGTGCTGACCAGCAGCGCGCGCTGGCCGATCGCGAACGCCGGCCGGGTGCCGATGCCGAGCAGGCCCGGCTCCTCCTCGCGCAGCTCGCTGGCGCGCTCGGCGCCGATCTCGGCCATGGTGGTCCAGCGCTGGCCCTCCCAGCCGACGTACTGCCGTTCGTCGGTGCAGATGGCGCAGCTGGGCGGTGGCTCGTCGGTGTCGGCCTGCTGCACTCCGCAGGTCGTGCAGATCCAGGCCGGCATGCCTCGATTCTGGCACGGCCGCGTCAACCGCTACGTTCGTAATCATGCACTGCCGACTGACTTCCCCGCGCCGAGCGGCGGCCCATGCCTGAGGGCCACACCCTGCACCGGCTGGCCCGCGAGCAGCACAGGCTCTTCGGCGGCCGGCCGGTCCGGGCCAGCAGCCCGCAGGGCAGGTTCGCCGAGGGCGCCGGCGCGATCGACGGCCGGGTGTTGCGCCGGGTGGAGGCCAACGGCAAGCACCTGCTGCAGTACTACCAGCACGGCCCGGTGCTGCACGTCCACCTCGGCCTGTACGGCAGCTTCACCACCGGCTCCGGCCTGCCGCCCGAGCCCAAGGGCGCGCTGCGGCTGCGACTGGTCGGCCAGGACGCCTGGACGGACCTGCGCGGCGCCACCATCTGCGAGCTGCTCGAACGCGACCAGGTCGCCGCCTTGTTCGCCCGGCTCGGGCCCGACCCGCTGCGCCGCGATGCCGACCCGATGCTGGCCTACCGGCGGATCAGCCGGAGCCAGACGGTGATCGCCGCGCTGCTGATGGACCAGCAGGTGGTGGCCGGAATAGGCAATGTCTACCGGGCCGAACTGCTGTACCGGCACGCGCTGGACCCGTACCTGCCCGGCCGGGCGCTCAGCCTGCCGGTCTGGCTTGCGATGTGGGCCGATCTGGTGGCGCTGATGCGGCACGGAGTCCGGGTCGGCCGGATCGAGACGCTGCGCCCGGCCGACCGGCCGCGCAAGCGCGGTCGGCTGGCCCGCGACGAGGCGGGCTACGTCTACCGCCGCGCCGGTCTGCCGTGCCGGGTCTGCGGCACCGAGGTGCGCACCGCGGAGCTGGTCGGGCGCAACCTGTACTGGTGCCCGTTCTGCCAGCCACCGGGCTCGGCCGGCAGGCAGGAGCCGGCCGGCGCCGAGGTCCTCACCGGCTGACCAACTAATCCTGCCCGGTGTTTTACGGGGGTAGTAGGTAACACAACTTGTGGTATAGACGGCGGAATGGTGATTAAGTCGCTCGTCGGGTTGTTCCGTGCTTTGATATTTCAAGCACGTCTTATGAGGCGCATGAATGAAGAGGCTACTTCGACGACGCAGCACCTAGGCTTTGCGCCTCTTTCTGGGGATGCAGTCTGCTTCACCTAACGGAGGGATAGCAATGGCAAAGAACGGCAAGCGGCTTGGATTCTTGCCTGGTTGGCGAATCTTCACCTACGTGATCCTGCTATTCAACCTTCTTATGTTGATCTGGGTCATCGCAGCCGTCGCCAGCTCATCTGGGACTCCAAGTGACTGTGGCTCCTTAGACGCCGCAACGTGTAACGACGCTGAAAGCGTGGGTACGGGGATAGGTATCGCGCTTCTGGTTATCTTCTGGGCGCTCATAGATGTAATCCTCGGTGTCTTGTGGCTTGTCACTAACCGCAAGAAGACCCGGTCGTGCCCGGTATGCGGCCAAGACGTGAAGAAGGGCGTGCTGCAGTGCAAGAGTTGCGGATACGACTTTCGTTCACAACTGCAGCCCCAGCCTGCAATGCCTGGCTACCCTCCTCAGTCTGGAACTCACGATCCAACACAGCCGAGCCAGTAAGTTAACTCCTCCACCGAGGGGTCGTGTTTGCCACAGCAAACATCATCGACGTCCGCGCCCGTTATATAGCCGGTGGTGTACAGCGGTCGGGTCATCTACCCGTTAGGCAGTGTGATCGGGTTAATCGGCTGATCTGCGCCGGGCCTCGGCGTCCGCCAGCGCCCCGATCAGCCGCGGCCGCAGCTCGTGCGCGGAGATCACCGCGTCCACCGAGCCGACCTCGACGGCCCGCTGGATCGAGTGGATGGCGTCGAACTCGGCCGCCACCTCGGCCAGCTTCTCGGCCCGGACGGTGCTGCGCAGCGTGACCAGCTCCGAGGCCAGCGCGGCTCGCTCCACCCCGGTCGCGGCGGCGCCGCGCTCCTGCAGCTCCACCACCCGGGGGTCGCGCGCGGTCCGGGCGTCCACCTCGGCGGGGAACACCACCGCCGCGGCCGGCGCGCCGCCGAGCACCGAGGCGAACGAGCCCTCGATCGCCAGCACCGTCATCTCGGGGTTGAGCGTCTTGGAGAACACCACGAATGCCCCGCCGTGATAACGGGAAACCACGCAGAACACGATCGGGCCGCGGAAGTTGACCACCGCCCGGCCGATCTCGGCGCCGTACTCCAGCTGCAGGTTGCGCATCGAGTCCGGCGAGCCGTCGAAGCCGGACAGGTTGGCCAGGACCACCACCGGGCGGTTGCCGCTGGCGGCGTTGATGGCCCGGGCGGTCTTCTTCGACGAGCGCGGGAACAGCGTGCCGGCCGACCACAGGTCGGGCCCGTCGCTGGGCGGGAAGCCGCGCCGCGGGATCGGCCGGGACTCGATGCCGATCAGGCACACCGGCCGGCCGCCCAGGTGGGCGTCGAAGACCACCGAGGTCTCGGCGTCGGCCATCCCGGCCCACCGCTCCAGCACCGGGATGTCGGAGTCGGAGACCGCCCGCATCAGCGACCGGATGTCGAACGGCTTCTTCCGGTCCGGGTTGCCGGTCGGGGAGAAGATCTCGCCGACGGTGGCGAACTCGCTGCCCGGCAGGTCGTGCGGGTAGTCGCTGATGTCGCGGTCGGCCGGGTCGGCGCTCTCGATCGGCCGGGGCGCGCCCTCCCCCGGGGCGATGTAGGAGTGCGCGTAGTGGCTCATCAGGATCTCGCACGCGACCGCCAGGTTCGGCGCCCAGTACTGCGCCTGGCCGTTGGGACCCATCACCCGGTCGTAGCCGCCGATGCCGAAGTTGTCCTCGGCCGACACCCCGCCGGAGAAGTCCAGCGCCTGCTTGCCGGTCAGCACCATGGCGCTGTCCGGCGTCATCACCAGGATTCCCTTGGTGTGCATGAGCATCGTCGCTTCGGCGTTCCAGTACGGCTGGGCGCCGACGTTGATGCCGGCGACCACCACGTTGATCTCGCCGCCGGCCTGGGTGAAGGTGACGATCCGGCGCAGCGCCCGGCCTACCCAGTCCAGGTTCTCGGTGCCGGAGTCCATCGAGATCCGGGCACCGGAGGACAGCGTGAACCACTCAACCGGGACCGACATCTCCTCGGCCAGGTTCAGCGCGGCGACCACCCGGGCGCATTCCGGCTCGGCGAGCGAGCCGAGTGCCCGGGTCGGGTCGCCGAGCAGCACTACCCGGGTGATGCCCTGCGGATGCCGCTCGGTCGGGGTGGTGACGACGCCGACCACGATGCTGGCCCGGTTGCCGCCCGGCGGGCGCTGCACCGGCGCCAGCCGGCCATCGGCGTCCAGGTCGCACTCGGTGAACCGGCCGCCGCGGCCGGTGAGCAGCCCCACCAGCTCGTAGGGGTAGACGGTGCCGCGCCGCCGGGCCCGCAGCACCTTCTGGTCGTAGTCGTCCAGCGGGTGCAGCCACTCGGTCAGCCGGCCGCTCACCGAGGTGACCACGCCTGCGCCCGGCTGGTAGGAGAACCGCACCACGGTGTGGCGGGCCCGGCCGTCCGGTGCCACCACGTTGCCCTCGGCGATCACCTCTTCGATGCCCGCGCCGACCGTCAGCGGTGAGATGGTGCGCTGCAGGGCGGTCAGCTCCGAGACCGGGGCGTCCACGGTGGGCCAGATGTGCAGCGCCACGTAGTTCATGTCCAGCCGGGCACCGCCGAGGCTGGCCCGGGCCCGCCGGATCGCCTCGCCGCAGCTGGCCACCGCCCGCTCGGCGTGCGGCAGCGAGACAACCCGGCCCTCGGCGTCGCGGACCACCGCGAACTCCCGGATCTGGGCCAGTGCCACCAGCCGCTGGTCGGCCGGGTTGTTCGGTGCCACCAGCAGGTACAGCAGCACGTCCTCCGGGGCGGCCAGCCGGGTGATGTTGAACTCCTGCAGCCGGCGCAGCTGCAGCCGCCGGCCGACCATCGGGTGCACGCCGCGCACCAGGTCGTCCTCGACCAGTTGCCCGGAACCGTCCCCGCCGTTGTCTGGCCGGAAGGTGAAGTAGGACACCGGCCGTCCCGAGCCCGGGTAGATCGCGGTGACCACCCGGCGCACCTGGCGGATGACGTCGAGCTTGCTGAGGGTGGCGTTGAGCTGTGCGGAGGCCTCCGTCGCCGAGTCCGGCATCTCCGGCCACAGCACGTACAGGTCGAACACCCCCTGGTGCCCGGCCGGAGCCTGCTGCAGCTGCTGCTCCAGCGCGGTGACCAGGGCCGAGCCCGGCACCAGCTCCTCGAACTCGGCCACCGTGGTCACCAGGTGGGTGGGCCGGGCGTCCAGGGTGTACTCGCACACCACCATCGGCCGGTCGGCGGCCCGCAGGTTGCGCAGGTCGTGCAGCTCGTACTCGCGGTAGTGCCGGCGGGCCAGCACCTCGAGCATCGGTTCGTGCTCGCCGATGCCGGCCTCCAGCCGCTCGGCCAGGAACCGGACGATCTGCTCGGGGATGGCGGCCAGGTCGTTGATCCGGCGGGCGTAGTCGTCGGCGCCGGGGTTGGCCGCCAGGTAGCGCACCTCGTCGCGCACCCCGGCCAGCACCGAGGCCCGCACGGCGTCGACCAGCGGCTGGTCGAACCACCGGAACCGGACGCTGCGGGCCAGGTCGCCGACCACCGGGTAGCGCAGCTGGGTGGCGGCCACCAGCCGTTCCAGCACGTCGCGGACCTCGTCGGCGATCTCCTCGCCGGGGGCGTCGTCCAGCAGCCACTGCTGCAGCAGCGAGCTGACCAGCTGCTGGTGGGACGGGGCGCCGGGCGCGGCGAGGAAGATCCGGTAGACCGCCTCCTCCAGGGCCGGGGTGCGGTCCAGCTCGGAGACCCCGTAGTGGGTCAGTGCCTGCGACAGCCGGCGCCGGAAGTCCTCGGGCAGCTGCTCGCGCTCGACGTCGAGGCTGTGCAGGTAGGAGTGGAAGTACTCCCGAGGGCTGTGCATCCGGCCGTTGTGCGCCTCCTCGCCGCCGGGCCGGTTGCGGCCCAGCTCGCACAGGTCGGCGAAGGCCCGGAACACCTCCAGCTCGGCCAGGATCTGCGCCTGCCCGTCGCCGGCCAGCTCCGCCCGGAACCGCTGGTAGGCACTGAGGGTGGCGGCGGCCTCGTCGGAGTTGAGGTCGAAGCCGAGCAGCAGGCTGCGCAGGTCGGCCAGGCAGCTGGCGGCCCGCTCGGCGGCCGAGCCGGTGTGCCCGGAGGGCAGTTCCAGCTCCACGGCCTCGGCCTGCGGCGCCGAGGCCTCGGCAGCGTCGGGCTCGGCGACCGGCTCCAGCCGGACCAGCGGGGTGCCGGTCTCGACCTGCCCGCCGGTGCTGACCAGCAGCTCGCGGACCCGGGCCGGGTACGGCGCCGGCAGCACCGTCTCCATCTTCATGCTCTCCAGTACCAGCACCGGGGCGCCGGCCGGCACCTCGTCGCCGACCGCCACCGGGACCGCCACCACCAGGGCCGGTGCCGGCGAGCGGAGCACGCCGCCCTCGTCCCGGCTGATCCGGTGCGTGACGCCGTTGACCTCGACCAGGTTGACCGGTCCGGAGGTGGCGGTGACCAGCCGGTAGCGCCGGTCGCCCACCACCAGCCGGCTGGCGTGGCTGTTGAGCCGCTCCAGCCGGGCATCCACCGTCCGGACCTCGCCGTTGTGCCCGACGCCGACCCGGTAGCGGTTGGGGCCCAGCTGCGCCACGGTGACCCGGTAGCTGGTGCCGCGCAGGGTCAGGTCGATCGCCCGGCTCGGCTGGTGCCGGGCCTGGGGCCGGCCGCCGTGCGCGGTGGCGAAGAAGTGCAGCCGCTCGGCCCGCTCCTCTCCCTCGTTGGCCTCGATCGCCGCGGCCACCAGCGCGATGCCGGCGTGCTGGTGGGAGACCAGGCCGCCCGCGGCCCGGGTCCGGTCAATCCAGCCGGTGTCGGCGGTGGCCGCGATCACCTCCGGCTCGTCCAGCAGGTCCAGCACGAAGCTCTTGTTGGTCGCGCCGCCCTCGATGATCACGGTGGTGTCGGCGACCGCGCGGCGCAGCCGGGCCAGCGCCTCGTCCCGGTCCCGGCCGGAGGCGATGATCTTGGCGATCATCGAGTCGAAGTCGGCGGGAATGACGTCGCCGCTGGAGAAGCCGGTGTCGACCCGCACGCCGGGCCCGTCCGGCAGGTCCAGCAGGGTGATCCGGCCGGGCGCCGGGGCGAAGTCGCGGTCCGGGTCCTCGGCGTTGAGCCGGGCCTCGACGGCATGGCCGAGCTCGGCCGGCGGCCGTCCGGTCAGCCGGCCACCGGCCGCCACCTCCAGCTGGATCTTGACCAGGTCCAGCCCGGTGGTCAGCTCGGTGATCGGGTGCTCCACCTGCAGCCGGGTGTTGACCTCCAGGAAGGCGAACATCCCGTCGCTGGGGCGGTAGAGGAACTCCACCGTGCCGGCGCCGCGGTAGTCCACCGCCAGGGCCAGCCGCTCGGCCGAGGCCTTGAGGTCGGCCACCTGCTGCGGCGCCAGCACCGCCGAGGAGGACTCCTCGATGATCTTCTGGTTGCGCCGCTGCACCGAGCAGTCGCGCACCCCGATCGCCCAGGCGGTGCCCTGGCCGTCGGCGACCACCTGCACCTCGACGTGCCGGGCGCCCGACAGCATGGTCTCCAGGAACATCACGCCGCTGCCGAAGGCCCGGTAGGCCTCGTCCCGGGTCTGGTTGAAGGCGGCGGTGAGCTCCTGCGCCGAGCGCACCACCCGGATGCCCCGGCCGCCGCCGCCGGCGGTGGCCTTGAGCATCAGCGGGTAGCCGAGCGTCTCGGCCTTGGTCAGCGCCGAGCGCAGGTCCTCGACCGGCCCCTGGCTCCACGGCGCCACCGGCACGCCGACCTTCTCGGCCAGCAGTTTGGACCCGATCTTGTCGCCCAGCGCTCGCATCGCCGCGGCACTCGGCCCGATGAAGGTGACGCCGAGCCGCTCGCATAGCTCGGCGAACTCCGGGTGCTCGGCGACGAAGCCCCAGCCCACCCAGGCGGCGTCGGCGCCGGATTCGACCAGCGCCCGTTCGAGCACCGCGTAGTCCAGGTACGGCCGGGCCGCGGCCGGCCCGATCGAATAGCCCAGGTCGGCTTCCCGGACGAATTTGGCCGCGCTCTCGGCCTCGGTGTGGAAGGCCACCGTCTCGATCCGGTGGCCGGCGGCGTTGAGCTCGCGGACGGCGTGGATGAGGCGCATCGCGGCCTCACCACGGTTGACGATGGCAATGCGCCTGAACACCCGCTGTCCTCCTGTTAGTGGCCGACCTGCCAGTACGGACGACTCACCCTAACGGCTCGGCGCGCCGCCGCCGACCGCTCGAGCACAGCCGGCAATGCAGAGGAACTTTCCTCAGGTAGACTGGATCTTGTCAGCCGGCTCAGTTCTGCCTCCGGCTCTCCTCTGGTCCCACACCACGCGCCGCGGCCGATGGTCCGCGCCGGGCAGGACGACCCTCTAGCTCTGGAGTTCGTTTATGGCGGTCAACCGCCCCCGTTCGACCACGTCCGCATCCGCTTCCCGCTCCTCCCGCCCGTCCCCGGCGCCGTCCCGGCCCGCCGGCCCCGCTACCTCCGGCCCCGCTACCTCCGGCCCTGCTTCCGACGGCTCTGCTTCCGAGAGCTTCGCCGCGCTCGGCGTGCCGGCCGTACTGGTCGCGGCGCTGGCCGCCCAGGGCATCACCACCCCGTTCCCGATCCAGCGCGCCACGCTGCCCGACTCGCTCGCCGGCCGCGACGTGCTGGGCCGCGGACGGACCGGGTCGGGCAAGACCTACGCCTTCGCGCTCCCGGTGCTGGCCCGGCTGGCCGGCACTCCGCGGCCGCGGCAGCCCAAGAGCCCGCGCGCGCTGATCCTGGCGCCCACCCGGGAACTGGCCAGCCAGATCGAGGCATCCCTGGCGCCGCTGGCCAAGGCGCTGTCGCTGCGCACCCTGACCGTCTTCGGCGGCGTCGGGGCCAACCCCCAGATTGCCGGCCTGCGCTCGGGGGTCGACGTCCTGGTGGCCTGCCCCGGCCGGCTGGAGGACCTGATCTCGACCGGCCATGCCGACCTCAGCCGGGTGGAGATCACCGTGCTGGACGAGGCCGACCACATGGCCGACCTGGGCTTCCTGCCGTCGGTCCGGCGGTTGCTGGACCGGACGCCGGCCACCGGGCAGCGGATGCTGTTCTCGGCCACCCTGGACGCCGGCGTCGACGTGCTGGTCACCCGCTACCTGCACGACCCGGTGACCCACAGCGTCGACCCGGTCCAGTCGCCGGTGACCCAGATGTCGCACCACGTGCTGCACCTGGCGCCCGCCGAGCGGCTGCCGGTGCTGGTCGAGCTGACCGCCGCACCCGGCCGGACGCTGGTGTTCACCCGCACCAAGCACGGCGCCAAGAAGCTGACCCGGCAGCTGATCGCGGCCGGCGTCCCGGCGGTGGAGCTGCACGGCAACCTCAGCCAGAACGCCCGGACCCGCAACCTGGAGGCGTTCTCGGCCGGCAGCACCCGCACCCTGGTGGCCACCGACATCGCGGCCCGCGGCATCCACGTCGACGACGTGAACCTGGTGGTGCACGCCGACCCGCCGGTGGAGCACAAGGCCTACCTGCACCGCTCCGGCCGGACCGCCCGGGCGGGCGCCGGTGGCACCGTGATCACGCTGATGACCGACGACCAGGTCGCCGACGTCCGGGACCTGACCCGGAAGGCGGCGATCACCCCCACCGTGACCCGGCTGCGGTCCGGCGACCCGTTGCTGGCCGAGCTGGCTCCCGGCGAGCGGGCGTTCGTCGCACCGCCGGCTGGTTCTGCCAGCGCCGAGCCGGCCGGGCAGGCCCGCACCTCCGGACGCAATCCAGCCGGCCGCAACCCGGCCGGCCGTGGCAAGACGGCCGGTTCAGGATCCTCCCGGCGCCGCCAGGGTGGTGCGGCACGCGGCTCGGCCGGCCCGACGGCCACCGGCCACGGCACGACCGGCCATGGCAAGCGCGGTAACCCGGCTGGCTCTCCGGCGCCGACGTACACCACCGAGAGCCGGCCGGCCGGCGCCCCACGGACCTCCGGCGCGGCCGCATTCTCGGCCGGCGCCCGGCCGCGCGGCCGCCGGACCGGGTGGTAGCACCGCCCCGGATTCGGCAATATCGGCGCTTTCGGGTCCGCCCAGGCGGTATAGTGTTCTCAGCAGCCCACCTAGCGGCTGTCAGGCAGCGCAAAAACTGACGCGCCTGGTCTGTGATGCGGCTCCACGAGCGCCCCTAAGCAGGTATGAGCAATGGCCGATGCCGGCTGCCCATTGGGCCCGGCGGTCCGGCTGATGGTGAAAGGAATGCGGTATGGATACCGACGACTACGGTCCCTGGGACGACTGATCGACCAGGACATCGAGAGCGGGCTGCTTTTTCTCGAGCAGCCCGCTCTTGCCTTCCGGGGGGCTAGGCTGAGGTATGCCCATCGACATGGAAAGTCAGATTCTCACCGTTCTGAAGGGCATGAGCGCCTCTGCCAGGCCGGCCACGTTCGCCGACCTGGCCCGCCGGTTCGGAGTCAGCGCGGACCTGATTGCCCTGCACGCCAAGCAACTGGTGGCCCAAGGGCGAGCGGAGCCGTCCATGGTGAACGTCCGGGGCGTGCCCACCCTGCACGGCCTGATGCCCTCAGCCTGACCCTGCACCACCTGATGTAGCACCACCTGAACGCTGCTCCGGTCCTCAATGCCGGCAGCACCTTTCCGGTTGCCCGCCCACGTGGCGCCGGTCTCGAACGATCAACGGAGATTGTCCCTGTGAACACTGCTGAAAACCCATCTTCAGCGGCCCGGAACGAAACCGTCCCGCACGGTAGCGCGATGTTCTCGGGCGCTCCCACCAACGTGCCGGTCGGCGGCCAGAAGCCGGCGACCGAGCAGCTGAACCTGCGAATCCGGGCCGACCTGTACCGCCAGCTCGACCGGGTGTCGGTCATTCTCAGCGCTCGCCGCGGCGTGCCGACCAACCGGGTGACCGTCGTGGAAGAGGCACTGGCCGCCTACTTCGAGGCCAACCGCACCGCCTGAGGCTCGCACCGCCCCGAGGCTCGCTCAGCCGAGCTGGGAGTCGACGTAGCACCAGCGCCAGGCCTCGCCGGCCTCGACGCTGCGCATCACCGGATGGTCGGTGCTGGCGTAGTGCCGGTCGGCGTGCTTGCCGTCGGAGGAGTCGCAGCAGGCGACGTGCCCGCAGCTCAGGCACATCCGCAGGTGCACCCAGCTCAGCCCCTCGTCGACGCACTCCTGGCACCGGCCGGGGGTGTCCGGACGCGCGGTGCGTGGCGCCGCCTGCAGGTGCTCGCACTCCAGCCCGGACACCGGGTTGCGCAGCGGCTCGTCGCGGGGCAGCTCGTCCTCCCCCTCGTCGAACCGGTCGATCAGCGACTCCTCCAGGTCCAGCACCCGCATCACGGCCTGCAGCACCTCGTGGTCGAGGACGCCGGAGTCCCGCACCCGCAGCAGTTCCTCTCGCTCGGCCTGCAGCATCACCAGCCGCAGCCGGCGGTAGTGCTCGCTGGGGGTGAGCAGGTCGGCCTCGTCCGGGCCCAGCCGCTCCCAGGCGGCGTTCACCTGGTGCCCGACCCGCTGGCGCAGCCCGTCGGTGACCTCGGCCGGCGTCTCGTCGTCGATCTGCTCCTCGAGCGCGCGCAGCCCGGCGTTGGTCACCTGCTGCATCAGCCCGGCCTCCTGCAGCGCGTCCTCGGCCCGGCTGGGACCGCGCAGGTGCAGCCGGTGCACCAGCCACGGCAGCGTGGTGCCCTGCAGCAGCAGGGTGCCGCCGACCACCACCAGGGCGGCCAGCACCAGCACGTCCCGGTACGGGATGTCCTCGGGCAGCAGGAAGACCGCGGCCAGGGTGACCACGCCGCGCATGCCGGCCCAGGAGATCACCGCCGGGTAGCGCCACGGCGGGGCCGGGTCGGCCTCTCGGATCCGGCGGGACAGCCGGCGTGGCAGGTAGGTCGCCGGAAAGACCCAGAGCGGGCGCAGCAGCACCGCGGCGGCCAGGATCGCCAGGCACGAGCCGACCAGCTGGCCGTGGTTCAGCGGCGCCCGCCAGGCGTTGTCCACGATCATCCGCACCTGCAGCCCGATCAGCAGGAAGACCGAGTTCTCCAGCAGGAACTCGATCGTGCGCCAGTTGGTCCGCTCGGCGATCCGGGACGCCGCGCTCTGCCACACCGGTGCCCGGTGGCCCAGGATGAGCCCGGCCACCACCACCGCGATCACCCCGCTGGCGTGGATCTTCTCGGCGGGCAGGTAGGCCAGGAACGGCGCCAGGAACGAGACGGTGGTGTCGAGCACCGGGTCGGTGATCCGGCGGCGCACCGCGCCCAGCAGCACGGCCACCGCGATGCCGACCGCTACTCCGCCGCCGGCCGCCCGGACGAAGTCGCCGGCCGCGTGCAGCACGGTGACCGAGCCCGCCGAGGCGGCGATGGCGGTGCGCAGCGCCACCAGCGCGGTGGCGTCGTTGAAGAGCGACTCGCCTTCCAGGATGGTGACGATCCGGCGCGGCATGCCCACCCGGCGGGCGATCGCGGTCGCCGCCACCGCGTCCGGCGGGGCGACCACCGCACCGACCGCGACGGCCGCCGCCAGTGGCACCGGTAGCAGCAGCCAGGCGACCAGTGCCACGCCGAAGGTGGTGAACAGCACCAGCCCCACCGACAGCAGCCCGATCGAGCGCCGGTTGGCCTTGAAGTCCACCAGCGAGGTGCGGATGGCGGTGGTGTAGAGCAGCGGCGGCAGCAGCCCGAGCAGCACCAGGTCCGGCGTCAGCGCCACGTCCGGCACGAAGGGCAGGTACGACCCGGCGATGCCGGCCAGGGTGAGCACCAGCGGTTCGGAGACCTTGAACTGGCGGGCCGCCGCGGCCAGCAGGGTTGCCGCCGCCACCAGAACCACCAGGCCCACCGCGATGTCCACCCAGTCATCCTGCCAGTCCGCGGCGCGTCTTCTTTCCGTTCCGGCCCGGACGCCGGTGCGGCCGCCGGCCGCGGAAACCGCTCGGGCCCGATGCGTCCGGTTTCGCCGCCCGCGTTCCGGCGGGGCCGGCTGCCGTACGGTCCGGCAGAATGATCGGAAGAAGGGTCGAAGGAAGGACCGCGCCGACATGAGCGATTCCCGCGCGCTGCTGATCGTGGACGTGCAGCCGACCTTCTGCGAGGGCGGCGAGCTGGCGGTCGGCGGCGGCAACCTGGTCGCCGGCCGGATCGCCGACTACGTCCGGACGCATCGGGGCGACTATCGGCTGACGATCACCAGCCAGGACTGGCATCTCGACCCGGGCGCGCACTTCTCTTCCGAGCCCGATTTCGTCGACAGCTGGCCGCCGCACGGGCTGGTCGGCACCCCGAACGCCGAGCTGCACCCGGCCGTGTCGGCTGCCCTGGGCCCGCTGGGCGCGGACGTGACGATCAAGAAAGGTCTGCACCAGGCGGCCTATTCGGCCTTCGACGGCACCGCGCCGGACGGCCGGACGCTGGCCGAGGTGCTCGCCGGGGCTGATATCCGGGAACTGGACGTCTGCGGCATCGCCGAGTCGCACTGCGTGCGGGCCAGCGCGCTGGACGCGCTGTCGGCGGGACTGGCGGTGCGGCTGCTGACCGACCTGACGGTGCCGGTCACCGCGGAGTCCGGCGCGGCGGCGCGGGCCGAGATCAGCTCGGCGGGCGGCGTGCTGGCCGAGTCGGGCGCGGGCAGCCGGTAATGGAGACCTTCGAGCACCTGCGGCGGGCCAACACGGTGCTGCTGACCACCCGGCGCCGCGACGGCTCGGCCGTCGACACCCCGGTCAACCTGGTGGTGGATGAGCAGGGTGCCGGGTACTTCCGGACCTGGTCGACCTCGGGCAAGGCCCGGCGGTTGCGCAACTTCCCCGGCGTCCGGCTTGCGCCCTGCTCGTTCCTCGGCCGGCCGCAGGGCTCGGACCAGCCGGCGGTCACCAGCTTGCTGTCCGGAGCCGAGGCGGACCGGGCGGCGGCCCTGCTGGCGCGCCGGTATCCGCTCCTGCACGGCCGGCTGGTGCCCTGGATTCACCGGATCAAGCATCAGGAGACCGTGCACTACCGGGTGCTGCCGGCTGACGAGCCGACGCCGTGGCACGGCGCGGACGACCAGTCGGGCTAGCAACCGGATTTCGGACGGCTCTGAGAACGGCGAAGCCCGGAACGGCTGGGCCGTTCCGGGCGCTACCGCTACCGGGAGAGACGGGCAGGAAGGCGCGTCAAACCGAGATCGCCTGCCGGTTCTGGGCGTCGCTGGAGATCATGATCTTGCGCGGCTTGGCCTTCTCGGCAACCGGAATCGTCAGGCGCAGCACGCCGGCCTGGTAACTGGCCTGGATGTTGTCGGTGTCGAGGGCGTCGCCCAGGATGACCTGCCGGCTGAACACCCCGCGCGGGCGCTCGGCCGCGATCAGCTGGATGTCGTTCTCGGCCTTCAACCGGCGCTCGGCCCGGACGGTCAGCACGTTGCGCTCGACGTCGACGTCCACGGTGTCCGGGTCGACGGCGGGCAGGTCGAACTCGACGATGAAGCGGTCGCCCTCGCGCCAGGCGTCCATCGGCATGGCGGTCGGGCGGGCCATCGTGCCGAACATCTGCGAGGCCACCCGGTCGAGCTCACGGAACGGGTCGGTACGGATCAGCATGGTTGCCACCTCCACAGGAACGGTCTGTCATACTCGTTCAGCGTCATCAGCTAGTCCAGATAATCTCTGTCAACTGATGTAGATTTGTTGTACCACGCCTTCTAGAATCAAGCAAGTCTGAGGGGAGGGAAGTCATGGACATCCGGCAGCCGGACCCCGACCGTGGCCTGTACGGCATCACGGTGGCCGCCGAGCTGGTCGGCAGCGGGCCGCAGAACCTGCGCCAGTACGAGGCCCGCGGCCTGCTCACCCCGCAGCGCACCGCCGGCGGCACCCGCCGGTACAGCGAGAACGACCTGGTACGGCTGCGCGACATCGCCAGCCTGCTGGATGCCGGACTGAACCTCGCCGGGGTGGAGATGGTGCTCGCGCTGCGCACCGCCAATTCCGAGCTGCAGGCCGAGATCGACCGGCTCAACGGGCGGCCGGCCCTACCTGGACCAGCCAGGTCAGCGAAGCGCGCCGGCGCTCGCGGTTCCGTGCAGCCGCCGGGTGGCCCGGACTGAACCAGTATCTCAATTACTCTAGGTTTGCCAGGCACCGATCTTGAGAAAACTACCGAGAGTAAGAGTAATTAAGCATTTACACGGCACCTTGTCCGATTCGCCAGGTGTTCAGCGGCTGTAACGGTTACCTCACACAGAGTAATTACCTGTGTTAGGTTGACATGAGGTCCGTATGGCCTCATGGTAAGTGAGTCCTTGCAGAAAAGGACGAGCGAGCGTAGATCCGCCGGACGACCTGGTCGCCATGGTCCAGCGGGGAGCAAGGCGAAACCGGCGCTCTTTCACATACGCGTGAAGGAGCACGGGGTCAGCTCATGTCAAGTCGTCATCGCTCGACCCGACGCAGTCCGCGTCGGAATCGTCGTGTCGCAACCGTAGTCGCCGCAGGTGCTGGAATCACCCTGCTGGGCGGCATCACCGTTGCCCAAGCTTCGATACCCAGTTCCACCGGCGTCATCAGTGCTTGCTACGACGCCAAGTCCGGCGCAACCCGCATCATTGATTCGTCTGCCTCCTGCACGAAGAGCGAGAAGCCGATCTCGTGGAACCAGCAGGGCCCCAAGGGTGACACCGGCGCGACCGGCCCCAAGGGTGACACCGGCGCCACGGGCGCTACCGGTGCCACCGGTCCCAAGGGTGACACCGGCGCCACCGGCGCCGTAGGTCCCCAGGGCGCGACCGGACCGCAGGGCGCGACCGGTGCTCAAGGTCCTCAGGGCGCGACCGGACCGCAGGGCGCAACCGGCCCCAAGGGTGACACCGGCGCCGTAGGTCCCCAGGGTGCGACCGGACCGCAGGGCGCCACCGGTGCTCAAGGTCCTCAGGGCGCAACCGGACCGCAGGGCGCGACGGGCCCCAAGGGTGACACCGGGGCCACCGGCGCAACCGGTGCCCAGGGTGCAACCGGACCGCAGGGCGCAACCGGCCCCAAGGGTGACACCGGGGCCACTGGCGCAACCGGCGCTCAGGGCGCGACCGGGCCCAAGGGTGACACCGGGGCTACCGGCGCAACCGGCGCTCAGGGCCCGCAGGGTGAGGTAGGCCCGGCCGGCCCGATGGGTCCCCAGGGCCCGCAGGGCGAGAAGGGTGACACCGGCGCGACGGGTGCCACCGGCGCTCAGGGCCCGCAGGGCGAGACCGGCGCAACCGGTGCCCAGGGCGAGAAGGGCGACACCGGAGCCACCGGCGCGACGGGTGCCACCGGCGCTCAGGGCCCGCAGGGCGAGACCGGCGCGACCGGCGCCCAGGGCCCGCAGGGCGAGGTAGGCCCGGCCGGCCCGATGGGTCCCCAGGGCCCGCAGGGCGAGAAGGGTGACACCGGCGCGACGGGTGCCACCGGCGCTCAGGGCCCGCAGGG
>Ga0326721_10000146_pt1 | contig 30689 bp, 32 predicted proteins | sample SGPome_FD_203951 | JGI IMG/M metagenome (GOLD analysis project Ga0326721, IMG submission 203951) | Soil microbial communities from Southern Great Plains, Lamont, Oklahoma, United States - SGP_1_2016 | ecosystem: Engineered > Artificial ecosystem > Soil microcosm > Unclassified | place: USA...
TCCTGGCGGGGATAGGGGTTGTCATCGAACTCTACTGCCACAGGCACCTTTCTGTACAGTTTAAATCCCACCAAGCGTTGAAGTCGCAGCAACAACTACGGGAAGCCTCGCAAACTGCGCGAGGCTGGTCCGCTCGGTGTCCAGCATCAGCGCAAGAAGGCCGTTCCCCCCCCCGTGATCTCACCCCTCGCCGGCGGCGGCGTCGGCGCCGGAGGCGGCCAGGCTGCGGTCGAAGTCGCGGCCGTCGCCGAGCTTGCGGATCTCGGCGCGGAGGGCGGCCAGCTCCTCCTCCACCCGCGCCAGGCGCCGCTCGGCGGCCGCGGCGTCGCCGCCCTGGCGGGCCTGCAGGGCGCGGGTGACGGACTCGATCAGCGGCTTCAGCGCGAAGCGCGCGGTCAGCCCCGCCACCGGGATCAGCACGATCAGGAACGATCCCAGGATCGTGACCAGGGGGATCAGGTCGTTCATGCGCGTCTTCCTCCGATGGAGGTGCGTCAGCGCGCGCCGGCCGCGCGCGCCGCGGGGGCGGGGGCCGGACGGCCCAGCCGCTCCCGGAAGATCTCCACGAACTGGTCCGCGATCCCGTCCCACGAATACGTGCGCGCCGTCCACCGCGCCGCGGCGCGGCTGGCCGCGGACAGGCGCGCGCGGTCGGCGCGGTAGCCCATCACCGCCTGCGCGAAGGCCGCCGCGTCGCGGCTGGGCACCAAGTGCCCGTTCTCGCCCTCGCGCACCACGTCGCTGATCCCCTCCAGGTCGGCCGCCAGCACCGGCATCCCGCACATCCCCGCCTCCAGCATCACCACCCCGAACCCCTCGATGTCTCCGGGAACGTGGATGTTGGGCATCACGAACAGGTCGCCGCCGCGGTACAGCGTCCGCAGCATGGCCTCGGGCACCTTTCCCAGCAGCCGCGCGCGCCCCTGCAGCCCGTGCCGGCCGATGGCGGCCCGGATGCGCGGCGTCATCGGCCCTTCGCCCGTGACGAGGTAGAAGACGTCGGCGGGAAGGCGCGGCATCACCTCGTCCGCGAACCACTGGAACCCCTTGCGTTCCTGGTGCCGGCCGACGCTCACCAGCAGCAGCGCATCGTCCGGCACGGTGGCGGGCGACTCGCCGATGGCGCGCAGCAGCTCGCGGCGCGCGGCGGCCCGGTCGCGCGGCGCCTCGAACGCGCCCACGTCCACGCCGCAGGGGACCACGTGCACGGACGCCGGGTCGGCGCCGCGGGCCAGGCACTCGTCGGCCGTGGCGCGGCTGATGGGAAACACCATGTCCAGCGCGCGGAAGACGCGGCGCACGAACCACGGGTAGCCGGGCGTGGGCAGCGTCACGTCGCGCCCCACGGGGATGGCGGCCAGCACCGTTCCCCGCAGCCGCTTGCGCAGCGCCACGGCCAGCGAGGCGGTGACCATCGACGAGAAGAGCACGACGTCGACGTTCTCCTCCTCCACCACGCGCGGGATGGCGCGCAGCAGGCCGGCCATGAAGCCGGGCATGCGGTACGGCGTGGCCTTCCAGCTGGTCTCCAGCACGAGCGACGACAGGCGCAGGTCGCCCCGCGCCGCCAGGGCGGCGTGCAGGCCGGTGGCCACGCGCTGCATCCCGCCCACGTTGCTGACCGGGTCGCCCCGCAGCGGGAACGAGTGTGAGACGTAAAGAATCCGCATCTGCCGCCGGTGCTGGTGGGTGCGAGCATTTTCGCCGCGAAGTCTATGCGGGCTGGAAGGATTGCGCCAGAAAAAAGGCAGGGGCGATAAGCGGCGGATTCGCTTGGGGTTGGGGATGGGGAAACTGCAGGACCGGCTGGATGGATACTTCGCGATGGTGGAGGAAAACAGGTCATCGAGGGTGATGGGGTTTGGTGCGTCTCCCGGCGCCGCGGCCCTCTCCCCCGCCCCTCCCCCCAAACTGCCTGGGGGAGGGGAGACCTGAGCGTGAGGAGAGGCGTTGGTGGCGTAGGGATGCATCCTGCCCGCCTGGCTGGCCCCCTCCCCCCGGCCCCTCCGCGGGGGAGGGGAGAGTGGGGAACGGCTGCTGATCGGACTGGAGATATTGGAGAACGCGGCATCTTCCGCCGCTTGCCGGGGGATCGGGGGCGGAGTACGATCATCCGTTCCCCATTGGAAACCCAATCCCGCCGCCGCAGATGTCCGAGCGCGATCACGATTCGAACGATCCGTCCGCCACGCCCGAGAACCGTGGGCTGAGCCGCCGCGGCTTCCTGCAGGTCGGCGCTCTGGCCGCCGTTGCGGGCGCTGCCGGGCAGGTTCCCGGCCTTTCCGCCACGCCGGCGGCCGCGCAGCCGGCGCCGCGGGCGTTCACCCCGCCGCCGTTCGAGCTGGAAGAGGCCACCGTCCAGCAGCTGCAGGACTGGATGCGCGGCGGCCGCTACACCGCGCGCTCCATCACGGAGGCGTACCTGGGCCGCATCGAGGCGATGGACCGGCAGGGGCCCGCGCTGCGCTCGGTGATCGAGACCAACCCCGACGCGCTGCGGATCGCCGATTCGCTGGACGCCGAGCGGAAGGCGGGGCGCGTGCGCGGGCCGCTGCACGGCATTCCCGTGCTGGTGAAGGACAACGTCGACACGGCCGACCGGATGCAGACCACCGCCGGGTCGTACGCACTGGAGGGCGCGCCCGCCCCGCGCGACGCGTTCCTGGCCGAGCGGCTGCGCGCGGCGGGGGCCATCATCCTGGGCAAGGCCAACCTCAGCGAGTGGGCCAACTTCCGCTCTACGCACGCGTCCAGCGGCTGGAGCGGGCGCGGCGGCCAGTGCCTGAACCCGTACGCGCTGGACCGCACCCCCTGCGGCTCCAGCAGCGGGAGCGGCGCCGCCGTGGCCGCCAACTTCGCCGCCGTCGCGGTGGGGACGGAGACGGACGGCTCCATCGTCTGCCCGTCGTCGTCCAGCTCGGTGGTGGGGATCAAGCCCACGCTGGGGCTCGTCAGCCGCGCGGGCGTCGTCCCCCTCTCGCACAGCCAGGACACGGCGGGGCCGATGGCGCGCACCGTGGCCGACGCCGCCGCGCTGCTCTCCGTCCTCGCCGGCGTGGACCCGCGCGATGCGGCCACCGCCGCCAGCCGCGGGCACGTGCAGCCGGATTACACGCGCTTCCTGGACCCGAACGGGCTGCGCGGCGCGCGCATCGGGGTGGCGCGCAAGCGCTTCTTCGGCGCGGACCCGCACGCCGACCGCGTGGTGAACGCCGCGATCGAGGAGATGCGGAAGCTGGGCGCCGTCATCGTCGATCCGGCGGACGTCCCGCACCTGGGCGAGTACGACGAGGACGAGTTCAACGTCCTGCTCTACGACTTCAAGGCCGACCTGGCGCAGTACTTCGCCAGCCGCGGGCCCACGGCGAAGGTGCGGACGCTGAAGGACGTGATCGACTACAACGAGCGGGACCGCGCGCGGGAGATGCCGTACTTCGGGCAGGAGATCATGCTCATGGCGCAGGAGAAGGGGCCGCTCACCGACCGCGCCTACGTGACCGCGCGGGCCAAGTGCGTGCGCCTGGCCGGCCGCGAGGGGATCGACGCGGTGATGGCGCAGCACCGCCTGGACGCCATCGTGGCGCCCACGGGAAGCCTGCCGTGGGCGATCGACCTCCTGCTGGGCGACCACGGCGTGGGCGGAAGCTCCACCCCGGCGGCGGTGGCCGGATACCCCAACATCACCGTTCCCGCGGGCTACGCGTTCGGGCTGCCGGTCGGCGTCTCGTTCATCGGCCGTGCGTGGAGCGAGCCGACGCTCATCAAGCTCGCCTTCGCCTTCGAGCAGGGGACGAAGCACCGCAAGCCGCCGCGCTTCCTCCCGACCGCGGACTTCGCGAATCCCTGACCGGGTAAACAGAAGGGCATCACACGGAGTCACAGAAGGAATCGGCGCGGGTGCCGAAAACCCTTGTAAATCCTTGATGTTCCGGAAGGGCCTACCGGATTCCCCGCGCCGAAATGCCGCGTTTTCGCGGTAAACCTATCCCGCAACCTATCCCACGAAAGGGGCGGGCACCGTGCTACGCGGAGCCCGCCCCTTTCGTACGCTTGCCTCCATTTCTGCTCATCGGTGCCTATCTGCTCGGCTTCCGCCGAATCCTCGTGCTCGTGCTGATCCTCATGGGCATCGCCATCGCTCTCGGCGGCGATGGTTACCGCGCTGAGGACCGAAGCTCTATCGCCCGCGTGCCGGAGGTCGTCGGATCGGATAGGACTTCGAAATAAACGGGATTTTCATGCACCTGGTGAACCTACCCTCAGAGGCAGAGAGCGAAGGCGGCAGCGAGGTGCGCGGGCATCATCTCCGTGCTCGAGGGTGGCGTGTGGTGATGATCACGACGCCGTTGACGCCGGCGGTGCCGTAGAGCGCCGAAGCCGCTGGGCCGGTAACCACCCATACCCCCGTGATGTCGCCAAGGCTCACCGCGCCACATGCTCCCGCTTTGCAGCCCCGGTCGTTGATCACGAACAAGGGTGGCTCCCCCTGCTGGATGCTGGGCTGGTCACGAATAATGTATCCGGCAGCCGGCCGCGGCGGCGGGAGCGCAACGTCGTTGCACCCGTTCGCGAGCCAGCAGCCGGCGCCCCCGGCGTCGGCCGCGGCCGGCCGCGTGGCGATCAGCACCGCACCGTGCTCACCCCGTGCGCCATACGCCCACATGGCCTGCTCGCCCCCCAGCACCTTGACGTCCAGGATGCTGTCGGGGTCGATTCTGGTGCCGTCGCCGTCCACCACGATGCGGCCGTCCACCACGAACAGCGGTGGGGTCGCCGTCCTGCCCTCGCCGTCGCGAACCGGCGCCGACGCGCAGGCGCCGCCCACCAGCGCCAGCGCCAGCACGCAAGCCAGCCCAGCCTTGTTCATCGGCACCTCGCGACCGGGGTGATCCACCCACCTGCCTCGGCACACACAACGCGTTCCACCCCGCAGCCGTGACGAGGATTGGGTCGCGTGCAGGCTCTTCGCTGAAGCGGCGGCGGCATGCGACCCCTTCGACCCAGCACCGGCCAATCTCGCAGGGAGGCTATCTCGAACCCTTGGCCTAGCTCCGCTCGCGGACCTGTGGTATTCACGTGGTATCGCGCTGGCGCGATCTTCGCCGCGCTCCCCCAGGGCGACCCAAGGCTTCGGCTCCTCATCGAGCTTGCGGCCGAACTCCGCGCCAGGCAGGCGGTGCGGGCCAAGCGGTCGGATCTGGTCTTGGAGGCGGTCGGGGGCTTCGGACTCGGCCGCTTCATCGTTCACGGCAACGGGAAGAAGCACGGCGAGACTGTGGACCTGCACCCCGAGCTTCGCGCGCTGGTGGACGAGGTGCTGTCCACCGGCTACCTGTCCGAGGCCGAAGCCGCGTACCAGCGCGGCGAGATCCCGGACTACTTCCTCTTCCCCGGCGGCAAGCTGCAATGCGGCTCCGTGCCCCTCAGCCGCGCGGCGGCGGGGTGCCTGTCAGGATTGGACCCTCCGGGGGCTGTTCAAGGATCTGGAGGCGATTGCGGGATTCCACACAAGCAGGGCCGCGCCCTGTACGGGCTCCGCAGGCAGGCAACGGACCTTGCGCCCGAGTTCGCGCAGGACGCACAGGTGCTCAACCGCATCTCCGGACACGCCGACAGCGCCACGCGCGAACGCATCTACCAAGGCATGCCGCAGCATGCGCGCCTTCCTTGCCGAAGGCGACCGCAAACAGAAGCACGCCGCATGAACCTATCCCAGATCTATCCCACCCCGGCCGGATGCCGGATTCGGCTGGGTGGCGTAAGGTGCAGCTAGAGCGTCACTTAGCAGCGAATGCAGCGGTTGCTGGAGAATGTCGGAGCGGTGACACGGAGGAAACGGAGGGGGATCGGGGAATGCGCCGGTCTCCCTCCGTTTCCTCCGTTTTCCCTCTGCGTGATCCATCTTTTTTCCGTAGATCTTGTGCGGCGAGGCGAGGACGGGGATCTTCCCGCGTCCATCGCGATCCATCCCCATCTCCCTGACCAGCGGCCGCATGCCCGAGTTCGCGTACTTCGGCGGGATCGACTTCTCCGGCGCGAAGGAGCCGCTCTCCAACCTGTGGGCCGCCGTGGGGCGCGAGCGCGAGGGGAAGCTGGAGATCGTGTCGCTCTGCCCGCTTCCCTTCCGCGAGGACCTGCGCGCGCACGTGGCCGGCGGGTGGCGGCGGCACGTGGAGGCGGGGGACGAGGATGCGATCCTGTGGGGCGCCGACTTCCCCTTCGGCATTCCCGCCGCCGCGGCGGAGCGCATCTGCGGCGAGCGGAAGCCGGCGTGGGCCGCGGTGGCGGCGTGGGTGGCCGACCGCCCGCCCGAGGAGGTGTGGAAGGGCTTCCCCGACCTGCAGAAGTCGCTGCGCCGCACCGACACCGGCGGCGCGCTGTCGCCCTTCGACATGCGCCTCTACAAGCAGACGCTGGAGGGAATCCGCTTCCTGCACGAGCTGCGCGACGAGGCCGAGGTCTCCATCCGCCCCCAGGCGGAGCGCGGCGGCGCGGCGACGACGGTCATCGAGGTCTACCCCTCCGGCGCGGCGAAGGAGCTGGGGATCCGCGGCGGGCGCGTGCCCTCGCGCCCCGGCGAGGTGCGCGCCCGGCCGGCGGCGCTGAAGCCGTTCCTCACCTTCGCGCATCCGTCCATGGAGGCGTGCGCCTGCACCCTCGAGGACGCGCGCGACGCCTGCATCGCCTGCCTGGTGGCCTTCCTCTGCCGCGCCGACCTGGAGCAGCCTCACCGCCTGGGCCGCGTTCCCCCCGAGCTGCTGGCGCTGGAGGGGTGGATCTACCGCCCGCCCGCCTCGCTCTGATCAACCAGATCTTGAGATTGACTGGGCATTTGAAGATGCGCCCCAAGACGTCATCCTGAGGCCGGCTACGGCGAACCGGCCCACACACCTGAGACGGCAGGCCGAAGGATCCATAGCCACTCGTCACACGTGCGTTGGGGATTACGCACATTCGATTCTTAAAACGGTATGATCCCCAATCCGGCGGAAGAATCAGTGCATCTAGCCAAATCACGTGCTGGGCCGCCGATAGATCCTTCGGCCTGCAACCTTTTGTCTGGAAGCTGGTTACGGTGTGGCCGGCCTCAGGATGACGTCGGGTTGATGCGGCGAGGATCCACGAACTGAATTTCCGGATTCGATATGAGCCGGAGAGGCTCCGCCGAGCTCCGAAGCTGGTGCATACGTTGTAGCAGATCATCCCCCGCCGCGCGATGTGACGCAGGCGGGGGATTGTGCGTCAGGGTGTCACAAACGCGACAACGGGGGAGCGGCGGCGGAGATCGTGTCGCCCGTGCCCCCCGGCGGCGGACGAAGGCCGGTGCGGGAGCCCGGCGACACACCCTGTTCGGAGGAACCGAGATGTTCAAGCGCAGCACGATCCTTCTCCCGCTGGCCGCGGCGCTGTTCGCCGGCGCGTGCGGCGACTCGACCGGGGGCGGCGGCGCTCCGCGCCTGTCGATCCGGCTGCACGACGCGCCGGGCGACCTGAAGGAGGCGTGGGTGAAGGTGGACCGCGTGTACCTGCAGGGCAGCTCGCCGGCCGACAGCGTCTCCGGCCGCGTGGACCTGCTCACCACGCAGACCGGCTGGCTGAACCTGACGCAGCTCACCGGCAGCAACTTCGCCACGCTGGTGAACAACGCGCAGGTTCCGGCGGGCACCTACTCGCAGCTGCGCTTCGTGGTCTGCGAGGCCTACGTGGTGACGAAGACGGGCGAGGTGTTCGCCACCAGCGGCGCGCAGCTCCCCGGCGGCACCACGGCCACGGGCACGCTGCAGGTGCCGAGCGGGTGCCAGAGCGGGCTGAAGGTGAAGCTCCCCGGCGGCGGGGTCACGCTGGCGGACTCGTCGGCCATCCTGTCGGTGGACTTCGACGTGAGCCAGAGCTTCGGGCACCAGGCGGGCGCCAGCGGCAAGTGGGTGATGCACCCGGTGCTGACGGCCACGAGCGTGGGCTTCAGCGGCACCATCAGCGGCACCGTGGCCCCCGCGGCGGGGCTGGCGCTGCCCACCTGCGGCGGCAGCGCGGTGACGGCGGCCAACCTGACGCCGCTGGCCATCTCGCCCGCCGACTCGCTGTCGGCCACGGTGGCGGCGGGCGGCACCTACTCGATCGCGGCGGCACCGGCCACGTACACCATGAGCTACGTGCCCACGTACAGCTTCACCAACGGCGATTCGCTGACGGTGACGGCGGCGCCCTCGGTGCCCACGGCCACGGTGGCCGCGGGGACGAACACCACGGTGAACTACACGATCAGCGCCGCGACCTGCAAGCCGCACGCGTGACCGCACCGGCGGGACGATGACGGATGGCGGGACGATGACGGACCGGCGGTAGAATGGACGGACGGCGGGACGATGACGGACCGGCGGCCGGGGATGCTCTCCCCGGCCGCCGGTTTCGTTTGGGGCGAACCAACGGGCATCCGCGCATGCCTTCCCGCCAATGAATTGGCGGGCAACAACAGCACCAAGTCCCTGCGGGACTGCAGCCTCGCCATCCGCGCGAGTGGCGGAGGGATGCGCGGGGGGTAAACGCACTCACGCACTTCCGCACTTCCGCACTTCCGCACTTCCGCACTTCCGTTCCCGGGGTTGCTTCCGCGCGGCCGAAACAACATCGTTCAAGCATGAACGATTGTGGGAAGACGACGGCGGCGGGGCTGCTGCCGATGCTGCTGCGCGCCGGGTCCGCCGTGGCCGACCGGCTGGAGGAGCGGCTGGAGCCGTGGAGCCTTTCGCTGGCCAAGCTGCGCGCCCTCGAACACCTGGCCGCCGCGCCCGACGGGCTGCCGCTGGGGCAGCTGGCCGAGCGGCTGTGCTGCGTGAAGTCCAACGTCACCCAGCTGGTGGACCGGCTGGAGGCCGACGGCTTCGTGCGCCGCGTTTCGCGCCAGAGCGACCGCCGCTGCGTGGTGGCGCGCATCACCGAGCGTGGGCGCGAACGCTTTCTCTGCGCCTCGTCGGCGCGGGTGGAGGCGGAGCGCGAGGTGCTGGGGCGGCTGGACGACGGCGACCGCGAGCGGCTGATGCACATCCTGGCGCGCCTGACCGGCGAGGAGTGACCCATGGGCTACGGCCTGCACCCCGACGCCTTCATGGGCGGCGACGAAGCGCTCGAGAACGCCTTTCCCGTGGGCGACGGCACCGCCGACACCTCCGCCACCGTGGCCTGCCCGTACTGCGGCCAGGCGGTGGAGATCGCGCTGGACCCCGGCAGCGGCACGCACCAGGACTACGTGGAGGACTGCGAGGTCTGCTGCCGCCCGTGGAACGTCTCCGTCTCCTACCAGCCCGACGGCTCTGCCGAGGTCGGCGTCGAGGCCGCGGATGATTCGGACTGAACGGAAGTACGGAAGTACGGAACTGCGCGCGGGGAGTGGCTGTGTGGCTGCTTCCCGCGCTGTTGTTTGGCGTCGCATCTCCCCGCTGTTGAAGCCTCGCGCGGTTTGCGAGGCTTTCCGTGGTTGTTGCCGCGGCTTCAGCCGCCCTTCCCCCGCGCCGGAACACGCCGGTAGAGCGGGGGTCTACATCTCCGCCACGAACACGCAGAACGGCTTTTGCTACGTGGATGGCATGGACAGCTCAGGATCGATCCGCCGGAACGGGAGAGGGGAAGCGCATGCAGCTGCTCGTCATACGCCATGGGCTCGCGGGTGACCGCGAGGAGTTCGCCTTCACCGGGCGGCCGGACTCGGAGCGCCCGCTGACCAAGGAAGGCCGCGTGAAGATGCGGCGCGCCGCCGCGGGGCTGGCCAGGATCGTCCCCGACCTGGACCTGATCGCCACCAGCCCGCTCGTGCGCGCCGTGCAGACCGCCGAGGTGGTGGCCGACGCCTTCGGGGGGATGGACCTGACCATCGTCGACGAGCTCTCGCCCGAGCACGCGCCCGACGACCTCCTTCCCTGGCTGCGCTCGCACGACCCGGGGACGGTGATCGCCGTGGTCGGCCACGATCCGCATCTGGGCTTCCTCGTCGGCTGGCTGCTGACCGGGCGCCACGAGAGCTTCGTGGAGATGAAGAAGGGCGCCGCCTGCCTGCTGGAGTTCGACGACCCGCCCGCGGCCGGCGGCGCCACGCTGCGCTGGGCGATGCAGCCCAAGGAGCTGCGCATGCTGCGCAAGGCGCGGTGAAGGCGCCCGCCGGGCTGCTCGATCTCTCGGCCGAGCGCGGCGCGCGGCGGCTGGCGCTGGGCTATCTGGACGATGCCGAGGCCGCGCACGCCCGGCTGGAGCGCGGCGACGACGACCGCGCGCTGCACGACTTCCGCGTGGCCGTCCGCCGCCTGCGCAGCACCGCGCGCGCCTACGCCGACCACCTGGGCGGCAGCCTGGACCGCAAGGACCGCCGCCGCCTGGGCGACCTGGCCGGCGCCACGGGCGACGCGCGCGACGCCGAGGTGCACGCCGCCTGGGTCGCCGGCCGCGTCGAGTCCTTCCCCCACGGCGAGCGCGCGGCCGTCGAGGCCGTGGGCGACGACCTGCGCCGCGAGCAGGCCAAGGGCGCCGACGCCGTGCGCCGCGTGGTGAAGGAGTTCCCGCGCGAGCGCTGGCGGCTGGCGCGGCGGCTGCGCTTCTACCGCGTGGAGGTCGACATCGACGCGCCGCCGGGCGGGGCGCGCCTGGCCGCCGTCTTCGGCCGCGTGGCGCTGGACCTGGCCGCCGACCTGGAGCGCCGCCTGGCCGCCGTCCGCACCCTCGCCGACCAGGACGAGGCGCACCGCGCGCGCATCGCCGCCAAGCGCCTGCGCTACCTGACCGAGCCGTTCGCCGCCGAGCTGGAGGGCGCGCCGGAGCTGGTGAAGCAGCTGAAGCGCCTGCAGGACCTGCTCGGCGAGATGCACGACGCCGACATCCTCCTCGCCCGCATCTCCAGGAAGAAGCATGGGGATGGGGGCGATGGGGATGATGCCGGCCTCGCGGCGCTGCGGGAGATGCTGGAGCGCGAGCGGGCGGAGCGGTTCGCGGAAGTCGAGCCGGAGTGGCTGGGCGGGCGCGCGGCGGGGTTCTTCACGGCGGTGCGGGAGATGGCCTACGCGGCCATGTCGCGCGGCGCGCCCGACGTGGAGATCGAGCGCAAGTACCTGCTGAAGCGCATGCCGGCCATCCGCGCGCTCGACTATACCGTGCAGGACATGGAGCAGGGCTACCTTCCCGGCGACCGGCTGGCCGAGCGCCTGCGCCGCGTGCGGCAGGACGGGCAGACCCGCTTCTACCGCACGGTGAAGCTGGGAAAGGGAATCAGCCGCACCGAGGTGGAAGAGGAGACCACCGAGCGCGTGTTCCGGAAGATGTGGCCGCTCACGAAGGGAAAGCGGGTCCGCAAGCGGCGCTACAAGGTGAAGGAGGGAGGATTCACCTGGGAGGTGGACCGCTTCCGCGACCGCCGCCTGGTTCTCTGCGAGGTCGAGCTCCCCGCCGAAGACATCGAGCCGCCGCTCCCCAAGTGGCTCCGCCGCGAGCTGGTCCGCGACGTGACAGGGGAGGACGAGTACGCGAACATCAACCTCGCGAAATAGTGCGGAAACGCGGAAGTGCGTGAGTGCGCTGCTTCCGGCGCATCCCTCCGCCGCGCGCTAGGATGGCGAGGCAGCAGTCCCGCAGGGACTTTGTGCCGTTGTTGCCCGCCAATTCATTGGCGGAAGCGGTGAGGATGCGGCGATACATCCCTCCCGCGCAAAAGGTGAGGCCCGAGTCCGCGAAGGCGGACTTTGTGCTGTTGTTGCCGCGAATTCATTCGCCCGGCGAAGGCCGGACGCGACGATATCTTTTGAGTCGATGAGAGCAGTGCGAGCCATCAACCGAATCTCATTCTCCTTCGCGGCCGCCGCCGCCGCGACCCTCGTCGCGGGCGCGCCGGCGGGCATCTCCGCGAGCGCGTCCGCGCAAACGACGACGGCGCGTCCGCCGGCAACGGCGCGCCCCGCCGGCCCGCGCGCGGCGGCGGACTCGGTGCTGCCGAACGACACCAGCGTGGTCGTGGGGCGGCTGCCGAACGGGCTGACGTACTACGTGCGCCGCAACGCCGAGCCGCCGAAGCGCGCCGAGCTGCGCCTGGTGGTGAACGCCGGATCGATCCTCGAGGATCCCGAGCAGCGCGGGCTGGCGCACGTGGTCGAGCACATGGCGTTCAACGGCACGCGCCGCTTCGCCGGGCAGCAGATCGTGAACTTCCTCGAGGGCGTGGGGATGCGCTTCGGGCCCGACGTGAACGCGTACACCGGCTTCGACGAGACCGTGTACATGCTCACGCTGCCCACCGACACCGCCGGCGTGCTGGACCGCGGGCTCGACATCCTGGAGGACTGGGCGACGGCGATCTCGTTCGATACCGCCGAGGTGCGCAAGGAGCGCGGAGTGGTGATCGAGGAGTGGCGGCTGGGCCGCGGCGCCGGCGCGCGCATCCGCGACAGGCAGTTCCCCGTGCTCTTCGCCGGAAGCCGCTACGCCGAGCGCCTTCCCATCGGCGATCCCGAGATCGTCCGCAACGCGCCGGTCGAGCAGATCCGCCGCTTCTACCACGACTGGTATCGCCCCGACCTGATGGCCGTGGTCGCCGTCGGCGACTTCGATCCCAGGCAGGTGGAGGCGATGATCCGCCAGCGCTTCGGCCGCATCCCGGCGCGCACCGACGCGAAGCCGCGGCAGGAGTTCGGCGTTCCCGGGCACCCCGACACGCGCTTCTCCGTGGTCACCGACCGCGAGGCGACCGGATCGACCGTCGACCTCGTGCGCACCGTGCCGTCGCGCATCCGCCGCACGGTGGGCGCGTACCGCGAGGGGATCGTGGAGAGCCTGTACGGGTCGATGCTGGACCAGCGCCTGACCGACATCACCCAGCGCCCCGACGCGCCCTTCCTGAACGTGAGCACCTACCGCGGCTCGCTGCTGCGGCGGCTGGACGCGTACTTCCTGAGCGCGCAGGTGCCCGACGCCGGCGAGGCGCGCGGGCTGGCGGCGCTGCTCACCGAGTCCGGCCGCGCGGCCCGCTTCGGCTTCACCGCGCCGGAACTGGAGCGCACGCGCGCCGAGCTGCTGCGGCAGTGGGAGCAGATCTACGCCGAGCGGACCAGGGAGACGTCGGGCGACTTCGCCGGGCGCTACGTGGGCCATTACCTCTACGGCGGCCCGCTCCTCTCCACCTCGGCCGAGTACGCGCTGAACCGCGATCTCCTCCCCGGGATCCGCCTGGCGGAGGTCGACTCCGTCGCCCGCACGGCGCTGGGGAGCACGGACCGCACGATCCTGGTGGTCGCCCCCGACACCACGCGCGTGCCCACCGAGCGCGAGCTGGCCGCCGTGGTCGACTCGGCCGCCCGCGCGCCGCTCGCCGCCTACGCCGACACCGTCTCCAGCGCGCCGCTGCTGGACCGCAAGCCCGCGCCGGGCCGGATCGTGGAGACGCGCACCATCCCCGAGGTGGGGGTCACCGAGTGGCGGCTGTCCAACGGCATCCGCGTGGTGCTGAAGCCCACCGACTACAAGCGCGACGAGATCGTGCTGGCCGGCCGCAGCCCGGGCGGAACGTCGCTCGTGCCCGACTCGCTCTACCGCTACGCGCAGACGGCGGGCGCGGCGGTGGCGGTCGGCGGCGTGGGGCAGCTCTCGGTGACCGACCTGCAGAAGCGGCTGGCGGGAAAGGCGGTGAGCGTGGGCACGCAGGTGGGCGACCTGGGCGAGACGGTGAGCGGCTTCGCCTCGCCGCGCGACGCCGAGACCCTGTTCCAGCTCGTCTACCTCTACATCACCCAGCCGCGGCGCGACTCCACGGCGTGGCAGGCGTACCTGCAGCGCGGGCGGGTGGCCATGCGCGACCGCGGCGCCAACCCCGAGGGCGTGTTCTCCGACACGCTGAACGCCCTTCTCAGCAGCCACCACCCGCGCGAGCGGCCCTTCACCGCGGCCACGTTCGACTCGCTGAGCCTGGACCGCTCGCTGGCCATCTACCGCGAGCGCTTCGCCGACGCGGGCGACTTCACCTTCTACCTGGTGGGCGCGTTCAGCCCCGACTCGGTGCGGCCGCTGGTGGAGCAGTACCTGGGCGGCCTCCCGTCGTCCGGGCGCAGGGAGAGCTTCCGCGACGTGGGCGTGCGCGCGCCGGGCGGCGTGGTGCGCGCCCAGGTGCGGCGCGGGGTGGAGCCCAAGTCGCGCACGGCGCTCGTCTTCAGCGGGCCGGTGCAGTTCGACCGGCGCACGGTGTCGCTGCTGCGCACGCTGGGCGACGTGCTGGAGATCCGCCTGCGCGAGCGGCTGCGCGAGGAGATGAGCGGCACCTACGGGGTGAGCGTGAGCGGCGGCGCCGAGCGCGACCCCGTGCCGCAGTACCGCTTCTCGGTGGATTTCGGCGCCGCGCCGGAGCGGCTGGACGAGCTGGTGCGCGTGGTGTTCGCGGAGATCGATTCGGTGAAGGCGGGCGGCGTGCGCGCCGAAGACCTGCAGAAGGTGCGCGAGGCGCAGCGTCGCGAGCGCGAGGTCAGCCTGCGCGACAACGGGTACTGGGTGGGCGCGCTGATGGCGTACGACGAGTACGGCTGGGACCCGCGCCAGATCACCGCCGCGCCGCTGTCGCAGGGCTTCACCAGCGACGACCTGCGCGACGCCGCCCGCCGCTTCCTGGACACCAGCCGCTACGTGCAGGTGTCGCTCTACCCCGAGCAAGCGCCGGCGGCGGGCTCACACTGATGGATCGGATTGGCGCCAATCCCAGCCGGACGTCACCCCGAGGCCGGCCACGCCGTAACCGGCGTTCCCGAGCAGCCGCAGGCACCGGCTACGCTGACGGATCGATCGTTGGCGCCGATCCCACCCGACGTCATCCTGAGGCCGGCCACGCCGTAACCGGTGTCCGCACAACTGGTTGCAGGCCGAAGGATCCATAGCCGGGGCCGCACGTCAGCCTCGGATTCACGCCGAGGGTTGATCACGCGGTGGGGTTGGGGATTCAGGAGATGCAAAGAGCGCGGAGGGGGATGATGATTCCCGTCCGCGCTCTCCTCGTTTGCTGCTCGCGTATCCAGCCGGATGCGGAGACGATCATCCCCGATCCGCGGACGAATCTCCCGTGCTTCATCCCGACTGACGTGCTGGGACGTTATACCGATTTCGAGGATCGGCTGTGCATTTCCTCAGCGAACGTGCGGCACCGGCTATAGATCCTTCGGCCTGCAAATACCTGTGCAGATTCAGCTTGCACTGTGGCCGGCCTCAGGATGACGTCTCCCTAGTCTTGAGCGGAAATGCACAGGTAATCTCCAGATACGGTATTATGGATCCTTCGGCCTGCAGATGCTTGCGTTGAAACAGGTTGCGGCGTGGCCGGCCTCAGGATGACGTCATTTTCTCTGGGCGGCATCTTTGCTCAGCTGACGTCTTTCCTTGAATCGGCCCCGCAACCGCGCTCACCGGATGCGGCGGAGGGCCACGTCGCCGCTGACGGTGTGCACGCGCAGGGCCGGGCCGCCGCGCCCCAGCGTCCCGTGCACGTGCTGCCCCACCGCGATGCGCATCCGCCCGCGCTCCTCGCCGCGGCCGAGCTCCAGCGGGAAGTCGGAATCGATGCTCCCCGACAGCGTGCGCGCCTCGAAGTCCGCGTCGATGCCGGCGGGCACCTGCAGCGTCACGTCGCCGCTCACGGAGCGGAAGTCCAGGTCCTCGCCGCCGGTGCGCCCCAGCGTGGCGACCACGCTGCCGCTCACGGTTGATGCCTCCACCGGCCCGCTGGTGGCCACGCGCACGTTGCCGCTCACGCTGCGCGCCTGCACCGGGCCGCGAAGCGCGCGGGCCTCCACGTCGCCCGACACGGTGTTGGCCGACAGCCGCACCCCCGCCGGCACGCGCACGGTGAAGTCCACGCGCGGACCGTTGTCGCGGATGGTTCCCCCGCGCTGGTTGCAGGCGTCGCGCGGCTGGCCGTTGTCGCGATCGTCGTCATCATCGTCATCGTCCCGGCGCCAGCCGCCGTTGTCGTCGCTGGGGTAGATGGCGCAGATGACGGTGCCCGTGCCGCGGTGCACCACCTCGATGCGCACGCGCTCGGCCCCGCGCCCGGCGCGCACGCCGGTGACGGTCACCTGGTCGCCGTCGGTGGGTTCCGCGCGGATGTTGCCGACGATGTTGTTGATCTGGATGCGCTCGCCGTTCGCGATCCGCCCGCTCCAGCGGAAGTCGCCCTGCTGCCGCGCGGCGGCGGCGTGCGCATCCACCGGACCGGTGTGGGGACGCGCGGCCATCACGGTCATCATCGCGGCGGTCGCCGCCGTGCCGAGCATGCGGATCATCGGGAGTTTCGGTCGATGGGGGATGAGATGCCGGGGCGGGTGGGCGCCCCGGTGTCAGGCTCGGGAGATTGGATGCGGCGCGTGCGGGGAAAGGTTGGAACGCGCGGTGGGGGATGATGCCGCCGCGCGCCGATCCGCCGGTCCGAAACCATCCCGCGCGGCGGGACGTACGCGTCGTCCGGCGCGGGTGCGTGGAGCGCGGCGGTGCGGAAGCCGGGGCGCCGCTTGGGGATCGCGGCGGCGGGACGCGGCGGGAGGCGACAGGTGTTCACCTTGCGGACCGGCGCGGGGCCGCTCATCTTCAACCCCTGCTCCGGCCAAGCCAGCCGTGCGCTCCCCCGGTTCCGCCCGATCCCGTTTCCACGCACCCGACCACCCGGTACCACGCGCCGCTCTCAGGGCGGCGCACGTTCCTTCCCACAGGAGCAATCCATGGCCCTCATGACCTGCCCCGACTGCGCCAACCAGTACCCCGACGACTCGCCGTACTGCCCCAACTGCGGGCGCCCCAACCCGGCGCGCCAGGCGGGTGCCACCGGCGCCTCCGGCACCCCGGCTTCCGGCACCCCGTCGTCCGGTACCCCGGGCAGCAGTGAGACCCCGGCCAGCACCAGCTCCACCTACACCACCGGCTCGCCCGGCGGCACCGGCGCCTCCAACGCGAACCCCTTCTCGCCCGGGGCGGGCCCGGCCGGCGGCTCCACGAGCGGTACCGGCAGCACGGGCGGCTACACCGGCGGAACGGGCTCCACGGGCGGCTACACCGGCGCGACGGGGTCCACCGGCTCCACCGGCGGCGGCGCGTACGGCGAGACGCCGTCGAGCGGCGGCGGGTACACCGGCGGCGGCTACGCGGGCGGTCCGCAGCCGGGCGGCCCCGGCTACGGCCAGCCGGGCGGCGGGTACGGCGGCGGCGGGCAGCAGGGCGGCGCGTACGGCGGCGGGGGCGGGTACGGCGGGCAGCCGGGCGGGGGCTATGGCGGCCCGCCGCCGCAGCAGATCCCCAACTACCTGGTGCAGGCCATCCTGGTCACGCTCTGCTGCTGCCTTCCGCTCGGCATCGTGTCCATCGTCTACGCCACGCAGGTGAACACCAAGCGCGACGCGGGCGACATCCAGGGCGCGCTCACCGCCTCGGCCAACGCCAAGAAGTGGTCGATGATCGCGCTCGGCGCCGGCATCCTGGCGTGGATCATCTGGGGCGCGCTGTACGGCTTCGCCATGATGGCGGCCATCGCCGGCAGCGCGGGCGCGCCGAGCTGAGGTGCAGCTCCGCGCCGCCGCTCCACCGGTTCGCGCGCTGTGGGCCGCCGCCGCCATCGCGGCGGCGGCCCCTGCCGCGCTGGTGCTGTACCGGTACAACCCGCTGGCCGTAAGCTTCTATCCGCGCTGCATCCTGTTCGTGGCCACGGGCATCTACTGCCCGGGGTGCGGCGCGCTGCGGGCGGCGCACGCGCTGCTGCACGGCCGCATCCTGACCGCGCTGGACTACAACGGCCTGTTCGTGGTGGCGCTGCCGTTCCTCGCCTGGGCCATCGCGGCGCAGGGGCTGGAGGCCATCGCCGGGCGGCCGGTGCTCCCCACGGTGCAGCTGTCGGGGCGGATGGCGCGCGGGATCCTGTGGCTCTTCATCGTCTTCACCGTTCTGCGCAACATCCCCGTCTACCCGTTCAGCATCCTGGCGCCCTGACGGGGCCGCGCACCGCATCCCGGTCTCCATGCCCACCGTCTGCCCCGAGTGCGCGTCCCCGGTCGCCGCGGGCGCCGCCGTGTGCCCGCAGTGCGGGTTTCCGCTCCGCGACGCCGCGCCCGCGTTCGGCGGCGGGCCGGCGCGCCCGGCGCCGTCGGGGAGCAAGGTGGTGTACTGGGTGCTGGGGATCGCGGCGGCCGGGGTGATCCTGATGGTGGTGCTGGGGGTCGCCGCCGCGCTGGTCATCCCCCGCCTGCAGCGCGCGGGCGGCGAGGCGCGCTCGTCGGAACGCGAGGCCGACGCGATGCTGGAACGGGCGTGGACGCTGCAGCAGGTGTACCTCGTCCAGCACGGCAGCTACGCCCCGGACGTGGAGGACCTGCGCGGGGTGGGGTGGGATCCGCCGGAGTCCACCGGGGTCGGTCTCACGGTGGTGACGTGGGCACAGCACAACCTCTGCATGGAGGCCACGAGCGGCGGGACCGTGCGGAGCATCCGGAACGACGGCACGCTGGTGGAGGGCAGGTGCGCGCCGGAAGCCACGGACTTCAACGCCGCCGCGCAGGCCCGCCTCGTCCTGCAGGACGGATGGCGCCTGCTGAACGCATACCGCGAGACGCACGGCACCCTTCCGCCCACCCTGGCGGAGATCGAGCCGAAGATCGGGCAGCGGGAGGCGCTGGCCAGCGTCCGCCTGGGCTACCAGCGCTACGCGAACGGCGAGTTCTGCCTGTCGCTGCGGCCGAAGGGCGTGGTGGGCCCCGAGCGCAGCGTGGACCAGGACGGCCGTTTCTTCGGCGGCTCCGCCTGCTCCGGCCGCGTGATCGAGAGCTTCGCCTACGGGGCTCGCGCTCGCTCGGGCGGATGAGTGCGGAAGTGCGTGAGTGCGTGAGTGCGTGAGTTGGGATGACAGTCCTGACCTCGCCCCTCGGATCTGCTCATCTCGCCGGGCATTCAGAGCGCGCACCAATATTTCCGCCGCAGTCCCGCAGGGACTTCGTGCTTTTGTAGCCCCTGAATTCATTCAGGGTACCGGGGACAGCACGAACGATCGAGGGCCGCCGGTACGATCCGGCGGCCCTCGATGTGTATCGCACTCCCGCACTCCCGCACTCCCGCACTCCCGCACTCCCGCACTTCCCTCTATCGTCCCTCGATCTCCGACCGCAGCCGCAGCAGCGCGTCCTCCGCGGTGACGAGCTCGTTGCGGGCCTCGTTCAGCTGGTCCTGCTGGACGATGACGAAGCGGCGGTACGGGGCGATGGACTCGTTCACCTTGTCGGTGCTCTCGCTGATGGCCGCGTGCACCTGCCGCGTGAGCGCCTCCTTCAGGCGCGTCCGCAGCTCCGTGATCTTGGCCGAGAACTCCTTCTTGGCGTGCGCGCGCTTGGACGGGATCACGTACAGCCCCGTCACCGCCAGCGCGGTCGCCATCAGGATCCCCGTAAGGTCCGCCGCCGCGCCGGTGATCACCGTGGCCACCAGCGTCCCCAGCCCGATGGCGCCGACGCCGGCGACGAGGGTCGTCCCCGCGCCGGTGCGCACCTCCTCGGCCAGCTTGCGGGCCTCGGCCTCGCGGTTGTAGCTGCTCACCACCTCGCGGCTGGTGCGGCCGATGGAGTCCAGCAGCGCCTGGCGGTTGTAGCTGAAGCCGCCGCCCACCTCGCCGATCATCCCGTCGCGGTGGCGCGAGATCTGGCGCCGCTCGATGTACGAGCCCAGGTCCTGCCACAGCTTCAGGTTGCGCTCCACGATCCAGTCCACGATGCGTCCCACCTCGTCGTCGATCTCGCGCGGGGTGTCGCCCACCACCACGCGCTCGAAGTCGCGCCGGATCTGGTCGGAGCGCATCAGCGAGCGGATCTTGCCGAAGCGGATCTGGTCGTCGAAGAAGTTCATCCCCCTGAGCTCCATGTCGTTCAGCATGGAGTCCAGCCGTCCCAGCCGCGGCTCGAAGTCGCGCAGCATCTCCTGGTGGAACGCCGCCAGCTGCGAGTCGATGTTCTGCAGCGTCGACACGTCCTCGGCCAGCATCTTCAGCCGCTCGAAGGCCAGCGTCTTGTAGCGCCCGGCCAGCCGCAGCCCCACGTTCAGCGGGTTCAGCAGCTTCAGCCGCACGCGCTCCTGCTGGTCCAGCGTGTTCACCAGCCAGTCGTCCATCGCCGCGAAGCCGCTGGTCTGCCACCCCGCCTCGTCGCCCGCCTCCCGTGCGCGCTGCGCGAGGCGGGCGCTGACGGGAAAGACCTCGGGGGCCTCGCCCAGCACCGTCTCGGCGTTCTCGCGCACGAAGGCGATCACCTGCTGCTGCTCCTCGGGCTTCTCCAGCAGGTCGATCTTGTTCACCACCATCACCACCTTCTTCCCCCACGCGCGGATCTGCTCCAGGAACGAGCGCTCGCTCTCGGTGAAGGGGCGGTCGGCGGAGGTGACGAAGAGCACCAGGTCGCTGCGCGGCACGAAGTCGCGCGTCAGTTCCTCGTGCTCGCGGATGACGGCGTTGGTCCCCGGCGTGTCGACGATGCTGAGGTCGCTGAGCAGCGACGCGGGGTGCGTGCGCTCCAGCAGGTACGCCTCGAGCATGGTCTCGGTGACCGTGGGCCCGTGGCGGAGGAGGTTGATGCGGTCGGTGGTGGGCGTGACCCCCTCGGGAAGGACGCGCTCGCCGATGAGGGCGTTGATGAAGCTGGACTTGCCGGAGTTGAACTCGCCGGCGATGACCAGCAGGAAGAGCCCGGCCAGCGCCTCGCGCGCCTCGCGGAAGTGGCGCAGGTCGTCGGCGTCGGCGTCGGTCCCAAAGCGCTCCAGCGCCACGGCCAGGCGGTCCAGCAGCTCGGACTCGCGGGCGCGGAGGTCGGCTTCCTGGTCGCTGAGCAGCCGGTTGCGCCGCATCAGCCGGCCGATGATCCCGCGGCGCGCGGGGGGCTGCTGCGGTGGGGTTTCGGGAAGCTCGTCGCCGGTCACGTGGGGAGTTCCGCTGGTGCGCTGGATCATCGGGCCGCCCTTCTCGTCGGAAATCGCATTCCGGCAACAGGTTGGGGCGAAGTCGATGCAAGGCCGGGGCCGTAGGAAGTGCGGGAGTGCGGGAGTGTGGGAGTGCGGGAGTGCGCTGGATCGGTGAGCCGCGCGGTAATTGTGCGGAACGAAGTCGGTGCCCGCCGCGGGCCCTCTCCCCGCGCCTTAGAGCGCTCGCCCTCTCCCGTACCGGGCGAGGGGGCGGGGCAACATCGGCGCGGCCTGCACAACCTGGCTCGCGCGAATGGCTGCGGTGTGTCGGGAGAGTCGGGGTGAAGCGGTTCGCCAGGCGGGCAGGACGCCGAGCCGTGGCGCAGATGCTCGCAAGCTACCTCTCCCGGTACGGGAGAGGTGGACGGCCTTGGCCGGCCGGAGAGGGCGCGAGGCGGAGACCGCGCTCCGCAGCTTGGCACTCCCGCACTTCCGCACTTCCGCACTTCGCAGCATCTTCCGACACATATCCCCCGAATCTCCATCCACGATCCCCGAGAGACGCAGATGAAGCCCGTCCTTCGCGCGCTCGCGCTTGCCGGCGCGGTGCTGGCGCCCCTGCCGCTGGCCGCGCAGCAGTGGGACGCCGCGGTCGCCGCCGCCGCGTCCCGCGTCGCGCCGCAGATGATCGCCGTGCGGCACGACATCCATCAGCACCCCGAGCTCTCCAACCGCGAGTTCCGCACGGCCCGCCTGGTGGCCGCGCACCTGCGCTCGCTGGGGTTCGAGGTCGATACCGGCATCGCCCACACCGGCGTGGTGGGCATCCTGCGCGGCGGGCGGCCCGGGCCCGTCGTTGCCGTGCGCGCGGACATGGACGCGCTGCCGGTGAAGGAGGATACGCCGTATCCCTTCAGGTCCACCGCGACCGGCGAGTACATGGGGAAGACGGTGGACGTGAGCCACGCCTGCGGCCACGACGTGCACACCGCCGTGCAGATGGGTGTCGCCACGGTGCTGGCGGGGATGAAGGACCGCGTTCCCGGCACCATCGTCTTCCTCTTCCAGCCCGCCGAGGAGGGCGCGCCTCCGGGCGAGGAGGGCGGGGCGAAGCTGATGATGCAGGAGGGCGTCTTCAACCGCTGGCACCCCACCGCCGTCTTCGGGCTGCACACCTTCGCGCAGATGCAGACCGGGAACGTGGGCTACACCCCCGGGCCGGCCATGGCGGCGTCGGACCGCTTCACCGTGAACATCCACGGGCGGCAGGCGCATGGGGCGTCGCCGCAGCTGTCCATCGACCCGGTGGTGATGGCCGCGCAGGCGATCCTGGCGCTGCAGACCATCCGCTCGCGCAACCTGTCGCCCTTCGAGCCCAGCGTGCTGACGGTGGGGATGGTTCGCGGCGGCGAGCGCTTCAACATCATCCCGTCGGACGTCACGCTGATGGGCACCGTGCGCACCTTCGACCCGCGCGTGCAGGACGAGATCGAGCGGCGGATGCGCGAGATCCTGGATGGGGTGACGAAGGGCGGCGGCGGGACGTACGACATGGAGTACCAGCGGACGACGCCGGTCACCGTGAACAACCGCGAGCTGTCGGACCGGATGCGGCCCACGATGGTGCGGTTGATGGGCGCGCAGAACGTGCTCGACGTGCCGCCGACCACCGGCGCCGAGGACTTCGCCTTCTTCTCCAACGCGGTGCCGGGCTTCTTCTACCGCCTGGGCACGGTGAAGCCGGGCACCACCTCGGGCGACCACCACACGCCCACCTTCCAGGCCGACGACGACGCCATCCCCATCGGCATCCGCATGATGTCCACGCTCCTGCTCGACTACCTCAGCAGCGGCGGCGTTCGCGCCTCCACCGCGGCGCGGTGATGCCGTAGCGGAGATGGTTCCACGCAGAGACGCCGGGCCGCGGAGAAGATCGTGTACTCCGCGGCCCGGCGTCTTTGCGTGCGGCCTGCTTCTTCAGTGCCGCGGGCGGCGGACGACGTAGTCCACGATCACGGCGCCCGCGGTGCCCGTCACCAGGCTCACGATCGAGGCGGTGTCCACGTCGCCCTCGGGGTCGGTCAGCAGGATGGGGAGCGCGCCGACGGCGGCGCCGGCCAGCGTGGCCGGGAAGCTCCCCTTGCTGTCGTGCGTCAGCCCGCCCAGGTGCGCGCCGGTCGCGGCGCCCAGCGCGAGACCCGCGAACGCGGTCATGTACTCGGCGTTGTCCGGTCCGTTGCCGCAGTCGCGGCCCTCGTCGCTGCAGTCCAGCCCCACGAACCCCACGCCGTACCCCACCGCCGCCCCCGCGAACGCCATCGCCGCGGAGAGGGGGATCGAGTAGTACAGGTGCGGCGGGCGCGGCTGCATCCGCGTCGCCAGCTCACGCGCGGGATCGGCCGCGGGGCGCAGCGCGAGCGGCCGCATGCGCGCGTCGGCGAGACGCGCCTGCGCGGGGAGGAGCAGGCCGGCGGGCGCCTGCGCGCGGGCGGGTGCGGCCAGGCAGGCGAGCGCGGCGGCGCCCGCGAGGGCGGGGATGCGGAGTCTCATCGTCGGGGGGGCAGGGTGTGGGTGCCAGGTCATTGCTTGAACATCAGGATCGTGCCGATGCGCAGGCAGAGCGGGCGGCCGATGCTGGACAGGAACGCGTGCTCCTGGAAGGTCTTCCACTCCTGGTGCGGATATGCCTCCGTCTTGAAGACCCTGCCGTTCCGGTCCAGCGCGCTCACCTCCAGGTCGCGCGCGCGGCCGTGGTCGCAGTCCAGGTCTTCCACGATCTCGGCGCCGTAGTAGGGCCTGCCGGGGCCCAGCGACATCGGCTCGGCGTACTCCCAGCGCAGCGTCAGGTGCATCGCCTCGGGGGTGCGGCGGATGTGCACGGTGTCCACGTACATCCCCGTTCCGCCCATCACCATGATCTCCGCCCACTGCGGCCCGCGCCCCGCCGCCCGCAGCGCCAGCGAGTCCGCCTCCGCGCGGGACGGCGCCTGCGCCTTCAGCGACATCGGCACGCACCCGAGGAATGCCGCCGTCAATACAGCGTAAACCCGCTTCAGGACCATCATCTCCCGTCTGTCCGAAAAGAATGGAAACCGGGTCGGGGGCCGGCTTCCGCACCGGCGGCTGAAGCCGCAGCAACAACCACGGGAAGCCTCGCAAACCGCGCGAGGCTGACCCGCTCGCCATCGGCGCTCACGGCCGCCAGCTCCGGTATCACAGCCTGGGGCGGAACGCCGCGCCGGCGGCCGCCATCCCGGCCAGGATGGCGACGAGCCCCGCGGCCACGCTCCCCAGCGCGTACGCCATCCCCCGCCCCCACTGCCCGTCCTGCAGCAGCGCGACCGTCTCCAGCGAGAAGGTGCTGAAGGTGGTGAACGCCCCGCAGAAACCGATCGTGACCATCCCCCGCACCTCGGGCGACACCGGCATCGTCTCCGACGCGCGCACGGCGAAGCCCAGCACGAACGAGCCGGCCAGGTTGATGATCAGCGTATGCCAGGGAAAGTCCGTCCCCGCCCAGGTGGGGATCCACTTGCCCAGGCCGTAGCGCGCCAGCGTGCCGGCGACGCCCCCGGCGGCGAGGTAGAGGAGGAGCAGGGGAGGTGCGAGGGTGCGAGGGTGCGAGAGTGCGAGAGCGACGGACAGGAGATTCGGGGTGCGGGGCGGCGGGCGCAAGCGGCTTACAACCATCCGCGGCGACGGGGCATCAGACCGGGGGTGGGCGCGCGCGGGGGGCGCGTGTCCCCGTTTTCCGGCAACGAAGGGAGTGTCCATGCGCCGCATCTCGTTGGGACTTGCCGCACTGCTGGTGTTCACCGCGGGCTCGCTGAACGCGCAGCGCTGCCGCCGCTACGAAGGCGGCCGCGTGGTCGTCTGCGAGCGCGAGCGGGACCGCGACCACGATCGCGGGCCGCGCCGCCGCGACCACGGCTGGAACGGCGCGCCGGTGGAGTTCGGCATCCGCGGCGGGGCCGACTTCCGCGACGACCAGGGGAGCGTGGGAACGCAGGCGCGCATCCCGGTGCCGCTTCCGGGCGCGGCCATCGCGCTGGCGCCCAGCTTCGACGTGTTCTTCGGCGACCGCGACGGCGCGGCGCAGTGGCAGGCGAACATCGACGCGCTGATCAAGCCGTACCAGCTGGGCGGCCTGTACGGCGGCGGGGGCGCGGCCTTCCTGCGCCGCGACTTCGACGGCGACCTGAGCGACGAGACGAAGGCCGGCTTCAACCTGCTGGCCGGCATCGACGGCGGCCGCATCAACGGCAGCGCGCTGCGCCCGTTCGCCGAGGCGCGCTGGACCTTTACCGGCGACTTCCAGGCCTTCCGCATGACGGCCGGCTTCAACGTCCCCATCTCGGGGAGATGATCAGCGGGTGATGGATCGTCGGGATGGACGACGCGAGGCGCCTCGAGGTTCGGGGCGCCTCGCGCCGTTCATCTCCGCTCCCGCGAACCGGTGATGCGGACGATGCCGATGCCGGGGCGTCGCCTGGCGGCTTGGCCGCACCTGTTTCCGCTCCTATCTTGGCGTCGGGGTGGGCCGTCTCACCTTCCCGCCAGGCCGCCGAATGACCACGCTCGCCGCCGCGCTCCTCGTCTTCCAGTCCACCGCCGCGCCGCTCCCCACCGGCCAGATCGTCCTGGCCACGTCGTCGGTGCGCACGGGCGACGCGATTCCCGCGCTGCTGGTGCTCTCCGCGCCCGACACCGTTCAGGCGCTCGCGGTCTCGGGGTCGCTGGCCGCGCTCCCCGCGGGGCTGCTGTGGTGGCGCGGCGCCGCGGAGGGGTGCGGCCGCCCGCCGCGGGACGCGCGCGCCGTGCTGGAGTGGAATTCAACCGTGCGCGGCGACGAGCCGCTGGCCCTGTGCGTCCGCGCCGGCCGTACGGGGGCGCTGCGGCTGGCGGCCACCGTTCGCGCCCTGCAGCCGGACGGAACCTGGCGCACGCGGTCGCTGGTCAGCGACGCCGCCACCGCGTCCGAGCCGTTCATCTCCTCCGACCTCCTGCTCGCCCTGGTCACGGCGGTGCTCGGCTTCCTCTTCGGCGTCGCGGCCAACCTCATCCAGCTCGGCCGCCAGCAGAAGGGCGAGCGCGAGAAGCGGCGGATGGAGATGGAGGAGGAGCGCGCGGCCGGGCGCATGGAGATGGAGAAGAAGGTGTTCGGCAGCCTGACCGCCGAGGTGCAGAAGAACGCGGACGCGCTGCGCGCCTACATCGCCGCCCCGCCGCAGCAGGGCGAGAAGCCGCTGCAGCTCACGCTGGCGGGGATGCAGGCCGTGCTGGCGGACCCCGCCCTCGCCGCGTATCTCCGCGACGGCGAGGGCCACGCGTACGGCGACCGGATGCGCGGCGTGTACGAGGTGCTGGGCCGGTTCAACCGCGCCGCGCGCGCCGAGCCGGACCCGGTGCGGCGCCGCGGCCTGGCCGAGGAGGCGCGCGAGCGCATCGAGGCCGCGCTGCAACCCTGAAGGAGGCGCCATGTCGTGCTTCTACTGCTGGCAGGAAGGCATCTCCACCGAGGAAAAGGGGAGCTGCGGCTACGCCGGATGCACGCTGGAGATCTGCACGCCGCCGTCGGGGCGCTTCGACGGCGACTTCCACGGCGAGGTCTGCGGCTGCGGCTGCGGCGCGCTGGTGTGCGAGCGGCACCTGCGCGACCACGCCGCCCAGGCGCACGGGCGCGACGATCCCGGCGGCTGCTTTCCCGCCCTGTGGGCCCGCGTCAGCGGCGCCGGGCTGGGCGGCGCGTCCGCGCTCCTGGCCGGGCGCGGCGGCGAGCCGAACGCGTGCAACCGCTTCCTGAACGCCGTGGTTCCGCGCGACTCGCTGCTGCGGCTGGCCGGCGGGCTCTCGTCCGCGCTGGCCACGGTGGAGCAGATCCCGGGCGGCGCGTACGTGCGGTTTGCGCGGGAGTTCTACGTCCCCGCAACGGCGCAGCGCACGGCCGCCCTCGCGGTGCGCGAGCTGGAGCACGCGGCCGCGGGGATGGCGCTCCATCCCGAACGGGCCGAATGGGTCCGCCGGGCTACGCGGCAGCGCGGGGCCGTGGGGCGCGTCGGCGAGGCGGTGGAGCGGATGCTGCGCCGCAGCGGGATCGTGCGCCCCCGCGACGAGGTCGAGCCGTCCTCCAGGGGCGCCGCCGGGATCGTGATGGGCCAGGTGAGGATCACGCGCAGGATCGCCGATGCAGTGGACCGCCATCGGGAGGTTCGGGACCTCCATCCCAGCGAGCTGGCCGCCTGGATCGCCGCGCCGCACACGCAGGAGATGGATTCCTCCGTCGGGATCGCGACCGCCAACGCCTGATCCGGTTGCCGGCCCTGCGCGTCCACGAAACACGAAGGGGCGCCCTATCCGGAGCGCCCCTCCACTTTATCGGCTTGTATTCAGGGCCGCCGGTCGAATTCCTCTGGATCTACCGCGGGGACCTGCGCGAGCGCGGCCTCGTACTTCGCGCGGCTTCCGCGGCGGGCCCGCTCCTGCAGGTAATCTTCCGTCATCAGCGCCGCCATCTTCTCCGCCACGGCCGTCGCGATGAACTGGTTGATCGAGATCCCCTCCTGCAACGCCAGCTCCTTCACGCGGCGATGCAGCGATTCCGGAAGCCGAAGACTGAGCGTGCTCATCGATAGACTCCTATCCTCCTCAGGAACTCCCCCGGCGTGATCGCCTCGATGCCGAGCCGCTCGCAGCCCACGAAGTCCCGCTGGTTGTACGTACGATGAACCGCGCACGCATCCGCTGCAAGGTTCAGAATCAATGTCGGGAACGGTCCGGATAGCTGGAAGATGGAGGGTGTGGCGATGAAGCCCAAAACGAATAGAGTGCGCACTCGTTTTGTCTGCATCGTACACTTACCTGCCGGGGACGATGAGCTCCAGACACGAGCGAACGCTGGCCGCGGTCTTTGAAGAGCCGACCCGCGCCAACATATTGTGGAGTGACATCGCTGCGATGCTGGTGTACTACGGGGCCACGCTGCGGGAAGGAGCAGGTTCCCGGGTACGGGTCTCGATGAACGGGCACCGCGTCACCCTGCATCGGCCGCATCCGCAGAAGGAAGCGAACCGGTACACCGTTCGCGACGTGCGCGCTTTCCTTATCCTGAACGGGATCGTGCCATGAAGTACAAGGGCTACACCGGGAGCTACGAGTTCGACCCGGACGAGGGCGTGCTCCACGGGCACGTCGACGACATCGAGGACATCGTGACCTTCGTCGCGGACAACGTCACCGACCTCGAACGCGAGTTCCGCATCTCGGTCGACGATTATCTGGAGTTCTGCGCCGAGGACGGCGTGGAGCCTCAGAAGCCGCGCGAAGCGCAGAGACGCGCGTCGTGATCTATCGAGACTACACGGCCTCGTACGAGTTCGATGCGGACGACGGGGTGCTGCACGGGCGCGTCGAGGGAATCCGCGATATCGTCACGTTCGAGGCGGAGCGAGTGGAAGATCTCGAGCGCGAGTTCCAGATCAGCGTCGACGTCTATCTGGAGCACTGTGCCCGAAAGGGGCGCGAGCCCAACCGGCCCGGCGAGCAACGCAAGCGGGCGGCATCCTGACGTGACTCCCCTTCCCCTGATCCGCGACGGCGTGGTGCGCGGCGCCTGCCCGCACGACTGCCCGGACACCTGCGCCATGCTGGTGCACGTGCGGGACGGCCGCGCCGTGCGCGTGCAGGGCGACCCCGCGCACCCGGTGACGCAGGGCTTCCTGTGCACCAAGGTGAACCGCTACGTCGAGCGCACCTACCACGCCGACCGCCTCACCGTCCCGCTACGCCGCGTCGGGCCCAAGGGCGAGGGGCGCTTCGAGCCGGCCACGTGGGACCAGGCGCTGGACGACATCGCGCGGCGGCTGAACGCGATCCGCTCCGGGCCGGACGGGCCGCAGGCGATCCTCCCCTACTCGTACGCGGGGACGATGGGGCTGGTGCAGGGCGGGTCGATGGACCGGCGCCTGTTCCACCGCATCGGCGCGAGCCTGCTGGCGCGCACCATCTGCTCGGCGGCGGGGAGCGAGGGGTGGCGGGCGACCTACGGCGACCGGCTGGGGCCCACGCCCGAGGAGGCCGAGCACGCGCGCCTCGTCCTGCTCTGGGGGACGAACACGCTGACGTCCAATCCCCACCTCTGGCCCGCGCTGCGGCGCGCGCGGAAGCGGGGCGCGCGACTGATCGCCATCGACCCCATCCGCACGCGCACGGCGGCGCAGTGCGACCAGTGGCTCGCCATCCGCCCCGGTACCGACGCGGCGCTGGCGCTGGCGATGATGCACGTCGCCTTCCGCGACGGGCTGGCCGACCTCGATTACCTGGCCGCGCACACCGTCGGCTGGGAGGCACTGCGCGACCGCGTGCTGGACGATTGGTCTCCCGCGCGCGCCGCGCCGACCGTCGGCCTGGCGGAGGGGGAGATCGAGGCGCTGGCGGCGGCGTACGCCACCACGCGCCCCTCCTTCATCCGCCTGAACTACGGGCTGCAGCGCCACGCGGGCGGGGGGATGGCGGTGCGCGTCCTCTCCCTCCTTCCCGCGGTCACCGGCGCGTGGCGGGACGCGGGCGGCGGGGCCACGCTGTCTGTGAGCGGCGCGTTCAAGCCGAATGGCGCGGCGCTGGAGCGGCCCGAGTGGGTGCCGCCGGGAACGCGCACCATCAACATGGTGCAGCTGGGCGACGCGCTCACCCTCTCCGACGCGGGCGTTGGCGGGCCGCCGGTGAAGGCGCTGGTCGTCTACAACTCCAACCCCGGCGCCGTCGCCCCCGACCTGCGCAAGGTGCGCGAGGGGCTGCGGCGCGAGGACCTGTTCACCGTGGTCCTGGAGCACTTCCGCACGGACACGGCGGACTACGCGGACTGGGTGCTCCCCGCCACCACGCAGCTGGAGCACTGGGACGTCCACACCACGTACGGCCACCTGTACGTCACGCTGAACCGCCCGTCCATCGCCCCCGTGGGCGAGAGCCTGCCGAACGCGGAGATCTTCCGGCGGCTGGCGGCGCGGATGGGGCTGGACGATCCCGCGTTCCGCGACGACGACGTCACCCTCATTCGCCAGGCGCTGGACTCGGCGCACCCGTGGATGCGCGGCATCACCCTCGAGCGGCTGCTGGAGGAGGGTTGGGCGCGGCTGGACGTGCCGCGCGACTGGCGCCCGTACGCCGACCCGCACCCCAGCACGCCCACGGGGAAGATCCAGATCGTGGCGCCGGAGCTGGCTCGGCTCGGCCTCGACCCGCTCCCCACCTTCATCCCGCCCGCGGAGAGCGTGGAGGCGGCGCCGGAGCGCGCGGCGGCGTTCCCGCTGATGCTGCTGTCGCCGCCCGAGCACCCGTTCATGAACTCCACCTTCGTGAACGTGCCCGCGCTGTCGCGGGCGGCGGGAGAGGCGAAGCTGCTCCTGCACCCCAACGAGGCGGCGGTCCGCGGGATCGCGGAGGGCGACCGGGTGAGGACCTTCAACGACCGGGGGGATTTCATCGCCCGCGCGGTGGTGACGGAGGACGTGCGGCCGGGCGTGGCGGTGAGCTACGGCGTGCGCTGGGCCAGCCGCTCGGAGGATGGATCGACGGTGAACGACACCACCTCGCAGCGTCTGTCCGACCTGGGCGGCGGCGCCAGCTTCTACGACAACGCGGTGGAGGTCGAGGCCGCGGCGGTGTGATCCATCTGCCGAAAAACAGAAGGTTTGCACGCAGAGACGCGGTTGCCCGGCGTACTGGAGTGTGTGGTCCCCGGCGGCCCCACGCGGCGGGAGTAAAACAAACCG
>Ga0326721_10000147_pt1 | contig 30486 bp, 26 predicted proteins | sample SGPome_FD_203951 | JGI IMG/M metagenome (GOLD analysis project Ga0326721, IMG submission 203951) | Soil microbial communities from Southern Great Plains, Lamont, Oklahoma, United States - SGP_1_2016 | ecosystem: Engineered > Artificial ecosystem > Soil microcosm > Unclassified | place: USA...
TGCTGCGTCACGCTTTCGCGCATTGCGCAAGATTCCCCACTGCTGCCTCCCGTAGGAGTCTGGGCCGTGTCTCAGTCCCAGTGTGGCTGATCGTCCTCTCAGACCAGCTACCCATCGTTGCCTTGGTAGGCCGTTACCCCACCAACAAGCTAATGGGCCGCGAGCCCCTCCCAATGCGGAGGCCGAAGCTTCCTTTAGCGAACAGGCTTACGCCTGTGCGCCACATCCGGTATTAGCCCGAGTTTCCTCGGGTTGTCCCGGTCATCGGGGCAGGTTACTCACGTGTTACTCACCCGTTCGCGGCTTTGCCCCAGGGCAAGCCCTGGTTCGTCGCACCACTTGCATGTGTTAAGCACGCCGCCAGCGTTCGTCCTGAGCCAGGATCAAACTCTCCGTGAAAGGTACTTCTACAGAGAGCCTGTCATATCTCAGTTGGCCGTCGAGTACACAAGTACGACGACCGACATGACGAGGTAAATCAAGACCATCCGGCACGCTGGCGCACCGAATGGGTCGGGCTGAACATTCCGCAGACCGTTGCTTGGGCCCGCGGAGATGCACGCTGCTCAGTTTTCAAAGACCACTGCGCCTCCGCGGCGGGTCTCGCCGCTCTCAGCACTCGGACTGCCTGAGCAGCCCGAAGAAGGACCGAGAAATATAGCACTGCAGACGGCGGCTGTCTAGGGGGTGGCCCTCAGGCGGCAGAAGCGTCGCTTCCCCACCTGCAGCACGCGCCCGTCAAGGGTAGCGACCTCGAGGTCGAGAGGCGCGGCGGGCAGCTGCTCGCCGTCGAGCTTGACCCCTCCCTGCTGGATCAGACGCCGTCCCTCGCTGTTGCTGACGCCGAAGGCGCCGGCGATCAGACGCGGCAGGTGGACCAGACCGTTCTCTTCGGTCCGGTAGGCGGCGAGCTCGACCTCGGGCATGTCCTCGGGTGCGGCGTGCTCGACGAAGACCCGGTTGAAGTGCTGCTCCGCGGCGGCGCCAGCCCCCTCGCCGTGGAAGCGGTCGACGATCCGCCGCGCCAGCTCCCGCTTCGCCTCGTTCGGCGGTCCCTGGGGCCGCTCCGCCCCCAGCAGCAGCCGGTAGTACTCGTCCATCGCCTCGTCGGGGATGCTCATCAGCCGCCCGAACATCTCCTCGGGAGCGTCGGTGACGCCGACGTAGTTGCCGAGCGACTTGCTCATCTTCCGCTCGCCGTCGGTCCCGACCAGGATCGGCAGGGTCATGATCGACTGCGGCTGCTGGCCGTAGGCCGTCTGCACGTCGCGGCCGAAGAGGAGGTTGAACTTCTGGTCGGTGCCGCCGAGCTCGACGTCGGCCTCGATCGCCACCGAGTCGTAGCCCTGCAGCAGCGGGTAGAGCAGCTCCAGGGCCGCGATCGGCTGCCCGGCGGCCATCCGCTTCTGGAAGTCGTCGCGCTCGAGCAGGCGCGCCACCGTCGTCTGCGCCAGGAGGCCGAGCAGCGCCTCCGGCTCCATCCGCAGCCACTCGCTGTTGCGGCGCACCTCGGTCCGCTCGCGGTCGAGGATCTTGAAGGCCTGCTCCTGGTAGGTGGCCGCGTTCGCCTCGATCTCCTCCGCCGTGGGCACGGGCCGAGTGGCGGAGCGGCCGCTGGGATCACCGACGCGCGCGGTGAAGTCGCCGATGATGAGGACGACCTGGTGGCCGGCCCGCTGGAATTCGGCCAGCTTCTCGAGCACGACCGTGTGTCCGAGGTGGATGTCGGCCGTGGTCGGGTCGATCCCGAGCTTCACCCGCAGGGGCTTCCCGCTCTCCAACTGCGCCTGGAGACGCCCCTCGGGGAGGACGTCGACAGCATTTCGCGTCAGATCCGACATCGGGGCAATGCTAGACTGCGGCCCTCGCTCGGCGGTCCGACAGGGACGTCGAGCCGTTTTCGTTCTGCCCCTTTTCTGCCTCTTGTAGATGGCTGTCCTAGGACTAAAGCGCCGGAAAAGCGACGGCGGTGAGATTCCGCCCATTCCCCCGGCTATCGCGACCACGCCGCCGGGGCCACCCGCGCCACCCCAAAAGCGCAGACCGCGCTTGAAGAAACTGCGGGTCCTGTTCGTGCTGCTCGGACTCGGCATCCTCGCGGTCGTCTCGATGGTCTTCGGGATGATGGCCGCGGTCTCCCAGGACCTGCCCGACATCTACAACTTCGCCCAGTACAAGGCGTCGAAAAACAGCGTCCTCGTCGACGCCAACGGCGAAACGATCGGAACGCTGAGCAGCGACCAGAACAAGATCCTCCTCAGCTCCGGGCAGATCTCCCCCAACGTCAAGAACGCGGTGGTCGCGATCGAGGACGCGCGCTACTACGAGCACGAGGGAGTCGACTTCCAGGGCATCGGCCGCGCCCTCGTCAAAGACATCCTCAGCATGAGCGCCGCCCAGGGCGCCTCGACGATCACCCAGCAGTTCGTCAAGAACGCGCTCCTCGCCCAGGGCGACCGCTCGCTCTTCGTCAAGTTCAAGGAGGCGGCGCTGGCCTACCGGCTGGAGCGCAAATGGAGCAAGGACAAGATCCTCACCGAGTACCTCAACACGGTCTACTTCGGCCAGGGCGCCTACGGGATCGAGGCCGCGGCGCGCACCTACTTCGGTGCCGCCCACCCCGGCTGCGGCACCGAGACCGAACCCTGCGCGGCCGTGCTCGAGCCCTGGGAGGCGGCGATGCTGGCCGGGATCATCCAGTCGCCGTCGGCCTACGACCCCAAAGTCTTCCCCGAAAACACCCTCGCCCGGCGCAACCTGGTGCTGGAACGGATGGCCGAACAGGGCTTCATCTCCGAAGAACAGCTGCGCGACGGCCAGCAGCAGGCCCTCCCCTCGCCGGAGGCGATCGAACCGCCGAGCCTCGACTCCAGGGCCCCCTACTTCACCGCCTACCTGCGCCAGCAGCTGGTCGAACGCTACGGCGCCGCCAAGGCCTTCTTCGGCGGCCTCGAGGTCAAATCGACGCTTGATCTGCAGCTGCAGGAAGCGGCCGAAGAATCGGTCAACTCCTACCTCGGCTACTCTCCGGCGACCGCCTCGGTGGTCGTGATCGACAACCGCAACGCCGGGATCAAGGCGATGGTCGGCGGGCCCGACTTCGATACGCGGCCGTTCAACCTGGCCACCCAGGGGCGCCGCCAGCCGGGCTCCTCGATCAAGCCCTTCACCCTGCTCACCGCCCTGGAACAGGGGATCTCCCCCTACACCGTCTTCGCCTCCGAACCGCGCACCTTCGAGTTCGGCAAAAACGGCCAGGAACTCTTCGAGGTGACGAACGACGGGGACTACTACGCCGGATCCTGCGACCTCTTCTGCGCGACGACGAACTCCGACAACACGGTCTACGCGGCCCTGGGGCTCGAAGCCCTGAAGGGCAAGACGGTGCAGGCGAGGACGAGGTCGATCGCCGCAACCGCGCACAAGGCCGGCTACAACGACCCGATCTCGACCAACCCCGCGATGGTCCTCGGCGCCCCCCGCGAAGGCGTGACGCCGCTCGGCTGGACCTACGCCTACAGCACGATCGGCAACAACGGAGATCGGGTCAGCGGCACCCTCGCCCCCCGGCCTGGCAACAGCCCCGTCTCCATCCTCCAGGTGACCAACGGCGACGGCGACACGATCAAGGGCGGCGACAACGACTCGATGCACGAACAGGTCTTCGACGAGGAAACCGTGGAAACGGCCAAGGGGATGCTCGAAAGCGTCGTCTCCTCCGGAACCGGCACCAACGCCCAGATCGGCGCCGAAGGGCAGTGGGGCAAGACCGGGACCACCGAGAACAACGGCGACGCCTGGTTCTGCGGCGGCATCAGCGACGAGGCGACCGCCTGCGTCTGGGTCGGCTACCCGGACTCGACGACGCCGATGGAAACGCTCTACAACGGCGGCCCGGTGATGGGCGGAACCTTCCCGGCCCTGATCTGGGCCGACGTGATGTCCGCCTGGCTGGAGATCCAGGCAGCGAAGGCGGCCGAGAAGGCGGCGCGCCAAGCCGCCCGCGAAGACGGCGAGGAGTTCGACCCGAGCGAAACCGAAAGCTACGTCCCCTCCGAAGGGGAAACCGAAAGCTACGTGCCGCCCGAAGAAGGCGAATTCGAAGCGACGCCGGAACCCGAAGTCGAAGAATCGGCCCCGGAAACCGAAGTGACGCCTGCTCCCGAAGAAGCGGCACCGGAAGAAGCGACCCCCGAAGCGGGCGGCGAAGCCGGCGGCGGGGTCGGCGCTCCGTAGCGGAGCGTCCGTTCAGGCGGCGGCGACCGGCCGCGGCCTGGAGACGAAGCGACTGCCGGCAGCGCAGAAGCGCCAGGGGTACTCGACCGCTTTGGTGATGCCGATCCGCGGCCCGGTGACGATCTCCGGCGGCGGGCCCTGCGGACGCGTCATCAGGAAGGGCTCGCGGTCAAGGGCGGCTTCGTTGTCGGCGAGGTCGACCCCCAGCGCCTCGGTCAGCTTGCCGGGGCCCGAGCAGAGCTCGGTGTCGGGCTTGTCGCCGCGGCGCTCGCGCATCCGCTCGAGCCCGTGGGTGGGCTCGAGCGCCCGGATCAATACCGCCGCCGCCTCTCCCTCCGGTTCGGCGACCGCGTTGAGCAGGCTGTGGATGCCGTAGGAGAGGTAGACGTAGGCGTAGCCGGGCGGCCCGAACAGGACCCGCGTGCGGTCGGTCAGGCCGACGTATGCGTGGCAGGCGGGATCGTCGGCCTCGTAGCTCTCGGTCTCGACGATGACGCCGCCGACGCCTTCGTAGAGCAGGGTGCAGCCAACTAGATCTCGGGCGACATCGTGGACCGAACGGTCGAAGAAATCAGCCCCCAACGGCTCTCCGAGCCGTTGGGCCCGGCGCTCAGACCTTGAGGCCTCTCCCTTCAGCCCTGCTCCTCCCGGAGCCGGGCCTGGACCGCCGCCAGCGTCTCCCGCGCCTCCTCGATCTGCCGCGCCAGCGGCGCCGAGCCGGTACCGCCGGCGATCCGCTTCGACTCCAGCCAGCTGCTCCGCTGCAGCACCTCGTAGTAGGAGTCGTCGAGGTGCTCAGAACGCTGCCGCAGCTCCTCCGGGGTCAGCTCCGAGAGCGACTTGCCGCGCTCGACCGCGTCGCGGACGAGGCCGCCGACGACGCCGTGCGCCTCGCGGAAGGGGACGCCGCGGCGGACCAGCAGGTCGGCGACCTCGGTCGCCGCCAGCATCTCGTCGCCGGAGGCCGCCTCCATCCGCTCGCGGTGGAACTCGATCCCGTCGAGCATGCCGGCGGTCGCGTCGAGCAGTGCCTCGATCGTGTCGATCGCGTCGAAGAGCGGCTCCTTGTCCTCCTGCATGTCCTTGCCGTAGGTGAGCGGCAGCGCGTGCATCACCCCGAGCAAGGTCCCGTAGGAGGCGGCGACGCGGGGGCTCTTCGCCCGCAAAAGCTCGGCCGAATCGGGGTTCTTCTTCTGCGGCATGATCGAGGAGCCCGAGGAGAAGGACTCGTCGAGCTCGCAGAAGCCGAACTCCGAGGAGCTCCAGATGACGATTTCCGAGCCCAGGCGCGAGAGGTGCATCGCGCAGGTCGAGGCGGCGTTGAGGTAGTCGAGGACGAAGTCGCGGTTGGAGGAACCGTCGATCGAGTTGTGGCTGACGTGGGCGAAGCCGAGGTCGGCGGCGACACCCTCGCGGTCGATCTCCCAGTTGACGCCGGCCAGCGCGCCGGAGCCGAGCGGCATCACCGAGGCGCTGTCGAGGGCGAACTGGAAGCGGAGGACGTCGCGGGCGAGCATCCAGAAGTACGCGAGCAGATGGTGGCCGAGATAGACCGGCTGGGCGCGTTGCAGGTGCGTGTAGCCGGGCATCGTCCAGTCCTTGTGGGCTTCGGCCTGAGCGAGCAGCCGCTCCATCGCCGCGCCGCAGAGCTCGATCGCCCGCAGCGAGTGCGCCTGCACGACCATCGCCACGTCGGTCGCGACCTGGTCGTTGCGCGAGCGGCCGGTGTGGAGCTTGCCGGCCAGCGGCCCGATCTCCTCGCCGAGCAGCCGCTCGATCGCCATGTGGATGTCCTCGTCGGCGGGATCGAACTCGAAGCCGTGCTCGGCCATCCGGGCATCGACCCGGTCGAGTCCCGCCTCGATCTGCGCCAGCTCGTCCTCGCTGAGGACGCCGATCCCGCAGAGGCCGCGGGCGTGCGCCTTCGACTGGTCGATGTCGTACGGCGCCAGCCAGGCGTCGAAGGCGAGCGAGCGGTTGAGGCGCCAGAAGCGGGGGTCCGGCTCTTTGCGAAAGCGTCCCATGGGCGGGCGATTATGCCGCTAGGAGGCTTGCCCGAGGGCTGCGGTGAGCTCTTGGCAGACGCGCTCCACCTGCGCCTCGCTCATCGCCGGGAAGAACGGCAGCGCCAATGAGTCCGCCGAAGCGGCTTCGGCGACCGGAAACTGGCCCTCGCGATAACCGAGCTCGCGCAGGTGCGGGAAGAGGTGGATGCAGGGCAGGTAGGCCTTGGAGGCGATGCCGCGCTCGCCGAGGTGGGCGATCGTCGCGTCGCGGTCGACGCCCTTGGGGAGGCGCACCGTGTAGACGAACCAGCTGCGCACCTCGGTGCCGCGGCCGGCGATCGGCGTCCGCAGGCCCTCGATCGAAGACAGCCGCTCCTCGTACATCCGCGCGACCGCGGCGCGGCGCTCGAGCAGTGAGTCGAGCTTCTCGACCTGGGCGACGCCGAGGGCGGCGGCGAGGTCGGAGAGGCGGTAGTTGTAGCCGAGGCGGTCGTGGTCGAGCCAGCCCATGTCGACGGCGCGGCCCTGGTTGCGCTCCGAACGCAGGCGGGCCGCCTCATCGGCGTCGCGGGGGACGATCATGCCCCCCTCCCCCGTCGTCATCTGCTTGTTGGCGTAGAAGGCGAAGGTGGCGAGGTTGCCGCGGGCACCGACTTTGCGACCCTCGGAGTCGACGGCGCCGAGCGCCTCGCAGGCGTCCTCGAGGACGCCGAGGCCGTGGCGCGCCGCCAGCGCCTCCAGCTCGGGCATCGCCGCCGGGTAGCCGAAGATGTGCACCGGCAGGAGCCCCGCCGTCCGCTCGCCGACCGCCTCCGCGGCGGCGGTCGGGTCGATGTCCAGCGTCTCCTCCTCGACGTCGACGAAGACCGGCCGCGCGCCCTCGTAGAGCAGGCAGTTGGCGGAGGCGACGAAGCTGAAGGGGCTGGTCACCACCTCGTCGCCCGAACCCCAGCCCAGCGCCCGCACCCCCAGATGCAGGGCGGTAGTGCCGCTGGAGACCATCACCGCGTCGTCGACTCCGAGCCAGGCGGCGAACTCGCGCTCGAAGCGCTCGCCCATCGGGCCGAGCGAGAGCCAGCCGGAGCGCAGCACCTCCAGCACCAGCGTCTCCTCGCGGGTGCTTACGTCCGGCTTGGCGAGCGGAATCGGTTGGTTGGCGGCACTCACTGGAAGGCGTACTCCAGCGAGTCGACCAGCGCCTCCCAGGAGGCCTCGATGATGTTCTCCGAGACCCCGATGGTCCCCCACTCGCGCTCGCCGTCGGCGGAATCGAGCAGGACCCGGGTGACCGCCCCGGTGCCGTGGGCTTCGTCGAGGATGCGGACCTTGTAGTTGGTCAGTTCGATCTCGGCGAGGTGCGGGTAACGATCGGCGATCGCCGTTCGCAGGGCACGGTCGAGGGCGTTCACCGGACCGTTGCCCTCGGCGGCCTGGAAGTAGCGCTCGCCATCGACCTCGACTTTGATCGTCGCCTCGGTCGTCACCTCGCCGTCGGCGTGTTTTTCGACCACGACGCGGAAGCTCTCGAGCTGAAAGAGCTTCTTGTATTCGCCCGTCTCACGCCGCAGCAGCAGCTCGAAGGAGGCCGGTGCGGCCTCGTAGTGGTAGCCGTCGTGCTCGCGGCGCTTCAGCTGCTCGACCGTCCGCGCCGCCGCCGCGTCGTCCATCTCGAGGCCGGCCCGCTCGGCCTGGGCGCGGATCGTCGCCTTGCCGGAGAGCTCGGAGGGCAGGATCGCGCGCTGGTTGCCGACCGCGGCGGGGTCGATGTGCTCGAAGGTGCGGGCGTCGGCCTCGACCCCGGCGACGTGCATCCCTCCCTTGTGGGCGAAGGCGTTGCGGCCGACGTAGGGCGCGTCGGGGTTCTGGGCGACGTTGCAGAGCTCGTCGATGAAATGGACGGTCTCGGCCAGCGCGGCGAGCTGCTCGGGGCTGACCACGTCGAAGCCGAGCTTCAGCTGCAGGTTGGGCAGGATCGTCGTCAGGTTGGCGTTGCCGCAGCGCTCGCCGTAGCCGTTGACGGTGCCCTGGACCATGCGCGCACCCTCGCCCACGGCGGCGAGTGAGTTGGCCACCCCGCAGCCGGCGTCGTCGTGGACGTGGATCCCGACTTCGGCCCGCTCGCCGAGCTTGGTGACCACCTCGCGGGTGGCGGCGGCGACCTGGTCGGGCAGGCTGGAACCGTTGGTGTCGCAGAGGGTGACGTTCTCGGCGCCGGCGGCGATCGCCGCCTCCAGGCACTCCAAGGCGTAGGCGGAGTCGTCGCGGTAGGCGTCGAAGAAGTGCTCGGCGTCGTAGACGACCCGCTTGCCCTGGGCGCGGCAGAAGGCGACCGAGTCGGTGATCATCGCCAGGTTCTCCTCGCGGGAGACCTTCGTCACCTTCTCCAGGTGCAGGCCCCAGGTCTTGCCGACCAGGGTCACCACCGAGGTGAAGGCGCCGACCAGCGTCTGCAGCGCCGGATCGTCCTCGGGCGCGGTGTCGCGGCGGCGGGTCATCCCGAAGGCGCAGATCGTCGCCTGCTCGAGCTCCAGCTCCGCCAGCCGCGCGAACAGCTCCTCTTCCTTCGGGTTCGAGCTGGGAAAGCCGGCCTCGATCATCTGCACGCCGAGCTTGTCCAGCGCGACGACGACGCGGGCCTTCTCGGATGCCGAGAGCGACATCCCCTCCCCCTGCATGCCGTCACGCAAGGTCGTGTCGTAGAGCTTCACCTGTTCCATCTGTTGCTGCCTTTCGAGTCGAAGAAGATCGGGTGGGCCGGAGCCCTCGTGCGCGGGCGTGCCGCGCCGGCCGCTTATGCGGCGGGGGTAATTCGCCCGATCGACTCCGAGTCAGGTGCCTCGGCAGAGTCGGATGCAGGGGCCTCGACGAAGTCGAGCCACTCCAGGTACTCCTCCGCCTTGCCGCAGAGTGCGTCCTCGAACTTGGCCTGGACGTGGCGGGTGATCTCGCCCGGCTCGCCGAGCGGGTGGTCGTCGATCTCGCGCACCGGCACCAGCTCGGCCGCGGTGCCGGTGAGGAAGACCTCCTCGGCCAGGTAGAGCTCGGCGCGGGCGATGTCGCGCTCGACCACGGTGTAGCCGAGGTCGCGGGCGATCTGGATCACCGACTTGCGGTTGATCCCGTCGAGGATCGAGGCGACGTGCGGCGGGGTGAGGATCTGGCCGTCGCGGACGACGAAGATGTTCTCGCCCGAGCCCTCGCAGACGAAGCCGCGTTCGTCGAGCAGGATCGCCTCGTCGTAGCCGGCGTTGTGGGACTCGGTCTTGGCGAGGATCGAGTTGAGGTAGGAGCCGGAGGCCTTGGCGTGCGGGATCGAGCCGCCGGGGCTGATCCGTCGCCAGCTCGAGACCTTGGCGCGGATGCCGCCGTTCTTGCTCTCCTCGCCGAGGTAGGCGCCCCAGGGGAAGGCGGCGATGATCACGTCGACCGGCGCGTCTTTGGCGTAGAGGCCGAGGCTGCCGTAGCCGCGGTAGGCGAGCGGACGGATGTAGGCGCTGTTGAGGCCGTTGCGGCGCAGCAGCTCGTGCGTGGCCAGGCGGATTTCCTCGCTCGAGTACGGAATCTCCAGGTAGTAGAGCTCGGCCGACTTCTCGAGCCGGTCGAGGTGGTCGTGATGGCGGAAGACCGCCGGGCCGCGGGGGGTCTCGTAGCAGCGGATCCCCTCGAAAACGCCCGTGCCGTAGTGCAGCCCGTGGCTCAGGACGTGGGTTTGCGCGTCCTCCCAGGGGACGAACTCCCCGTTCCTCCAAATCAAATCGACCGGATCCATGTTGGGGAAGTATGCCCGATCAAACGCAGGGCTTCAGCCCTGCGGCCGCGAATGGTGCCCAGACCCCAACGAGAGGAGCCAATCGATGCGCATTCCCCACCCCAAGCTCAATTACGCGAACGTGATCGCCACGCTGGCGCTGTTCGTCGCCCTCGGCGGCGTCGCCGTCGCCGCCGGGCTGCCGAAGAACAGCGTCGGCCAGAATCAGCTCAAGCGCGGCGCCGTCACCGCCGCCAAACTGAAGCGTGGCGCCGTGACCAGCGGCAAGATCGCCCCCCGCGCGGTCACCGCCGGCAAGCTGGGCGCCAACGCGGTCCTGCCCGGCAACCTCGGCAACGGGATCATCACCACCAACAAGCTCTCCGACGGGGCCGTGATCGCCAGCAAGATCAAAAACGGCGTCGTCACCACCAACAAGCTGACCAACGGGGCCGTGACCACCGCCAAGCTCGGCGACAAATCGGTCACCCTCGGCAAACTGGCCGACAACATCGCGCCGCTGCTGGGAACGCTGAAAAGCGGCCAGACCCTGCGCGGAGTCTTCGCGATCGGCGGCGAGGACAAAATCACCCCCGCCTCGGTCAGCTTCCAGTTCCCGCTGCTCAACCCACCCGCGGCGCCGAAAGAGAACGTCCTCGACGTCGGCAAAACGAATGCCAACTGCGCCGGCATCACCGGTACCTCCACTCCGCAGGCGAACCCGGGGCAGCTCTGCGTCTACATCACCTCGAAATCGGCCGAATTCGAAGGCCTCGAATTCATCGACGGCTCGACCAACCGGCTCGGCTTCGGTCTTTCGGCCGGCTTCAAACTGGCCGACCCGGCCAACCTGGTCTACGGCCAGTGGGCGGTGACGGCGCCCTAGCCGTCGAGCTCTTCGAGCACGGCGGCAGTCATCTCCGCGGTTCCGACCTGGTCCCCACCCTCGGAGGCCAGGTCGGCCGTGCGGAGGCCGCGCTCGAGCACGGCGTCAACCGCGGCTTCGACGCGATCGGCGTCCCCGCCCCGGCCGAGGCCGTGGCGCAGCATCATCGCCGCCGAGAGGAAGGTCGCGAGCGGGTTGGCGAGGCCTTTGCCGGCGATGTCCGGGGCCGAGCCGTGGACGGGCTCGAAGAGGCCGGGAGCGCCCGCGGCGCCGAGGCTGGCGGAGGGCAGCATCCCCAGCGAGCCGGTCAGCATCGCCGCCTCGTCGCTGAGGATGTCGCCGAAGAGGTTCTCGGCGAGGACGACGTCGAAGTCGGCGGGCCGGGAGACGAGCTGCATCGCCGCGTTGTCGACCAGCAGGTGTTCGAGCTCGACGTCCCCGTACTCGGCGGCGACGCGGCCGACCACCTCGCGCCACAGCCGCGAGGTCTCGAGCACGTTGGCCTTGTCGACCGAGGTCACCTTCGGCTTGCGGCCGGAGCCCTCGGCGCGGCGGCGGGCGGCGTCGAAGGCGGTGCGGGCGATGCGATCGACCTCCTCGACGGAGTACTCGCAGACGTCGTGGGCGACGTCGCCCTCGCGGCCGGAGTCGCCGAAGTAGATGCCGCCGGTGAGCTCGCGGACGACCAGCAGGTCGGTACCGGCGATCCGCTCCTCGCGCAGCGGGCTGGCCCCGACCAGGGCCGGGCTCGGCCGCACCGGGCGCAGGTTGGCGTAGAGGCCCATCCCCTTGCGCAGGCCGAGCAGGCCCTGCTCCGGGCGCGGCGCGCCGGGGTCGGTGGTGTCCCATTTGGGCCCGCCGACGGCGCCGAGCAGGACCGCGTCGGCGTTGCGGCAGGCGTCGAGGACCTCGTCGGTGAGGGCGGTGCCGTGCTCGTCGATCGAGCAGCCGCCCATCAGCCGCTCGTCGTAGGAGAACTGGCCGAGGGCGTCGAGCAGATCGCGGGCCGCGGCGACGATTTCGGGGCCGATCCCGTCGCCGGGAAGGACGACTATGCGCGAGGTGCCGTTCAAGGTCCCGGCACTCTATGCGTCTGAGGCGTGCGCCTCGATATTGAGGCGGACGTAGTCGAGCACCAGCGGCTGCTCGTGCTGGGCGAGGACGGCTTCGGCGAAGGGCTGGCGCTTCTCCGGCGGCAGCTGGTCGAGGATCGGGCCAAGGGTGACCGTGGAGAGGAAAGCGAGCGGGCGCTCGGGCCGGACCGGCTTCGGCTCGAGCCAGCAGCGGGCCTCGGCGAAGCCGGCGTCGCGAAGCCGCGGCTCGGTCTCCTCCGGCGAGGCGAAGTTCCAGAGGCCTTTGGCCTCGGTCAAGTGCGGCGCGTACTCGGGGTCGGCGGCGACGGTCGCGATCGCCCTGCCGTGCTCGGCGACGTTGCCCTGCCCCCCGCACTGGGCGACGAGACGTCCGCCGGGCTTCAGGGCCGCCCGCAGCTGCCGGAAGAGGCGGCCGTGGTCGCCGATCCAGTGGAAGGTCGCGGTCGAGAAGACGAGGTCGACCGGCTGGTCGAGATCCAGCTCGACGAGGTCGGAGACGAGGTAGTCGGCGCCGTCGCCGAGCCGCTCCTTCGCCTTCGCGACCATCGCCTCGGAGCCGTCGACGGCGATCACCCGGCCGTGGGGCAGCCGCTTCGCCAGCTGTTCGGTGACGCGGCCGGAGCCGCAGCCGGCGTCGACCGCGACCTCGTCGCCGCGCAGCTGCAGCCGCTCCAGCACCTCCATCCCCCACTCGAACTGGGGATCGGAGACGGCGTCGTAGGTCTCGGCGTCCCACTCGCGGGCGCCGGTGTTCATCGGCTCCTGGAACCCGTCGGCCATGAGGCCCCCTTTCGCTTACAAGCTGGTCGTGACCGGCCCGTGGGAGGCCACCGGCTCGCGCTCGAACTCGTCGATCACGCCCGCGTTTTCGAGCGTGATCCCGATGTCGTCGAGGCCGTTCGCAAGCCGGTGTTTGACCTCGTGCTCGATCTGGAACTGGAAGACGCCGGCGGCGCAGTTGACGGTCTCGTCGTCGAGGTCGATCCGCGCCTCTCCCGCCTCGGCGACCGCCCGGCAGTGCTCCTCGTCGAGGATCACCGGCAGCAGCCCGATCTTGGTGCAGTTCGAGTAGAAGATGTCAGCGAAGGACGGCGCGACGATCGCCTTGAAGCCGAAGTCCTCCAGCGCCCAGGGCGCGTGCTCGCGGGAGGAGCCGCAACCGAAGTTGGCGCCGGTGACGAGGATCGGGTTCGGCTCCAGCTCGATCTCGCCGTCGCGGATCCAGTCGTAGAAGAGGAACTCGCCGAAGCCGGTCCGCTCGACCCGCTTCAAGAACTGCTTGGGGATGATCTGGTCGGTGTCGACGTCGCTGCGGTCCAGCACCGACACCTTGCCTTCGATCTTGTCAATCGGTCGCATGCTCAGCTCCAGTTCCTGATGTCGACGAAGTGGCCCTCGACGGCCGCGGCGGCGGCCATTTTCGGGCTGACGAGGTGGGTGCGCCCGCCCTTGCCCTGGCGGCCCTCGAAGTTGCGGTTCGAGGTCGAGGCGCAGCGCTCGCCTTCGCTCAGCGTGTCCGGGTTCATCCCCAGGCACATCGAGCAGCCCGCCTCGCGCCATTCGAAGCCGGCGCTCTTGAAGACCTCGTCGAGGCCCTCTTCTTCGGCGGTCTTCTTCACCTGCTGGGAGCCGGGGACGACCATCCCGTGGACGCCGCTGGCGACCTTGCGGCCCTCGACGATCGCCGCCGCCTCGCGCAGGTCCTCGATCCGCGAGTTGGTGCAGGAACCGATGAAGACCCGTTCGGGGGCGATCTCGGTCATCGGCGTGCCCGCGGTCAGGCCCATGTAGGCCAGGGCGCGTTCGGCCGCTTCGCGGTCGGCGGGAGACTCCAGCTCGGCCGGGTCGGGGACGCGGTCGGTGACCTCGACGACCTGGCCGGGGTTGGTCCCCCAGGTGACCATCGGCGAGATGCCGGCGGCGTCGACCTCGACCTCGGTGTCGAAGCTGGCGTCGGGGTCGGTCGGCAGCTCGCGCCAGCGGGCCATCGCCGCGTCGAAGTCGGCCGGCGCCGCGGGGCGCCCCTTCACCCACTCGAAGGTGGTCTCGTCGGGGGCGATCATCCCGGCACGGCCGCCGCCCTCGATCGTCATGTTGCAGATCGTCATCCGGCCCGGCATCGAGAGCGCCTCGATCGCAGGGCCGGCGTACTCGACCGCGTAGCCGGTCATGCCGCCGGTGCCGAGGCGGCCGATCGTCGCCAGGATCAGGTCCTTCGGGGTGACGCCGTGGCGCAGCTCGCCGAAGTAGTTGATCCGCATCGTCTTCGGCCGTTTCTGGACCAGGCACTGGGTCGCCAGCACGTGCTCGACCTCGGAGGTGCCGATCCCGAAGGCCAGCGCGCCGAAGGCGCCGTGGGTGGAGGTGTGGCTGTCGCCGCAGACGATCGTCATCCCCGGCTGGGTCGTCCCCAGCTCCGGCCCGATCACGTGGACGATCCCCTGCCGGTCGGAGCCCAGCGAGTAGACCGGGACGCCGAACTCCTCGCAGTTGCGCTCCAGCGTTTCGACCTGGACGCGCGAGAGGTGGTCGGCGATCAGGTGCGCGGCTTTGGTCCCGTCGGTCGGGGTGTTGTGGTCGGCGGTGGCCAGGGTCTTGTCCGGGCGGCGGACTTTGCGATTGGCCATCCGCAGGCCGTCGAAGGCCTGGGGCGAGGTGACCTCATGGACCATGTGCAGGTCGATGTAGATCAGCCCCGGCGAGACCTCGTGGGCCTCCCAGATCTTGTCGAACATCGTCTTTGGCATTGCTGTCAGCTCCTCCTGAGGCCGGCGGCGATCACGGCCAGGAAGCGGGTCGCCTCCTCGCCTTCGTTCTCGAAATGATGGGGAAGGTCGGCGTCGAAGGTGACGCTGTCCCCTTCTTGAAGCTCGTGGCGACTGCCGTCGACGACCAGCGCCAGGGTGCCGGCGAGGACGACGGCGGTCTCGCGGCTGCCGGGCTCGTGCATCGGCGGGTCCTCGCGACCGCCGGTAGTCGCGCCGGGCTCGAGCACGTGGAGGGAGACGTCGGCGCGCTGGCCGGGCAGCGGCGGGGTCAGCTCCTCGAACCGGTGACCGCCGCGCTCGGAGTGACGACGACCGGCAGCGCGGCTGATCACAACGTGCTGCCCCTCGTCAAGCCGCAGCAGTTGCGAGAGCGTCAGTTCCAACCCAGAGGCGATCTTTGCGGCGACGGCGAGCGTAGGGCTCGTCTCCCCCCGCTCGACCTGCGAGAGCATCGGCGCGCTGACACCCGAGCGCTCGGCCAGATCGCGGAGCGAGAAGCCCATCGCGTCACGCAGAGCGCGGATGCGCGGGCCGACGGAAGTTGCGGTGCCGTTCTCGGTTGCGGTCGCCATCGGTCTGTACGTTATCACGGACGTTTGTATAGCAACGCCCGCAGGTCGGCGGCAATCGCCTCCGGTTCGTCATCCAGTTGATTCCAGGTGATGTGGGTGACCGTGTACCCCGCAACACGAAGGCGGCGATCGCGAGCGCGGTCTTCGCGAAAGGCGGTGCGGGTCTTGTGGCTTTCCCAACCGTCCAGCTCGACGATTTGTCCGGTCCCCGTCCAATGGCAATCGACTTTGAAATTTCTTTCCCCCAAGAGGATCCAGTCGTTGAAGCGAGGCAGTGGTAGACGGTGTCTCCGCAGGAACGGGGCGAAGCGTTCCTCAAGAGGGCTGCACTTGCGACCTTCCGGCTCTTCGTTCAGGCGTTCCAGCGCAGCTCGAACCCTTCGCGAGCCCCGTTTACCTGGATACCGCTCAAGTAGGTCCCAAAGCGAGAGTCGATCCCAGAGTTCCAGGTATTCGGCCTCTCGCAGCATGTTCTGGACCACGTCTACGGGTTCGATCGCTGCCAGATCGAAGATCGTCCGCGGCACACTCGTGACCGGGACTCGTTCCTCGATGACCACCTCGTCAGCAGGTAGCTGCAAGTGATGGCGCCGGATTCGCTCCGAGGAGGTGCTCTTGCGGGGCGTGGTGACGTCGATTACCGAGCGTGAGTTCGGCCGAATCATCCAAAGGGCCGCGGCCGACCAGTGACTGAGAACCGCTTCGGGTCCAGAGGCGAGCACGGCCGCCATCCACCGGCCCTCCCGCGGAACCACCTGGTGTCCAACCGAATACACACCGGAGTGGAGCCGGTGCAAGCGTCCGGCCCGGACCCGTCTTCCGATCGCGCCCGGCTCGAACCCGAGACGAATCAGTTGCTCCCGCGCCACCACCCCGTACTGCCGGTCCGCCAGCTCGGCAAGCATCCCGTCACTTCCGCGAGACCGTAAAAGGGTCCGCATATCGGACTCTTCCACGGTCTCGGCGGGCACGCCCTGAAGCTGACGGGAAACCTCGGGCGGGTGGGGCGCGGTTTGTGCCGACTTAGTCCGCTATGTGCGCCGGAAGCGTGACTTATGGACCTGGCGTGCGTTCGACCGCGGCCTCGGCCGTTGCCGCCTCGGCCTCGCGCGTCGCGGCGCCTTCCAGGGCGTTGGACAGCGCTCGGACGTAGGCGCGGGCGCTGGCCTCGAGGATGTCGGTTGCCACGCCCTGGCCGGTGGCCAGGCGGCCGGCGGCTCGCAGCTGCACGGTCACTTCGCCGAGGGCGTCCTCTCCCCCGGTCACCGCCTCGACCTTGTACTCGACCAGCGCGCACTCGGTCTCGGTCGCGTCCTGGATCGCGTGGAAGATCGCGTCGACGGGACCGTCGCCGCTCGATTCGCCGACCGACTCCTCACCAGAGGGCAGGGTCACCGCCACTTTCGCCACCGGCGGTCGACGGGTTCCCGCCTCGACCTCGAACCAGGCCAGCTCATGGGCTTCGGAGCGATCGCGCATCTCGTCGGAGACGATCGCCTCCAGATCCAGCGCGGTCACCTGCTTCTTGCGGTCGGCGACCTCCTTGAAGGCCTTGAAGGCGCTGTTCAGCGCGTTGCCCTCGACCTTGAAGCCCAGCTGTTCCAGGGCGTCTTTCAGCGCGTGCCGGCCGGAGTGCTTGCCCAGGACGATCGAGTTCGACTCCAGGCCGACCTCGGTCGCGTCCATGATCTCGTAGGTGCTGCGCTCCTTCAGCACGCCGTCCTGGTGGATGCCGGACTCGTGGGCGAAGGCGTTGCGGCCGACGACCGCCTTGTTCGGCTGCACCGGGTAGCCGGTCAGGCGACTGACCATGCGGCTGGTGCGGGCGATCTCCCGCGTGTTGATCTCGGTCCAGAGGCCGTGGGCGTCCTCGCGGACGGCGACCAGCATCGCGATCTCCTCCAGCGAGCAGTTGCCGGCCCGCTCGCCCAGCCCGTTGACGGCGCACTCGACCTGCCGCGCGCCAGCCAGCACCCCGGCGTAGGAGTTGGCGACGGCCATGCCCAGATCGTCGTGGCAGTGGACCGACAGCTCGACGTCCCGCAGCGCCGGCACCAGCTCGTACAGCTGCCGGAAGTAGTCGGCGTACTCCTCGGGCGTCGTGTAGCCGACGGTGTCGGGGATGTTGATGACGGTCGCGCCCTCTTCGACGGCGATCGCGCAGACTTCGGCGGTGAACTCGATGTCGGCGCGGGTCGCGTCCATCGGCGAGAACTCGACGTCCTCGCAGTAGGACCGCGCCAGCGTCACCGCCGCCCGCGCCTGGCCCTTGACGTCCTCGCGGTCGGTCTGCAGCTGGTGCTCGATGTGGATGTCGGAAGTGGAGATAAAGGTGTGGATCCGCGGCCGGCCGGCGTCTTTGATCGCTCCCCAGGCGGCGTCGATGTCGGCCTTGTGGGTGCGGGCGAGGCCGCAGATCACCGGCCCCTCGACCACCCGCGCAATTTTCTGGACCGCCTCGAAGTCGCCAGGCGAGGTGATCGGGAAGCCGGCCTCGATCACGTCGACCCCCAGGCGGGCGAGCTGCTGGGCGATCTCGACCTTCTCGGCCGTGTTCAGCGAGATCCCGGGCGACTGCTCGCCGTCTCGCAGGGTCGTGTCGAAGATGTGGACGCGGTTGGCGTCGGATTTCGTCTCGGTTTGCGGTCCCATGGACCTTCTCCTTCTCTCTCTGCTTCGAATGGCCTTTTGTCTCTCGCGGCTATCGCGCCGCCCAGCGCTATTCCCCCCGAGGGGGGAGGAGAAGGAGTAGCGCGAGGCTGTCGAGCCGGGTGCTCATTCGGCTCCGAACCTTAGCGTAGGCTGCGCGAATCGCAACCCCGCAGCCCACCAGTCCTGCGCAGCGAACCAACTGGCTCGCCCTGTTCGCGATGGGGATGGCGGTCGTCGTGATCGCCAACGACTTCACCGCGGTCAACGTCGCCCTGCCGACGATGGAGCAGGACTTCGACACCAACGTCAACACGATCCAGTGGGTGATCAACGCCTACGCGCTGACCTTCGGGGTGATGATCGTCACCGGCGGTCGCCTCGCCGACATGTTCGGGCGCCGCAACGCCTTCTTCCTCGGCAGCGCGATCTTCGCCTCGATGTCGGCCCTGGGCGGGGTCGCCCCGAGCGAGACCTGGCTGATCGTGGCGCGGGTGCTGATGGGGATCGGCGGGGCGCTGATGTGGCCGGCGATCCTGGGGATGACCTACGAGATCCTGCCCGAAGAGAAGGCCGGCCTCGCCGGCGGAATCATCATCGGCGCTGCCGGTCTCGGCAACGCGGTCGGTCCGCTGTTGGGCGGCGTCCTCACCCAGGAGCTCAGCTGGCGCTGGATCTTCTTCCTCAACGTCCCGATCGCGATCTTCGCCGTCGCGGTCACCTACTGGCTGGTCCACGTCAAGGAGCCGGAAGGCGGCGAGCGGCGGATCGACTACGCCGGGATTTCAACCCTCTCGGTCGGCCTCGTCTCGCTTCTGATCGGGCTCGACCAGGTCGCCGACTGGGGCTTGAGCGACCCGAAAGTGATCGCGATGCTGGCGCTGGCCGCGGTGATGATCGCCGCCTTCCTCGCGATCGAGCGGCGGGCCGGCACCCACGCGCTGATCCCCCGCGAGGTGATGCGCAACGAGAACTTCACCTCCTCCTGCATCGCGGTCCTGTTCATGGCCGGGACCTTCTTCGCGGCGCTGCTCTACCTGCCGCAGGTGATGGAGAAGCAGCTCGACTACTCGGCCTTGGAGTCGGGCCTCGGCATGCTGCCGTTCCTCGCCGTCTTCGCGCTCGCCTCCTTCGCCGCCGGCCCCCTCTACGACCGGGTCGGCGCCAAGCGCCTGGCGGTGGTGGGAGCGGCCTGCATCACCCTTGGTCCGGTCCTCTTCTTCTCCCTGATCGACGAGGGATCGGGCTATGGGGCGCTGGTTCCCGGCATGGTCGTGATGGGCATCGGCGCCGGCAGCTTCGTTCCCACCGCGACGACCGCCGGGGTCACCTCGGTGGACGAATCGCAGACCAGCCTCGCCGGGGGGATCGTCTACATGTTCCAGATCGCCGGCGGCGCGATCGGCCTCGGCCTCACGACCACCGTCTTCACGGGCGCGAGCCCGCCCTTCGTCGACGGCGTCCAGGCCGCCTTCCGGCTCGACGCCGCGATGTCGGTGATCGGGCTACTGGTCGCGATCGCCTTCGTCGGCGGCCGCCTCTTCTCACGCCGCGAGCCCGCACGCGCGGGCTGAAGCCCCGGCTAGGGAATTACTTCGTTCTTCCCCGGGCCGCCGCTGATCTGGTCCTTGTCGGGGCCGCCGCGCAGCTGATCCCTGCCGGGGCCGCCGACGAGCTTGTCGAACCCAGGGCCGCCGAAAATCCAGTCGTCTCCCCGCCGCCCGAGCAGGAAATCGTCATCGGGGCCGCCGATGATCTTGTCCGCCGCGCCACCTCCGCTGAGGCGATCCTCGCCCGGGCCGCCGCGGATCGTCACCGAAACGGGGATGTCGCTGGTGAAGGTGACGAAGTCCGAGCCGCCGCCGGCGTTGACTTCGAAGCTGGCGATCGCCGTCGCCTTGCAGGTGAGTTCGGTGGGAATTTCCTCGGGATGGGTGCAGAGGTTGCCGCCGATTTCGAGCGGTTCGCTGGAGAGGATCACGTACTCGCGGCCGTCGGGGCTCAGCGAGATGCTCAGGCTGCCGTTCTCTGGACCGCCGCTGATCAGCAACGTGACCGCGGTGTCGGCACGCGCGAAAGCGGCGGGCAAAATTGCCAGCAGCAGCGCCACCAAAATGAGGGTTGCCTTCTTCATCAGTCCCTGGGCTGGGTCTCGGTTCTCCCGAAGACCCATTTTCCGAAACAACCGTTTCGCGCAGACGTTGCGCTAAAGGTCTACGGAGCGGCCGTTGGAGAAGCCCTCCAGCGCGAGGATCTTCTCGATCGCCTCGGCGCGGACCGGCGCGTCGGTCGTCAGCGCCATCACTGCCTTCTCTCCCCCGCTCTCGGCGCCGACGGCGGCGGAGACGATGTTTACGCCCTCCTCGCCGAAGAGGGTGCCGACCCGGCCGATCATCCCGGGCCGGTCGGCGTAGCGGAAGACGCTGATGTGCTCGGCGAAGGGCAGGTAAAAGCTCTCGCCCCAGGCGGAGACCAGGTAGGGCTCGTTGCGCGGGCCGACGCTGGTGCCGGCGACCTCGACCTCGCCGTCGGCGGTCTGGACCCGGACTTTGACCAGCTCGGTGAAGTCCTCGGCGCTGGCGTCGGTCGTCTCGGAGAGGTCGATCCCGCGCTCCTCCGCCATCTGCGGCGCGTTGACGAGGTTGACCGGCTCCTCGGTGTGGCCGGAGAGGATCCCGGCCATCACCGCGATCCCGAGCAGGCGGGTGTCGTGGGAGGCGATGCGGCCGCGGAATTCGGCGCTCACCTTCTCGACCGAGCCGTCGCCCAAGCCCTGGGCGAGACGGCCGAGCTTTTCGCAGAGCGGGACGAACGGCGCCAGTGCCTCCATCGCCTCCGGCCGCACGGCGGCGATGTTGACGGCGTTGGTGACGACGCCGCCGGTCAGCGCCGCGGTCACCTGCTCGGCGGTGACGACCCCGGCGCGGTCCTGCGCCTCGGCGGTCGAGGCCCCGAGGTGGGGAGTGACGACCACGTCGGGACGGGAGAAGATCGGGTGCTCGGTGAAGGGCTCGGAGGGAAAGACGTCGAGCGCGACGCCGCCGAGTTTGCCCGACTCCAGCCCCTCCAGCAGGGCGTCGAGGTCGACCAGCTCGCCGCGGGCGCAGTTGACGAGGCGGGCGCCGTCCTTCATCGCGGCGATCGTCTCGGCGTTGATCATCCCGATCGTCTCCGGCGTCTTCGGCGTGTGCAGGGTGACGAGGTCCGCCCGGCCCAACACCTCCTCGATGCTCTCCAGCCCCTCGACGCCGAGGTCGCGGAAGCGCTCGGCGGAGACGAACTTGTCGAAGGCGACGACGTCCATCTCGAAGCTCTGCGCCCGTTTCGCCACCAGCTGGCCGATCCGGCCGAAGCCGATCACCCCGAGCGTCTTGCCGTAGAGCTCGGCGCCCTTGTACTTGGCGCGATCCCAGCGGCTGGCGACCAGCGATTCGTGGGCCTGCGGGACGTTGCGGAACAGGGCCAGGGCGAGCGCCAGCGTGTGCTCGGCGGCGGCGACCGAATTCGATTCGGGGGCGTTGGCGACGATGATTCCGCGGCGAGTGGCCGCCGGGATATCGACGTTGTCGACGCCGGTGCCGGCGCGGCCGATCACCTTCAGGTTGTCGGCGAGCTCGATCAGCTCCGGCGTCATCTTCGTCGCCGAGCGGATCAGGATCGCGTCGTAGGAGCCGATCCGCTCTCGCAGTTCCTCGTCTGACATCTCGAGGCCGAGGTCGACTTCGAACTGCGAGCGCAGCAGGTCAACGCCGGTATCGGCGATCTTCTCCTTGACCAGGACCTTCATGAGGCGACGCCCTCCACGTTCTCGACGACCCAGTCGATGCAGGCGGTCAGCGCCTCGACGTCGTCGGGGTCGATTGCCGGGAACATGCCGATCCGCAGCTGGTTGCGGCCGAGCTTGCGGTAGGGCTCGACGTCGACGATCCCATTCGCGCGCAGGGCTTTGGCCAGCGCGGCCGCGTCGACCGAGTCGTCGAAGTCGATCGTGCCGACGACCAGGGAGCGCTTCGCGGGATCGGCGACGAACGGCGAGGCGAACTCGCTGCGGTCGGCCCAGCCGTAGAGGCGACCGGAGGAGTCCGAGGTACGCTCGACGCAGCCGGCGAGGCCACCGAGCTCCAGCATCCACTGGACCTGGTCGCCCAACAGCAGCAGGGTCGCCAGCGCCGGCGTGTTGTAGGTCTGCTCCTTGCGCGAGTTGTCGAGCGCGGTCTGCAGCGAGAGGAAGGCGGGCTGCCAGCGGTCGCCGGCGCCGTCGAGCTCCTCGATGCGGGCGATCGCCGCCGGGCTGAGGGCGGCGAGCCAGAGGCCGCCGTCGGCGGCGAACCCCTTCTGCGGGGCGAAGTAGTAGGCGTCGGCCTCGATCAGGTCGACGGGGAGGCCGCCCGCGCCCGAGGTCGCGTCGACCAGGACCAGCGCCTCGGCCGCGCCATCGGGCCGCTTGACGTCCACCATGACGCCGGTCGAGGTCTCGTTGTGGGCCCAGGCGATCACGTCGGCGGCGGGGTCGGCGGTCGGCTCCGGCGCGTCGCCCGGCTCCGCCTCGACCAGGATCGGGTCGCCGAGGAAGGGTGCCGCCGCGGTCGACTTGGCGAACTTCTGCGAGAACTCGCCGTAGGTGAGGTGCAGCGCCCGCTCGCGTACGAGCCAGGCCGCGGCCGCCTCCCAGAAGGCGGTGGTGCCGCCGTTGCCGAGGGCGATCTCGTAGCCGTCCGGGAGCGAGAAGAGCTCCCCGAGCCCGGTCCGCACCTCGCGCACCAGGTCGCGCACCGGCGCCTGGCGGTGCGAAGTTCCCATCAGGTCGGAGCGCTCGGCGAGCCGCGCCAGCGCCTCCGGGCGCACCTTCGAAGGCCCGCAGCCGAAACGGCCGTCGGCGGGCTTGATCTCGTTCGGAATCTGCACGGTCGTCTCGGGCGCCATCGGGCTCGACAAGTTATCGACCGAGCCCGGCGGCTGCCGCCGGGTCCCGGAATAGCCTGATTCCACCGTTCTCAACCACTCCTGAGAGGAGAAACATGGAGTCGTCAGTCCAAAAGGGAGAGGGCTACGCCGTTGCCCATCTCGACGACATCGGCGAGGGCTGGGGCTTCCGCAAGGTCCGCAAGGAGCTGGGAGTGACCGCCTTCGGCGTCAATGCGATCGTGATGCCTCCGAATTACGAGTCCGGCAGCCATTACCACGAGGAACAGGAGGAGCTCTACTTCGTCCACCAAGGGCGAATCGAGATCAACCTGGACGGGACCAGGCATGAGCTCGGTCCCGGCGGCTTTGCCTGGGTCGACGCCAAGGTCGTGCGCAGCCTCAAGAACCTAAGCGACGAAGACGCGATCTACATCTGCGTCGGTGGCAAGGACGGCTACGTCGGCCGCGACGGCCGTCTCCCCGAGGGCGAGACCGACCCGCGGGGGCCGATCAAAGGCTGAGCCCCTTCAGGGGCTCAGACGCCTATTTCGTGTCCTTGAATCCCTGGTCGATCCAGGGCATCAGATCGCGGAGGTCGTGCCCGACGTCCTCGATCTGATGGCCGGCGCCCTCTTGGCGCATACGGTCGAAGTTCTCGTTCCCGGCGCGGTTCTCGCCGATGAACTCCTTGGCGAAGTCGCCTGACTGGATTTCGGAGAGGATCTCCTTCATCGCCGCGCGGGACTCCTCGCCGATCACGCGTTTGCCGCGAGTCATGTCGCCGTACTCGGCCGTGTTGGAGATCGAGTGGCGCATCCCCTGGATGCCCTTTTCGTACATCAGGTCGGCGATCAGCTTCAGCTCGTGCAGGCACTCGAAGTAGGCGAGGCGCGGGTCGTAGCCAGCCTCGACCAGGGTCTCGTAGCCGGCGCGGACCAGCTCCGAGGCGCCGCCGCAGAGGACGGCCTGCTCGCCGAACAGATCGGTCTCGCACTCGTCTTTGAAGGTCGTCTCGATGATCGCCGCGCGGCCGCCGCCGATCCCGGAGGCGTAGGCGAGGACGAGGTCGTGCGCCTCGCCCGAGGCGTCCTGATGGACGGCCATCAGGCAGGGAACGCCGCTGCCTTCCTCGTACTGGCGGCGGACCAGGTGGCCCGGTCCCTTCGGCGCGACCATGCCGACGTCGACGCCCGGGGGCGGCTCGATCTCGCCGAAGTGGATCGCGAAGCCGTGGGCGAAGAGCAGCAGGTTGCCGGGGGCGATCCCGTCGGCGATCTCCTCGCGCCAGACCTCGGCCTGCTTCTCGTCCGGGAGCAGGATCATCACCAGGTCGCCGCGGCTGGCGGCTTCGGCGACGTCCAGCACCTCGAGCCCGGCCCCTTCGGCCTTGGCGCGGCTGGAGGAGTCGGGACGCAGGCCGACGACCACCTCGACGCCGGAGTCCTTGAGGTTGAGGGCGTGGGCGTGGCCCTGGGAGCCGTAGCCGAGGATGGCGACGGTCTTGCCGTCGAGCTTGCCCAGGTCAGCGTCTTTGTCGGAGAAGATGTCGTCGGTTCGCATGGGGCGGCAGGGTATCGAGTGCCTGCGCTCAGCGGAGCGCTCTGCGCATCACCTTGCCCGACGGCGTGCGCGGCAGCGCCGAGGCGAGCTCCACCCGCTTCGGCACTTTGAACCCGGCGAGGGATTCGGCGCAGTGGCGGCGCAGTTCGTCGGGGCTGACCTCGGAGCCGCTCTCCAGCACGACCACGGCGGTGACCGCTTGCTGCCACTCGGGGTCCTCGCGGCCGATCACCGCGGCCTCGGCGACCTGCGGGTGGCGCAGCAGCACCTCCTCGACCTCGGAGGGGACGACGTTCTCGCCGCCGCTGACGATCATGTCGTCGATCCGGTCGCGGACGTAGAGGAAGCCCTCCTCGTCGATGTGGCCGAGGTCGCCGGTGTGGAGCCAGCCGTCGGCGTCGGCGCTGCCGGGGGCGACGGTCGGGCCCTGGACGAGGATCTCGCCCTCGCGGATCCGCAGGTGCGTGGTCAGCAGCGGCCGGCCCGCCGAGCCCAGCTTGCGCTTCGCCTCGGTCGGCGCCAGCGTCGTCACCTGCGAGCAGGTCTCGGTCAGCCCGTAGGTCTGGACCACCGTGGCGCCCTTGGCGAGCGCCTCTTCCAGCGCTTCCTCGGGCACCGGGCCGCCGCCGACGAGGATCGCCCGCGGGCCGGAGAGGTCGACTCCGGCATCGAGCAGCCGGGTCAGCATCGTCGCCACCAGCGAGACCTGGGTGACCCCGTCCCGCTCCAGCGCCGCCCCCACCCGGTCGACGTCGAAGCCGTCGTGGACGACCGCGGCGGTGCCGTAGATGACCGAGCGCATGACGATCCCGAGGCCGGCGATGTGACTGAGCGGAACGCAGCAGAGCCAGCGGTCGGTCGGTTCGACGCCGATGTTGAAGGCGGAGCCGACCGCGCTCCAGAGGAAGTTGCCGTAGCTGAGCGGGATCGGCCGCGGGGCGCCGGTGCTGCCGCTGGTCAGGACCCGGCAGCAGACGTCGTCCATGTCGTGCTCGCCCAGCAGCGGCATGTCGGCCTCGGTCTGGGTCAGCTGGCCGGGGTCGTCGAGGTCGATGATCGGCTCCTCGGCGTTGACGATCGCCGCCCGCTCCGCCGCCGTCAGCCGCGGCCCCAGCGGCAGCAGCGCCGCGCCGAGCTTCATCAGCGCGTGCAGGAGCACGACCTGCTCGCGCCGCGGGTGCATGGTCAGCGCCGCGGTCGAGCCGCGGCGGACGCCGTGCGCCGCCAGCCGCCGCGCGACCCAGGTCGCCTCCGCCTCGAGCTCGGCGTAGGTCATCTCGGCGCCGTCGGCGACCAGGGCGGTCCGGTCGGGACAGCTCTGCGATCTCTGGGAGAGCCAGTCGTCGAGCTTCATCGGGATATCGTCCCCATCATGCCCAAACGCCACAAGGGAGCCCCGTCCGAGCAGGACCTCTACGCGCCGATCGAGTGGTCTTCCGGCCCGGGGGATTACGAAGACATCCGCTACGAGACCGGCGGCGGGATCGCCAAGGTGACGATCGCCCGGCCCGAGGTGCTGAACGCCTTCCGGCCGCAGACGCTGATCGAGGTCTCCCAGGCGCTGGAGCTGGCGCGCGAGGACAGCGAGGTCGGCATCGTCGTCCTCACCGGCGAGGGCGAGCGGGCCTTCTGCTCCGGCGGCGATCAGACCGTCCGCGGCGACACCGGCTACGTCGCCGAGGGAGCCTCGGTCGGGCGCTTCCACGTCACCGACCTGCAGATCCAGATGCGACGACTGCCGAAGCCGGTGGTGGCGATGGTCGCCGGCTACGCGATCGGCGGCGGCCACATCCTCCACCTCTGCTGCGACCTGACGATCGCCGCCGACAACGCCGTCTTCGGCCAGACCGGGCCGCGGGTCGGCTCCTGGGACGGCGGCTACGGCGCCTCGCTGCTGCGCGACCTGGTCGGGACCAAGAAGGCGAAGGAGTTCTGGATGCTCTGCCGCCAGCACAGCGCCGAGGAGGTGCTGGAGATGGGGCTCGTCAACACGGTCGTGCCGGTCGCCGACCTGGAGCGGGAGACCGTCGCCTGGTGCCGCGAGATGCTCGCCCTCTCCCCCTTCGCGCTGCGCCTGGTCAAGGCCAGCTTCAACGCCCACGAGGACGGCTACGCCGGGATCCAGCAGCTCGCCCACGACGCCAACCTCCTCTTCTACGGCAACGAGGAGGCGGCCGAGGGCCGCGAGGCGTTCAAGCAGAAGCGCCAGCCCGACTTCTCGCAGTTCCCCCGCCGCGCATGAGGATCTGGCTGATGGCGGCGCGGCCGCGGACTCTGCCGGCGGCGATCGCGCCGGTTCTGGTCGGCACCGCGGCGGCGGTTCAGTGGTACGGCAGCCTGCCGCGCTGGGGCGCCTTCGTCGCCGCCCTGGTCGGCTCGATCTTCATCCAGATCGGGACCAACCTCGCCAACGACTACTCCGACGCCAAGCGCGGCGCCGACACCGCCGACCGGCTCGGCCCGGTGCGGGTCACCGCCAGCGGGATGGTGACGCCGCAGCGGGTGATGAGGGCGACCTGGATCGCCTTCGCGGTCGCGGTCGCCTGCGGCATCTACCTGACCACCGTCGCCGGCTGGGTAATTCTGGTGATCGGCGTCTTCTCGATCGCCGCGGGCGTTCTCTACACGGGTGGCCCCCGCCCCTATGGCTATGCCGGGTTCGGTGAGGTCTTCGTCTTCCTCTTCTTCGGCCTGGTCGCCGTCAACGGCTCCTACTACGTGCAGCTGGAGGAACTCGACGCGCTCTCGCTGGGGCTCTCGATCTCGATCGGCTTCCTGGCGACGGCGATCATCGTCGTCAACAACGTCCGCGACATCGAGACCGACCGGCGGGCGGGCAAGAACACGCTGGCGGTGCAGATCGGGCGCGAGCAGGCGGTGCGGGGGTACCGAGTGCTGCTCGCCGGCGGCTTCCTCGTATTGCCGATCGCGCTCTGGGCCGGGGACTCCAGCATGCTGCCGCTGATCGGGCTGCTGGCCGCGCCACTGGCGATCAAGCCGGCGAAGACGCTGGCCGAGCGGCGGGACGGGCCGGCGCTGAACGGGGTGCTGGCGGCGACGGGCGCGCTGCTCGGCGTCTACAGCCTGCTGGTCACCGCCGGGCTGCTGATCTCCGCCTGAGAGGCTTGGGGCGTGCAGCTCGCCTCGGTTGAAGTAATTCCCTACGCGCTCCCGTTCAAGGAGCCGTACGTAACCGCGCGCGGGGAGCTGCGGCAACGGGAGATGGTGCTGCTGAGGGTGCGGGACGAGGACGGGGTCGTTGGGCTCGGCGAAGCGGTGCCGCTTTCGCTGCGAGGCGGGGCGACGTTGGAGCAGGTGGTGCGGGAGTTGGAGGCGGCAGAGGGCCAGGAGGCCGAGGGACTATCCGCGCCGGCACGCTGCGCGGTAGCGACGGCGCGAATGGATTTGCTGGGTAAGAGAACGAGCAATGATGCCGGGGCCGAGAACGAAGCCGTGCCCTGCAACGCGACGCTTGTCGCGGGATCCCCAGAAGCAGTCGCCGCCGAGGCGAAACGGTGGGCGGAAGACGGCTTCGCCACCTTCAAGCTCAAGCTCGGTACCGAGACCGTAAAAAAGTCCGATATGCGTACTTTTTTACGGTCTCGCGAACCGCATGGCCTGGAGCAGGTGCGTGCCGTGCGGGAGGCAGTGGGATCGGGGGCGCGGATTCGGGTGGATGCGAACGAGGCTTGGGATCTGGAGACGGCGAAGCGGACGTTGGCGGAGCTGGAGCCCTTCGGGATCGAGCTCGCCGAGCAGCCGGTGGGGGGATTGGAGGCGATGGCGGAGCTTGCCGCGTCGACCTCGATTCCTCTTGCGGCCGACGAGAGCGTCGCGACGCTCGCGGAGGCGGAGCGGGCCGTCGCTTTGGGCGCCTGCGCCTACAGTGGGATCAAGCTCTCCAAGGTCGGCGGGGCCGAGGCCGCCCTCGCGATCGCTGACGTCCTCCCGGCCTACGTCACCAGTGCGCTCGATGGGCCGGTGGGAATCGCCGCCGCGGCGCGGGTTGCCCAGGACATCGGCGGGGAACTCGCGCACGGGCTCGCAACTCAACGCCTCTTCGCCTCGACCATCGCCTCCGCCGAGTGCGACATCCGCGACGGGATGTTGCATCTCCCCCCAGGTCCCGGCCTCGGGGTCGAGATAGACGAGGATGCCCTGCAGGCGCATCGCCTCTAGCCGCCATGGACCCGACCAACGCCAACACCGCCCTTGCCTCGGCCTTTGCCGAGGAGCTCGCGCGCGGGGGGCTGCGGCTGGTGGTGATCTCGCCCGGCTCGCGCTCGACGCCGCTGGCGCTGGCGCTCTGGCGACAGCCGGAGATCGAGGCGAAGGTGATCGTCGACGAGCGCTCGGCCGGGTTCTTCGCGCTGGGCGCGGCGCAGGCGAGCCGCGAGCCGGTGGCGCTGCTCTGCACCTCGGGAACGGCGCTGGTCAACTACCACCCGGCGGTGGTCGAGGCCGACGAATCTGGGATCCCCCTGGTCGTGCTGAGCGCCGACCGGCCGCCGGAGCTGCGCGGGATCGGCGCCGGCCAGACGATCGACCAAATCAAGAGCTTCGGATCCTCGGTGCGCTGGTTCTGCGAAGTCGGAACCCATGAGGCGGATGACAGCGGCCTGCTGCATTACCGCTCGGTCGCATGCCGCGCCCTCGCCGCAGCGCGTGGAGAGACGCGGCCGGGGCCGGTGCACCTGAACCTGCCCTGGCGCGAGCCGCTGGCTCCGGTGCCGGTCGAGGGCGCGGTGACGGCGACTGATCCTCTGGCGCTAAGCGGGCGCGACGGTCGGCCACTGACCGCGGTCACGCACATCGACCTCGAGCCCTCGCCGTTCCTGCTCGACGAGGTCGCCGGCCACATCGGCAACGCGATCTCGGGCGTGATCGTCGCCGGCCGGCAGCTAGATCCGGAGCTGCGCGAGCCGCTCGCCCACCTCGCCCGGGTTGCGGGGTTCCCGATCCTCGCCGACCCGACCTCGCAGGTCCGCTGCGGGCCCCACGACCGCTCCCACGTCGTCGCCGCCTACGACCTGCTGCTGCGCGAGGAGCACTTCTCCCGCTCTGTCGTGCCCGACCTGATCCTCCGCTTCGGCGAGATGCCGACCAGCAAGCCGCTGCGGGCCTGGATCGAAGGCAGCGGCGCCGACCAGATCGTGATCGATCCCTACGGCGGCTGGAACGAGCCGACCAACCAGGCGGCGGCGATCCTCCGCGCCGATCCGACCGAGCTGGCCTCCGGCTGGGCATCGCGGGTGGAAGGGCTGGAGGGGCGGGAACGCCCGCTGCCGGAGCGCTGGGTCGAGGCCGAGGCGGCGGCGCAGGCGGCCCTGCGGGAGGCGCTCGACGGCGAGCCTGGGATCTCCGAGCCGGCCCTCCACCGCGCCCTCGGCGAAGCCCATCGGGACAGCGACCTCGTCTACACCAGCTCGAGCATGCCTATCCGCGACCAGGAGGCGTTCCTCGCGCCCAGCGATACCGACGTCCTCTTCCTCTCCAACCGTGGCGCCAACGGAATCGACGGGCTGCTCTCCTCGGGGATCGGCGCCGCCCAGGCCAGCGGCCGGCCGACGACGATCGTCACCGGCGACCTCGGCTTCCTGCACGACATCGGCGGCCTCGCCGCGCTCCGAGACGTCTCAACTCCGGTGCGGATCGTCGTCATCGACAACGACGGCGGCGGCATCTTCCACTTTCTGCCGCAGGAGGCAGCGCTGGAGAGCGACGAGTTCGAGACCCTGCTCGGCACCCCGCGCGGCGTCGACGTCGCCAAGGCCGCCGCGCTCTTCGATCTCCCCTACAGGCGCCTGGAGTCGCTGAACCAGCTACCGGAAGCACTAGCCACCGGCACCGGGCTAATCGAGGTCAAGACCGACCGGCAGCGCAACGTAGCCGTCCACCGGCAGCTCACCAGCAGCGTCCACGGCGCCCTGCCCGACCTACCTGGGCGGTGAGTAGGAGGGTCGGGGGGGCCCCCCCCGGGCCCCCCCCCCCGGGGTAGGCCCCGGGGGCCCCCCCCCCCCCCCCCCCCCCCCCCCGGTAACCGGGCGCACCCGGCCCCACCC
>Ga0326721_10000148_pt1 | contig 30021 bp, 40 predicted proteins | sample SGPome_FD_203951 | JGI IMG/M metagenome (GOLD analysis project Ga0326721, IMG submission 203951) | Soil microbial communities from Southern Great Plains, Lamont, Oklahoma, United States - SGP_1_2016 | ecosystem: Engineered > Artificial ecosystem > Soil microcosm > Unclassified | place: USA...
ATGCATCATGAGCATCTCAATAAGTTGCATCTACTGAAAGAATCCCGTAATTCAACGGGTTGCAAATCTTCAGTGGAGAACTATCTGAACTGGCTTTTTACCAAAACCCTTACCTATGAAAAAGATACTGCTGCATGGGACAAGGTTGTGAACGGTGCGACGGTTCGCACAGGAGAAGATTACCTCCAACAAGTGGCACAGAAGCATGCTAATATGCATGCTGAGGCGACAGATACTTTGAATAGAACGAAGTATGCCCTTACTCATGATATCCAGAATTCTGAGCGAAAACTCAATTCTTTGCGATCCGACATTGCAAAGGCTAAATCTGAATTGGGGAGTATTCAGGACCAAGTAGATCTTGCCAACGGCGGTTTCCATGAATACACCAATCCAGCAGAAGCTTCAGTTCGTTTCAAGAGTAGACTTGATGCTTTGAAGTTGGAAATCAAAGAGATGCAGCGAAACAAAACGGCTATCATCGCAACCACTGGTTTTACTTACAATAACAGCGCCGCTGAAGGTAAGAAGTTCACTAAGGATTTCAGTACGCTCATGCTAACAGCGTATAATCAGGAAGTTGAAAATGTTATTGTCCGCTTGGAGAAAACCCGTGACCTTGCAGCCGCTTTAGGTAGAGTGGAGAAAGCCGCTGACCGGGTTGAAAAACTTGGAACTATGCTTTCTACCCGTATCCATCCTCAGTATCATAATTTGCGGCTGGAAGAAATCAAGATTGCATTTGAGTTCAAGGAAGCCGAAGTCCAGCGTAAAGAACGCGAACAGGAAGAACGTGAGCTCCTGCGTGAAGAAGAGAAGGCACGCAAAGAGGCAGAGCGTATCATCCGTGAGGCAGAACAGGAAGAACGCAATAAGAAGGCAGAACTCGCACGACTTCTTTCCTACCAGCAACAGCACTACACAAATGTTGCAGGGGCTTTGCCAGTTGAAGATCCTAGGATTGCACAGTTGCAAGCCCAGATTGCTGAACTTGAGAATGCGAAGGAAAAGGCAAACTCCGCATTGTTGAACACTAAAGCAGGCTATGTCTACATCATCAGCAACATTGGTGCCTTTGGTGAAGGTATTGTGAAGATTGGTCTGACCCGTAGGCTTGTGCCAGCAGACAGGGTAAAGGAACTTTCATCTGCATCAGTCCCCTTCATCTTTGATACCCATGCGATCCACTTCTCCCAGAATGCTGTGGAACTTGAGCGTAAACTTCATCAGCATTTCAATAACAAAAGGGTAAATAAGGTCAATGAACGCAAGGAATTCTTCCGGGTATCTCTGAATGAGGTAAAGGATGCTCTGGTACGGTTCTCCGGCGATGGCGCAACACTCCAATTTACCGAGTATGCGGAAGCTTCTGATTACCGTATTTCAGTTGGGCAGACACAATGAACCAGAACGACGGGACACACCACAATTTCCAGATGACTCCTTATGCAATTCCTAATCCATCTCCGGTACCCGCTGAATTGAATGCACGCCATAAAGAGGAGTACTTCCATTTGTGGAAAGGATTTGCTTGTATTCCACGCCCATTTGTTATGTGGGTTGGAGGTTTTGCGTGGTATTTCGCAATCTCTTTGTTCTTCGCGGGCTTTATAGCTGACGTAGCGCGTCTTAGTAATCTTTATTTATGGCTGTTGTTGGCATGGCTAATTTTAGCAACCGTTGGCACAGTGAAATTTTACAAAGGAGCCAAACAGATTAGGACTTGGTATCCTCATCTTGGATTAAGCTCATGGAATTTAACTAAGCTACGCAAAATAGCACGGAAGAATGTTGGATATACCTATAAGGATACTTTCAAAGCTGTATTCACAAAGATAAGATTACAGGGTCTTTTCACTGCAATAGGTGGTTTTATTAGCAAAATTCATCTACCTCAGTTTGACTTGTTCCAGAATTTGACTAATAACAATGAGCACAATCGTGAACTTGTCGCTACGATACAATCTTATCCATCAAGGGCGGATGAGATGCAATACCTTCGCAATCTTGAAAGGCAATTGAGTTAGCAATTTTTACATAGAAGAAGCCACCTAGAACCCATTGAATTCTAGGTGGCTTCTTCTATGCAAATCCAGTTTATCTATCCAATAATACTTGGTGGGTAGTAGCCAAGAAAAGAAAGAAAAGGCATCAGAAACACTGCGATTTTGCAGGATAGTTACCATTCAGGATAATTGCATCAGTTACCATTCCGGAAGACTTTTGAGTACAGGTTTGCAACAGCATTCCGCCGGGTAGTTGTGGAACCCGCAGTATTGTCCGCCCCGTACCGCTTGGCAATGTTGTGCAGACCTTCCATTCGCAGTCCGTTCTTTTGCAGACCGTACAGCGGATGATGTGGGGACACAACCTCAATGAGTGGGAGCATGGGTACAGGAGCAGTGATGATGGCTACATTTATCTGCGGGAAATCAGCATAATTGAACACATTGCTTGCCAGTCTCTCATGCATGGGTACAAACATTTTCTCCCGCCCTTCCATCGTCCATGTGTCACGGGTATCGATAAAGTTCTGGTTGCTGAGGGTAGCCCATGTTTCAAGGGATAGCTTCCGGTCACTGTTGAGAATGGGGAAGTTAAGACGGCCTTTGATGTAGTATTCCCGTCCGTCAATCATGACGAGTGAATTGTTGTTGACTATCCTTTTGCCCCACTCATGCTTGGGGATGTCATGACACCGTTCTGGTTCAGGTGCGGAGTAGAACATTGGAACGCCGACACACGGACCTTGACACACTTCACAGGGGATTCCTGCTGTATTCACACATACTCCTCAGTTGTTTAGTTAATCAAGTTTCATATCGGGTTTGAGCGGGTTGGCGGGAGATATTTAAGAGAATTTTGCAACTTCAACAATGGCAAAGCCAATACGATAAGATGGTAAGGCTGCTTGTAAGCATGAAGCCGATGGAATAGCAAGACAAACAGATATGAATTTTGGAGATGAATCAAATGAACCAATTCCGCAGGGAAGTAGAAGTAAACACGGATGAAGAGAGTGCTTTAGCGTCTTCATTGTTTCACGCAGAGTACCGCAGGTTGAAGGATCTGGATAAGGAAGTTCTTAATGAAGAAGTTCAGAAGGCCCTTGGCCACTACACCTCCAATAGCAAAGATGCATTAGGAAACTTTTACCATCTTGAAATCAACAAAAAGATTGAAGCATCCCTGCTGGGGAAACTGAAACTATCGCCGGAGGCTCAAGGGTTTGGACGGGAGGCTTACCTGATTGATACTTTCTTGAAGCAGGCATCATTTGCGACCGATGCGGCACATGTTTACAAAGGTATTTCACGGGAGCGGGAGTACCGCTTGCTTGAGGGTAAGGAGAAGAATGACCGGGTAGAATTCCGGAATTTTGTTTCTACTTCATACTCCCGGTACTCCGCTCTGACCCATGTGGAGCCGTGGTTTGGCGACAACGACACCGAACCCACGAGAATATTGTTGCGTATCAGGAACGCTTATGGCTCCCCGGTAGAGAACTTTGACGAGATAGAGTTCCTGATTGGTGCGGATTCGGTGTTTGAAATTTACAATATCTCTTATGAGACGTGGTATGGCCCGGAATGTCCTGATGTTGATTTGAAAGTCATCACCATGGGGCAGATTCAATGATAAGATAGACCTAGACAACCGCCGGCACGAAACCCGCAATCTCCCATGACGACTGAGGAAAAATGATTACACAAAAAGAACTTACCCTACTTGATAACTTTGATGATGTGGCTGCTGTCTTGACATATCAGTTGGATCATTCGGGGGAAATTGACTTTAGTGATACCGAGGTTCGTACCGAATATCTGGCAATGTTCCTTGATTTCCAACGCCTCCTTGAAGATGGTGAGTACTCATACCGCAAGGTTATTGGCGTTCTTAATGAGGTTGACACTGAGCGTAAGTTTGTCGCACCGTTGAGCCTTGTTGACCCGTCTGTAGCAAGGGCATATGAATCCATGTACGGCGGTACTGTGACCACGAAGAAAGCATGGGAGCGTCTTAGTGGTAAGTATGTCATTGAGGTTGCTGGCAGGCTGACAGTTGATGAGACAGTTGCGCCATCTAGTGAAGATACCGAATATGCCCGTCAGGTTCTCACGATGATGGAGGTACTGCTTCCTATGCTGAATAATGTTTGTGAGATAAGTGACCAGTTGACGGACCAGTTAATTGCTGCGAGTGATGCACATGAGAAGAGCATGAAGCAAGCGGAGAAGGAAAAGAACCGTCCTGAGATTTCCTATGCAGACCGGCGGGTTCTTGAGCAGTTTGAAAACGCAGTGATGGGACTGAGTGAGTCACTGGATTATGCGAACGGTGTTGACTTCTCCGATGCCCAGAGCAAGGCACCTTTCATGGAACTTTATCTTCAACTGCATACCTGCTTGAGGAGTCAGGAGTTCTCATACCGGCGTGTAGTTAAGGTACTGGAGAAGATTGATACTGAACATAAGTTCGCAGGTTTTCTGACGGCGGCTCCATTCTCTGTGGCTATGACGTTGAAGGAGAGCAGTAGGCTTCTCACCGGCATGACCGGGGAAGGCTTCAATGACGGTGAAGCGTTTGAATACCTTGGAAAGAAGTACTTCTGGGAGATAGACGGCGAGATGGTTGCTCGGGTAGGCATCAACGCAAGCCCTGAGGACACTGGATACGCTGCACAGGTTATGTATATGGTTGATACACTTGGGTACAATATGTTTGGTCCGCTGACCGGCATGGCACAGGAATTGATGAGATAAAGTATTACCACTATAATTCCCATCCTTCTCCGCTGGATAACAGATAAGCAATATGATGCCATCAAACCACCCTTAGGAGGGTCATGAATACCAGACTACGTCTCATGTCCGTTGCTTCACTATTACTTATTGCTGTTACCGGCTGTACTGATTTCATAAGTATTCGTTCGAGCAATGATGGTGACAGAGTGCAGGAAAATACATCAGGTGCCACGCTCAGCGACGAGAAACTTACTGAGGAAGAAATTCAGTCAATTAAGGAAGGAACCGATTTCCCTGAGTATTCCTACAATGCTGTTATTTATGACCCAAATAAAATGTTGTTGACCTACTCATCACTTGATGGCTGTGTTGAACGTCCAGAAAGAGTTGCCGTTAAGGGAAATAATCTTAAAGTTACCTTTAGCGAGCCAGAACCTGAACAAATATGTTCGCAAGCCGTAGAGGGACCTTTTACTAAAGTCATTAACCTGCCTAATGGATTTGTGAGTAAAACTGATTACAAAGTGACAGTTATCATGGGTTCGCGTGAAAAAGATATTCCTGTTGTTGTTGATTATTCTTCATAATGTTGGTAAGTGTGTTAGTGATGGTGAAGCGTTTGATATCATTGAGAAGAAGTACTTCATGAAAGTTGATGGCGAACTTGTTCCCCGCCCGCATGATGATGAGGAAAGCACTGAAGATACTGGATATACCGCTCAGGTCATGTACATGGTTGACACACTTGGGTACAATATGTTTGGCCCGCTGACCGGCATGGCACAGGAATTAACGAAGTAGTTGGAAGGATACCCCATGGAAATAACGAATTCAGAAACAGACCTTAGCTCAATTGAGACTCTTCATAGTACTCATCCCGTTGTCTTTGAGGCTTCACCTGATTTCTTCAGTCAGCGTAGAGCAGTAGAGCATGTCCGAATGCGGGAGAACATTGAATTCATCGTCGAGAATCAGTTAAATGTTCCGGTGATGATGCTCTAGCACTTTGCCCAGGGCATTCTTCCAGGTGATAATGGTAGAAATATGTTTTGGCAATGTGTAAGGACCGGGATGAAAGTTATTGTTTCATCCCGGTCCTTACATGTTCCTCTTAGGAAAACCTAGGGCCGTTTCCTGTTCGTATACCAGCGTCTTAGTTCATGACAAACTATTGGTGTGGATAATCCTTCTCAAGAGATTGCATTGTTCTTTCATCAGGCGAGCATTTCTTAGAGCATTTAGACCTTGGGGAGTGATTGATACTACGCTTTTATCAAAGTTATCTTTCCTGTATGGCGGCAACGGCTCAATTAATTCTTCTTTGAACAGTGGGCCAAAATGTTGCCTAATTTCAGATTTACCGTACTTTGCTGTAATACCGCTTGAAGCGATTTCTTCTAGAGCATCTTCAAGAATAACCTCGCTTCCAACTTTCGCCCAGAAAAATTCCAGTATCGCAATATCCAGTTTCTCGTTGTATTCCATGTTCCTACCTTTGTTGTTAACAGTATGATTTGTTTCTGGATTCATTATAGCCTAGTAAACTCCATTATGGCAGGACTTGCACCCAATCCACTCCCCTGCTACAGTATCCCGTCGCATCACAGTAAACACAACCAATAATAACTACAGGAAGCAGCAGGAAGCATTCGTAATGGTGTCTCACTGTTAAATCTCATCAGGTTCATACCATTATGGCATTCTTATGTCAGATAAACCCGATAGTAATTCTTAGTTAACAAAACAGTCAAAAGGCTCAGCGCTATAATCGGGGTTATTGGATACCATAAGGATACGTAATGAAAAAGTTTACTATTGTTGCAGTTATTGGAGACCGAACCTTGAAAGTCACGTCAGATGGAACACCCGAGGGGACAGTGTTTGATGGTTCTGACAAGGATATTAAGAGGGCTAAAGCAACAGCCCATAATCATAGACTGGTAAGGCTCGGTGACATTAGGGATGGCAAGGTAGCACGGGCAGGATACGATTCCCCGCTTGCTTTGACTGCTGCACTGTACTCGATTTCGCCACAATCAACTTATCTATGGCGAGCTCCGGCAGAAGTTGGAGATTTTATGGAGGAGAAACCCCGGACCCTATCCATCACACATGAGGATGCATAAGTATGTGCAGAGCGAAATCTGACCCGCAGGGTGGGTTTAGGTGCATGCCTCCCAGTGGCTACCTTGTATCTGCTTCCGATGGATCAGGGAGACGTACTTCGGAATCTAGAAGTGGTGCTTATTGGCTGGAAAACACGGAAATTCCGACTCTTGATGACATCAAGCATGTCTTGGAAAACACTGGGAATGTCCAGTGGTCTAAAAACTATATGCAAGATCTTGAGGATGATTTCCGGCATCTAGGGCATATGATTAATCTGTACTCTGACAGTAAAGTAAGGGACTTTGACTCCCGTCTTAAAGAGATTCAATCCTTAGCAGAACGTTATGAAGAACTCGCCTCTGAGGAGGAAGAGGACACTGAGGCACTTGATAAGCTCAGCAACCAAGTAAGTGATTTAAGCCTTGCTTTGGGCTCCGAAGTTCGGGCTTCTACAATGAAAACTCTTTCTCAGGTTAGGGAACTCGGCGGTCCACTCAGAGGTAACTTCAAAGGCCATAAAGAATTAGTTGCACTAGCGAATGAAAGCACTGAATTTTTTCCTACACAATGGAATGACACTATCCGCGGAAAAATCATTCTATCTCTTGCGGATAAAGGTGAAGAATCAAGTAGCTCAAGTAATTTCGCTGGAGCTAAAATCACCACAAGAGAATTAAAAATCAGTAACGGAGAAGATGGACACCTTAATGCATCGAGTCTTAAGGATGCAGAAGAACTAAAAGGGACTTTTAACTTTTCCAGAACCCATGAAATGGTTCATGAATTAACTCACATCTATGAGAAGCTCTCACCGGATATCCTTGATGTTACGAACAATTTTTACTGGCGACGTGTTGCTAAGGACAAATCTGGGAATGCTTTACCACCTATTAAAAATTTGAGGAAAGATGGCTGGCTGAGGAGTGACCATTTTGCTGCTCTTTATATAGGTCATCATTACAGGAAAAACGAATATGACCTCACAAAAAAGAATGAGATTTTCTCCCGTGGCACTGAATCAGTTTTCTTAGGAGCAAATGGTTCATTGATAGGGCTATCCATCAAAGATCCAGCTACCAGCCAATTAGTAAACTACAACCCAGATATAGAACATCGTGATGTTGTTCTTGGACTACTTGCTAAAGCTGATTTAAGGAGGGATGTTCATGCTTCTGTCGCAGATCGTCTCATAGCTAAAATAAGCTAAGTTCGCATTTCCAATCCCTCATGTACTAAGTTGTTTGCACGATTCTGCCTAAACTCTGTAATCATCTGGGCCCAACAAGAGCACCGCGACTTGCATCCCTTCCACTCCCCTGCTACAGTATCCCTAAGAACAAAGAAACACGACTAAACGAAGAAAACCAACACAACGTAGACAAGGGAAACAGTAACCATGGTAACACTGGTAGCAGGTGTCAATGACCTCGCCACAACCCATGCGTACCTTGCCTCCGAATGGATTGGTTCTGAAGTTCCCGGTAAGTCTCCGCAGACTCTGAGTGCAGGTAGTAAGTTCTCAGCCCTCTGGCAGTGCCCTGAAGGTCACCAGTACGCCGCACGGGTCTGTGACAGGAAGAAGGGTACTACGTGCCCGTTCTGCTCAGGCAAGAAGGTTCTGGCAGGATTTAATGACCTCGCAACCACTCACCCGGAATTTGCCCTTGAATGGGATGAGAAGAAGAATGGCGAGAAGACTCCGCAGAACGTTTCTGCCGGCAGTGATTACCTTGCCCACTGGCTTTGCCCTGCTGAAGGTCATGAGTACGCCGCTCTCATCCGTAATCGCCGTAAGGGGCGTAGTTGCCCATACTGCGTAAACCAGAAGGTTCTGGCGGGCTTTAATGACCTCGCAAGCCGTTTCCCTGAGATTGCCGCTGAGTGGGATGCGCAGAAGAACGGTGAAGTGACCCCTGAAAGCATTGTTGCAGGCTCTACTGTTATGGCTCACTGGGTTTGCCCTGCGAAGGGTCATCAATACACCATGAAGGTTAGCAGCCGCACGGGTACCAAGGAGCAGGGTTGCCCTGATTGCGTTGTGTACCGTAATGAAGCCCAGTTCCGGGATATGTTCAATGCTGTAACGGATTTGGAACTGGTATCGGGTCATGTGGAGGCAACACGCACCCGGTTCAAGTCCGACCGTATTCAGGTTGACATGGTGAATCACGAGAAGAAGATGATCATTGAATACGATGGTCACTTTTCCCATGGTGAGAACAAGTTGCACAAGGTTTCGTTTGCAGAGCGGGTTGCGGATGACATGGATACGACGCAGGCTTTGCTGAACGCTGGTTATAAGGTTATTCGTATTCGTGAGACTCCATTGGAGCATATGCCAATGATGGACAAGAACCTCTTCCAGATTTCCTACAAGGACAAGAGCGACAAAGTCGCAGTTGTAACTGAGTGCCTAGGATTCTTTCTGTAGATACTGAGTTGCAGGATTAAGTCCTAGTTACTCTTCAGCCGGTGCCTTGATGTATCCCTCAGGAAGGCAACCACTTTCCATCCATAGCGAACAAATAGTAAAGGCTTCTACTGCTGTATGCTGTTCCTGTGTCAACAACGCATCCATGTTACCAAAATTGGATGATGAAATATCACTGGCACCTGCGGAATCCGCTTTGATAACTCTGTCAGCATACCAAATAGGAACCGTATTAACTTCTACTACCATGAGCCGCTCACCCCGCCATTCGGCCTGGGCAAAACCGGGGTGGTTTTGGAAAATAAAGGTTACCCATTCCATGTTTTCATCCACGCTTGCCAAAAGCAAACGCATGTGTTCCTTGTTCCGTACTAGCCTTTGCTCCGGGTCTGCCCACGTATAGTAGAGAAGTTGTTCCTTGAATTCTTCTTGGGTTTGCGGGACCACCCTTGTATCATTTCCGTAATCCAATCGGGAAATCAGTGAGTTAAAGGGATTGAACACCATCTTTCGTCCTTTCTCTTAGTAGAGGTCTTGTTCGCTTGCAGGGCTACCTAGTATTTTATTATGCTCCCTATAATGAGTACGGCAAGCACTAACACTCTCTACAATTTATCACTAAACTTCAGGAACATATTCAAAGTGATGGTAATCAGGCCGTTCCCATCTTCCGCCCCATTCAAAGCCCTTGCTGGTGAACGCCTTGACAACGGGATGCTCACGGTAGAACATGCCATTCACGAGATTACTTCGGTCGGTATATTGTAGCCCTGCTGGTGGTGACCACTTCCCGGAACTTTCAAGGTAGGGATTCAGCAAGGGATTGATATCAACTGCCAGTCCGTAGGAGTGTTTAGAGAGTCGGCTAGTACCTGCAATCGTTCGGTAGTTGAAAGAGGAACTGTTGTTCAATGCCATAGAGACATCATCATCTCCCTTGTACATCTCATGGTCAAGAGGAATGGCGCTGTGGATTGGATACTTCATTTTGAAGGCAACCTGCATGGCATAGACTACTCCTCGAAGAATTGTCTGATGAATAATCAATGAGCCCATTTTGATATTCTGGTCAAAGTCGTAATGGAGGAAGTTAACCCGCAGGAGTTTACTGGGATCAATAGGACACCCGGCAGAGTAAGTGTAGGATAGTTCTTCTTCTGTGACAGCAGTATGGCTGAACCGGAACCGAACGCTATCTTTCATATCAAGTCCTTCCAGAAGAGATTGGTGCTATCGGTGCAGGCAACCAGTCTATACCCATTTTTAAGGTAAAAGTTGGTGGCTTCCCGTTTGCCGGCTTCGTTTCCATAGAGGGTGCTGTTTGTCAGCATGACGGCTTTATAATTTTGGCTTGCTTCTGCTTCCAGACGCTGAAGCATTTGACTTCCGATGCCAGAGTTTCGGTAATCATTATGTAGGGCGATGTTTGCAAGTTCTAGAACATCGGGGGACATGAATCCACAGTATGCAAAACCAATGAATCGTTCCCCATCCATCACAACCACAGAGGGGTACTTTTGGGTAACCTCACGGATGTACGATGCATTAGGCTCACGCCTGAGAATATCTTTGAACCCATTGATGATAATGTCCCAGTCAAAAGGTTGTCCGGATCGTACTACTATTGATGTTGATTGTTCCTGACTCATGAATAGACCTTATTAGAGGATGTGGCATTCTTTATATCGCTCGGCAATGAAGGAGAGATGTTCTCATGAATGTCTTGCCGTTTTAGCAACATGCTAAGCTTTCCTCATGACTTTTGCTCCCGACTCCCCCATTTCCGAACCAACCATGTTTGAGATTCTCGCCAACATCCGCAACATCGGTGCCGGCTTAGAAGATCCGTATACTTCTGAGTACATCCACGCCGCTATAGAGCGTTCTGAGGCGTTTGAGGAGGTTCTCCTGAGGGATTATCCTGTCCTCGGTTATTGTGGCTGTGGATCGCCTTCCTTGACCTTAGAGGCTCTATTGAAGGCAATGAAGTACTGTACTATTTCTACCGAGTACGGGGATACAGAACGAGAAGAGTATCTTCAGGAACATTTTGGAATTGTTCACGTATCAAATGATGGTCTTGTCCAGTTTCTTTTCTACTCATTGGTTACCATGGGATTGCTACGACACAACTATTCCCTCAACGCTGCCACTCTGACTAATGAGGGTGAAATCTTCTATCAGTTGCTGGATGAATATGTTGAAGCGGGCGATGGATTGATGCAGTAGTAGAAACGGGCAAAGCCTAGACGCAAAGAAAGCCGGGTTGACAACAAGGATAACACTGTTGACAACCCGGGCTTCTTGGATTATTCAATTATCTTTACTTGGCATTGTCCATTGCGTCAAACGCCATATTGATTGCTAACCGCAGTTTAGCTTGTTTCTTAGTCTTGCCGAATGCTTCTTCGCTATCTTTCCCACCGGAAATTTCCCGCGAGAAGTACTTAAACGCACCGAATACACTATGCCCTAAACGGGTAACATTTCGGGGCAGAGGGAAAGTTTCAATTGCCTTCTCATAATCCTTAAGCGAGAAGTCTTTAACTGGAATGATGTTCTCGTCGGTCGCCCATACCTTGTTACCGGTAAAAACCGGATTCCTTCCATTACTAATCTCGCCGTTTTCAGGCCGCCCTTGGTAAATGAATACCTCATCATAGTAGTAACGGACGTATACTTCTGAGCCAATCGGGTTCTTAAGGTTGCTGTTGTCAACACGGTGGTCAAAAAATACGAATTTCTTGAAATCCATGGAATCAAATGCATCATCATTCGCCCCATCGAACATGAACAGCCATGAGGAGGTTTCAGCGAAATCCTTGAGGATGTATTCTGCGATTGCTCGGGCACTATGGCTTTTGATAGTACCGATGGAATCAGTGATGTATTCATCGGAGAGGAGCATCCGCAGGGTTTCATCTTCAGTTTCCTCAACCCATGCAGGACTGAATTCAAGGACAGCTTCTGACATTTCACCGGTCAGCAACCCCGTTTCTTCCATTGCCTGAGCCATGACAAGGTTGATGTTCTCAACTGTCTTCTCATACAGGGTGGGAGCATTGTACCTGCGGACAGGCATGATGGAGCCACGATCATCCCCATTAATCAAAACGAGGTCATAAAGCATGGATGGTTCCTCTCAAAAGTTTTCTTTTCATACTACCTCTTTAAGCCAGAAATGTCAAAATACGGTGAATCAGTGGCTTCTTATCCATCAGCAGCTGTAGTCGGTTTAGTCTTATTGCTCTTGGCTTTCAGAATCTCCATGAGTTTCCCTGCGTCCATGCCATCGCCATACGAAGGACCTGCGGAGAACAACTCCGGGGAGATTTCCTTGGTTTTGTCAGCATTTTTGACCATCCATGCTTCTACAATTTCCCATTGCTTATCTGCCTCCATGGATTCCCAGATATCACGCAACTCGGTATCAATGAACTTTTCGGTTTCCCAGTCTTCAGGGTCCATACCCCGTGCTGCCACCTCCTTATCAATCCATTCGAGGGTTGCATCCCAATTGCCTCCATCGCCGGAACCGTCAAAAGAGAAGAACACTGTTTCTTCAGTGGATTTACGCAGCATGGTCACAACTTCTTCCCACCCATGCCCGGGGCGGAACAGGGCAGCGTTATCATCCTCAATGATGTTTGCCATCCAAGCGCGGTTTTCACCTCGCACGTATGCTCCTGTGCTGCATTTTGCGTAGAACATAGTCGCCATTTTCATGGCATCGCTTCCTGTGGCCAATACAGTATTGACCCGCAAATCGGTCTCATCGATTCTCTTTTTCTTGACCCGGAGCAGACCATCACCCTCGTATTCCATAGCCTGATAGAATTCTTTCACCCATGTCTCGTCGTTCAACTCCTCATCGGAAAGGATATGAGAAGAGGGGATACCAGCCAGCAAAATCTTTCGGTTTTTCTGAGGAGCAAGAATCGCATTGGTCATTTTCTCAATAAGTTCTGCGATGAAGTACCACTCGGAATAATCGACATCAATCCGCTGTGCTTTGGTCTCAAATGTCATCCTGCTCATGCTTGCCGCTCTTTCGTAGTGTGTTATTAGGGGAATATCCCATTCTGACGTATTCTCAAAGCTTATCATTATTTTCGCCTGCTGTAGATTGTGATTTACCAGCAAAAAGAGTACGGGCATGAAAAAGCGGGCGGGTAACAAAGTAATCCTTATTACCCGCCCGCTTCCACTATTACGTTTCTACCAGCATATCTGCTTGTTCAAAAAGTGCTTTCTTCTTTTCTTCCAGTACGTCTACAACCATGCTTGCATTCCAGCCACTTCCGAAATGAAAGTCTTCTTCAGTCCATCGTTCAGGTGAGATTTCATAACCCTGTGCGGCATGTTCATCTGCCCATGCTTCGCAAAGTTCCCATCGTTTATCTGCACTAAGTTCTTCCCACTCATCTTGCAGAGCGTTTGTGACTTCCCCTGAGTCAGCATCAAGTCCTCTTTCTTCAATGGTGGAGTGGAACCAATCAGAAAATACCTTGCCATCAATGCTGTCTGTCACGGTGTAGGACATGAATACCGTTCCTTCATCGGACTCCCGCAAGAGACCGACTACATCTTCCCATCCGTTACCGGCACGGAACACCCCTGACTTATCATTCTCAATGATGTCCGCCATCCAAGCCCGGTTCTTTCCTCGGACGAAGGCGTTGATTTCACACTGGCCATCAATGATTGCCATCAACTTTAGAGCGTCATTGCCAATCAGGAGGGCTGTATTGAGAATTACGTCGCCGGCATGAACGCTTTTACCATTGATGTTAAGTCTCAAATCCCCGTACTCCATCGCAGCGCGGAAATGTTCTGCCCAGATGATATTGGTTACCTTGGATTCCACAAGATAATGATTTTTCGGCAGAAGCTGGAGGAGAAAAGTCCTCATTCCAACAGGGTTCAGAAAAGCTTGGGTCATCCTGCTCATGAGTTGGTTTCCTCGGTACCGTTCCGAGCCGCTGACGTAGACTGTCTTGTTTTTGCTGGTAAACCCAATTTTTCCCATAATGTACTTTCTTTCTTTGTGCCGTAAAATCGTGTAAGGGCAGGTTTTGTTATTTTTTCTTAATATACCACAATTTGATACTTTTCTGATGCGAAGTATCAGTTCAGATCATCACGGCCATGCCGTCCCTTGAACAGTTCAGGCTTGAATGAGCAAATGAATCCAGCAATGCAAAGTAAGGAAACTACAACCAGACCCACCGAAACGATGATGAGTCCAATAGAAATCTCCGAAATACCATCGCTAGCAGCGAAGGAGGAGATGCCGAGAAATCCTGCGATGATTCCTACAACTAACCCGATAATAGGAAACCTGGCTGTGCCTGTAAGAACAAAAGGTAAAGCGAGAATGAGAACAACCGCTCCTAAAATATCGCCGGTGATTTTAATGAACACATTTTGGGTTTTACCAGAGGCTGCTCTCTTCACGTTACCCTTCATAACCAGTAACTAGAGGGGGTTGTCCTGCCCGCGAAAGAAGGGGTGAACGTTTGGCAAGTTCAACAATTTCATTCACCATTTCCATCTCCAATGCTTCTACAATCTTACCGGCATTCCAGCCTGAACCGTAGTAGAAGTCAGATGCCCACCGTTCAGGGGATAGTTCATAGCCATACTGCACCATTTCATCAGCCCAAGCATCAGCAAGTTCCCAGTGCTTGTCTTTACCGAGAGCGATCCACTCATCTTCCAGTCTGTTTTCAACCTCCCAGTCGTCCAGATCGAGGTTCTGTTTTTCTGCGATAGTTTGCCGCCAATCAGAGTTAACTCGGGAGAGAATGCCATCGGTAACAGAGTATGCCATGAATACGGTTTCTTCATCAGATTCCCGAAGCATTTCAATGAGGTCAAGCCATTTGTGGGTGCGGAAGATGCCTGAGTTGTCATTCTCAATGATGTCTGCCATCCACGAGCGGTTCTTACCCCGGATGAAGGCATTAATTTCACACTGACCGTCAATAGCGGCAGCAAGTTTGAGGGCATCATTACCCATAGTAAGAGCCGTGTTCAGAACGATATCCAGCGAGGAGATTTTCTCACCGTTAACCTGTAGACGCATATCTCCAACACTCATAGCAGTGCGGAAGCTTTCTGCCCACATGATGTCATTCTGGGTGGAGTCAGCAAGGTAATGCTCAGAAGGAATAGCCCGAATCAGGAAGTCCCGGTTCATCCGCGGATTCAGAATTGACTGGGAAATATTACCCAAGAGGACATTAAGGTGATAACGTTCGGAACCACTGATGGAGACTTCTTTACTGCGTGTCGTGAAAATGATTGAACCCATTGTTCCGCCTTCTGCTTTGTGATGAATGATGGATCTGTCTGATAATGGCTAGACTTCTCTGAAAACTATACCATGTTTTAGGCTCTTGGAGAAACGGATAGGTGAGGGGATAAAAGAAATATGGCATGAGTATAGCCCCTCACCTAAACCGATGAAGGGCTATACAGCGGAGAAAAGTCTACTTGGTACGGACTATATCCACCATAAGTTCAGGGCCGTCTGAAGACAGGTAGAATTTGTTCCCAACGCGGTCAGTTTGGACTACCACCATGGGTTCGTCAAAAGGAATTTGGATATGCTTTGTCTCCATGATTACTTCAGGGGTTTTTGCGAATTCTTCCTCTTTCAGAAGAACTGTGAGGTTCTCCCCCATGTTGAGTTCCTTCGCAATGGACTGGACGTAGCCCAGTACGATATCTGCTTCTTCAAGGTACCCGCCTTTCTTTAGTTGGGTTTTGATCAGTTTTGCGTAGATAGCGTTCATACCACAGAATAATAGGATGGCAAGAATAACGCCTGCAACTCCGACAAATCTGCCTTCCCAATGAAAGGTTGCCACAATGGAAGAGATAATAAGGCAGGAAATGACGAATAAGGTTGCACGCCCGACGTGGATGAGTATGATTGGCAGGGTGTGACCCTTTGAGAGCGGATACCGCGCCCGGTAGTAGTCGCTAAAGTCATCAATTGTCTTCTGAGGATTTGACGAATCTTTGCTCAACGGTATTCCTGTCATCATGTCCTTTGGTTGGTAATTTATTCTATGTTGCTATCGGGAATCCCGTAATATTAGAGTAAATCAAGAACGAAATTCGCTTTTAGCACGATAGTAAGGAGAAACAGTATACAAAAAGCCGAGTGAAAGCGATGACCGCTATGAATTCTATTGAAACCGAAACTGTTGAACATCGTGGCATGTTCGTTCTCCCGCCTTATGATGCCCTTGCAGGGATTCCTTCCAGTAAGGAAAGTGGAAAGCATTTGACTTCTCACGGCAGGGAGGTTCTTTCTTTTGCTGATGTGATGAACTACCGCAATAAGAACTGGCAGAAACTGTGGGAAAACAAGAAGAGCTACAAGGCTCTTTCCTCATTCATGGATCAGGGTCCGCTGCAAATTGGTAATTGCCCGAATACAGAGATGCATGATATCAATGTGTACGCCGGCAGGCTTCTGCAAGGAGTAAAACCAAAGAGTATTAAAGTGCCATGCAAGATTAAGCGGCAGGTGAACCTGATTCGTCAGTTCGTGGATTCTTATCATGAACCCATCAAAGATGACAAATGCTATTGGGCAATGGAATCGGTGCCGGCTGAGTTCCAAGGCAAAAATATTGGGGACACAGTGACACCACAACAGATTGTCAGGGTCAACACTGATCCGGGCAGGTTGCATGACTACATGAGCATCGGAATGTCATACAAGTATTCCACCAACAGTGACGGCCCCGGAGTTTATCCTGATGGATGTTTGGTAATAATCCGTGATGCGTCAGGTTTCCCCTCCCGGTTTGACTGGGAATCGACCGAATATATCCTTCCCATTGGCTGCCGGCTTAAGATTGAAGATGTGTACAAAGCGGATATGGAACGTAGTTTTGAACTCTACAAGGATTTTACCGTGTTCGAAGTGCGGATGCTGCCGATGAGCGATACGAAACGCTAGTGATATCCCATCTGGACATTGAAAGGATAGTAATGGATAAGTTTGTTGTCTCCGCAATCGTGGAAGAAAAACTGGTACGGGTGGAATCGGATGGGACAGAGGAAGGTACGGTATTCACTGCTTCCCCGGAGCATATTAAGCGTTTCCGTGAGATGGTTCAGAATGAAGAGAAAATGGGATTTGCCGTAGCATCTAGTGTGCGAATTGCACAAGCAGGATATGACACGCCCCTTGGAGTTGCTGCAGCTTTGTATTGTATTGCACCATATCAAACAAGTCTTTGGGAAGCGCCACTGGAGGTCTTTGAATTTATGACAGATCTGCATGATACAAACGATGATATTCCTTTTGGGGAATCTCCCGTTTGCGGGAAACCTTTCCAGCCGTAAAGGAAGTCGCATGGTAGAATAGAGGAGTAAACACGCCCTCTACACAAAGGATATTCCATGGCAAAAAGTAAGATTATTGACGGGTCTGATTTTGATGACCTGACCTATTCCCCGCTGGATGTTTTTGATCCAAATACTGGGATTACGGTTTTGGAGAATGAACTCATTGACACGACCCGCTGGATGGAAATCCACCGCATTGTATGGAGCGAGGGTGAACATTTCTTCTCCTACCTATATGACAAGCCTGCAACTGAATATCAGGAAGGATCGGAGAGCGATTTTGATCCACGGCTCATCAAGGAAGTAAAGCCGGTTGAAGTAAAGGTCATTCAGTACGTGGATGTCTAACTTTCAATACTAAAAAGGTGGATGACTCCCAATTTCTTGAGTCATCCACCTTTTTAGTTCAGGGATTTCAATTATTTATTACTTTGAGGACTGCTTCTCCATATTTTTCGCATTTATGTGCGCCAACCCCTGGAATGCTTAAGAGTTCTTCCAATGTTCTAGGCTTATGTTCTGCAATTTGTTCCAGAACATGGTTAGTGAAGATAATAAAGGCACTAAGCCCTTCTTCACGGGCTTTTTGCAATCGCCATGCTTTCAAGGCAAGAAATTTATTCTCTCCAAAAGGTGTTGTTTCTTCTGGTTCGGCAACATTTGCGATAGCATCCTGCAATCTGTCTGCTTCTGCTCCCATATGTTGGTTGCGGTATCCACGCATAAACATAACCCGCATGATGGATAAGGTAATGGCATCTATAAAAGGCTTATCGCTACTTTTCAATGTTGTGTCACCTGTAGGGTAACCATTATGGACATAAACATTAGGTGATGCATCCAGAATGTCCCGTAGCCTTCCTTCCAAAGCGTTTAGCTGCAATGAATTGAAACCATCCTGCGAAGTCCTCCGCACCAAAATGGCTGTATCCCAAAACGGGCGTTCTTTATCATGTTTTAAGAGGCGTTGGTGGAATCCTTTAATCGTCTGCCCAACATATGCTTCAAACTTATACCCTTTTTGGAGGTGGGAGAAAAGGATATAGACTCCTTGCGAGTTTTGCCATTTTTCAGGTAGATGATTGATTCCGTATCTTTCAACGAATGCCATATTCATCGCATACATTTCGTCCTCAATTTCCAAGGGTGCCAGAGAATCCAATGAGTATGGGGCAAGGGCTTTAAGACTGTGGTATTCTTCCATTCGTTTCATATCGGGGAACGATTTTTCAGGAACATGAAAGTAGACAAAATTGCGAAACAGATGCTTCATGTTAGGATAGTAGAAAATTCGTACAAATTGAAATGGACTCAGTGAAACAGTTTTCTATGTCAGGTAATCCCCGCGTCGTATCCTTTACGACAGGAGCAATTTTGAGTGCTATTGTCCTTTCAGGCTGCGTCTCTAATAGCCCTGTTGCCACCAATAACAAAAGTTCAACAGAAAATTCAGAAGCTACCTCTTCTGAGAGCGAGTTCAAGAAGTTGCAACAATGGAAAGGCAGGCAAATTAACAATGAGCCTGCACTTATCCTTACCGCTGATGAGTTGAACGCAGGAAACGCCGAAGGCATCATTCGTTATATGATGAAAGAACTACCGGGCGATAAAACCGAGTACAGTATTGGAACAAAAGAGACATCAACTCTGATTAGCGTCATCGGTAACGAGGAAGAAGACGTTCAAAATGTTGTCAGTTTTGTTAATATTCTTGATTCCTATGGCGAGAAGTTGAATGAACCACGCTTGAAAGAACATGGTAGTTATCAAAATGAATCATCACCTACGGTAACGCAGGTGACCCTCGAATCTTTGAGTGGTCTTAAAAAGGAAGAGTATCTGGGTATCGCCGCTGAAGCACAGAATATGTTGGCATATGAGTTCAGTCTTCAGGCGTACCCGATTACTCTCTACGGAAGCGCCCCGTTGAAAAACTCGGAAGAAGGAATAAACCTTGCTTACGAGGTATTAGGGTTATTGCAAACTGATAGCCGTAAAGCGGCACCTCCAACTTTGAAGGTAAGATTTGACGAGCAGACTATTACCTTCCCGGAAATTAATGATCTTTCTCCTGAAACCAGGGGAAAGATAGATGAACTTCTTACATCTACTAATTGGAAGTTTAAGCATGAATACAATGCTTATCTTTCAGGACGTGTCGCAGGGGAGATGGCGAAGCGTTAAATAATCAAATAGCCAAGATACATTTTAACTGCTGCTTATCTTCTAATATATGATTGACTGATACACTAGGAGAACGGTCTATATCAATTGAAGGGACATAAGATGGCGCAAGAGAATGAAAATACTGAATTACCGGTTGAACTGCTAGAAAGTATTAAATTTTCGCAGGAACATCCTGAGAACCGACTCCCCCGTCCACCACGTACGGTTCTGGAAGATTATGAGAACAATGTTGAGGCACGGAAAGCAGTGGAACACGCCCTTGCTCATCCAGAGGAATCAGGGGTTCATTCTTGGAAGAAGTAGTCTACTCCGATCAGCATCATATATAAAAAGAGAACCCGTTCGGTACATAAAATTTGCGTACCGAACGGGTTCTCTTTAAATAACATTATTAGACCTGAGGAACTTCCTCAGCGGAAATCCCAGTCACTTCAACAACAGCAGTAGTTTTCTGCCATGTGTATTCAGGGTCTTCATCGAGGATAAAAAGGACTCCATGACCCTGCTCAATCTTCAGATCTTCGTTGCAATAAGAGACCCACTTAGGGGCATCTGTGGTGTCAATGGAAGCGGCTGATTCGCCCTTGACACGCAGGAACTTCTTATTTACCCGGTCAACGTAGTAAACGCTGGTGCCTTTAGTTGTGATTTTGAGAAAACTCATGATACTCCTTTTTGTGATATCTGATATATCCTCTTATCCTACCGGACAAAACATATTTGTGGTAAACAGAAAGGGCGGGAAGGTTTACATAGACCTTCCCGCCCTTTCCTATGAATGATTAATCATCGCAGTTGCTGCACACACCAGTTGCCGGCAGTGTGGTGAAGCAAGAGTTGCACACACCGTAGCTTCGCTGTACAGGCTGTTTCTGCAACTTGGCAGCCCTTTCCTTGCGAAGGTTCTCTGCGGCTACGAGAGACAGAGTTTTGGTCTGCTCAGAGGTGTTGCTGACTGTGTTAACAAACTCAGGTGAACCGAGCTTCTTATCCCAAGAGATAATTGCGGATGCCCTGCGCTTAGCTGTTGCTTCTTCATAACCACTGTCACGGATGGCTTCCTCAAGAACTTCACGGTTCTTACCTGATTCATGGTAAGCCTGCATGAGCGGAGTGGTGTTGGCAAGTTCCTTCAGCATCTCCACACGGGTCGCTGCATCAGCGTTCTTGAAGACATGGCCGTTTTCAGTCAATTCGTACTCATGAACACCATCCATTGATTCGCTCTTACGGACAAGACCAATGTATTCAGCTGCATTAGCGTAATAGTTGCCATCGCGGGATGTTACTCCGAAGGACTCCCCCAGCGCACTGGAAGTGGTTGCACCGTTGGCAATTGCATCCACGGAAGAGGAAACACGATCAAGGTCTGAAGCCTGTGGAGTCAGTGAAGCATCGTAGGATGAGTACCCAGCGGTAGGCTTATCCAGCGCAAGGTTCTGGAATTTGGAAACAGGCATCTGACCACGAACTTTACGTAGTTCATTTTCGTGCTTAAGTTTCTCCTGTTCAAGGTTTTTACGTTCGGCATCACGCCGGTCCAGTTTACGGGCACGTACTTCGTTCAGGTATGCCTCGTTGTGGGTGTCGGTAAGCTTGAGCTTGCGGGCTTCATCAAGTGCTTCTTCACGGGCCATCTTTCCGTACTCCTGCTGGAATGCGAGTTTCCCGTCTGGGTCACCAGTAGCCTTAATTTTGTTGATGAGATACTTCTGCCCGCGAGGGGTCATGTAGAAGTCTTCCTTCGCCTTATCGTATTTCTGTAGTGCCTCTACGCACCGTTCAGGATCACCTGACTGAAGTGCAAGAGAGTATTCTTTGCGGGTAGTTTTCACTGCTGTTTCAGCATGGCTTGAACAACGTGGACCCGGGGATGGGTAACACATATTTTTCCTTCACGAATAGGAGGTATTCTAATACAGCTGATCTATCAGTCATCCATGTCAAAATGTGATCTGTACTGCATTAATATCTTCTGTTTACAGTGGTAAGAGTAGGTATATTGGCAATTTAACCATTATTGAAGGAAATCGTTGAAAACCTTAATTCATCTGCGGATATAGGTTGCACGAATTAAACAAATATTTTTCCGAAAGCTTCCCAATTTCAGATAGAGAAGGTATGACTAACTCAAATTCTCCATATCAAAGCCCACTGGGTAAAGACCAGCCACAGAATCCCGGTTTTACACCCAGCCCGAATACTTTTCAAACTCCGCAACAAAATCTAGCTCAGGCGAATCCATATTTGAACAATGGAAATCCTTACGCTGGTACAAACCCATATCAAAATGCACCTCAACAGGGTGAATACAGCCTTCCCCCTGAACTTAATCCACGGGATAAGGAAGAGTATTTTCGCATGTGGCGGGGCTTCTCCTACATCCCCCGCCCGGCTATTATTTGGTGGGGTGGACTGTTGGCTTCTCTTATTATTTGTTCTTCGGTGTCGTGGAGTGACATCCTGTATGACCTTTTCAATTCGATATTTTCTACTGCATGGCTTGTCTTCGGTATTGTTGGAACAATAAGCTTCAAGCAGGGAGTGAAACAAATTTTCGTCTTTTACCCGCATCTTGCCAGAAGTGAACAGAAGATGATTGAAATGCGTAAAATAGCCCGGCTCAAGGTTGGCTACACGTATAAAGATACTTTCTCGCATATGTGGAAAAGTATGGCAACTCTGTTTACAGGGATTTTTACCTCTTCTCCAGCCGTGAATAATGGCGCAGGGTATCCTGCCCCAAACAATGCGAGTGGCGCGCAACCACCTGTTCCTCCCATTGTGCCCGTGGACTATAACGCATCTCCTTATGGGGCTCCTTCTCCATATGGTTCTGCTACGTCAGAAACAACTACACCAACTAACAACGGTCAGAGTTCTGATGGTCATCAGGTTAATCTGAATAAGGAAAATAGCTAGAACCTATCCTGAAGGAATGGCGGAACCTGCAATCGGTTCCGTCATTCCTGTTTTCTGATTACATGCATGTTCCCGGAAGTACTAGAGAAAAATTCTTTTACCTTTTTAGTCTGTTAGAGTAAAATCACATTGAAGATAATCGTAAGGAATATATGCCTGCTTTTGACCCACTCAATTATGTTCCGTCCGAAGGTGAAAATGAGGGCGATTCTATGTATTCTCATAACGGAATCATAGACAATGGATTCCCATATGGAGCTACTGGAGTAGTATCAATGGCTGTGGGATTTTTTATTTTTTGGTTTGGTTCACCAAACATGTGGTTAGCGGGAGTGTCCGGACTATTGCTAGTACTTATTTCCCCCTGCATTTGTCTGGCAGGTAAAAAGCATGGCGAATCGGCTAGCTGGACTAAGTTTACCTTTACAATTGTAATCTTGCCCGCTTTGTTTGTTCTTGTTTCTTTCCCAATACTGATGTTGGGTTACGGTTCTCGCTAGCACAATGAGCGAAATTTAAAAAGGAAATTTATCATTTCTGATCTGGAATTGTTTAACACTGGGTAATGACGATATATAAAGAGTAATTACTATGATAGACTTATCCAGAACAAGTGAGTTATCTTTCCGCTTTAGCAGAAACCCGATCAGATGCTAAAAATTGGCATCCTATGGCGATACCGCCATCCAAATGATAGAAGGGTTCTACCATGTCCAAGCAAGTACAAATTGAAGTAAAATTTGACCGAGAACATGAATACATTCAGAAAAACGGCACAAGCGATTTGACCTTAACGGTCGGAGCAAACCTTGCAGTTTATTGTTACGGGTTTATCACCGCAGATGGTATTTATTGCGAACTGGATGGGACAGAGTATCTCATCATCACTGCCGAAATGTGCAATGCGGCTCATCGTCTTCTTGTAGAGAACGAAAATGCGTTCATGGATGAAGTCTTCGGTGCAGATTTCAATGAAAAACATGGCATCACCTATTTGAAGGTTGCCGATTATGATGAAGTTATGAAGCAGATGCATCGAAAACTTATAGAGGAGTCTTGGTAATGTCATACAATCAGTATCCACCCGCATTCCCGCCCCCGTCATCGAACCCAAATTCAAATAAAGGATTTCCGTTGGCGGTCATCTCCTTGGTGATTCTTGTGGTTGCTTTCTATAGCTTCTTTAACGCCTTGGCTGTGGTCAGCGATGCTCTCATTATGACATCCATGGTGATTACTTTTCTGTCTCCTGTATTTTCCATAATTGACATCTACCGTAAGAGATACCTGACCTTTAGTATCGTAATGCTTGTTGTATCATTGATACCGGCTGCATTTGTAGCCTTGCTTTGGATTGCGGGAGCGGTCATGATGTCCTCTTTCACATAATCCCTATTAGTTGACCTTTTACGTTCTACCTGTTATTGTTAAAGCAACATCAAAGAACTTCGGAAGGAACACAACGTGGGAAGCTTCAACGTAGGATGCGGTATCAGCAATCTTGCCATCCAGCAGGGAGATGATATTGGCTTTGTCATCTTGACCCGCAGCGAGGGAAACATGCGTCAAAACCCGGAAAGTGGTTTTGCAACTCATGTTTACAACAACGACTTGTTCAAACCGTTTCTTCCCCCTGTTTTCGGCATGTACGGCGATTATGGCAATGTGGAGGCAATCGAGAAGTCAAAGACCACCGAACTCCTTGAAAAGATGTTTTCCCGTCCTGTCGAAACAATCATTGAGTGCATCACTTGTGGCGGTGGCCCTTATGATTCCGGCAGGATTTACGATAACTACTTCACTGGTTCAAAGAAGTTCAGGGAATTTGGCGTAAGCCACGAAGTTGCCTTGACCGAACTAGGCTTCACAAAGGTAGCTTCCGGTGAAAGTGAAGAAATTTACCGGCTAGGCGGGGTTGACATTGTTGGTCGGCCTTCCGAAAAGCATGCAATGCTTACCGAATGGACTCTCTGCAAGGCAGATACAGAAGAAGTATTGGTTCCTTCGTTTATCAGTCAATTTACCTCTGAGCCTCTGGCACAGTTCTCCAAGGTAACGGGCATCTTCCCTGGTTATGAGGAAAAGGATTACGAGACCATTCAGGCTTTGAGCGGTTTCTATGGCATGTATTTCCTGAAGGATGCTTTCACTGGTATGAAGGCTCATCTTGCCAAAGATGAATACTTCTTCCCTGATGCAAAGGAATCATACGAGAAGATGTGGAAGGAATTCTGTGCTGCTCAGATTGTCATTAAACAGAATCCGGAAGAATCTTGGGCACTCACAAAGTTGCCGTATATGCGGTTGGGAGAGTTCATCCACCGCAACACGACATTCCCCATTGAATCCATCATGGAGCTTAGCGTTTATGGTGATACCTTTGAATACATCGAAATTGCTTACCTTATGTATGTAATGTCTACAGTGAACCGAATGTTCATGCCATCATTCTGCGGAACACAGGATGGAGATACTGATGCTTCGCTTGCTCTGAACGCCATTACCAATAAGGTTCTGAACGCACGCAAGAAAGAATACGACCAGTACGATGACTAAGTTCTGAGTAAAAAAGCCGGGCTAGGGTATTACATTTCTCCTAGCCCGGCTTTCTTATGGCTAAATACCCGCGTGGTAAACTTATCAGTGATTCCACTCCCATTAGGGACACACCTCTGCAAAGAAAGAAGACCGATGCTAACGAGGAACTACTATCTCGTCAATAAGGAAACTAAAAAGGTTCATTTCCTATTCAAGCTTGATCCAAATTTTATGTCTAAAGATGGAAGTCCCGAGACTTGGCTTTCCGGGCGGTTATACCATTCTTATCAGGAGTGTGCATTGACTTTGGAACAACTGCATGACCTTGATTATTCAAATGAATACTACATTCCAAATGCCCATTGTGGAGATGCTACCTTTTCACATTATGCTGACATCGATTATGCGGCTGTCAAGGGATACAGGATCTTTAGGCAGGGCGAAAGGCTTACCCAACTATTTGATGATTTCGGTGGGAACGATTTCATTGAAATGAATGCATTCTTGTCAACTCTTTTCAAGGCTTTCATCGGGCCGGAAGAAGTGAAGCGCTGGAGTGAGTATAGTTCCTTTGCGGATGATTATGGAGTGAATGATCTGGTGATGTCGAAATTCACTATTGAATCTGATGAACATGAAGGCATCTTCTACCATACAAGTCTCACTGATGATCTGATTGACTGGAAAGGCTTTAAGGAGCACACGTAAATAAGCGGGCAATGTAATTAGTACACTGCCCGCTTATTTGCTGCTCTATCTCCCGGTTGGAGCAACCTTTGCCAATTTATCAAGGAAGTCCTGAACTTCATCTGCGGCTGACTTTACCTGTGCTGTGTCAATGGCATTACGAAGCATCTTGCGTACTTTCCGCACGAAAACTTTGTCTTCAGTTCCACCAGCAAGGATTTCACCTCCGTAGCATCCAAAATTCCAGTGAACAGCAAGTGAAGCAGTCTCTTCCGCATTCAGCGGCGGGAAGTAGAATGCTTCCAAGTCGTTGCTGTTGGTATCACTGCAACCTTCACAATAGGTGGATTTCTTGTCAAGCATCGTACGAACCCCGAAAGCTTTGTCTTTAAGGGAAAGGAACTTGGAAACTTTCTCACCATAGAGTGCAGGAATCTGAACGCTGTATTCTGCCTCAATGCCGGCGATGAATTCCTGGACATCTTCGGCGGTAGAGCCCTTGAAGTCATGAGTGTACTCTGCCATGAGGTAATTGTATACAGCAAAGTTTACACTGGCATCGGTTTCGTAAAAACTAAGCCATAGGATCGCCTCTATCTCATGCCCCTCGCCAGCAAGAGTGAACGACTCGTCCTCAAAGTAGAGTGCGGCTGGGGTAGCAGTATCTGAATCCATGGTCTATGTCCTTACATTAATGGGTGAAATCTCCTTATATTAAAGCATGAAAATACCATAAAGTCAATTCTTAACCCTCTTAGTGCCGGGCTTTCCGGTATAGTAAGGATTAATTATGCTTCCTCCTAAACACCTCGAAAGGTCTTTAATGCATTCACAATCCTCCCGTGCCAACTTCCAAGCAGGACGAACTGCCCTATTTGGTGTTATGGCACTTTCTCTTATGTTGTCAGGCTGTACCTCGCCTAAACAAGATACTCCTTCCGAAACCAGCAGTCCCTCAGCGGTTGTTTCGGAAACCGCCCCCGCTGTTACGAAGGTTAACGCAGGTGAGTTCTTCAACAATGAGGCTCAGCGTCTACTTGATATCAAGGATCTTAAGAATGCGGTTTCTTTGCCTACCGGCATCGTCACGAATTCCAGCGAATCGGGAAAGAATACAAAGGTTTCTTTTGTTCCTTTTGCAGAAACGGCCAAGGGCTGGGAATATGAAGTCCCTGAAAGCGATGGAAACAGCGATACGACAGTGAGTTTCGTTCGTTGGGAAGGTAAGACTTATGTTGTAGCGGATGTTCTTGTCACCGCGAGTTCTAAAGGCTCAGGTCTTGAGAAGGATGTCGTTACAAACACCAACAAAACCCATGTCATTGATGCCGAGACTGGTAAGATGATCAATGTAGTAGAATCAACATTCCCCGATGGTGGACGTGATAGCGTATACAATCACGATATTGGTGAGCCGGCTCCGGATGAACCAAAGACAATCTACACCGAAGGGCTGGTATTTACGAAGCTTAACGCCGCCACGAGGATCATCAACCCGTTGACTGGAGAAACTGCATCAGAGAAACCTATTGCTACAGTCGCCGCTTATGACTCAGGAACTTACCCGATGCCGGTAGCACGTTTTGGCGATACCGTAGTGGTTGCAAACCAGACCAACAGCGATAAAAAAGTAATGGTTTTCAACCCGGTAACGAATAAGAAAGTTGAAACTGAGTGCCGGATTAGTATCGGTAGTGAACGGGATTTCAGCACTGCAATTTCTGATAACTTCCGTTATTTCACTTTGGGCGGGACGCTGACGTTTGATACTGAGACCAATACTGTTTTCTGTACTGATGAGACAGATTCCCGGGCTGCCGTCAATGGCATGGGTATAAGCAATGAGGGTACTGTTTACGGAGTTGTTAATAAGGATGACAACAATTTCGCGGAAGTTCCTTTCGGAAAGATTGAGGCTGCAAAGGTAACTCCCGCCGGTAAGGATTTGCCCGGTATCATTACTTCCGATGGAGCAGGCGTGTTCAATGTTGTTGCAGATGAATATGTAATCGTTCCTAAGAAGTAAACAGCAAGTTCTTCAAGACACTAAGGAATTGGGTCGTAGCCATAATGGTTATGGCCCAATTCCCGTTTCAGCCATCAAGCCCGATTCTTTGGCGAAGCTGATAGGAGAGTCTTGTTCATTACTTTTTAGGAGATTCCCATGTGTTATCCCAAGCCGGGTCCACGGTGTTCTGCTCATGCAAAAGCCCGCCACATTGCTTTGCGTCAAGCCCGTTCTGAGATGCGGAGGAAAGGTGTCTACCTTTCCTGGGAAGAAGAATCTGTTTTAGAAGCGGAACTCAAAGCCGCCGAACTTGATTTTGACTCCACGCCGGTTGGTCAGGCACGTCTTGAACTACGTTTGACTCAGGAAATGGATTATGACGGTTCTCTTGCGGAACGTCTTGCCCATGTGAAAGAACTTCGCCGGCTCCAACTCGAAGCGGTTAAAGCAACTGATGCAGGGGACATACATAACCACGGCGATAATGGTGTTCAATTACCTAAAGAAGAACTCAAGGGTAGGTTAACCCGACGCAAGAACCTTCGTGAATCCCCAGCGGGTCGTAAGAAAATTGAGGCGTACATTGAGTATTCCAAGAACTTCTCTCAGCATTTGTCCACAGAGGAAGCGAACGCTCTCTATTGGCATACTTCTGATGGCTCCGGTACTGTGAACGAAATCCTCCACAAGAAATACAGCCCTGAATCGGAAAAGTGGACTTATGAAAACCTTAAACGCAACTGGGGCAACAGAGACAAGTATTCCAAGAAAATGATTGAGAAGCAGGTGAAAACACTCGATGGCGTTTTCGCCCGGCATTCACTTCCTGAGCCCGTTGTTCTGTATCGTGGATTCGGCAAGAATAATTTACCGGATCAGCTTGATCATGTACATCCGGACAGTGCTGAGATGAAAGAGTACCTTGCCGAAAAGTATCCCCTAGGCGAGACAATTGACATCCCTGAGTACATGTCAACTTCACTTGACCCTGCTGTTGCCCATAAGTTTGCCGGCTATGAAGCAATGGTCCTTGAGATAAAAACCAAGCGGGCTGTCCCTGTAGCAATGATGTCAGCATGGGATGAATCAGAACGGGAATTCGTCGTGAACCGTAACGGAAAGTACCGGGTGGTAAATGTCTTGAAGAACGTAACTTACGAGGATGTTTACATTACGTCCAAGACGCAGAAGAGTGCCAACAACAAGAAAGTCACCGTCATCCAGTTAGAAGAAGTTTAGTTATCGGGTACTGTCCATATGCCGGTTTTTATCGTTAACCGGCAGGACGATTGCCGATGTATCTTCTGTTAGAAACGTTCCAACACTAGTTTCATATATTACGCCAAGGAAAGGCAACTCGTGGCAGATAACGGATATCTTAACGATCCGAAGTTCAATTACAACTACGGTACTGTGCGTCCAATGTCTCCACAGAACCAGCCGGTTAAATCTTCGCATGGTTCACTGAGTACAACAGGATGTGCGGTGATACTTTTTATTTTGTCCTTCGTAATTTTCTTCACTTTGGTAATGCAATCCAATGCTGTGTTCTCCAATGTTATGTGGATTTTCAGCATGGTAATAGGCATCATTGCCCATCTTGTTGCTTTGAAGGGGGTCTTTAATGCCCGAGGATCGGTGACAGCAATTGTTGTGGCAGTTATTTCTGCTATTCCGGCTTACCTTAGCTGTTGCTTCTTTATCGTCGTTGTTGTGGCGTACATTAACCGGGCAGTTGGATAATTCTTGCGTTCAGAAGTTTTCTGTGTTAGGCTGTTCAAGTTATAAGCAGAACGTTTTTATAAAGGGGATAATAACGTGTCAAAAGCAGAAATTGTTGTGAAGATTGCCATGAAGCCGGATCATGAGTATACGCCTTTGTGGAGTTCCATGAATGAAGCAGGAGTAGTTGATATGCTCCGGGATATGGTCTATCTTCGGGCAGATGGTTACGTCAACAGTACAGGTCGTCATCCCGGAAATGTTTACACTATGCTCGCAGGCGTTTCAAGTAACGCCTA
>Ga0326721_10000149_pt1 | contig 29926 bp, 39 predicted proteins | sample SGPome_FD_203951 | JGI IMG/M metagenome (GOLD analysis project Ga0326721, IMG submission 203951) | Soil microbial communities from Southern Great Plains, Lamont, Oklahoma, United States - SGP_1_2016 | ecosystem: Engineered > Artificial ecosystem > Soil microcosm > Unclassified | place: USA...
TTCGTGGAAAAAGATGGCGAAAATTTTTACTGCTCAGGCTCACAGAACGGATGGAAAGCATCTGAGCTAAAGAAGCTATCCGCAATGGACAGGGATTATGTCCTCTGGTTTGATGAGGGTGAATACATTGGCATCAATGAGGGTGAAAAACTTTACCTTGCCGGGCACATAATCGTCTCTGATCTTGAGGAACTCATTGAACGGGGACTCGTTGATTTTTCTCTTCATGCATGGAAGCCGGTCGGCAACAAACGCTACTACGCCCATGTGATGACTCCACTGGCATATGATGCGTTCATTAGGAACCTGTTGCACCAGACGTGGAACATTGTTGAAGACTACATCCGTTCAGGACAGGAAACGGTGCCATACCATGTGAACCAAGCATTCAATACGTATAGTGCTTTGTACGATGAGACGGCTGACCGGAATGAACGCAGTCTTCGAAAAGGTGCGTTCTACCTGTGCTCAGGCAATGCCAGAGAACTGAGGATTGAATCCCATCTTGCCGCTCTGGATGCAAAGCGGGATTTCTCCGATGTTGGCTGGTTTAAGTCAGCAGTCATCCGCAAGGTGGAATCAATCCGCTCTTAATGGCATTAAGCCCAGAAAGACGAAAAAGTATCCACTACGACCGGACGTTCCAGACCTTCAAACAGCACCTCGTACATCAGTGAATCTTCGCTGATGTACGACAGGCTGGTGGCACCTGACTTCTTATAGGAAATCACCCTGCCTGTAATGAAGTCTCCCCATGGGTGGTTTGAGTTTGGGCCAGTCATAACCATGACTGAATTTCCTACGATGTCAGCACCGACCGCTTCGTACGTGTACTCGGCAAGAACCATGTCCGGAGAGAATCGTTCCTGTGAAGTAAGGTATGCTGGGAAGTTCGTTGCGAAACTTTCAGACGGGTCTATTTCGATCCTCTTCTTGTCAGGCGTAGTAATCCGGATTGATCTGCGGATGAGGCGAATCTCTTCTTCATTGTGAACTTCCTCTGATTGCTCCTCATAGGAGGCGACAGTAAAATATCCACCCCGTTCATCATGCGGGTTACCATTATTGTGTCCTGACAGCCATCTTATTTTATGGCCTATGACAGATGGGTTGAGATCTTCAAAAGAATATAGCTCATGCGTGCCGGCTCTGTACTTCAGCATTTCTACCTTCTGGAATTACGGGTTGATTATTGGTTCCCTGACCTTATCGGGTGATGAATAGCCACTTTAGAAAGAGAAGTGACAAAAAGTACAGATGATTCCCGATATTAGTTATGGCTCTACATCAACAAGGGTCATAACCAATAAAGGAAAAGGAAATGGACGAAAAGTTCAGCCGTGAAGAGGGGTTCACTTTGATTGAACTCCTTGTTGTCATTCTCATCATCGGGATTCTTTCCGCTGTTGCTATTCCGGCATTCCTGAACCAGCGCAAGGCTGCTAACGATGCAACCACGAAATCCGATGCCCACAATATTGCCTTGGCTATTGAGACCTATTTCGTCAAGAACCCGAACGCCACCAGCATTGACATGAACTGGATTAAAGCAAACGCCACTAAATCAGAAGGAACCACAATTCTGGTTCGAGGTGTGATGAATGACTTCTGTGTTGAGGGCACACATAAAGACGGTGATAAATGGGTTACGAACAGGACTTGGGTGGACAACAATAATATCCGCCCGTACTACCTTTACTCCAGCAAAAATGGCGGCGAAATGAAGGCAGAAACTTCAATAGGGGTATCCACCCTTAGTTGCTTCAATGTAGGGACTTCAGCATCATGGTAAATACTCTTCAAAAAGACAACGAAGCCGGTTTCACTCTCATTGAGTTGCTGGTGGTGATTCTCATCATTGGCATTCTTTCCGCAATAGCGGTTCCAGCATTTTTAAACCAGCGTAAGTCTGCTCAGGATGCCACCCTCAAGGCTGACATTAAACAGATCAAACTGGTATACCAACAGTATGCAACGAAAAATCCCAAGATGACTATCTATCCCGATCTGGTTGTGAATTGGAAAAATGTTGAGACAGAGAATGCTGCCAATGGCGATCCTGCTGGAATCAAGCCTCTTTTGAAATTGACTGATGGTTCCCGCTTCCATGTATTTGACGGCAGCGCATATTCCCATGGTTATGCCCCCGGAACAACCATCATTATTGAAGCAGGACGCGAAGGAAGCAACCAAACAGGAGTATTGGATGTTCCCGGTCAGCGATATGTCGAGGTGTATAAGCCATGATGGAGACAAAGATGAATTCCAGAATTCAGAGGCAGAAAGACGAAGCAGGGTTCACCCTCATTGAGTTGCTGGTGGTGATTCTTATCATCGGCGTATTGACAGCGATTGCAGTGCCGGCTTTCCTTAACCAAAGGGCTACCGCAACCGAAGCCTCCGTCAAAGCGGATGTCAAGAATGCGGGTACGATTCTTGGTGGTCAGAAAAAGTTCACCGGGGCGCTACCTGCCGGCACAAAAACATCACCGGGTGTCACCTTGGTCGCCATGCGAAAATCAGACCGGAACAACCAAGTAGCCTCATCACAGTTCGTTGATGGCACCGATCCTGAGTGGCAGACCTTCCTCAATGGTGCATCCGCCACCACCCAGTTAATGACTAACGCCGGCGACGGCTACAAAGGAATGAACTACCGCCGGGTTACTTCTACTGGAGGGACAGGAACTTCCGGTCAGTATGTGGGCATCAACCTCCCTGAAGTAGCCCAAAACGGCGATGAATACCGTGTAGGTGCTGCCATGCGTCACAGTTATGATGGGTGCCGCAATATCAACATTGAGTTCAAGGGTGCAAGCGGTGGTTTCCCCGGTGGCATTTCTACAACAAACGTATGTTTCCAGAAAAATGAATGGAAATATTTTGAAGCTCCCGGCAAGGTCAACGGCGATAATGTAAACCGCGTCGTTATGTCTCTTTACGCAGGCAATGTTGCCAGCGGGCAAACATTTGATGTAACCGGTGCCGTTATCGTCAAGGGTGACTCCATCGACTCAGAGGCTGCTTTGGATGCTACCGGCTATGATTACTGCGTTCAAGGTTATCACGAAGCAAACCCTACCAATATCTGGAGCTATTCAAATGTTGACGGCGGACTTAGGAACAAGAAGTGCTAAGAGTAAAGACACTTTTCCGTTCAAAGGACGCAGATAGCGAACAGGGGTTTACCCTGATTGAACTTCTCGTCGTCATTCTCATCATTGGTATCCTCTCTGCTATTGCCGTTCCCACATTTCTTAACCAGCGGAAAGCAGCAACCGATGCTTCCATTGAATCCAATGCCGCAACTATAGAAAAAGCGTTAAACCTCTATTACGTGAAACACAATAAAGTTCCTCATCAGGGGCCACTGGCAGACGACGGGCTTGAAAAAGACAACAATGCCGCCAAAGTACTTGGACTTTCTGATGCAGTGATTATCCATCCGCTTTCAAAAGATGGTACCAATGAATTACAGGAGAACCAGTATGGTCCCTGGATGGTAAACGATGTCTTTGGTTACCGTGCTTTCTCAATAGAATCCGATGGAACGAATCCTTCTTGCTGGGCTCAGAACCATACCTGCGAGGCAGGAATTCTGCATTACAAAATCAGTGATGGAACCTTCAAATCAAAACTCGTGGGAAATCCTAAATGCCGGTTCAACTCAGACAAGACCAGCGTAATCTGCTAATTTTTAACCTACCTTGAAAGATATCCATGAGAACTATAATTACCAGAGACAAACCGGAAGACGGGTTCACCCTCGTTGAATTACTTGTGGTCATTCTTATCATAGGAATCCTTTCCGCCATCGCGATACCCGCTTTCATGAATCAACGTAAGGTAGCAGCTGATGCATCATTACAATCAGATATCAGGAATATGGCAACAAGCATGCACACCTACTATGTCAAGAATAAGTTCTCAGCAGACAATGACCGGAACGCTTCCGGCTGGTCAGTCGTAGCCCGTGGCGATACCAATGCCCGCTTTGAACTTGACCTGTGGATTGCCGCCGGCGCTGCGAAACCTACTACCACGCCTACCAATTTCCCCACACCTCAGATTTCCCCGGGTAATGCCATCGGGGTAACTACAGGGACACACAGTGGAGGAGAGCCGGGAAGTTTTTGCATTCTAGGATTTGGTAATGGCTCCAACTACGAACTCCCTGCCTCCACTACTGACGCATGGAAATTCGGGCTTTTCTTTGACTCGCTTTCAGGAGCTATGACTGACCGCAGTAAAATCAGTGCCACCGGTGCATGCTCTCGTTACCGCTAAATTTTAGCTAAGTGCTTTACTGCTTTAACCGAACCAAGGACAATCATGAAAAATCTATTGCACAAGGACACAGAAGATGGCTTCACTCTTATTGAGCTTCTCGTTGTCATCCTCATCATAGGCATCCTCTCTGCTATTGCGATACCTGCTTTTCTGAATCAGCGCAAGTCAGCCAGCGAAGCATCTTTGAAATCAGATCTTAGGAATGCCGGCACCCTGCTTGAAGGAAAAGGTAAATTCGCTGGAGCACTTCCTGCTGACCTAAAGACATCCCCGGGTGTTTTCCTTGCTGCAATGCGAACCGCAGAAAGAGATAATAAAGTATCATCTTCCCAATTCGTAGATGGTAACTCATCAAGGTGGGGAATCTTCGTCCGCCCCGAGTTTCCTTCTTCGGTTACCCAGCAAGTATTCACCAATGCAGCAGATGGCTACCAAGGGATGAACTACCGCCGAATCAACGTGCAATCCATTACTGGGGCATCTACGAACGTTATTGGGCAGAATGTGAATGTCACCCTCCCCGAGCAAGGCAAGGCCGGCGACAAATACACCGTTGGGATTGCCATGCGGCACAACTACACAGGTTGCCGGACTATCTACATTGAATTCAAGAATGAAGCAGGGCAATGGCCGGGTGGTATCAGTAACAAGGAAGTCTGTTTCACTAAAGACCAGTGGGGCTATTACGAGGCTACCGGTACGATGACCGGCGATGGCACTGAATATGTTTACCTCTCCCTCTTCGGTCAGATGGCCGCCGGCAACACGCTGGATGCGACCGGCGCGGTTATCGTAAAGGGTGCTACTGTTGATTCCGCATCAGCCTTGAGTTCGACCGGAGCAGACTTTTGTATACAGGGTTACCATGATGCAGACAAGACGAACATCTGGCGTTATTCATCTCTGGACGGCGGACTTCAGAATAAGACCTGCTAAATATTGACTTGGAACTAAGACCGCTGTATTCTTTAACTACGAGTGCCACTAACAAACACAAAAGGATTATCATGCAGCGTAATACCCGTATCATTGGTTACATCGTCAGTGCAAATTTGGAAGCATGGCCACATCGGGATGTTTTCCGGAAGGTTGTTGCAGATGCAGTTGAAGAACACGGTCTGCCTACCATTGAGGCAAGCGATTACTCGGACGGAAGCATCTGCATTGATATCACCGTTGAAGCAACGCCCGAATTCCACGCCGACCATTATGACTTTGCCGAAAAACTTGCACGGGTTCTTGCTGACCCCGAACTGGAAGGTCTGGATTATCAGGGTCAGTTCACAATGGTAACAGATGGACTCCCCCTTCCCACCATCATGCATGTTGGAGTCCACAAGTCAAAGGTATATGCCTCCATGGGGAGCATCAACTGGCGGGAACAGGTACCGGTTGAGATCGAGAACGCTTTCACTGGGCTGGCACGTTAGCAGCTCCGGTTTAATCCTCTTTCAGATGGGCATTCTCTTCGGAGGGTGTCCATCTGTTTTAACAGCCAATAGGGATAGATACTCTGAGTTTCCAATTCTATGCGAAAAGCGGATAACAATATATGGCGTGTTTACAATTTAGAACATGTCATACCACATACTCCTACGATAAGGACCGCAGGCATGAGAAATTATGTTGATGGCATTGGGGACACAAAAGAAGAGGGTTTCACTCTAATAGAACTTCTGGTTGTAGTCCTCATTATTGGTATCCTCTCTGCTATTGCGATTCCCGCATTCTTGAATCAGCGCAAATCGGCCATTGAATCAACGATGAAGTCAGACCTAAGAAACAACGCGACCATCGTTTCCGGCAAGGTATCAAAACTGGGTGAATACCCTGCTAATGCCCCCGCTGAACTAGTGAAGAGCGATGGGGTGGCAATCACGTATGCATCCAATGGGCAGTCCTTCTGTTTGAAGGCCACGCACTCCTCCGCTACCGCCCCGCTCTACTACGACTCTGTACTTGATGGTATGTCAACAAATTCATGCAGCATCAAACTGGAGACATCAGGAACATACTATGCCGCTTCACCCGGCAGTGAAGTTATCTACCCGGGGTCTGCTACGTGGACAGCCAATGGAACGGGCCCATCCGGCAAGGCTGTGATGAAACTGGAACGGGTTCCAAATACCGATCCGGGTTGGGGTGCTTATGGACTTTATGAAATGTCCAATGGCACAATCCCTGCCGGCTCCAAAGTGACTATTTCCTATTACATTAAGACAACAGGAACCAATAACTACGCTTTCCAGATTATCAATGGAAATGCAACCAGCGCTGTCATCCCGAATCAGGAACTTGCTGGCTCTACGGCGTGGAAACGGGTCACCCTCAATGTCACAACCATCAACAGCTGGACACCGGGTGTTCATTCCATGCGGTGGGGTCTGGGAAGCAATGCTGTCCTCGAAGTCAGTGATGTACAGGTGGATGTCGTATGATGAAGGGACACATGTTTCCACGTTTGGAATCTGACGAATCAGGATTTACGCTGATCGAATTGCTTGTCGTTATCCTCATCATTGGAATTCTTTCAGCAATCGCAATCCCAGCATTCCTGAATCAACGCAAGAGTGCTGTTGAAGCCGCCATGAAGTCAGACTTGCGAAACGCATCGACTCTTGTGACTGCCAAAATGGACAAGATGGGTAATTACCCGGCAGCGCTCCCGACAGAAGTAAAAGCCAGTCAGGGTACGAGCCTGTCTTATGCTTCCTCAAAGACTGCCTATTGTCTCAAAGCGACCCATCCCGGCACAGAAACAATCTGGTATTACGATTCGGCAATCAATGGCTCCACCACGCAATCTTGCAGTGGAAAGTTGGATTCCATTGGAACTTTTTATCAGGCCACAGCTGCCGGCGGCGTTATATATCAGAACTCAGGTGAATGGGTCAAAGACGGCACCGGGCCTACCGGCGATGATGCGATGGCATTACGTAAATTTGCAGGTTCTGATATGGGCTGGGGCATTATTGGACAATACGGACTCAGCGGAGGAAATATTCCTGCCGGTTCCACTGTGAAAGTAAGCTTCCTCGTGAAAACTGAGACTCCCGGGAAGTTCCATTTGGACATTGCCAATAACTCAGCCACCCAGAAACTGACTCCCACAAAGACATTTACCGGCACAACCGGCTGGACCCGGGAAAGCACTACTTTCACCACTTCTCAGGAATGGGTAGCCGGATTCCATTACATGCGCTGGGCACTGGCTTTCAATGATGCTGAACCACGCACTGTTCATGTCAGTGATGTGCAAGTAGACATAGTTTCGTAGTTCAGGATCACACTTACCTACTGAAAAGTAACTAACTTAGACCCGATATAAGAGTAGCCACCTACAACGAAAGAATTTCCATGCTGCTTACCACAGTAAAACCAAATGAATCAAAAGAAGCCGGGTTCACTCTCATTGAACTCCTCGTCGTTATCCTTATCATTGGGATACTTGCCGCTATTGCCATTCCTGCCTTCCTGAATCAACGGAAAGAAGCAGTTGCAGCCTCAATGAAGAGTGACCTGAAGAATGCTGCATCAGTAATGGACAACGAAATCGTTAAGAACAAGGGAAAGTATCCTTCTTCCCTGCCTGCTTATGATAAGCAAAGTGATGGCAACAATGTCTTCCTCGTTACCTCAAAGTCATCAGACCAGTCTTACTGCCTCACTGTTAACAACCCTGCCTATCCTTCCACCTTCTCTTATTCTTCTAATGATGGCGGGATGATGCCCGAGGGAAAGACATGTGCAGATAGCAACATGACAGGAACCAGCATCAAACTTGCGATGGCTGGCAAGAAGGCTCTCATTATGCCGCGTTCCGGCAGTGAAAGCAACTCAGAACTAGCCCTCAGGGCTGCCGGCGTTACTACTATTGACAAGGGTGTGGAAGGAACTTTGACTCTTGCTCAAGCCCGCCAATATGACATCATCGTACTCGTAGGAAACGTATGGGCACCAAACTTCAATGACAAGAGCGTTGCCGTCCAGGTCTACAACGAAGGAAAGATGATTCTCTCCGATGGCAACGACTCCAACAGCACCTCAGTACCCCACATTGCCTCTGGTGTTGCCCGTCAGTCTCCATCCAGTGACCCAACATGGGTACAGGTAAACCCGACCTACAATGAAGGTCTCAATCCCTCATTCCCTTACACCTTCAAGTCGGCTTCCTTTGATGCGAGGGACACATGGCACTGTGCAAAGACTGCTACTTCCGGCACGGTCATCATTGCTGACAGCCCTGACCCACAGGCTTCCAGTGAGAAGTGTCTGACGATGCTTGGACAGACTTCACCCGGTGGCGGACGTTGGGTTCACGCTGTTCTGTTCTCCACCAACTACTCCACACCGGACACAAACTCCACCGTTGCCGCTATCAACTGGCTGTTGGGATAAGGAACTGACTGTTGGTTTGAATTTCGCCGGTTTTATGGTATAAGAGTACGATTTTGATCCGGTAAGATGGAGTTCATGTCTAACCAGCACAATGATACTCCTAATCCTGTTCCAGATACTCACCCATACCGTGATTACCCAACGAATCTTCCGCCGAAGCCGGCGAAAAAACCGTCACCCGTAAAAGGGCAGAGTCTTGGTGAACACAAAAAGCGGGCCCGGATCGGTTTCCTCGCCATGCTTTCGTTGCTTACCCTTGTAGGCGGCAAGCTGGTCATGGTTCAGATTGTTGACACGGACAAAATGGCAGAAGCGGCTCTGGCAAGCCGGCTTAGTTCCGTTGACTTGCCGGCTGAAAGAGGCAAGATTATCTCTGCAAATGGAACTACTCTGGCTGACAGCGTTATCCGGTATGACCTCACTGTTGACCAGAAGGTAAACACCGAGACGGAGGAATTCCAGCGGATTGAAATCATTGATGGTGTGAAGACGATTGTAGATGTTACCCGGGACCAAGCCATTCTGGAACTTGCGGAAATTCTGGCTCAGAATCCTGATGAACTTCGGGCTATCCTCACCGGTGACAAAGCCTACGCTATGGTAGCCAAAGACCTGACTCCTGAGGTTGAAGAGAAAATCAGTGCCATGAATATCCCCGGTATCTTCTCAGTTGGCACCAGCAAGCGCGTCTACCCGGTTGGAGCAGTTGCTGGTGGAATTGTAGGGTTCATCCAAGATGGTGGCACAGGTATTGCAGGGTTGGAACAAACGCAGGACGAACGCCTGACCGGCACCGCTGGGAAACGGGTATTTGAAATCGGCGCTGATGGTCTGCGCATCCCGGTTGCAACCGATGAACTGACTCCTGCCATCAATGGTGACGATGTAAACATCACCATCAACTCTGACCTGCAATATTATGCACAGCAGGCTATCCAGACGCAGACAGATAAGCTTGAAGCCGAATGGGGTTCCATTATTGTCAGCGATGCAAAGACTGGTGACATTATTGCCATGGCAGACACCAACGCTCCTGACCCCAACAACCCCGGTGCAGTAGGGGCAGAACATCGCGGTGTACGTTCAGTGACCGCATCCTATGAACCCGGCTCAACAACGAAGATGATGACTGTTGCTGCTCTGATTGAAGAAGGCAAATCAAGCCCCCTTGAAGTCTTCACCACTCCCCCGAAATATACGGTTAATGGACAAAGCTTCACGGACGCTTTTGAACACAAGGATGAGGAACGGACCCTTGCGGGTATTTTCGGCTGGTCAATGAACACCGGTACGGTCATGGCAGGGCAGCGCCTGACGAAACAGGAACGCTATGACTGGCTGAAGAAGTTCGGTATTGGTGAACCCACCAATATTGGTCTGCCTGCCGAAGCAACAGGTATTCTTGCAACCCCGGACCAGTGGGATGGACGGCAGGAATACACGGTTCTATTCGGGCAGGGCGTTTCCCAAAGCACCCTCCAGACAGTTCGTGCCTACCAAGCAATTGCCAATGATGGAGTTATGCTTCAGCCCCGCCTGATTGACAGTTACACAAACGCTGAAGGCGTGACCGAAAAGGTACCAGCGGAACCTGAGAGGCGTGTTGTTTCCGAAGAGACCGCCCAGAAGGTACAGGATATTCTGGAAAGCGCGGTTACCGAAGGACAGGTGAAGGAAGCCAGTATTCCGGGTTACCGTGTAGGCGCTAAGACAGGAACCTCCCAGTCCCCTTGTGACAATGGTGCAGGCTTCTGTGGATACACCGCTTCCCTGATTGGTATGGCACCGATGGATGACCCACGCTTTGTGGTTGAGGTAGTCCTACAGCGCCCCAAGGGAAGCATCTACGGCATCACCAACGGACCGGTCTTCCGTGCTGTGATGGGACAGGCTCTACGCACCTACAACGTCACTCCTTCCACCGGTCAGCCTGTTAAGTTGCAGCAGTATGCAGACGGTTTCGTGCCGGAAGAATATGTTTTCGGCGGGTAGGTTGCATTCTGGAAAATTAGTCGGTATACTCAAAGTAATTGACCACGAACAAAGGAAGTTACCCTGTGATTACCGATCTTAAGCCAGAAGAGATGGCTATCCTTGAAGGTTTCACCGGCTGGGAAGAGTACTACAAGACTGTTCCCCTGCCTACCCGTATCAGCGAAGGTCACTACTGGGACTGCTTCACGGTTGAACTTCTCCTCCGTGACCGCATTGAAAGCCAGTACACTTTTGCCGACGAAATGCGGGTAGTCTTTCAGGACTTCAACGCACGCTACAACGAACTTGAAGCACGGGAGAAGAACGGTGAGGTGATTACTGAAGAGGACGAAGAAGCTATCCTTGCCCCGCATCGCCTGAAGATGCAGAAGTTCCATTCCGAGGATTTCCCCTCCGATTATGGCGTGTGTGACTCTCCTGAGCAGGTTCTGGAACGTTGGCCTGCCCTTGCGGAAGATCCTCGCCGGTTCATCATTTTCTTTGGTGAAATCCGCAAGGACGAACAGCCGAAGCATGGTGGCTGGCGCTGGCACAAGTGGGGCGAGTACATTGGTACGAAGAATCCGCAATACGAGTACCTTGCTGATGAGGAAGACATCGATTCGGTTCTTATCTTCCAGATCATTCAGTTCAAGCCCTGAGAAAATTAGGCATAAGGAAACGCTCCGGATAATTTATCCGGAGCGTTTCCTTATGTTACGGAATTCCTTGACCGGCAATGCGGCATGAATTATTCTTGAACTAACAGACAAGGAGATGGAAATGCAGCCGCATCAGATTTACGACATCATCAACAGGGTTCATGAAAACCCTGAGAGTTGCTTTGAATTCTGGCTTTTGAGCAATGCCGGTATCATTCCGGGCAAAGAAGTGGCTCAGAAGACGGGTTCATCTCCTGAGCCACTTCTTGTTTCTACTTTCTAGCGCACGGCACCGAAGATAACCTTGATGGTGGCAAAGTAGGCAATGATTTGTTCGATGAACTCTTCATGCTCATCAATCATCTCGAACGAAGTCTTGTTGATGGTCTCATGCGAGGGTGCAAGGACATCAATGGACACCATATGGTTCCGGATAATCGCCCGCACGCTGTTGCCATTGGTGAAAGTGGTCTGGAGGATATCCATACCAAAAATCCGCCCGCTGTTTTCGCTGTATACCACCTCGTACCCGTTCTCAACCAGACTGGTTTTAATCGCTTGGGCTACTTTGTTCTCCACCATCATTTTCTCCATTTTCGTCCACTGTTTTCTTTCCAGACTACCGGAAGTTACTGATTATGTCCAGCAGACTGCATCAGCGCTACGGATTCATGGTTAAATAAAAGAAGACAGGTTTGTTAACCTGCCTTCAGTGATTCCGCCTTATTTATGCGTTGCGGAGCGTCTCGCGCTGTTCAATCAGTTCGTTAATGGAACGGCGAATGATTTCACTCTTTTCACTGGGACGGTTGAAACTCTTCTCAGCAGTGTAGAACGTGGTGCCTCCGATGTAATGGAACGGTGCGATTACCTCAGTGGCTTCGCGGTTCAGGTGGCGGATGGTGCGGTTGATCTTGTAAATTTCAAAATGCTTCTTCAATGATTCCATGATAGTTATTCCTAAATAGGTGGTGTATGGCGAAATGTTACGTTTATGTTTCGTCCTTTAATGATATCAGCCCGAGTTGGCAAAAACCCCTAGAATTAGGGGATTATGAACAGTGATATTGCTTACTATTACTCATTAGGAGATAAAAGAATTGACTTATCCGCATTTTTGTTATATCCTTTAGATATTAGCGGGGTTTCTTGAACGCCCGGAAATAACAACAAGAAAGAAGAACACAATGTTTGATGAAGAAGAAGCAGAACGCCAGCACCGGCTTAAGGAAGCAACAAAGAACCGGTTTGCAGAACAAGCAGCAGCACGCCGGGCAGAGGAAGAAGCACGGGATGCGATTCCCCTTCTGCCGGAAGAGAAAGAAATTGCAACGAAACTGCACGATCTTCTTTGCCACTGGAATCATGTCGATGGTTGCGGATGGCATTACGCAAAAGACACCGACCATGAGTGGAACCGTGAGTTCTCGCATGTAAAGTACCTCACGATGACACGCTTCATGCTGGAACACGAAGTGAATACTGATGAAGTCATCAAATTCCTTCAGCTGACCGCAGAGGCTAAGGCAATAAAGTAATATCCAGAAGGTATGGCGGATGAGAAGTTCTCTCCCGCCATACCTTCTTTTGCGTCAGGGGACACAAAAGACTCCCAGTAATTCCCGTCTACCTTGCATTACTTTCTCCGGTATGATAAGGGTAACCAAGCGTATAATACGAAGGAAAGAAATGACAGACACAATTGAAAGCGCAGCTGAGGTAATCAGCCGTGCCGCCAAGCATGATGAAGAACGGGTAGAACTGGACAAGTACTTCGCCCCATTCGTAGAGGAATGGGTTGATCTTCAGTTCCGGGCAGGCATTTTCTCCCGTGATGACAAGATGCGTGGCTACTGGTACCACCAGACAGATACTGATGCAGTGATATTCCATTCCGAGTCTGAATACCGTGATGACCGTGGCGACTTTGAGCCACTGGATGAGACCTACATTTACATCCCCATCTCCTTTATGACCGGCGTAAATGACACTTCCCGGACAAAACTTGCCGAGATGATAGAGAAGCATACCGCCGAACTGGAGAAAGCAGAACAGGAACGTCTGGAACGTCGAGCAGCGTTTAGGAACGCATAAACAACCTGTAAGAATGACTCCACGCACGACAAGGAATACATGACTGACCTATTTAGCGCCAATGAGAAACCAGCCGAGCCGGCAATCAAAGCAACCCTTCAGGATGTCCTTGATTCCGAGCGTAAGTTTTGGCTTCCTCATGTCGTAGAAGGTGGCAACCAAGCCCTGCTTGAATTGGAAAACACCGGTGAACTTCGTCAGCCTTATCCGGGTCTGTTCTGGCGGGGAGTCAATACCCAATTCGGGATGGCAAATCCTCCGCTCGATCTCCTGCTCTCTGTCCTGCTTCCAAAAGGCGGCTGGGGATACACGAAGTTCAGCGGAGCGAACCATCTGGGTCTGTCCACGCAGATCCCCAAAAACACGATGGTTGCAACTCCACATGTTCCGCCGCATGGTCCGCCCAAGTGGGTTGAATTCACACATCGCCCGGAGCGGAAAGGACGCTCACGCCATAAGCTTAACAAATATGAAGCGACACTTCTTGAGGTTCTAAGCGACCTTACAGAAGGAAAAGCCTATAGCGAACATTCCTATGAGGAATCCATCAGCATCGTCAAGGAAGGGCTTAAAATGCGTGCAGAAGTTGGCATCGCCGTCATTCCCCGGCTTATCTCCGGTTCCATGAATGAGCCGATTGCCGTCCGAAAAATTCTCCAACAAATCATTTTCAACTAACCAACACAAATAGGAAAAGGACATAACCAATGGCACGTCAGGTAACTATCCCTACGCCCCCGCAGTTTGCGGAAGTAGCAAAACTTCAGAGCCTTCTTGAACCCATCAAAGCTCAAATGCGAGTTGAAAGCCTGGAATTGCGGAACAGTAAAAATGAGAACCCTGACTACAACCATTACATCTATGTTGGCTCACGGGAACTTGCCATTCTGGATACCTTGCGGTTCCTGCGTAACCTTGCGAAGGACGGGGATTCTGCAAAAGACATCCTTGACCAGCTACAGTCCCGAATCGCAGCAGAAGTTGATCAGGCGCTGACCCGGAAGACACTCAAAAACGACTACGAAAAGATGCTGGGCAAAGGCGCTGAAGAGGGCTATGCGATTGTTCAGGAGAAGCTGGATTCTGTGCGTCCCAAGCAACACGAACTGGAGCTAGCAGCATCCACTGAAGCCTAATATTTGACAGACATGGATGGATGTCATAGACTGGGGTCATATTATTCTGCCAGCATAACCGCCGGCATAGATAAAGGACAATGATTATGCGAAGCAAAGAAGTGCTTGACATACCTGAAGAGGTGCTGACGCATTTACTGCGTGATACCGCACATCTTCATGACCTTGAACAGGGTACCAATAATGTTTTCGCACAGGAGCGTCTTGCCCGCAAGCGTCACGCTATTGAAGACGGGATTGAAGCACTGAACCGTGCGATACGGGAAAACCCGGAGGACGAAGATGCCAGCTACCGTGCAGTTATTGAAAAGTTCGTTGAACTGGAGATTGTTGCCGACGAGGAAAAAAACGGGCAACGGTATCCGGGATGCACGCATTCAGGGTCGTAAAGAAGGTCTACGACACGTTCTAAGCCGTATCCGAGCTGCCCGGGGATAATCCCACCAAGTAATGCGCACTCCAGCGAATACTCTTCGCTGGAGTGCGCATTAGCTTGCCATGCTAGAATAATCAAATACTCTTACTTCGAAGGGACACCAAGATGCGTTCACCTCAGCAAATCCGCCCGGATGCCAACTTCCGGACACCTCCGGTTTATCACTTGGTGGGGAATGTGAATGAAAACGTATCGGCTGACAGCCCTGAAGACATCATGATGATTGATGGGAAACCTATCCTGAAGGATCATGTCATGGTAGCCGTGACTCCGTTTGAAAATCTGGTCTGCATGTACGATTACATTCCGAACCGGAAAATCTGGGTAAGGAATTCCGCCTTGGAGGACTGCTACTGGCGCATCGGTTTTGATTCCTTCAAGGTCGTCTTCGAGGAAGTAGACCGTGAATCCGCCCTTCAACACGCCAAAGGAATGCGGAACTACAGTGAGCTTCTCGTATCCATGACCCTCAAAGAAATTGGTACCGATTTCTTCACCCACGAGGAAGTCGAAGAACGCCTCTAACGCTACAGCGCCAGTGTGGAGATGACAGCCGTATTCCGGTGTGAACCAAAGACAGAAGCAGGCACGGTCAGAAAGTCTTCCTGCAAGTAACGGCTGTGAAGACCACCTGAGTAGAAGAGGTAACTCTTATACGATGAGTCCGCAGGGATAAGACCCGCTTCAACCGCCTTGAGCCATTGCCCGTTGATGAACCATTCAATATCCCGTTGACGCTCATTACCGTATGCAGTATTCAACAACGAGAACGCAAGCCGCAAAGAATCGCTGTTCTTACCAAGGGATTTGAAGCGTTCCCGGATATCAGCGTCCTTCGTGAAGGTAAACCCGGCGACGTTTGGTGCGGCAAATACTTTGCTCAAAGAGTACAGGACAACAACCTGCCGGCTGTTTTCGAAGAAATCCCACAGTTCTTTTTCCTCGCCCAGATTCATTACGTATAGCGCATCCAAAATTAGACGACGACTTACATCCTGTGCCAGCCAATGCTTGAGGAAAGTCCAGTCAAAGATGCTGTAAGAGCCTCCTGAGGGCTTGAAGGGATAGGTTGCGAGCAAGATGTCACCTTCTTGCGAAGAACGTCTCAGATCGGCAAATGAAGCCGTAGGCAGTGTCTCATACAGCTTGACCTGCAACCCGGTTTCTTTTGCCTGCTTCTCATAGAAGGGATAGTTATCGTAGGGCAGAATCCAAGCCTTATCCTTGTACTCGTCCATCAGGACAGAAAGGGAATGCCGGACACCACTGGAATACGCAACGAGGGATTTGTCGATGCCCAAATTGAAGCGCCCCAGGAAATCCTCTACGAGATGGCACCGGTATACCTCTTTGTCAGTGTATTCAGGCTGTATCTGAGCACGGCGGAACTTCCCATACAGGTCAAGATCGCCGGCATCCTTCAGGCTACCATTTTGGCGCTGCTTATCCCGGTACGCCAAATACTGTTCATAGTTCATTCGTTCCCCATCTTTATCTCCGAGCTTCCATCTTCAAGAGACGCAAAGCATTTGTTATCCGCCATGTAGTTCCAGCTGCGTGCAATGCCGTTTACCCTTTCCCAGCCCACACTTGGTTCGGTATAGGCAGCAATGTCAACACGCTTTCCTGACCCGTCTTCGTATCGGTAGACGGGACTCCCCCAAGCCAGTGTCTTTATTTTCTCCAAGGAATTAGCACGGCAAAAATCCGTCACTGTTTTCAAGCTTACCTGATGATCCCGGGAATAGATATTTTCCTTCTTTTTTGCGTACAGGGACTCTGAGGTAGATGCCACATAAAGCTCTTTGAAGCATATTTGGTCAATGCCGTACTCCAAAGCCTTATCCACGAATCCTTGGATCTCATCGGCAGAGTCAACCCCGCCTTTTTGCAGGACGGTGACGATACGAAGACGTGGTACGGTTTCCTTGTCCGCCTTGGCATAGACGCGGAAAATCTTCTCGGCTTCGGTATCGATACCCATAATTTTCCTGTTGGTTGCAGGATTCCAGTGATGGTAGGAAAGAGACAATACGCTCAATCCGGCAGCCTTCAAATCCTTGAGCCGGGACAGGATGACTTCATCATCGTTCTTGGATAGGAAGAGCCCGTTGGAGATGATGACGTTTTTGGAAAACCAGCGTGATGATATCCGAAGGCACTCCAGAATCTCATCAAAAGGAATGATGGTTGGTTCCCCACCGCCGGTAATGACGAACCTTTCGGCACCTTCCCGTGAAGCACGCTCACACCAATACTCAAGATCGGTGAAATCCTTGATCCGCTTTTTCCGCTCAAGGGAAATGGAGCTGCCAGAGAAACAGAAAGAACAGGAAGCCTGACAAGCCATGGCAACCGGCAGGAATGACAAGGTGAGGGGACGCAACTGTGCCCACTCCTTCAGCCCTTCCACATCCAGAAGATAGGCCGATGCGGTAAGGTCTTCAACTGTCTGCTCCATCCATTGCCCGTTTTCGTAGAGGTATACCGCGGCGAGGGGGATCTTGTAGTCCGGGTATATCCAGCCAAGACCGTTTCTGGTGTTTTTGACGACATCGGATTCACTCAATGTGGTCTGCAATCGAATAATCCGGTCGCCGGCTACTCCTGTCTTGGTCAGGAGCTTCTGTGCTTTCCTGATTCCTATTTCAAGTTCGTCTTCTTTGAGAACATAGAACTCGTTGGGAAAAGAGCTTTGGGCTATGCCCGCTTTGCTGTAAAGACGCTGGTAGCGGTCATAGCCCAAGAGCCAATTGGAAAGGACGGTAATGTAGGAGAACATGGAACAGACTGCTTTCGTAGAGAGTTTCTTTCCAGTTTCCTATCGGTGCAATGTGCGGTTACTACTCTCCTTGAGTAACAGCGTCGGAATCATCGGAGATTCCGTACTTGACCTTCAGGAGGTTCAGGATTTCAGGGTTGAAACTAAGGAAGAACTCCTCCCCCGGGCTGCCAAAGTAGTAATTTCCACCTTCAGCACCCTCGTCAAACTCTTCCTCCGTCAGCAGGGCGGGCTTGATGCAGTTGGGGTTGTCATAAGCATAGACAATGGCAGGGTGCTTTCCGGTATTGCGGAAGTCTTCAATCTCTGCCACGGTGTACAGTTCGGTGCCGTGATATTCAACGAATCGGGCTTCCCCTTCTTCCTTGACATCATTCAAGGCAATGTGATGCAGGACGACAGGTGTTGCATCCTGTGTCAGGTAAGCAGTCTCCTGCACGACATATGCATTGAGATAGTTATCTGCTTCCTGATTTTGGGGCATTTCATTGACGGTTCCGGCAAAGTCTTCTGCCTGTTTCTGCGTATCAAAGGTGTAAACCTTCGGGACAGACTCAATATGCCGTCCATACCTGACGAGAGTTGATACAACACGTACTGTAATCATCTGTTTCCTTATGTGAAGTAGTTATATTTCCTTAAGGATAGCAGGAAAAATGCTACTGAACGATGATTTTCCAGTCACTCGGAACTTTAACTTCCGTTTGCAGTACCTGTGCCTCGTTCTTGAACTGTTCGGCAGATACAGTTTGCCCAGAAGAATGGCGAATAATTGCGATTTCTTTATCAGCGGTATGGACAAGGATAGAGAATGCATCAGTTTTTGTTCGGTCTTTCAACTTTGCGGAGATTTCTTCGGAAGCCGGCAATAACTGCGTTAACGCTTCTTCGGTTGCACTAAGAAACTGAACTTTCGGATTTCCGAGACTAAGGCTGGTATTGGTATTGAAGCCAGTGAAATCACGAATTGCATTGATGACTTCTTCTGAAGAAGCTGTATCTTTCACCTTAAGAAACATGCTCCCCTCATATTGTTTGACATTTGCCTGCGAGTCATACTCCGAGATTCGGGCTTCCTCAATAGCGTTCTGATGCCGGGTGACCGTTTCGGCAAATCTGGCCGTTCTCGCTCTGTCTTCATCATCATTGCCAAAGACAGACACTGCAACGGATTTATCGTGACTGGATACCTCGTATAATTTCTCAGCCTTACCGGGTTTCATTGCGGACAGAGCAGCCATAAATGCCTCAGGCGAAGCGTTGGAAACAGTAGATGAGATTGATGCCTGTGGCTTTTCGCTAAAACCTGACGCACCGGAAGTCGCTGCAAAGATGCATCCGCCCAGTAAGGCGATGGATGCAGTAATGGTAACAGCAGGGAGGAACCGTTGATATTTCACAGGAGACATATCGGGATTTTGGACTTCCTTGGTATGTGGTTTACAGACGATGATCGTATTCTACCCCTTGACAGATCAATTTTCAAGAGTAGTGGATTTTCTGCTAGACTGGAGGAAACATAACCCTCACGATAAGGAACCAGATATGAACATGAACTTTGGAAGCAGTATTACCATTAACGGCCAGCGTATTGTTGGTAACGCACAGAATATTGAAATCAAGAATGGCAAGGTCATCATCGATGGCAAGGAAATGGACACTAACGGTTTCAAGGAGAAGGTTCTCAACATCGTTGTGGAGGGTAATGTCTCCTCAGTAAAGACCGAGAGTGGTGACGTAACGGTTAATGGAACCTCGGGAGCCATCGCAACGGCAAGCGGTGATGTCACGGTTCGCGGCAACGTTTCAGGCTCGGTATCAACGATGTCCGGTGATGTCAGCGTCAAGGGTGGGGTAGGAGCGAACGTTTCCACCATGTCCGGCGATATCCGCCACTAAGTTTCTGTTAAGGAGAGCCTGCCCTGTTACTTTTAGGGCAGGCTCTCCTTATGTGCATTTATGGTAAAATTAAGAACGGCGAACATTATCTACCGGATTATTACATAAAAGGCCCGATATTCACAGAAAGCGCTAAACAGAACTTTCTAGTAGAAGAGGAATAGATGACAGCCACAGCAATTCAGGAATTTAAGAAAGAAATACCGTTCTCCCAGCTTGAAAAAGGTCCGGTAACCATTGAAACCATGGGCTTACCGGCAATAGAGCGTGTCACCTTCAAGAGAACCGGAATTATTGGGGGCTATATTGGCTACACAATGCCAACCGAATTCGTAGAATGCAAAGTTCTCCTCCGTCCGGCTCATTGGTATGATGTAACTGCCCGGCGGGAAGACGAAAAATGGCGGAATGCGGTAGAAGAGGCTGTAAGGCTCTATGAACTTCTGGACGGGCAAGAACTCAAAGACTGCGATATAGACGCTCTCAGGGCAGAATGGCAGGCATACAAGGATGCCGCAGAGCCTTACACCGATGCCGTTGTGGATAGTGCCAGTTGTACGCCTCGGGGAATTGAATTTACCCGTTATTGCCTCGTGTATATTGACCGTCCATTGGAAATGAATACCGATCTTGATGAAGCAGTTGGTTTGTTCACTGATCTTGACACAACTCAGGAAAGAACCCGGCTGAAGGAACTCATCAACCTGATTTATAGTCGCTCCGCTTAGGGGACACATACAAACACCAAGAAGGAGGACAGCCTAGAAATAGACCGTCCTCCTTTGGTATTACTCTGCGTAACCCATGAAGCCCTTGTTTTCGGGTTCAGGAGCGTTGTATTCCCGACGTGCGGAGCCTTCAAAAATCGCCCCGGTTTTACGGTTTATCGAAATCACTGCCTGATTCAGCGGAGTGAGGTCCATAAAGATAATCCATTTCCGGCTGGGGATACTGTCATTGTCAAAGATGATGTCAACGAATTCGCCGCGCGGTGCTGTCGTGGAACGTTCGGTACGGTACTTGATGTCTTCCCAGCCCAGACCAAACACAGTTTCCACTGCCAACTTTGCCATCTTCCTGTCAATGGCAAGTTCAGCCAGTACTCTTTCTTCCCATGCATCAGGATCATCGAGGTAAGCATCCGGAATACTCATGTACGCGTAGTATTCACCGGGTTCCTCTGAGGTCTTTTCGAAGTAAAGTCCTTCGTCTTCCTCCAGACGCAGTTCAAAAACTTCCGAAGCGAGGGGATAGCCATTGGGATAGGCCGTCAGGATGTACTGTACATACCCCTTCGGATAGTTCTCAACCAGAAACCGGTAGAAACGTTCCTTAACTTCCTTTACATTCTCGTTGAATGCAGTCAGACGTGAAATAATTTCTTTGCGTTCTGCTGATGTGACAGCCATGGTTTTTCCTTTTCGTGAGTCTGTAGGTAGTTTAAGTATCACATCGTTTGAGTCAAAAGTCAACTTTGGTTCCTGAAGATTCCGGAACCAGTTATACTGGATAGGACAGTCTCCCCCGTTTTAGAAAGAAAGACAATTATTATGCCACGTTATATCCTCAAGCATGAGCAGGACAGCAACTTCTATGTAGAGTGGTCAACCATTGTTGACTCACCTTTGTCATGGGGTTCGCTGGAAGATCTGAACATCGACATCACACCTGAAATCAAGAACCGCATTGACCTTACCGGCACCTCATCCGCTCACGGCGTTGATGGCTGGGATGAGCCTTCCCTGCTGATTAGGGACCTTGGAACCGGGTATTCCTCATGGGAACTCCCCCGCCAGAACCTCAAGAACTTCCTCGAAGAGCTTGAGCCCGTCCTGAACAGCGCACCGGCGCAGGATGAAGTCCTCCAGAAGTACGCAAAGGCACTCTAAACACCCTTTACAAAAAGAGACGGCCTAATTGTGCAGATAGCGTCTGCACAATTAGGCCGTTTTATCTCCCCCACTCATATTATGGGTTAATGGAAACTCCCGGTCTCCGTTTTAGACAAAAATCAGTCACTTCTTTTACAGCAACCATGTGGGAGCCTCAATGTGAACGTACTGACACAAATTTAGCTGTGTCAGTACGTTCACATTTATGGGTTTAGTTCAGAAAGTCTTCGTAGTTCAGCCCATGCAACCGACTGAACTTCTGCCAATGAACCAGAGTAGACGACTTTTCCACTATTTGTTTCGTTGCCTTCACGCTTTTCGGTTACGAACTGGGCGTTATCGGGGAAACGATCCCGCATCCAGGACGGGACTTCTCCTTGGGTAAACAGTTCCCCTTCCCAAATGGAGTCGTTGTTTCGGCGGACTTTGAATTTTCGCCCGCCAAAGCCGCCGGCACCGGGTCGGTAATGCCGTCCACCGATGATGAATGAGTTCTCATCCCGGCGTTTTTCAAGGCTCAACCAATGCTCACAGGTAAAGCACACCTGTTCGCCGGTATTTCCACCGGGAGCGACATGGCCGCAATAAGGACACCTGCAAGTGAAGCCATACATCAGGTAAGGGCTTCGTGACGCGCCTCCTCCGGTACTCCAGTCATAGACATATCCTTTATCAATGGACTGATGATGACCAAGATGCCCTGATTCCCGCTGACATCCGGTTTGGTCGTTGCGCCATCGGTCTTCATAGATTTCTGCACAGGTTTCGTCAGCGCCATTCCGAAGGTCATTTGCATTCAGAATATGCACGCTCTCAAGTTCCCCGATTAGACCCGGTTTGAAAGCAATGAGACCAATGCGGTTCAGTGACTTGCCAACCCGGGTAATTTCGTATTCCCAGCCGGCAGGAATCAGCCGGCTGATATCGATGGTATAGAAAACATCCTCATCCGCTGGGGAGTTCGGGTAAGCAATAATAGTTTGACCCGAGGTGGACAAACCGCCTGCTTCAAACGCTTTCCGCGCCAGATTTTCCTGCTCTTTGCTGTCCTCAGAGAAACCAAAGATGCTGGCTCCGAAATTCACGGTTAAAGAGACAATGAGCCAGTCCTCAGTGCTGGCGGTTCGCTCAATGTCGACCCTATTCGCATAAATTGGATAAGCCTCGTAGGTTCCCTTTTTAGCGGTTAGTTCCAAAGAACGATTTCGGTATCTCATGTGCTAATCCTTTTTCGGCTTTTCCCTTAATAGTGTATCCATAAATCATACCATGAAACACGGCTTTTTCGGAGAGAATTTAGAGCAATTCACCCAGTTCGCGGTTAAGCATACTTTCTAAACTAAAGTTGTTAGCATATATCTAGTATGCAAATTTAGAAAGGAATCCCGTGGGAATAAATACCCGGAAGATAACCGCCGGACTGTGCGGTATTGCCGTTATTGCCGGCACCATGGTAACCACGATACCGGCCGCTAACGCCGCGGGAATCGTCGCCCAAGGAGTAGAAAACGTTATCGTAGACAGCAATCAACAGCAGGTAATCGATGTCTTCAATGGCATAAACAGCTTCCGTGCTTCAAAGGGGTTGCCTCCACTGAAATTTAGCGTACCGATTTCGGGCATATCGCAGAACTGGTCAAACACGATGGCTGCAAATGACAAATTTGCACACAACCCTGTCTATACCCAAGGCGCTCCTGATGGCTACACTATGGACTCTGAGATTATTGCAGCCCGCAATGACCGTTTAGGGCAAGGTCTTGTAACCCAATGGATTGGCTCAATAGACCATAACAGGATTATGTCTACCGCAGAATTCAACACCATAGGCATTGGGATTGCATTCACAGATAAGACAGTTCCTCAAGATCCCTTCGCAACACGGTACGGGATGTATGGCACTGCGAACCTTTTCCGTTACGAAACAATGCCGGTACAAACCTACAACTCACCGGCAGACTATTTCGCAGGTAAGCCGCCACTGACTAATCCTATTACCACTGTAACGCCTCAAGCGCCAACATTTACCCAATACGCTTACGTGCTTCCGGCTGTTGCCGGAGTCAAATATCTGGTTAACGGCATTGAGTCAGCTCCGGGAACATACCCAGCTGGGACAACCTATGAGGTAAATATCAAAGTCATTCCTCAAACCGGCTATACTTTCCCTCAAGGGACAGTAACTGACTACTTCAATTTTTACCAGCAAAACAACCCGAACCCTACTCCACCACCGGTTCAACAGCTTCAAAACGCTATCCCCGTTCCGCCCATTTTTAATCATCTGGATATGACCTATACCATTCAACGAAGTGAAGGAATACAGTACAGGGCAAATGGCGTAGACGTAGCCATCGGCACGTTCAAAGTACCTGCGGGTGCGGAAGTGCCTGTTACCATCACTGCTGTTGCTGTAGCAGGATTCACCATCCCTGCCGGCACAACAACTCAATGGACAGAGATTTTCAAGCCGGTACCAACAAATATTGTGGTTAGCCCGCCTGCGCCAACTTTTGACAGTGTGAAGCGGACATACACTATACCTGTTGCAGCCGGCGTTGATTACAGTGTCAATGGAGTCAAAAAACCAGCGGGCACATATGCGGTTGGTGTTGGTGGCACGCTAAGTGTCGTAGCAACGCCACAGCCCGGGTATCTCTTTACAGGGCAAACAGTATGGAACTACTTCTATCTTGTTGTTCAGCCCCCGGCTCCTACTCCTCCTACTCCCACCTACGCTGTGAAGGCAGGCGATCTTCTTGCTGTTGATTCAGCCGGCACACTCTGGAATTACGGAAACCGCGCGGTAGCAGGACGGAAAGTACTTGCTTCATCCGGCTGGGCAACTGCTAAAGAAGTCTTTGTCACTGACTGGAATGCAGATGGCATCCAGGATGTTGTTGCACAATGGAAGGCCGGTAATGTCACTGTCAGTTATGGAACCACCACAGGAACCATAACTTCCGCAAAAGTCATCGGTTCAGGCTGGGGTACTTACGATATTTCAATAGGAAAGTTCGGTCGTTTGGATAAGAGACCAACCATCATCGCTAAAGACACAAACGGAAACCTCTGGCAATATAGCAATCCAAGTGGAGGAAATATAGGTGCCCGGGTGCTGAAAGGCTCTGGCTGGAAATCTTTTCAGGTTTCCATGCTGGACTGGGATAAAGACGGCAATATGGACATCATTGCAAAAAACTCTGCCGGCTCGCTTTTGCTGTATCGTACAGATGGACTTGGAAAATTCAAACCGGAAACACGCAAAGTAATCGGCACCGGCTGGAATGGCTTCCAGATGCAGAGTATTACCGGTTATACCGGAACCAACTCACAAGGTATTTTGGCGAAGGATTCACGAGGGAACCTCTACTATTACGGAACAGGAAAATCAGCCTGGACACCCCGTGTTTCTGAGGGTGCAGGTTGGCTTTCGATGAATATTTCATCCTCATAAATTGTTGTAGTACTACAGCTAAACATATAAAATCGGGACTTGGAGGCTCAAATCCTTCCGGTCCCGATTTTGTATGATAGGATGGGACTCTTTGCAGCATAGGCACGCAATTCCAAAGGGACACAAAATAATCAAATAGTTTCCTCGAACTTGTCTGGCGAATGGCTGATATTGTAAGTAAGCACTTTTATAGGGGAAGGTATTGTCCATGTCAGGTAAAATGAGGAAAGTTACAGCAAGCTTATGCGGTCTTGCAGTGATGGCGGGATCGGTTGCAGTCAGCATCCCGGCCGCCAACGCTACAGTCTTTGTGACTCAAGGAGTTGAGAATGTTGTCCATGACAGCAACCAACAGCAAATCATCGATGTTTTCCACGGAATCAATGCGTTCCGTGCTTCAAAGGGATTGGCACCACTGAAGTTCAGTGTTCCCATTTCGGAAGCTTCGCAGAAGTGGTCTGAGGAAATGGGGGCGAATGCTGCGTTCAAGCACGCAGATCCTTACATCACCGGAGCACCTGAAGGTTACGCCATGGCTTCTGAGATTATCGCAGCCCGTGATGACCGTGTAGGGCAGGGTCTCGTCAACCAGTGGATTGGGTCGATTGACCACAACCGGATTATGTCTACCGCAGAGTTCAATACCATCGGAATTGGTGTTGCATTCACGGATAAAACCGATCAGGCGGGTTCTGATCAACGCCGCTACGGCATGTACGGTACAGCACGGCTTTTCAAGTATGACCGTATCGCCGCCAATACTTACAATACCCCGGAAGACTACTTCGCCGGCAAGCCACCGCTGGCAGACCCAATCAAAACCGCTTCACCGGTAGCTCCCACTTGGGGACAGACGACCTACACGATTCCTTCTGTTGACGGGGTTACCTACAGCGTTAACGGTGTAGAAGTAACCGCCGGTGTTTACCCGGTAAGGCAGACCACCTATGATGTCCGCGTTGCACCTAAAGCCGGTTACGCTTTTGGCCCCAACACAGTTACACAGTATCTCTACCACTACTCCGAAGTTCCGCCGACAAAGGTAACGCCGGAAGCGCCATCATTTGACGATGGAGCCTACACTTACACCATTCCTGTTTCAACCGGTGTTGAGTACGTCATCAACGGTGAAGTAAAAGCAGCCGGCGTTCATCCGGTAGATCCGGCCAAGACGTACGTTCTTGTCAATGCCCGTGCTACTTCCGGTTACACGCTGGACACAACCCAGTCAAGTGCTTGGGCTTTCCAGTTCCGCGCCGTGGACGTGCCGGTAACTCCTGCCGCTCCTGTGTTCAAGACGACGATGGGTTCCTACACCATCCCAACGACTGAAGGTGTTACCTACAAGGTTAATGGTGTGGTTAAGCCCGCCGGTACCTACAGTGCAACCGGTGCCATCTCGGTAACAGCAGAAGCCATTGAAGGTTACGTTATTGCCAATGGTGCAACTGCTCAATGGAATGCAACACTGACCCTGACCGCAGTTACTCCTACTGCTCCTGTTCAGAACGTAATGCTGAAGACTTACACCATTCCTTCCAAGACGGGCGTGAAATACACCGTTAATGGTGTTGTCAAGGCTGCCGGTACTTACTGGGGTTCAGGAACAATGGAGCTCAAAGCCGAAGCAACAGCAGGCTACAAGATTTCCGGTACCGCTGCATGGACATTCACCTACCAGAACACCCCGTTGGTAGTTGCCGGTGACATGCTGGCACTTGATTCAGCAGGAACTGTCTGGAACTACAAGAACAAAGCAACAACGGGACGGACCCTTCTTGTCAAGGGCTGGTCAGGCGCAAAGAAGCTGCACGTCACCGACTGGAACGCTGATGGCATTCAGGACATCGTTACCCAGTGGAAGAGTGGTCTGCTCAGTGTTCACTACGGTAAGGCCAACGGTTCATTCTCTACCAGCAACACTCTTGCTGCAACAGGGTGGGCTGACATGGAAATCTCTGTTGGCAAGGTTCTCAATGGTAACAAGTACCCAAACATCATTGCGAAGGATACCTCAGGAAATCTCTGGGGATATGGTAACCTAACCGGGTCTTCACTCGGACAGCCTAGCCTGATGGCCTCAGGTTGGCAGGCTCTGCAACCACACCTTATTGACTGGGACAAGGATGGCAACATGGACATCCTTGCCAAGAACACCGTGACCGGGCAAGTCCTGCTTTACCGCATGGATGGAACTGGTAAGTTCAAGGTTGAAACCCGTAAGGTAGTTGCCAGCAACTGGGGCACCAACACCCTGACCGCCATCCGCGATTACTATGGTGCAGGGACACAGGGACTATTCGTAAGGAGCGCCGATGGCACCTTGTACTACTACAAGACCGGTGAAGGTGTATGGATTTCAAAGGTTCTTGAAGGAACCGGCTGGAATTCAATGAACCTCTCCCAACAGTAAGAAATTAAAAAGGGAGGGTCTGAAGCTTGATTATAAGCTTCAGACCCTCCCTTTTGGCATCTTCTAGTAGGTGGAAATCCCCAGTTGCACTTTTCCATCAGACCGGGCGACCAGTGGACCGTATTTAGTGGCCAGTTCATCAAGGGTAATCAGGATGAATCCGCCGTCAGAAGTAACGTGAACCCATTCCCAACCGCCGGTCTGTACCCAAATAGTGCCATCATGGGCAACGACTGTTCCGCCAACGTCAAGTGGATAGACCGCCTTCTCGCCAAGTTCCTTGAGGCCAGCCGGATTCATCTCCTCAGTCCGGCTCAACGGATCGGGAGTACTTTCAAGACCCGTAGTGCGGAACCCTGCAAACCCATGGGTTCGGAGAAGTTCCTCAGAGCCTACAATCTTGTAATCTCCTGCCATATCATGATAAATCCACTGCGAACCGGTTCCCTTTACCCAGATGCTCCAAAGCTTATCCCGCAGGCTTGCACCCGGACCAAAACTATCCATCCGGTCAAGGATAAACGCCATTTCCTGTTCAGTAATCTTACGTTGTGTCATGCTGTTGTCCTTTGTGTGTAATGTAACGGGAATGGGTTAGAGATACCGGCTCATGTGCAAGTCAATGGAATCCTGTTCGAGCGGACCGTCCTGATTATGGACTGCAAAAGGGCCATGGGATTCAATCACTGAACGGTTCTTCTTCATCATGAAACCACCACCTGCCCGGGTATTTACCCAGTGTCCGTCACCAACGCTCACCCAGAGCATGTTCTTCTTCCCGATGATGGTGTTCCCTTCCGAGAGCGACTCCAGCAGGCGTTCCTGTTCCTGCATCAGAGCCTCGTCAATCTTCCCACGATGTTTTGGTGCTTCAACCATGTGCATACGGTGGTCACCAAAAGTACGCAGGACATGCAAACCTTCCTGCCTTATGACATCCTGCGTAGAAAGAACCCGTGTTACGTTACCTGTACGGTGAATCCACTTGGTTCCTTCGCCCTTTACCCAGAGGTTTCCCTTTTTGCTGAAGAAACTTGCGCCGGCAGCCAAGCCACTTACCGCTTGAATCTGCTGCTCCCTTGTAAGTTCCATGATTCTACTTCTCAAATTCCAGAAGAGCCTCAGTCTGACCAAACAGACGGGCATTCTCACTATGATTCTTCACGAATTCCAAAGCCTCATTGAGATCATTCGTGGTGAAGCCAAGCGAGCGAAGAAGAGTAATAAGTTCCAGAGCGGCGGTGCGGGATTCCTGCGCCTTGTTCTTCTCCATCGTGATAACAGCTTCAGGCACCGGCAGATCAGAAGTTTCACACAGTTCTTTGATGGTCTGCGAAAACCCGTGGAACCGGTAAGCATCTGCTGTCTTATTCAATGCATTCACGATTTTGAACTCATTGTTAGTCGTGGTATCAGCAAAATCAAGCAGGCGCAGGACAACTTTCTGGCCGTATTCGAGGAATACCATCCGTGCAACGGCATACATGGTCGAGGGTTCTTCGCTTGCAGGTACAGTCATCGTTATTTCCTTTGCCGTAAATAGTATATTGGTTCAATGCTTTGTCCAAGCATAACTTGATAAAGGATGGATGTCAAGAATCCGCCTGAAGCTACTAAAATGTGCATCGGTACATAAAAATGTACGCTTGCACACTAAAGTAGACCTATGTCTACTTTAGTGAACGGAAAACCGCTCTTCATATCATAGTTTACCCAGTGTTAACAGCGTTGTTACCTGAGAATTTGAAAAAGAACATTTCTTCGGCTAGGATAGAAGTATACCGTCCCACACTACTGAAAGAATGTCATGGACAACTTGAACGTTGAGAACGCCAATGCCGAGGCAACTCCTGCCGGCTTCCGTTCTGAAGGAACCCTAGAAGCAATGAACGATGAGTCATACCGGGATCTTAACCGGATGATGAATGCTGCTGCTTCCCGCCGGGTCATCAATATGATGCACATGGAGCCCACCCGCTAAACTAAACCGGGGAAGAGATGTGAAGAGTGAGCCTTCGTTTCTTCTCCAGCCCAAGCACTAAATGCAGGGCCGATGCAGGGTCAGCCGTTATGGTTGACCCTGCCTTTGTTTAGGTAACCGAAATATAGAAGTGAACCTGCGGGATGAGAAATTCAATCCCGCACTGTTCCGCAAATGCATCCAAAGCATCCAATTCCTCCTGCGTAGCAAAATCAGACATATCCGTGTACAGCGCAGGATTAGAATCGGTCGGTATTTCTTCGCGTACATATCCATTAACGAGTGAGCGCCTCACAGCAATAAAAGCTTTGTCTTCTCGGGAATCCATGGAATTCGCATAGATGGCATTTAGAAGATGTCCACCGGAGGTTGCTTTCAGCAAGTCAAAAGCATCATCAGCAACTGCTTCATCATTATCCTCTACTTCTGCCTTATCGAGATCTTCCCGGGTAATGAAGAACCCGTATCCCATCGTATAGGTGTAGTCAAGTGACATATTTTACTCTTTCTGT
>Ga0326721_10000150_pt1 | contig 29838 bp, 54 predicted proteins | sample SGPome_FD_203951 | JGI IMG/M metagenome (GOLD analysis project Ga0326721, IMG submission 203951) | Soil microbial communities from Southern Great Plains, Lamont, Oklahoma, United States - SGP_1_2016 | ecosystem: Engineered > Artificial ecosystem > Soil microcosm > Unclassified | place: USA...
GATGAGGTAGGACAAAAGACCGATGAGCAATGCGAACCAGCTAGCGCCGATGAATGCTCCAGTTGGCCGCTGCGGGACAAGCTTTGATTCAGCCATATGATTTCCTTTAGTAGATTGAATAGATTAATTACTGTCTAACGGATTATATCGCCCCAAATCAAGAAGCCGGCTGGCTGTGGGATTTCTTAGTAAGATTGAGCCGCACCTTTTATTTTATGCATGATTGTGTCCCTATTTACCAAGCAAAATGATTGCCCGGCATCTTTAGAAGCATGCCGGGCAATCCTAAAAATTGAAGTTAATCCAGGTAAGCGGCTGTGACGACCCGGGGTTGCTCTGCATGAGCCACATACAGGGCAACCAGAGTGTCATTGTCCAGCCCATTGGCTTCACCATAAGCAGTGATGGCAGCATCCCAGTTGCTCTTTTGTGAGAGGTCATGACCATTCTCAAACGACCACCCCTGAAATGCCCTGCGGTGGTGCCGGATGGTGAGTACCTTCTTGCTGATCATTGCGTCTTTTCCTGCCTTAGTTCGTATTTCTTTGCTTGTACATCAAGCCTAACCGGTTAATTATGAGAAGTCAATCGGCAAATCCCGGCCTCAGCCCGCGGTTTCATGGAGTAGAATAAGCATGGAACAGATCAATCACAATCGAAGGAAAAACATGAGCCAAGAAGCCCCCGCAAGATATAGCCAGAAGAGTATCGTGGAGTTTCTCTCATATCACGGTTTCACTGCCGATGACAAGACAGTGAACAAAGGTACCGTAACCCAGTCTTTTTCGTGGGAGGCAAATTCGGTTATCCTCGTGAAGATCGAAAGCAGTACCAAGACCCGGACCGCTACCGCCCATCTGACGTTCTTCAACCACGATGGGACCATGAACACTCTGGAAGACAAGCAAACCATTGACTTGAAGACTGAAGCCGATACAGAGAAGTTCAAAGAGATCATTGATGGCTACATGTTGAAAACTCCCTACCGCAAGAGTCAAAGCGGATCTGATTTCTTCGCTTCAGTTATGCAGGATGGCAAACAAATCGGCATCATTTCGCTTAACCGTCTTTTCTGAATCGGCTACCCATATAGTTGACACAGCGGGGGAGTAGGGGATAGACTTTACTCATAAGGAACGGGAAAAAGTCCCGCCAACGTACACGGAGGAAACATCGTGAGCATCGCAACCGCAGAAGAGACCCAGACCATTCCCCAGACCGTCTCCATTGGCGATCAGATCATGACCCGGCACGGAAACTTCGTCTGGGAAGGTGAGCACGCTGTAGAAGGCATGGAAGCAATGATTGCCCACATGCGTAAGGGTGAGGTTGGCTTTGAAGGTTCGCCGTCCTCAGTTGCTCCCCTTGCTGTTGAAGTGCTGGTCAACCTGAAGGACCCCCGTATTTCCGTTACCAAGCAGCCTGAGAACCGTCCCGTTAGCTGGGTTGGTCCGTGGGCTGCGGTTATCGCCGGCGAAGAGGAATACACCAACCCGTCATGGCACCGCACGAAGAAGGAAGGTGTAGCGGAAACCGCCCGCCGGCTTGCCGTTCGTGACTGGCACGCCAATGGTGGGGTTGTCAACGTCTGATTCCCACCCATGATGCCCTGCATTCTCTTCGGAGGTGCAGGGCATCTTTTTACCCCCTAATCGTGTCCCCCACTAAGGTATAACTGCGGTATTGCTCCTCTTTTAAAAACTTCTTCCCCCTCTAGTACCGGTGCGCTAGTATGAAGCCATACCAAGCAATAAAACGCAAGGTATGGTCTGAAACGGCAGATAAGAACGTGGACTTGTGTGCTGAGCCGTGTTGGGCATATCAATTTCGCCAGATTCACGTCACCAAAGAAGAACGCTCCAGCCAGTAACTGGAGCGTTCTTCTTTGTCTATGCCGGCTTCACTGGACAGGCTAATCAATTCAGAGTATGCTTGAAGTAATATCCAATGAAGAAGGAAATCCAATGTCTACTGAATCGCAGAAGCCCGGCACCGCCCGGTTCGTTTTTGAGGTGGAACATCGTGGGCAGATTCATGATGGTTTCCATACCTTTGATGAACTCTACTACCACCGCATGATGCTGTTTTCCATCATCTGCAACCAGAACGCTGACAAGGCGTGGAAATCGCGCATGCATGATGATGGCACTATGTTTGCCGGCTTCTTCATCGTAGGTATCACTACACCGGAGGGGGAGTACACTTACCACTACAAGATGGAAGACTGGGATAAGTTCAATGTCAAGGAACTTGCCAAAGCCCCAGCGTGGGATGGCCACAAACCTGAGGACATCACCCGCCTGCTGTCTTTGCTGTCATAAAAACTTTCCCTGAAAATAGTTGACAATCAAGAGCGATAAGGATTATGGTTAAACCATGAACAACGACAACAAGACAATGCCTACCGAAGAATTTCTTGCAGTGCAGGAAGCACGCAGGGCGATGCTTGAAAACCTCCATCACGAAGCTGGTACCAAGCGTTCGCATAAGCCAGTGAAGATTCGCCCCTATGTTGAAATCGGCATTGGCATGTCTGGTCTTGCTCTGCTTTTCACTGGGCTTGTAATGACGTTTCTCTCGGTGGCGTTTTTCTCCAAGTGGGGCATTCCTGACTACGTTCTTCTGGTTGTAGGAGTGGCAGCGGCATATGGCGCTCTTAGAGGCACGCTTGCATTCTTTTTCCACCTTGACACCAAGCAACATCAGCGAACGGGATACTCCCGGGTACTGATGTACTGAGAGGTCTTCCCGCCTATTATCTGATTTCTATAACCGCCGGTACATTGGGTACCGGCGGTTATAGAAATGTATGGATTGTGTCCCTTGTATAACGGCTTGACAGAAAACCTTAATCCGCATAAGATTTAATTAACCGTAAGATCAACGAAGGAATCAAAATGAAAAAGCAATTCCGCAACACATCATCTCTTCAGTGGATGCTTGAGCAAATGGCTGATGAGATGAAGTCTGCCGGCGTTTTCCTCTCGCTGAGTCAAGAGGACCCGGAAATAAAAGCTCGGCAATTCATCAATGCTGTCCTATCTCTTGCCCAGACTCCAATGACTGGAAAAGTTAAGGGAACGATGGATTTTTCTGAGACACTCAGCAAGTTCTCCATCGAGCTGGATATCTCTGCTGATGAAGAGGTAACTGTTTCTGATGTTAATATCACCCACCTGTTCTACTCTCCTGTTACCTTCAGCCCTGACCTTGATGGCAAGCTGAAGCGTCTTGCGGGAATCTCCACGGATATTTCCGCAGAAATCGACCGAGAGATTGCACAGCGTTTAGGGAATCTCGAAGAGGAATTCAACCGATACCAGTCGCACGATACTGCTGACTGGAACGCTGCCCGTGTTGAAGACATCAAAGCCCACCTCAAGGATGCCTACATCAAGCCTAGAAATGTCATGGCACCTTTGGTGGATGGGATGCGTTTTTATAACGAGCATGCTAAAACGGAACTGAGCATGGATAATGCCTATCTGGTAAAGACAACGGGGGAGCCAGACCCGAATGAAGCACTGTTGAAATTTGCTCAGGAACTTTCCGGGCTTTCCCGAGAAGAACTGATTGCCCGTTTTTTCTAGACCCGGATACTGCTGACCTGATGCCTTCGCTGGAAACGGTGGAGGCATCAGTTTTTGGTCTTCCTTCCCCTCTGTGCAGACTCAAAATAAATTTTGCAGTTGAGGTTGCGTCCCGGAACTCTATCCCCTACACTTGAATTAAGAGCAAAGGGAAACCCTCCCCAGAGAGAAGGAAGTCATCATGGCAAAGAAGCAGCCTAAGGCAAAGACCACCACTCAGGAAGTTTGGCAGTACGAACACCTCCTTCAGTTGCCGGGCGAGCAGGATGAAATGATCTGGATTCCTGAAGATGATGAGCGTAGCGCAAGCTACAAGGCAATCCGCCCGGGTTCAACTGGAAACATCCGTTCACGGACTGAAACCGTCCGTAGTGTCAAGCATCAGGATGACGAACTGCTTGAGACAACCGAATGGAAGGTAAAGGTTCAGAACCTGCTTCCGTAGCATACCAAAGCAATAAGAGAAGCGGTTTCCTCATTGGAAGCCGCTTCTCTTATTTAATCAAAAAGGATGGCTCCTGATGAATATGAAGGAGCCATCCTTTTTGATTAGCGGAACTGGTGGTAAACCGTTGCGAGTTCCAAGTCAAGCCGGGCGTTATAACGGTCTATTTTCTTATCCAACCTTGCCTTCATGATTGCGCGCATTACTCCTGCGATGAGGAGGAATCCAACGCCCACGCCAACCCAAGCAAAAGTTGCTTCAATGTCGCCGGTGAACGCAAGGATGATCCCAACAATGGTGAAGAGAACACATCCCATACCAGCCATTAGCCCAACGGCTTCTCTGCCAGCCTCCAGCCCATCAATTTCCCTGCTCAGTTTATTCAGCAACATGTTGGTACTTTCTCTTAGAATTTCGGTTATTTTAGTATACCAAGTTGAGCCGGCATTCGCAAACCCTTTATACATATACTATTGTGTCCCTGCATCGTTTAGGCAAAATCATTTGTCTTTTTGAAACTTGCCGGCAGTAAGGATTAATGGTACGCTTAACACATGTCAAACAACGATGAGTTCTTCAAGAATTTTTCCCGCACGGTCAAGGTAGAGACCTTTGGCCCAGAACCGGCTAAGCGTAAGCAGATTTCAAAACTCCACTTTGTCTTCATGGTTTTGACTGTGGCAGCACTGGTAGGAGTCGCTGTTTTTATCTTTGGCGTAAGCCCTTATTTGTTTCTCGCACCGGCAATAATGCTTCCTGCTGTCTATTTCATTGATGATCTTGAAAACAAGCACAAGCGGTCATAGCTAAATACACAGCCGACTCCCGATAAAACCTCCAATGTAGGATAAATGGCCCGTGAAACGGCAGGTAAGAACATGGGTGAATGTGCTGGCCGTGTTGGGCACAAATGTGTCGAGTCTCCCATGTCGCCATTACGAAGCGGCTCAACCTTAGACGCAAGGGTTGAGCCGCTTCCTTGTCTCATTACAACAGGATAGAAATTTTTCTGATGACTTTGCCGTTCCATCTTGCAATCCTTTTTTGAATGACATATGCTCTTATTACAGGCAAGGGAAAAGCCCAAGCCCCACAGTCCGAAAAGGATGAACATCATGCGCGAAACTGCTAAAGTTCTGGTCAACCCCTTCGCCAAGGGTGAGAAGGTCATCGTTCCCGCAGGTGCAAAGTTCACCACTACCCGCCCCAATGTTGTCGGTACGCAGGCAACGAAGCGTAAGGGTACCAACGAAGTTGAGTGTGTCTTCAACTCCTACGCCAAGATGCGTCTGTCAGGCATCAGCGGCAGTGTCACCACGGTCACTCCTCCGTCCATCTACTGTGCTGGTGCAGGTGGATACTGGAAGGACATCGTTGTTACCGAGGAAATGATTCTCCTCAACGGCAAGACCGTGGAATACAAGGAAGTCCGCGTTCAGTAACAAAACAAACCAACAGAAAAGACCACCTGTACATCATGCAGATGGTCTTTTCTTTGATATAGTTCAAAATTTTATCCAATGACTCGTACCGAGGGAGGTAACTCCTAGGACTGGGGCATAGTCATCTCATTTCGCACATTCCGCAATGCATAGAAGACATTCAGGACTGCCATCAAGAGCCGGTATTGTTCTGCGGGACCGCTCTTATGATTAAAGTTAGGGAGGAACTGGCCATATCCGGGAACATGGAAATTGCCGGAATCCCTTACTGCAATTGTGGCAGCAATTCCTTGGCTGGCGTTACCGGGCTTGAAGACAAGTTTGTGATCGGATAGCAGAATACCTGCTTGTTTTGCTTCATTCTCAATTTCCCGAACAAGGCTGAGAATTTCCTTGGTGGTATAGCGGATAGGCATTTGATCCTTAAATGATTCGCAGTCGAAATGATGGATGAGTGCAACGATACGCCATTTTATGTCTAATGTCAAGGATGGATAGCCTATACTAGTAGGGAATAACAAGCTGAACCATCAAGGAGAAAATTTAGATGACTGAAGAAGTCCTTACTGCCCCGGAGGTACTTGTCAAAGCCGCCAATGTTTTTCTCGTAAAACAGGACGATGAGATTGAAACGCCTGAAGCAACCTATCAGGGAAGAAGCATCATGCGCGTCCGTGGTCGTCTTGCCGGCGACCGTCCCGCCACTGTCTCCGTGTCCGTAGACGATTGGGGGATGATGGGAGTAGCCCTCAACGTACCCGGGTTGGGTGGTCTGGGGAACCTCTTCCGGATTCTTGTGGAAGATGCTACGGAGAAGCGTATTGACCTTCATCTTGAATACATGTTCGCACAGCACGAAATGGCAGCACGGAAGTTCAATGGCCCTATTACCGTAGAGTAGGGCATTGCTAGTTCAAATTGTGTCCCCCTGCTAGAGCGTGGAATGGAATAAAAACTCCTTCCACGCTCTTTTTGGTTATCCACAACAATATCCACAGGTTTTCAACAGGTTTATCCACAACTTATCCACAGATAATAGCCGGACAGTTCCTGTTTGAATCATTTTCGGGTGAACGGTACTCTACACTACAGAAGAGAGCCGACATAAATGATGTCGGCTCTCTTCTGTATTACTTCCTCTGAGGTATCAGGCGGCAACTACAGGTGCGTATACCAGCAGTGATGCGGGGAAGAGGAGACCCTGCTGGTTTCCTTCCAGTCCACCGAGCGGAATCAGGGTCATACGCTTGGTTTCATTGACAACGATGAAGATGGTGTCGCCAGCGTAACCGTACTTGACTGCCTGCTTGGGGTCTTTGATGCGAACAGGTGCTCCACGGCGGATGCGGGGGTCAACCTTGTTTTCCTGCTCCTTCTTCTCAATGACCGCAACGAACTCAGCCTTCTCTGCTTCGGTGGCAGGACGAATGTCACTCTTCTGGAGCAGACGCAAATCCGAGATGCGGATCTTGCGTCCTGTCTTGTCACTCTTACGAATGGCGAAAACGAAGGTCTTAGTCGGCTCACGATCAACGTAGAAGGTGTCCTTGCCGTAAGAGAAGATATCACCGATGTTGAAGTCCCAGTAGAAGAGGCTGGAAGTGATTACGGTTGCATTACCAAGACGGGTGGAGTTCTGCGGAGTTGCCATGATGTTTATTCCTCACGTTGAGTGGGAGATTGTCTCCCTCGTTGGTGTGTATGTAAGAACAGTATCCTACTAAAAACATCATGTCAACACAGGACTCAGAAAGTTATTTCAAGAGTGTCTTTGTTCTATTGCCCGCACCTAGAAAAGCCCCGGTGCCACCTGTGCTACGAACAGACCCTTTGAGCGCCACATATCCACAACCTTCTTGCGGTCATCAAGGATGCCGGCGACAAAGTATGTTCCATCAATCTGCTCATGATAAATTTCCGCCTTGACAATCTCATCGCCACGGGAGTCTTCCTCAGGGCGCATAATGAGTCTGTCGTACGGCACTTCCCAAGCATCAAGCCATTCTTTGGTCTCTGCTTCACAGACAGCATCCCTGCCGGTTACGATAATTATTTTATGTCCGGCTGCATGCAAGAGCCGGACAAGAGCGATTGCATACTCAATAGGGCTGTCTTCATCCACCCGCTTCCAGTCATAATATCCTCGGTCAGTTTCTACCAGAGCAAGAGTGCCATCAAGATCAACAATCCATGCTGAAGGCAATGATGCATCCTGAACCCTTTGGGGAATGCGGGAAATACGTTCATAGTACTTCGCCGGCAGAGAGGGGAGGTCTGAACCACCATTGAGATGCCGATCAGAGATTTCCCGAATAGCAGTTTCGCCAAGATGACGTTCCCCGGCTTTTTTTCTTTCGTCGTCCCTCTTGATACATTCCTTCAGACTGATTTCAAAGTCCTGAAAACGGATTTGAACAGCGCCTTCAAATTCGCAGGCAAGGGAATAGAACGCTTCCACTGAACGCTCTGCAAGGTTGGTGTCATCAACAATGACATCCTTCTTAGCAGTCAGGAATCCACGCACTGCATCCAGCTGGAGTTTTGTCAGGAGACTCTCCTCCCGGTTCCGGTCCCGACCCGTAAGAACGTGTACGCCATAGAACGCCATTCGCAAATCGTCACGGCTGACATGAACGATGTCACCATAACTCCGGCGCACCTGCTCTTTTGCCCATGACGTTTTACCACTGCCCGGTAGTCCCCGGCACAGCGTTAACGTAATGGTAGCTGGTAGTTTTGACATAGAGCCAGCTTACCATGCCATAAAGCACTCCCAGCGGTTAATTTGAGCGGTATACCCCTTCCCAGACTGCACGGCTGCCGGATTCACCGACTTGGGCTACCAACAGCATGGTCTGCAAGCAAACAAACGTGATGGCGACTGCTGCAAGTACCCAGATTGTCCACTGAAGGAAGGAATGCGGGCGATGCGGGTTTCTTCCGGGTTCTTCACCTGCCGCCTGGATATGGGATGCCTTACGCACCCATATCCATTCTCCCACCGCCCCAACGAACACCCCAAAGGTCCAAGGTAGGAGAGTGCTTCCTAAATTTGCATGTGCCATTACTTCGGGTGTGGCATTAATTCGCTCCAGCAACCAATTTCCCGCCTGTTGAGTGATGGGAGTCAAGGCTAAGGCGAGGAGTGCAACGATTGGGATAGCTGAACTTAGCTGTCGTCTGAATTTGGGTGCAAAGATGCCAACCAAGACGAGGAACGCAGCGAGTGGAACAAATACTACTGTTGCATGGACCAGAAGGATATGAAGAGGAAGCCCATTGATTTCGTAATTCATGATTGCTCATCCTTTCGGATTGAATCCACCGGCTATGGATCAGGTCTCTCTTATTCTACTCCTTCAATCTGGTTCAGCTGTGTCCCTTCGTACTACCGACTGGATATTCCAGCCAAAATAGACAAGATCCCTATACTGCTACCATCTGAGCATGCTGGAAAGGTACTGCATAGAGTTTCCCGTTGTTGGTAGAGCGAACCCGCCAAACATTTCGCCCCTTGGATTCAATCTTGCCCACATCTCCACCGGGTAAACGCAGGGTTGAGCCAATATCGATGCGGACTTTCTTGGTCTCGACAGCCGGATTGGCGGCAACCTTGGGCATCCAAGTAGGCAGACGCAGCTTGAACCTGTCTTTAGCATGTTGCCGTTTTCGGGCTTCGAATTCCTGTTTTGATCGCACAAGGTATTCCTCATATGCTTTTTGCTGTTTCCGTGCGATGGGGCCATCAGCCAGCCCGGCAAGTTGGGCTTCAACGTAGGGATTACGCCCGGTACGCTCCCCAGTGTAACCAATGGATGCAGCCAGTACTTTCCACGGCTTATAATGTCCAACTTCAGGGGGAAGCAGGGCATGTGCGATTTCATGAAGCATGGTTTGCTCTACATCTTCACGCTCGGCATACAGCACCATGAGCCGGCTGAGACTGATTTCCTTCTTATGGTAGTGGCAGGCACCTAATCTACTGGTAGCTTTGTCGAAGCGGAATGTCCAGCCCTTCTCAAGAAGACCATGCTCTTCCATCAGGGAGAGAGCTAGCTCCTCGCCTTCCTTTAATTCCACCATTCACCTTTCGTCCAGCAGTACCAAGGTCACATTCTACCGGAGATATTTTGGTCCTATTCTGCGAGGAACAGATGCGCCATTTCAAAGGGAACCATCATCTTGCGGATTTCACCGGGTGCTGTTGCATGCCATCGCTTAGTTCCCCTTTTGTATACGGTGTAGTGCTTGCCGTCATAGGTAAAGACTGAGCCAATTCTTATTTCCGGGTACGATTCATCTTGCCCCAACGGATTTGGCACCTCCAGTGCGGGGGAGCCAGTATAGATACCTGCTCTTATTCTTGCTTCTAGGTAGGGATTTCGCATTGTTCTGTGTCCCTTATACCCTATTGCTTTTGCCATGATTTGCCAGGGTCTCCCATGCCCAATCTCTGCCGGGAGAATCGCATGTGCAATTTCGTGCAATATCGCTTGGTCTACCTGATCTTCGGTAGCATGCCCTGCGAAATGCCGGCTCATACTAATAATGTCAGGACCTATCCGGCATACCGCAATCCGTTTCACGGCATTATCAAAACGGAACGTCCACCCCTCCTCAATGAGACTGTGTTCATCCATGCGGGATACGGCAAGCGCCTCTGCATCCTGTAAATTCACCCGGCATCCCTTCCCTTGCGTTTGATGTCCAAATTCTACCAAATTAATATTGGCACCAAACGCAAGGATGCCCCGAAGTCATTGACCTCGGGGCATCCTTGTCTCGTTTTAGAGTTTGACGTAAAGGTGTGCTATATCAAACGGCAGGAAGAGGCGGCGGCCTTCTTCCTTGTTATCAGCATGCCACTTCTTGGTTGCTTTCTTGAAGACAACATACTCTCGGTCCTGATAAACCACGACGGTACCAATGCCAACGGGAGGGATTTCACCATTGGGGGCAGATTTTGCCATTGCTGCCTGTTTTGCGGCTCTCTGTGCAGCGGCGTAGGGGTTAGGCGATGTCCTTTCGCCGCTATGCCCAATAGCAATAGCCTTGGATTTCCATTCAGCGCCGTGAGCCTGAACTTTAGAACCGACAAGAGCATGAGCGATTTCGTGGAGAATGGCTTTTTCCACCTGTTCCTCAGTAGCGGCTCCAGTGAAATAGCGGCTGATGCTAAGACGCTTGATGCCGAAATCGCAAAGACCAAGCCGGCGCTCAGCATTGTCAAAGGCGAAGTTCCAACCCTTCTCAATAAGACCATGCTGATCCATGAGATTGAGTGCCATCTTAAGTGCTTTTTCCAGTTCCATTGGGAAACCTTCCGTTGTGTTGTCTATATATATATCTAAGCATGTTTCAGAGCCTGAGTCAAACCTTATTTGCATTGCATCTAAAGGGCAGAAAGGTGCCTGATTGGTCGCCAGTTGGCTTCTGTGAGGATAATAAGGTGCAAACGAGTAAGCGGAAGGTTGGGCGACGAAAGGGGCTTAGAATGGCTCTCAGTGATTCCGACCGTTTTGTATATTTGTGTCCCTAAAGTATGCCGGCGAAAAGTTCGCCACTCTTTATTGACAGGGCACAGGGTTGGGTGCTAATATCAAAGCAATAAGTATCCACTTCATCAGAAAGTACATCATGTCTCTCTTCTCTGTTCCGAAGAACCCTGTTGACCGGGCATACAAGCTTAGTGTCTATGGTGAACGTATGGAAACACCTTTGGTGATTACCGCCCTTCTGTTCATTGTTGCGTACAGTTGGCAAGTAATCGGGACTCCGACAGGTATTGAACTCGTTCTGTCTGAAGTTCTCATGTGGGCTACTTGGGCTATTTTCTCCATTGACTTCATTATTACTATGGCTTTGACCGAACATAAGGACCGTTTCACCCCCATGAACGTCCTTCATCTGTTGGCAGTTGCTCTCCCTGCTTTCCGCCTTTTCCGCCTTGTGCGTCTTATTTCGATCCTTAAGGTTGTCAACCGAAGTGCGGTAACAATCATGCGGGATCGTCTTATGGGATATGTCGTCATTTCGGTTGCCTTGGTGGTTTATGTTGGGGCCTTGGCCGCCCTTGACGCTGAACGGTTTGCACCGGATGCCAAAATTACCAACCTCGGTGACGCTATCTGGTGGGCATTCGTCACTATCACAACAGTTGGCTACGGTGATTACTTCCCTGTAACTGCTGAAGGTCGAGTAGTTGCAGCGGTTCTGATGGTTGCAGGCATTAGCCTTCTCGGTCTTGTCACTGCCACAATGGGTGTCTGGGTTCTTAGCATTCTTCAGGAAATCAAGAAACAAGAACTAAACGATGAGAAAAAGGATGCTCTTGCCCGCAAACTGGGAATCATTGAGCTGACCCGAGAAGAACTCACCGCCCGTCTTAAGGAACTTGATGAATCCGAAGCGGAACTCAAGCGGGAGCAGGAATCCCGTGACCACACTGAGGTAATGAAGGTCCAGAAAGAAAAGTCAGGGCGGGAAAAGGAAGAACACGTTCAGGAAGCATTTTTCGGGGACGATTCTCATCCCGTACAGGATAACGATGGCGACAAGGTAAACGCTTAATACCAGCCACCGCTAGAATGGCATCTTCTCCCATGTTTGGAGAAGATGCCATTCTTTTTCTTTGCCTTGACTTTCGTGGATTAAGCAGTATCATTAGTATAGAAGCGGGAAGTTCCCGCAATCCTATTAGAAGGAAAGAACATGTCACGTACCGTTCGCGTTGTGAATACCGTCGCTTCAGTCCAGCGTCGTCTTGGCAAAACTGTGTACCTCATCAATGACAGGGAGGTTAGCCGCGAGAAGTTCCTCCTGCCGGCGACACTCCTCACAATTGCAGCATTGGTTACCATTGCTGGCGGAATTGCCGCTTTCATCTTCACCATCGTCTCACTGTGGGAGAACAACCTTGCTGGTGCGCTGACCGGTGCAGGCATTCTCCTCGGTCTTCACATCCTGGGTCGCATTGGTAAGCCGAAGAAGCCAATTACCATCACGGCTGGTTCCATTGTTAGGATGGGCGGAACCGCTTTGACAATTGCAGGCATCTGGTATCACAGCCCTGTACTTATTATCCTTGGCATCCTCCTCTCCATTAAGATTACCCTCTCCGTAAAGTAGTAGAGATTCATAAGGAAAGCCCGGCACAAACCATATCCTGCCGGGCTTTCCTTATGAATCATTCCCGATTTTGTGTCCCTATACCTAAATGGACCACCATACTGCTCCGTTGTGAACCATTACTTACCTTGCATGGATATTGCTTGTACGCCACAAATCATGTACACTTGGTATAAAGGTAAATTCAACCAACCACTGTAAAGGTACTCCCATGTCTGATGCTACTGTTGTTCCAGCCGGACCTCGCACTATCAACCCAGCGGTCTTCACCTCCTACGAAGCCACACTCAAGGTATTCCGTGAGGATTACAACTACCCGGGTCTCGTGGAACTGGAAATTGAAGACCAGGACTCCGATGGTACTGGCACCCGTTCATTCGCATCATTCTCCATTGACACCACCCAGATTGATGCTCTGATTGAAGCACTCAAGGCCGCCAAGGAACTCGCTGAAATCGGACTGGCTGAGTACAACGCAACAGGGCGGTAATCCTTTGTCCACCCTTGCCCATCAATGGGAGGGTGATCCTGTCGCCCTTCACTTAAGAAGCCGTTACAGAGACCCATCCACGCCGGTACAGCGTCACGAAACTCTCCACTATGAAGCATGGCTGGAAGTTGATGGTATTCGTGTCTCATATCTTGCTCTGATCGGGTCAGCCCGGAACAACGAACCTCTTTACATCCAAATGATTGAAACCCGTTTGGAATACCGCCGGCAGGGGTGGGCAGTCCGACTCATTCAGGAGACTGCTTCCTATATTCGTCGTCCCCTCCGCAGCTATGGGCAGTACACTCCGGATGGGTTTGCTGCACTGCGGGGAAAAGTAAAACTTGCTGACGGAAAAGCGATGCCGACCGAACCCGAAGTTCACCAGCAGTCTTTCATTGCGGATTGGGAGGGTGAAAAGGGTCCGGTTAAAGTGCAATGGGGTTTAAACCCGCCACCTGAGGAGTTCTAGCCTGTCTCGGGGGATTCCAATGGCCGTCATTGACTCTGTTTCATTATCAACGTTGACATGGCCGATGACAAGGCATACACTGAACTTATGGAACTGGAACTAAAGATCACGCAAAGCCCAACTTACTCGGAGTTGTTCAAGCGTTACAGCGTATGGCTGATGCTTGACGGTAAAGCCGTGGCATGGGCCGTCGTTTCCGATGCGCCTGAGCACGGCGAGTATCTTTGTCTCTGTGACATTGAAACCCGTCCCGGTTACCAGCGTCAAGGTTATGCCAAGAAACTCATTGCTCTCATTGTAGAAGAAATGGGCAAGCCGCTTGCACTAACCGGTGCTTTGACTCCGGAAGGATGGAATGCCTTCCATGGGAAACTCCCGCTTCTTCCGAAATACGAGGAGCCGACTGCACCAAACTACCGCTCCATGACGTTCGTTGAGGACTGGGATAATCTGTACGCCCCCTCCTGAAACAGGGAAGGGCTGAGAGAAAATTCCCTCAGCCCTTCCCTAATATTTGTGTCCCTTTAGTGCATTTCCTTTGCATTCTTGACGAAGATAAAATCAGGAAGATCCTCGGCATTGGATATTGACCGCAAAGTATCTGCCGGCACGTCTGAATAGCCGGCATTGCGAACAAGATGCCCGCAGATGTATTTCTTGCCTGTGGATGCTTCCACGATACATATCACCATGGCTGAATCGGAAAGACGTACGTTGAAGAGGGTTGATTCCACTAAGGAGTGCATTTCCTTCAAGGAATAACTCAAATTTTCATCCCAGTCGACGGTAACTCGCATTTCACTTTCCACGCCCATTTCACTGCTGGCAGGAGCTATGCAACGAACAGTGGATTCGCCGGCAGGCAAGGACTGTATGATGTTGGAAATCATCGCCTTGATGCCTTCTTCTGTCTCATTCAATGCCGGCACGGGCAGTGGATTGGGATGATTCGCATTGCGCGGTACAAATACCTGCCGGTGGCTGTCATCCTTGTCTTTGAGGGGAATCTCCCTTGCAGTACTGTCCTGAGCCATCTGGACAAGATAGACGTTATCCTCCAATGGGGTTTCAAGACTTTCACCCCGGGCAATTGCCTCGACGTTGTGCCAACCGAAGACCAGTGTATCCGTTGGAGCTTTCCTGCCTTTGAGCCGGATAGCCCGTCCCATGAATACTGCGTCAGCCCTGTCGCCATGGACTACCATTTTCACACCATACCGTTTCCGGAAGTGCCGGGTCAGTACACGCTGGATGTACCTCCTGCGCCGGCTTACATCCCAGAGTGTCCGCCAACCACCGGGAATGGCATAGAGAAGCCAGCAATACAGACCCAGGACGAGTAACCGGGGAACCAAGCCTGTCATTTGTTGCGATGTTACTTCCTGTCCAATAATGATTTGAATTATAACGAACAAGGAGGGGATCAGGCAGATGAAAACAGCGATGAAAAGATGGGCCAGTGTTTCATTACTGGGGAGTAAACCAAAGTTCTTCTTTGGGTGTTTTAACATGTGCCCGCCTTCCATATAGTGAGTGAGAGCTCTATTAGAACTATCGCCTAGCTTTCCGGCACTTACAAAACAATTATCTCATGGATGCAACCCATAATTGTGTCCCCTTCTATCCGTGGTAGAATTATATAATCGCCGGTGAAAACTTTGGAGGAGCCATGTACTATCGCATCACGATGTATTTCCCGGACCATAGTGTCCTCTCCTTCATCGAGCAAGACCCCGGCGATTATCTGAAACAGGGTGAGTGGAATCAGCCTTACCCGAATACAGACGAGGACAGTGTTGTCTTTGGTCTGATAGAGGTCTACTCCCAAGCAGAGAACAGCAGTGTCTTTTCTTGCTTGTGGGAAAAGGGAGAACCCGACCGGGTAGAGATCATGAAGGTGGAGCAGGACAGCGATGTGAAAGTTGTGCCGGCTTAATTCGTTACGAGGCTTTACAATTGCCTTTAAATCATATATGCTGATACCTGTACAGTACTGCCAACCGGAATACACTAGAAAGGATAATATGAAACAGAAAATTGTGAATTGGGCATTTGTCTTTGCGGCAGTGGCTTTTATGTTTGCCTCGTTCAAGTGGGTAGAACACACTGATACTTTTGCCAACAACCTGTTTTTCGTAGTTCTGTTGTCAGCCCCTGCAATTGGTGCTTGTGCCCTTGCTCTATCCAGCCACCGCAAGATTAAGGCCATACGGAGCCAATCACGGGTTTGAAACATTGTCCATGCATCACTTGCATTCTAAGAAAGAAGCATGTACTCTGAATACATCAGGAAGTCAGAGAGACTTCCGCCAAGAAGAAGGAAGTGTTGAAAATGAACGGACGCGAAGCAGAAGCAGCGGTAAAGGCAATCCCTTACCCGCACAACGCCACCAAGGACACCCGTGCGCAGCTGAAGGCTGAATACAATGCAGCTGTGGACTCAGTTGTAGCGAAGTTCCGTGCGTCTCTTGCCAAGGATTACGCGTACAACCTGCCCGCAGCAGTTCAGGACCGCATCTGGAGTAAGGCTTGGGATGATGGCCACCACGCCGGCTACAGCGAGGTAGAGGGTCACTACGAGGAACTGTCTGAGTTCGCAGAAGCAGTTGCTGCGGCAGTTCGCTAAAAGCCAGTAAAGAAGAAGCCCGAGAACCGAAAGGAACTCGGGCTTCTTCTTACTTCATGTACTACTGTGTCCCCTTGTAAGTGGCAAAAGGGAAGGCCCCTCGGTAATCTATATCCCGAGGGGCCTTCCGTGGTGCTAAGCGTTCACAAGTTCCCGTTCAATGATAGGGGAGTGCGAAACCGGCACAGGTTCTTCATTCTTCTTTCGCATACCGGCGATAAAGGAGGCAATACGAACATTCATCTCCGGCACGGTTTCCAGTGGCTTACCTGCCCGCCATGCCATTCCTAGGAGGATGAAGGAAGTAACGTTGCCGGTCAGCGTCAGGATTTCGCCGGGCAATGCACCATATGCTCCGGCAAAGATTTCAAAGGAAAGCCATGACAGTCCATTGACAATGAACATACCCTTGACCACAAGCAGGTTCCGCATAAATACCGCAGTGGTGGCAATCATGGTAGAGAACAATGGAAGCAGTTCAGGCCAAGAATCTACCCAACCTCCCGTGGCGAAGAATACTGCCGGATAAGCAACCAGAAAACCTGCAAGCACCTTCGTCGTCCCCAGAGCGGGGAACTTGAAGGAAGCAAGGACGGTGGCTGTCATAATGAATCCCAGCGATACCAGAACCAAGGCACCGGGTTGACCCAACAAGAGATACTGGAAAGCGGAGAAGGTGTTGATGAGGAGGCTAAGAATGAGGATGCGTTTCCGACTTAGCGAGAGTGACGCAAGGATCAGGCATACCGATGAGAGCAGCCCAAAAGAAATGGCAAGCAAAATGTGTTCCTTTAGTTGTGTTTACGTAACATATCCTTTACATACTACGCAAAATGTTTCCGGAATGCAAATTACGGATTTTTGATATTGACTTTCGACTTTATTCTTGCTAACCTTGGGAGAGAAAATGTCCGTTAGCAGAGGAAATCATGAAAGCATTTATCCGTAGGAACACCCAAATGATTGTGGCGCTTGTCCTGGTCGCTTCCATTTTCGTGATTATTGCTATGTATCCGGATGAAGCCCCGACAAACCCGATTACCTATTGCTATGCAATTTTCGCAATGATGGTCGGACCGGTCGCTTTGTTTTATGCCATTGTAGATAAAGTGGAAAACCGGCGAAAGTCCTATTAAGACTTTCTTTATCGCTGTGTTAGTGGTAGAGTTATAGTGAATAACCATAAAGTCAAACGAAAGAAAGAGTTCATCATGCCCCAGTCTGCCGCAGGCGAGAACAATCTTGTTTTCACACCTGAAGAATTCGCTGTCGAACTTGGCTTCCGCAGTGTCTCTTTTCTCAAGCATCTTACCAAGCGTAATGCTCTTGGTGATGAAGTAACCGTTATTGACGGTAATTACCATGTCACCCAAAGCGGTCTTTATGCCATGAAAGAACGCAACCGCAAGGCAAAAGAAGAACTCCGCTATGTATTTGAAAACGGTGAAGAAATTCGCCGTAAAGTAGTCCGCGAACTTGCTCTTGAAATGTCCGGCGTTGACGAAGAAACCGCCAAGCGTCTCGGCTACTAAGAACTGATTGGAATCATAATGAGCCTCAAAACACGAATCCACGGGCAAATCGTACCTACCCGGCAACCTAATGCTGATGAAATGGTTGTCCTCGCAGACGAACTGAACAAAAATGGGCTATCCCTTTTGCTCTACCTCTCCATGGAAGGGCTGATCTCTGCTGATACCACCCTTGCCGGGCAAGCAACACCCTTTGACAGTCTGGATTTTGCTTCACGTCTGGCAGCCCTGATTGATAACCCCGGGCTGGGTGACCTGATTTACCACGGTGAATTTCTGGTCATTGCAGACACTGAATCCCTGCCGTCCATAAAGCGGTTCGCTGTCAAGGCAGGCAGTATCACGTATACCAAAGCCCGAGTCACATGGAACCCAACCAGCACTATTATCCGACCCGCAGAACTTACCACTGAAGAATAGGAACTGAAATGATTACTGCTGTATCTTCCCCCGAACCTCCGGAAGAGCCTCAGAAGCCCAAGACTGAAGATGAGATTATTGCCGGCTACCGCGTCTTCAGGAAGGATACCCTGACTGAAGCGGCAACTGCCTTCAATAGGTATGTCGTCAGGAAAAAGGTACTGGTTGACGCAGCCACCGTATTTACCCTGCCGAAGATTGCTGTAAGGAACATACTGGCCAACGCAGTCGTAGCAGGTGCCCGGGCGTGAAAATCAAAGCCACGCTTTTGCTCGGCGTACTATTTACTCTGGCCGCTGTCCTTATCGCTGTGACCCATCCCGGTCCGGAACTTCCTGACGGTATTGGTGTTCTCTACACCGTCCTCATCATTGCCGGACCCAGCATGATTTTGCTTGGTGGGGTTGCCCGTCAGGTTGACAACCATCTGACCGACAAGAAAAGGAACCCTCACCTTGTACTACGATGACTATGAATTTGCTTCTACCCGCTCCATGGAACAGGTAGAAAAGGATTGGAAGGATAAGCACCGGGATACTTTCAAGCAGGGCAAGTGGAAGAAGATTCAAGGCCGGGAACTCACGGCTGATGACATTGGGAAGCGAATCAAGTTCCTCTGGTTCATTGAATGGGAGAATGACACTACGGACCTGGATGGAATCCTCACCAGTGTCAATACTTACCCTGATTCGCCATATTACTTCCTCGCCCAGTTCGAGAATGGCATCGGACGGGACAGATCAACTTTCGGTTATAACGTCTACGACCAAACCGTTTACGTCCAACAATCCAAAGAGTAGAAATGCCGGCACGGGAATCGTGCCGGCATTTCCGGGTTCTTGTATTGTGTCCCCCTTTAACCCCTTTCGGGGCTTTTGTTACTTTCCAAACACCAGTTCCCTGTTCAGCGCCCGACAGATCAGAGGATTGAAGGCATAGAAAACCAAATCACCCGTGTAGGAACTGTCAAGTTTTACGATGCTGCCGTCAACATCGTTCGCATAGGCTGATTCACGGTCATCGAAGGCTGCCTTCAAAGCATCACCAGCCTTAGTAACTTCTTCCTGCGATACCAACCACTCTTTCTGTTCAAAACTTCCGGACTGAACCCTGCCGGCTTTGAACATAATGGAATTCGCTATGTGCAGGGAAGTAATGTTCCCAGCCTCACGGGGATAACTGACCTCAGCAGTCAATACTGTAGAGGTATCCACGGAATCTTTATAGCCGAAATTTGCCGCTACCTTTTCCGCCTGTTCAGCATCCTCAAAAATATAGGAAGCGATTATTTTTGATTCCACAGGTCCATGTATGGGAGTCTGCATGATGGTAACGATTGCTTGCATGAAAAACCTTTCTTCGGGAAATGTATTCTCTGTCTTGTTTGATTAAGCGTTTCTGGTATATCTAAGCCCAAAGGGTGCGGTTAAGGTATTCCACGAGATGCGGGTCAAAGGTGTAGTAAGGCTCACCGGCGGTAATACTTGCCTTTATCGCATCGAAATCATAACCGGCGGATGAGTTATAGTCCTCCAATGCCTTACTCATGGCGGAACTGGCAGTAATTTCCGAATCAGAGATGAGCCAGTGCGTCTGGTCGTAGTCAGTGCCATTAAACGTGATGGTGTAGGCAATTTGAAGAGCAAATACATCAGACCCGTCCCGGGCAGCCTTATATTCCGCAGTAATGATTTCCCTATGGAAGTCCACATACACAGGCTCAAAGGTACGAGCCACCTTCAATGCCTGTTCGCTGTCCTCAAAATGATAGGTTGCCAACACTTTAGTTTCACCTGCATCGAAAACAGGTTTCTGGATAATGGTAACTACCGCCGTCATAATGAATTTCCTTTAGGTGTGGTGAATAAGTGTAATATTATAACGCTATCACAAAAGTTATGAATTATGCAGGAACAATAGTGAATTGCAGGTGTTTCTTGCTTCCAAGGAATTCAACCTTCACTGTCTTTTTTCCGGCGATAATTGCAGCGGCGAAACGATGGTTGCCATCCATGAAATGAGGCTCAGACCGCAGACCGTAATTGCAGGCAAGCACCATCGGTTCATAAGTGTCATCCTCATCCCAGCCGTGCTGAACAAGCCATGCTATTCGTGCCACGTTGTACTCTACGGACGTGGAATCCTCGGCTGTCATGCCTGCTGGAAGCCGTCCAATGGAGGCATCCTCGCACAGTTGTACGTCTATCTCATCTATCACGCCACAACCCCACTCATCATCACGCATGGGGTTGATATACCGGGCGAGTTCTGAAACATTAACCTCGAAAAGGGCAGTCTCTGTCTGTGATGGGATAGTTTCCATAGATCCATCGTATCCTTTTTGTATCCAGCCGTCAACAACCGGTATTTGTGACTTGAAATCCGGGGTATGATGGGAGAAGGAAGGGGTCTGAGCGCCCGACAAACATAGAGGATGAAGGATAATGACAACTTTTGCAGAATACCGTGCAGCACATGATACGATGAATGATTTTCGGACGCAGGCTCTGGCCCGGGTTATCGAGTACGTAAAGTCAGGCAAGTCGGAAGCAGGCGAGATTGCCGTAGGTGGACCCAAGCAGCCACGGTCTTTCAGCCCTAACTTTGCAGCCTTCATTCGTCCGGATAAGGATGGCAAGGTGCTGGTCAACCTGAACCCGCTCGGTGGAAGGTTCGCAGTTGACACCATCAAGGTTCCGATGGATATCATTGATGGTCCATAACTCCGCACTATAACCAACAGGAAGCCCCTCCGTCTGAAAAAGATGGAGGGGCTTCCTGTTATGAGTGATCGGTTATAGTTCGTCCAGGCCCTCAAAATCCGGTGCGCCACACATGATGCATTGAAGATACTCATTGCCTGTGCAGTCATGCCAACCCTCAGATTCATCCCAGTCATCCGCCATGGAAGCCTGGCCCTCGGCATAGCCCTGATTCTCGGTAACCGGGTGGCACTGACCGCACAGGGCGGTCTCATGCATAGCAGTTCCCTGATCGGATACCAGTGCAAACATTGTTCCAGCCATCGTTCTCTCTTTTCGTGTATAGGGTTTATTACTTCCTTAAGCTTACCTCTTTTTGAAGCGAAAACAAGCCAAAATCCCTGAAGACTAAAGGGATTTTTAGGAAGAAGCTAACTTTTTTGTGTCCCTCTCTGAAGACTGCGAGAAGACACGCAACCATCTTGAAGAACTTCTAGCATCCTGAGCGGTATTTTCATGCTATGCTCAAAGCTTCTATTCATTACTTAGAGGAGGATGCTTTATGTCGATCACAGTTGAGCCGGCTACGTTTGAGAAATTGGTGGATACGGTGCTGAGGGCTAAAGGTGTACCCCGGAACCGTTTGTATGAATATCCTTACAATGACTATGAAAGTAGGGACCTCATTAAGTCAGCAGAGAGTACCGTTCGCGAAATGCTCCGCATTCTAAATCAGGCTTCTCCCTAAACTTTCTTGGTTACAAGTTGACATGCCCGCATTCCGTGGGTTACGCTATAGATACAGAGCAGGAAACGACCTGCACCGACTTGATAGGAAATGAAAATGTCCAGCATCGCAGCCCGTCCCGCAGGAACCGCTCCCTACGCTGTCGAAACCGTCGCCCCCGACGTAGACACCACGGCCATTGAAGCAGTTCTGCCCGCCGTAACGCAGGTTCTCCGCGAAGAGGGGATTATCGCCACTAGTGATAATGCGAAGTGGAATGAAATGGAAGCACGCGGCTTTGAGAGTGGCATTGTTGAATACGCAAAGGATGGTGCCAAGTGGGGATACCACGAAATCACCCACTGGCAGTCCAACACCCGTCTCATCGTCAAGGTTCGCATTACCAAGGAAGGTGTCGCTACCCTGACGGAAATTGACGCTTACGACCACCCGCGTCCGTCAGACAAGATTGACTACGAAGCCCTGAGTCTGAAACTTCAGCGGGCCGCAGGCATCAGCGAGTAATCAAACTCTAAAGCAGGGCTTTCTCTTATCACGAGGGAAGCCCTGCTTTTTACCCGCATTCTATAATATTTGTGTCCCTTTATGCAGAGCACACTAACTTTGCAAATTGCCGGCAGATGAGGTATCCTGAAGAATAAGAAAGCCATCCGCGAAGACAAGGACAAAAGCAATGCCGAACGTTGAATTCTCATTCAGTGAGGAAATCATTGATGGTCTGACAAACGGGGATTGCTGGTTACTGGCATCGGTTCTGCATCATCGTGCTGGTCTTCCCTATTCCGCTCTGTACGGTGACGGGGAGATTGTCCATATTGGCGTAAGCCGGGCAGATGGAAGCATCGTTGACATTGAGGGAGTCTGGGAGTTCTATGAGTGGGAAACCGCTTGGGTGAACAAACTGGAACACATCTGGGACATGGAATGCCGGTTCGTTGACGAAAACGACCCGGAATACAAGGCAGTCCTTGAGTACTGGGAAGGTCTTGAAGCAACCACCTATGGGGATAAAACCCTAGGGGAGATTGCAGATGAGATCCTGTCTAAAATCAAAGAAATTCCGGTTTTAGTTTAATTCACTGGACAAAAGGGAATCCTTCCTTTAGACTGGAAATACTATCAAAACTACTGAAAGATAACTGACTATGTTTAAGCAGAGGTATTCCATGCTAAATCTTGATGCCATTTCATGCAGGCTGGAAGCTATTACGGATGTTCTCCGGGAAGCAGGCGTAGTTACTTCTGAGAGTGCAGGCAAAGCAGATCATGAAATTACCCGATTCTCACAGAACGTAATGGGATACGTAGCCGGTGGCGCACCATTTGGACACCTTGAAATGGAACATGCCGAAAGCAATACGCTCCTGACACTGGATATTTCATTTGATGTCTTCTACAATGCTGAATACCGCAGGGTAACCGCTGACAAACTGGATGATGCTGTTGACAGTAAGGTTGATTACGTCCAGCTGAACCGCAACCTTGCCCTTGCCGCCGGTCTGGTCTAACCCACCCTTTAATCCGGACCAATCCACTAAAGAAAGAAACTAATTGTGTTTACTGTAAATGAACCGACAGAAATCATTACCGGTGCTATCGAGTTTTGCCTTGACAGCATCATTGAAACGCTGGAGGAGGCAGGGGTAATTACCAAGCGTGAAGATGTGAAGCATCAGGCTTTTGAGCGTCAGGCGCTCAAAGATCAGATCCGGGCTTATGTGCGGTCAGGCGCTCCATTCCGTCATCTTGAAGTTGTCTACGCCGGAAGCAACACCCGACTCATGTTCGTTGTCAACTTCGACATCTTCAACCGTGCTACTTTCGGTGAAGTCCGTGCTGAGAAGACAAGCTATAACGACTCCAGCGACGTTGACTTCACTTACCTGAACCGCAATCTTGCCATTGCCATCAGTTCTTTCTAAGCCGGCTTGACCCAGCAAAACACGAAAAATATCACGCTCTAGAAATAGGTCGTGATATTTTTCGTGTTTCGACTTGCAATCCATTCGATGATGCTGATAAACTCTATGTAGAAGGAAAAACCTACAGCAGTAACAACGAAAGGCAAGACAATGGCTAAGAGCAGGACTCACCTGAACTACCGTGCAGAGGGCTTCCGTCCGCAGGCCCGCCCGGAACTGGCTAAGGAAATGGCTGAACTGCGCCGGTCAAGCGCAACCCAGCCCCACACCCCTAAGCAGTACAAGGGCAGCCGCACCGCCAACAAGCGGGCAGCAATCAGGGATTACCGCTAAAGGTAGTCCATCCACCCAAAGCCTCCAGCGGAAGTTGGAGGCTTTTCTAGTGCCTCGGTTCCTTGTATTTGTGTCCCCTATAAGAACGACCGAAAAAGATTTAAAAGAAATTTCGCCTCCGGCTTGCATCTTCAGCGAACTAGGCCTTATACTAATTACAGAGAGCCAAACAAGGTTCACCTACACAGAAGGAACATACGATGTCTGCACTCACCGCCCTCCCCACCACCGCCGGTTCTATCGTTACCTTTGAGGATTGGGAAGACACGGCACACACCGTCAAGTGCCGCTACGTTGTAACCCTTGTTCCGGGTACTTACGATTCCAAGACCGGCGAATTCGCTGATGTTGTCTGGATGGACATGTACGCTGAGGATGGGGGATTCTTTAACCTCTCCGAGAAAGAGATTCTCACCAAGAATCCTGAGATTCTCTTTGAGGCTCCTGAGGTGAGCGTTGTTCCTGCTGGCTCCTTTGACACTGACGAAGAGCGCCAGTACGGCACCATTGTTCTGATTGACCACCCTGATTACGGCGACGTTGTAGCCGTCTTCACGCCCGGTGCTTTGGATCACGAAGGAACAATCATTGAAAGCGGCTGGATTAACTCCTACGGCGCTTGGTTCTCGCAGGGTGTCATTGAAGACCTTTCCACCGCCCTTCTGGTAAAGGGAACTCGGGACTTCTAACCATATAGGAATAGGCGGGTACTCATTATGGGTACCCGCCTATTCCTATGTCCAGCCTATGACTGCTTGCCATATTTCCTAATCAGACTCTCATCAACCATCCTGACAACCGGAAGACGAATGCCGGCACCGGCATCACATTCAATTTTGTAGTTTGAATTCCAATTTCCAAATCTGCGGTTCAAGTCTTTGCGTTCATCGGCAAATTCAAACTTCCGAGTAGCGCTCTCAACGATCCGCATCCCGGTATTGCGCGGCATAAGGACTTCCGCTTCAACGTCCTGCACCCTGCCCCAATACCCATCTGCGGTAGGCTGTAGAGAAGCCCCTGAGTCAGTCAGCATCTCTAATACCACGTACCCTTTATTTCGTGTCCCCTGAGACTTATCCATGATGTGGGCTGCGACGTATTCCGGATCGGCAGTAGTTGACATGAAACCACGATCCTTAAAGCCACCGCCTTTAGGCAAATACCGTTTGATGTACTCCTGTGGGGTTACCCCTGCCGGCACCCGGAAGAAACGGTATACCTTTTCCGGCTCAGCAGGGGAAGGGGCTTTTGCTAAAGCAGCGTCCAAACCAGCAGCGCGTGTTTTGACGACGTTCTGAAGATACGTCTCATGGGTCTCGCCAGTACCCCAATTCACAAGATGACCATTGCGTTTTGTCCATTCCGCATAACCCCGCCGGCGCAGGTAGAGATTGATTGGTTCAAAAGCATTGCCTGCATACATGTGCAAAGCACTTTCTTCTTCCTCATTGACTGCTTCAAGGAGCTGTTGCCTACGGTCAAACAGCGAACCATAGAACTTCTCCCGATCCTCAGCAGTGGCTCCAGTGACTTTTTCCTTCTTGTCTCCGAGCATTTCCAGCAACGCCTGCGGTACCGGTCGCTTGGGTGGAGTAACTTGGAAGCCCATCTTCTCCGGCAAGTGTGCCAGTACAAGTTCGGGATTGCTTTCCTGGAACTCCCGGACTGCATCTATCACCGCATATTCCCGTTCTGATAATGACTCATGCCTTAGCCTGCTCCGGGTCTTTTTCTTGACATTGTTGATCGCATCTGAATACTCGCACCGCTTACCGCCTGCAACACACATGAATCCTCCTGATTTCCGTCTTTCGTCAAAGTAATATATCGGTTATGGACTCTGGAAGGTTTTGCCGGCAGGGAATCTTTCCGGTACTGTGGAAGAACATATATCGCTTACGAAGAAGGAATCAATGACCACCGGCAACCACCTGCTACCTGAAGTTCAGGCACTGAAAGGTCTCATCGTTGATGCTTGTGCAAAGGTTGATGTTGCTGAACGCCCCGGTCTGACGGTTAAGGACATGGCGTTGCCTCAGTACGCCCAGAATGCCTGCGGGCTTGTCTCGGCTGCCATCATCAACCACGTTGATTTCACCGAGGTAGGTGAAGGTCTGAAAGCCACATATACCGGTATCCAAAGCCCGGCAGGAAACCATTATGCTATCCTGCTGAGTAAGGAAGGATTACCTGAAGAGATGTCTGTCATCGTAGATTTCACCGCAAACCAATTCGGTGATGACCTGCCTTTCCCGCTCATCATGGATTGCTGGGAATGGCAGGTGTGGACAGAAGACAAACTCGGTCGGGTAGGTAATTGGTACCACTCATATGCATGGTAAATAATCTGCGGGAATTGCCTCGTGTTACGATAAGGAAGAACGTTCCCCTATCCCTAAGGAGTGCATAATGGTGTCCCTCGAAGAATTCGCCAAAAATTCCCCTGCCCTGTCATTGCCGGATGAAGTATTGGATATGCTGCTTTCCGAGGAACCCAGCACACTGCTCTACGGTGCCGGCGGTTCCGGGAAAGTGTTTGTATTGCCGGCTGCTGTTGTTCCTGTAGATGCCACTTAACAGAACCCTTATCCAGCAGAATCGTAAGAGAAAGACAGAAGCCCCGCAAGATTACTGCATCTTTCGGGACTTCTGTCTTTTATAGTCTAGTAACGGTAAGCAAAGGTCTTGAGGAATGCCAGATCTTCATCTGAACCATCCCATTCCTCCTCAAAGGAATAGCGTTCAAGAGCATCACGGACGACTACGGAGGCTTCTGTTGCATCTTCTGCGAAGTCAACGTCAATAGCGGTGTCGTCCATTCCGCCACGCTCAAGGGATGCAACTACAACGTCCTGTGTGAATCCGATTTCCCAGCCGTTGATGAGGGGGAGCTTAGCCACGGTATTTCCTTTGCTTGTTGGTCTTCGTCGTTATACCAATCATAGACTTATGGAGATGCTGATGTCAAGCAGCTTTAGAATCCGTGAACTGAGATGAGGGCCTGCAACTTGTCTAGGGAATCACCTGTCCACCGTACGATGTTCTGGATGAAGAAAATTCCATACATGACGACGGCAGTGGCAACACAGGTAGCAATAAAAATGGCCGGGAAGAGCCGGAAGGCTAATATGTGAACAGGAAGGTCGCCAACCCGGATGAGAAACTTGGTGATGGCATGCAACTTCTTACGCAATGGAAAATGCCTCCTCAGAGCATGAACAGTAAGCGGATGGAGGCTGGGATAAATCCTCGCTCTAGCTAGTATACCGAAGTACCTTCAGGCGGTCTCAAAACCTTCAGGTACTCCGGCATACGGCTCAGCATAATAGCGGTCTCAGGACTATTTTCTGAACTAAACTCTACTGTACCTTAAGATTGGCTAAAATTTGTGGAAAACGTTGAAATTAGGTAGGCCTTTTGTTTAATTAGGGACTTCTTAGGGTATTCGTAGGGTATTTCCGGGGTTTTGAATTATCCCCAGTGTTTTCCACAGGTTTATCAACAGGTTATACACAACTTATTAACATAGTTTTCCACAGGTTATCCACAAAAGAATTTAATCAGGCATCTGATTATCTGCTATAATAGCAGGATGATTAACGATTCCATTCTAAATGACCCGCTCTTTGCTGACAAAGCAAATGAAGAAGACGGATTCTATGACAGCGTAGAACAGCGTCTTTCCGCCATTGGCGTATCTTTGCCTGAGTTTTTCACCTTTGAGCCGGCAAAAGAACGCCGAGTCATTGTCTGGAATCCCGAAGCCCAGGAATACACTACTGAAGGACCTGATGGGGTGGGATACAGCTGGGAACGCCTCAGCAATGCGTACCGGGAAATTGAGCACATGGGATTTGACGCAGATTTTGATGAGTCAGTTCTTTCAAGTCCTGATGTAGAGAGCAGCCTCGGAACTGACATGATTTTCATGAAGCCCGAGCGTGAAGGTGCGCCAAGCGCTGAATTGCTCATCGGCCCCGTCAACAACAGGGGTATCCAGTATTACCACTACTACTCTTTCCTCCAGACAGCCAAAACATATCTGGAAGAGTCGTCTGATTTCCTCCGCTCATACCAGTTCCTAAGGATGCACCCGGCGTTTTGGACACGCCCTGATGCCGAAAGGAACCCCTACTACTGGAACACTGATGGGGGAGTGTCATCTGCTTCCCTGTCGGTTACGCAGGATGACAAGGGGAACGTCGTTATCTGTTTGGAGCATGGCGCAGCGGTACCGCCGGAACGAACCATGCGTTACCACGATCCGCGCCTTGACGTTTACGCCCCAACGTTCGAGCAGGCTATCATTGACCTAGCAGCTGAAACCCACAAATACTTTGCGCTGGATGGGGATGAACGTCCTGATGTGGATTACACCCCGCAGCCATGGGAAGTGGAAGTAGCAAAGCGTCTTGACTCCTACAAGGGATCAATGAAGGCTGACGACTAAATTCATGAAGGAACTTTTGAACGAACAAACCTCTAACGAACCCGCACCCAAAAATACTGTGGAATCACCATCCGGCTGGAAAGGATGGCTCAAGGAATGGACGTTTGTTCTGTTCATAGCTCTCATCTGTTCTTTTGTGGTCAAGACCTTTCTCTTCAATATTTTCTTCGTCCCATCAGGCTCAATGGAGAACACTCTTCATGTGGGTGACAGGATTGTGGCTAACGTTGCCACATCCCATTTCACTGAACTCAAACGGGGCGATATTGTCATCTTTGAGGATACCCAAGGCTGGCTTCCCCGTGAGCAGAACCAGAACGAGCCAAATGCTGTGCAAGCAGCACTTGCAGCAACCGGCATCCTCTCAGACAGTTCATCCCGCCATATGGTGAAGCGGGTTATTGGACTGCCCGGTGACACTATTGAATGTTGCGGTGCAGACGGGAAAATCAAAATCAACGGCCAGACCATTGATGAGACCTACCTCAAGCAGGATTCGTCGTCTCCTTTGGTACCCGGAGCAGCAAAGGATTTCAAAGTAACCGTACCTGAAGGCGGTATATGGGTCATGGGTGATAACAGGGATTACTCTGCCGACTCCCGGTACCATATGGAACTTCCCTCAAATGGAGTCGTATGGCAAGACGATGTAGTCGGAACGGTAACTGTTATTGCATGGCCGCTGAATAGGATCGGACTCATTGAATCGGAAAAGGATACTTTCAACGCACTGAAGTAGGTCCGCAGATAATTACAGTATCTGGTATCCTCATACGATATTGTGTCCCTTCATTAAGCACATAAGAAAAGCACCTCCAGCCCTTTGTGGGAGCCGGAGGTGCTTTTTATTGACTGGATGGATTACCAGATCAAGTCACGCCATGTCGCGGAGTCGCTTTCTTCCCGGATGATGGCAAGTTCCGCTTCGGTAGGCAAACGCCAACCCTTCACACGGATTTCGCTGCCTTCCTGCTCAGTGGCATCAAAGAATTCCATGTCATCATCGATCAAACCCTCAGCGGCATCCGAGAGTTCCTTGATGTACTCTGCCACGGTGTAGCTGTGGGGGAGTGGGACATTCTTGACAACCTGAACCTGAATATCATCGCCGCAGATGCGAACAGTCTGCTTCGGTCGCCAGTCTGCAAAAAGCGGTACGGGGAGGCCAAACTGTGCTGTCTTCCACTTCTTCTTTGTGGTTCCCATGATGTAATCCTTTGCTTTGGGAGGGATTTTCCCTCGGTGTTGATACCAGCATAAACCTATCAAAGGCAGCATGTCAACTCCAAAACATGATGTCTTTCGGCTTGCTTAGGAAGCCGCCGGCAGGTATCATTGAATTATCAGTTAACCGCAGTATACCAATTAAGGGATTATCACATGAACGCTACATACCGTGCAGTCAAGGAAAGCCTGAACAAGGTCAACAGCAACCTCGCAGCGCAGGGTGAGGCTATCCTGTCCTCGCCTTACAAGCAGGCAGATGCCGACGAGCTTTACGATCACCTGATTGACCTCATCCCGGACGGCACAGAGGT
>Ga0326721_10000151_pt1 | contig 29686 bp, 30 predicted proteins | sample SGPome_FD_203951 | JGI IMG/M metagenome (GOLD analysis project Ga0326721, IMG submission 203951) | Soil microbial communities from Southern Great Plains, Lamont, Oklahoma, United States - SGP_1_2016 | ecosystem: Engineered > Artificial ecosystem > Soil microcosm > Unclassified | place: USA...
TACGGCCGGTGGCTATGGCGCGGGGGATCCACCCGATCCCATCCCGAACTCGGAAGTGAAAACCCGCTGCGCGGATGGTACTGCCGGGGCCACCCGGTGGGAGAGTACGGCGCCGCCGGCCAACTCTGCAACAGCATCGCCCGCTTCGATTTACTTCGAGGCGGGCGGTGCTGTTTTTTTGTATCGCGCAATTCCTCGGGTCCCGCTGGATCTCACGCGGAGACGCGGAAGACGCAGAGGAGTTCGGCGTGCGGACTGGTGGTGGTGCGCGCCCGCGGCGCCCGCGCCCTCTCCGGCCGGCCGAGGCCGTCCACCTCTCCCGTACCGGGAGAGGTAGCTGGCAGGGGCATCGGCGCCAGCTCCACATCCCGGCGCGGGGAGGTTCGGAAAGCGCGCGGATGCTGGAGAGCCACCCTCTCCCGGGACGGGAGAGGGTCGCGCCCTCCGGCGCGGGGTGAGGACGGCGCGAGGGTGAGGACGCGCATCCGTGAACGACGGCGGGGGATGCGGGTAGAGGGACGCGCTGAAGCCATCCACATCTTTATCGCCGAACGATTGTGACTGCCGACGCGATTGCCGCTGCCGAGACCGAAACGCTGCAGCCGCTGGTGGAGCTGCTCCGCGGGCGGCGCGCCGTGGTGCTGGCAGGGGCGGGGTGCAGCACGGAGTCCGGCATCCCCGACTACCGCGGGCCGGAGGGGAGCCTGCGCGCGCGGAAGCCCATGCAGTACCAGGAGTTCGTGCGCAGCGAGGCATCACGGGTGCGCTACTGGGCGCGGAGCACCGTGGGGTGGCGGCGGATCGCGGAGGCGCGGCCGAACGCGGCGCACCACGCGCTGGCCAGCCTGGAAGACGTCGGCGTCGTACGGGGGATCATCACGCAGAACGTGGATGGGCTGCACCACGCCGCGGGGAGTCGGCGCGTGGTGGAACTGCACGGGTCGCTGGCGCAGGTGCGGTGCCTGGGGTGCGGGTCGCTGGTCGGACGGGACGCGTTCCAGGCGCGGCTCATGGCGCTGAACGCGGAGTGGGCGGAGCGGCTGGACGCCGGGGCGGAGCAGGCGCCGGACGGCGACGCCGAGCTGCCGGGGGAGGCGGTGGAGAGCTTCCGCGTGCCCGGCTGTGAAAGGTGCGGCGGGGTGATGAAGCCGGACGTGGTGTTCTTCGGCGAGAACGTGCCGGCGGCGTGGGTGGACGAGGCGTGGCGACTGTTCGGCGAGGCGGACGTGCTGCTGGTGCTGGGGTCGTCGCTGACGGTGTACTCCGGACGGCGGTTCATCTACCGTGCGCAGGAGCAGGGGATGCCGATCGCGGTGGTGAACCTGGGCCCCACGCGGGCGGACGAGATGGCGGCGGTGAAGGTGGAGGGGCGGCTCGGCCGCATCCTGCCCGAGCTGGCGGAGGCGCTGCGGCGCGGGTGAGCCGGGCGGGACGGGACGCGAAGGGCGCGGGGACGACAACGTCTCCGCGCTCTTTCGCGTTTCTGTTCATCCCCGATCCGGGGACCGATCGTGCGATTCGGCAGCGCACGTGCGGCCTCGCCTATAGATCCTTCGGCCTGCAACCGTTCGTGCCGGGACAGCGACGGTGTGGGCGGCCTCAGGATGACGTCTCTCCTTCTCTGCGTTTGAAACTCACAGATGATTCACATCAGCAGCATCTCGACACGGTGGGCGTGGACCATGTCCTCGCAGGGGGACCAGGCGAACACGGTGAAGCGGCCGTCCTGCGAGGCGACCATCGCCAGCGCGTCACGCTGGTCGTGCACGAACTGCGCGGCGGAGAGGTGGCGCGTGCCGCCGAGGGCGCCGGGGTCCACGATTCGCGGCGCGTCGCCGACCACGGGGGCGGTGACGACCACGCGCTCGACGCGCTCGCTACGGCGCTTGCGCACGAGCTTGACTCCGAACGCCAGCACCTCGTGGCACTCGTTCAGCACCGTGGCGCCGTCGACCGCGGTGAGGCCGGCCACCGTCTCGATCGCGCGGTGGAGCGCGTCGCGCCAAGGGGGGCGGGTGCGCTCGTCGTCTTCCGCGCGCAGGAGGCGGGCGAGGTCGGCGTACGGCTGCACGCGGTAGGGGATGGGCTGCGCCGCCGACTCCTGCCACGCGTCGCTCCCGCCCGGGACCAGGATGAGCGACCCGCCGCGGCCGTGCGCGCGCATGGACACGGCGAGCTGCGCGAGCACGCTGGTGGGCCCCTTCGAAGGGAGCGGCGCGTCGAAGCCCAGGAGCGAGGAGAGCAGGGCGGGGCAGTCGGGAAGGCTGGCGCCGCCCTCGTCGACCTCCATGATGCGGTCGCCCTGCAGCACGGCGATGGTGCCGAACTTGTCGAACTCGTCGCCGCGCTTGTACTTGATCACCAGCAGGCCGGGCTCGACCACCTCCAGCACCAGCGTGGAGGCGGGGATGAGGCGGGTGGTGCCCCACACTCTCAGCTCGTCGCCGTGCGGCCACACGCCCAGGTGGATGCCCGGGCGCTCGACGGCGGGGGCGAGGCGGGCGAGGTATTTGGCCTGGAAGCGGAGCGGGCGGTCGAACACCATCGACTGGCCGCCGGGCGGGATGAAGGCCAGGGAGATGCGCGGCACGCGGCCTTCCTCGCGCTGCAGGCTGGCCCAGAACGCGCCGTCGATCAGCGCCTCGATGGTGTCGACGTCCGGCCGCGGCCCCAGCGCGCCGACGCCTCGCGCGTCGGCCGCCTCGGCGTGGCCGGCCAGGTGGCGCGCCACCGTCGGCGCCACGAGCCGCGCCGCGGGATACCCCGGTTGCATCTTCGTCTTCTTCTCCGTCTTCGTCGTCTGCATGCCGCCCGCTGCCGCACGGATCGGGCCTCGCCAACCGACCGGATCACACGGAGGGAACGGAGGAAACCGAGGCGGATCCTCGCGTCGCCCCCGTTCTCCGCGGGGGGCTCAGGGGCGGTACGTCTTCGATTGCCCGCGGGGGATGCTGAGCGTCTGCCAGGCGTCGCCCGCGTAGTGCTTGGCGAGGAGGACGATCTGGCCCGTGTGGATGGCGAGGTGCGAGAGATGGCGGTTCAGCGCGCCGAGCACGGTGTGCGGCTCGCCGCGGATGTGGATGGTGCGCAGCAGGTCGTCCGCGGTGAGCGCGGCCAGCTCGCGCTCGAGGATCTCCCAGCCGCCGGCCCAGGCCGCCTCGATGTCCGCGCGGGTCTCGCCGTCCTCGACGATGAACTCGCCGTCGCGGTCGCGGTCGGGCTTCTCGCCGTCGCTAGTGAGGAAGTCCGTCATCCGCGAGCGCAGGTTGCCGCCCACGTGCTTCAGGTTGATGGCGATGCTGTTCGTCTCCGCATCCGGCGCGGCGAAGAAGCCGTGGTCGTCCACCTGCGCGACGGCGCGCTCGGCGGCGTTCCGCAGCGACTTCAGCCGCTCGGCCATGTCGCGCAGGTACTCAGTTCCGATCTCCATCTTCCCATCTCCCTGATCTCGGTGCGTGGTCGGACAGGGGAATTGATGGCATGTGGAGAAGCGGAGCAACAGGAGGAGCTCCTCCGCGACTCTGCTTCTCCGGGTGCCAAGATGCATGTCGGATCTGCAGTGCGGCCGGCCTGAATAGAAGTCCACTGGCCAGCCCCCCACCGGCGGCTGAAGCCGCAGCGCCGCAGCAACAACTACGGGAAGCCTCGCAGACTGCGCGAGGCTGTTCGGTTCACGACGGGTCATCGCCGCTCATGGCCGGCACCTCTCATACCCAATCCGGCAGAAGAATCCGTGCATCTAGCCAAATCACGTGCTGCGGCGATGATAGATCCTTCGGCCTGCAGCCTATCGTGTAGAGGCTGGGTACGGTGTGGCCGGCCTCAGGATGACGTCGGCTTGATGCGACGATGAATTCCAGGATTCGGTATCATCGTCCCTGGACGCGAGCAGCGCGGGGGCGACTCAGGCGAGCCAGTCGCGGAGGCGGGCGTAGACGGCGGGGGTGTGGAGGAGGGCGAAGTGGCTGGTGCGGTAGAGGATGCAGCGCCGCTCCGGAGGGATGGCGAGGCAGCGCTCCGGCTCCGCGTGCTCGCCGAGGGCGCTGTGCAGCGGGACCAGGCCGTCGCCCCACACGCGCTCGCCGAAGCCGCCGGGGCGCCGGCCGCGCGTGGCGGCGATGGCGTAGCACTCGACGCCGGCGGGGAGCGGGACGATGCCGCGCGGGTCGCCGCCGCGCTCGAAGCGGTCGCGTCCGTGCCAGTCCTCGTCCAGCAGGCTGCCGTGGCGCAGGTCGGTGATGCCGGCGCTGCGCATCCGCCCCAGCCGGGCGAAGGGCGCGGCGTACGGGACGGCGGCGAGCGCCGTCTCGAAGGCGTTGCCGTGGCGCTCCAGCGGCGAGCCGTGGTGCGGCGTGGCCAGGAAGACGAGCTTGCGCAGCATCGCCGGCCAGCGGTGCCCGACCGCCGCGGCGTAGTGGCACGCGCTGCGCGCCACCATCCCCCCCATGCTGTGCCCCACGATGGCCAGCCGCTCCACCGGCACCGGCCACGCCCGCAGCAGCGCCTCGAGCAGCGCGGCGAAGTCGCGGCCGTTGCGGGAGATGTGCAGCCCGGTGTTGTAGTGCAGGTAGACCGGCGTGTAGCCCAGGTCGCGCGCCAGCGCCTGCCCGTGGTCGCCGGTGCCGCGCAGGTCCCACTGCAGGTCGTTCATGCACAGGCCGTGGACGAGCACCACGATGCGCCCCGTGGCGTCCGGCACCGCGGCGGCGAGGGTGTCGCGCTCCAGCGGCAGCACGCGCCCGCCGCGCCGCAGGACCATGGGGATGGCGAGCGCGTTCCCCGTCTCCGCCAGGTGGTCGCCGATGACGCCGTTCACCACCGCGCGGACGGCGGCCTCGCGCCGCGCATCCGTCAGCGCCACGCGCCGCTCGCGGCCGCCGAGCATGCGCAGCACGCCGAAGGTGCCGCGGGTGAAGAGGCGGATCGAGCGGTAGACGAGGCCGGTGATCCCGCGCGTCCGCGCCGGCTCGCGGCGGCGCCAGCGCGGACGGGCGATGCGCGCGTGGACGTCTTCCGCGACCTCCGTGGCCTGCTCCACACCGCGCGCGGCGATCAGCGCGGCCGCGATCGCCGCGTCGTATCCTCCGTCGCCGTCAGGAGATGCGTTCACGTCCGGATCACGGCTCGGGGGATGAAAGGTTGACCATTGACCCGACGGTCAATATCTTTCAAGCTACCCGGTGAAACGGGTCGCGTCAACCGTTCTCCGCAGCCCGAACACCGGATCGACATGTCCGCAGGCCCGACCGCCATCTCCCCGCACGCCGGCGAGGGGGAAGAATTTCACGACGACATCATCTACCCGGCCGCGATCCCGTTCGTGCTCGTCCACCTGGCGTGCCTGGGGGCGATCTGGACCGGGGTGACCGTGAACGCGCTGATCCTGTGCGTGGCGCTCTACGTCGTCCGCATGTTCGGGGTGACGGCGGGGTACCACCGCTTCTTCAGCCACCGCTCGTTCAAGACGAGCCGCGCGGGGCAGCTCGTGCTGGCGTGGCTGGCGCAGAGCTCCACGCAGCGCGGCGCGCTCTGGTGGGCGGCCGTGCACCGCCACCACCATCGCCATTCCGACACCGAGCTGGACGTGCACTCGCCGCGGCAGCGCGGGTTCTTCTACTCGCACGTGGGGTGGATCTTCGACCGGCGCAACGAGAAGACGGAGATGGACGCGGTGCCGGACCTGACGCGCTACCCCGAGCTGGTGTGGCTGGAGCGCTTCCCGCTGGTTCCGGCGGTGGTGCTGGGCGTCGCCTGCTTCGCGTTCGGGGGATGGACGGCGCTGGTCGTGGGCTTCTTCTGGAGCACGGTGCTGCTGTACCACGGCACCTTCTTCATCAACTCGCTGGCGCACGTGACGGGGAAGCAGCGCTACGTGACGGGCGACGACAGCCGCAACAACTGGTGGCTGGCGCTGATCACGCTGGGCGAGGGGTGGCACAACAACCACCACGCCTATCAGCGGTCCACGCGGCAGGGGTTCCGCTGGTACGAGATCGATCCGACGTTCTACGTGCTGAAGTCGCTGTCGTGGCTCGGGCTGGTGTGGGAGCTGGGCGAGCCGCCGGTGGAGGTGGTGCGCAACGAGCGGCGGCTGGGGGCGGCGGTGGTGGAGAAGGTGGCGCACCAGCTGGCCGCGGCCTTCCCGGCGGACCGCATCGCCGCGCAGGTGCACGCCGCGCTGGCCGCCGCGCCGCAGATGGAGGACGTGCGCGCCGCGCTCCGCAACGCGCAGTCGCATGCGGCGTCGGCGCTGGCTGGGCTCCACCTTCCCGAGCTGCCGACGCTGGACGAGGTGCGGCAGTACGCCGAGCGCACGCTGGCCCGCACGCCCAGCCTGGACCAGATTGCCGAGCGCGCCCGCCAGCTGGTGGTCGAGGCCGTCTGCGCGCGCCTGGCCGAGCAGCTGAGCCCCGCCTGACCGCGGCGACCGCGAAACGGCGGCGGGGGTGCTGGTCCTTGTGTGGCCGGCGCCCCCGCGCTGTTTTCGGTGTTTCGGGAGATGGGGATCGCCGATGCGCGGCGGATCGTGTTCGGCGTGAGATCGCTGGTGCGCAGCGGATCGTGTCCGTCGTGGGATCGCCGGTGCGCGACGGATCGTGTTCGGCGTGAGATCGCCAGTGCGCGGTGGATGACGTCCGTCGTGGACGGATATACTCGCGAAAATGCGAGTGAACTCGCGGCTACAACGGCACGCAGTCCGCCTGCGCGGACTTCAATGGCGAGAGGCATTTGCAGTTCACTCTCGCACCTTCGCACTCTCGCACTTTCGCACCTGATGCCGGGCCGCAAAGCACCCGAGGAACAGCGCAGGCTCGAAATCCTGAAAGCCGCCTACCGCGTGGCCGCGCGCGAGCGGCTGACGGGCCTCACCGCGCAGGCCGTCGCCGGCGAGGCGGGGGTGAGCAAGGGGCTGGTGTTCTTCCACTTCGGCAATCGCGACGGGCTGCTGGTGGCGCTGCTCGCCTGGCTGCTGGAGATCACCCTCGTCGGCCCCGAACTGGCGGACGTGCTCGAGGGCCAGACGCCCGCCGAGCGGATGCTGAGCGCCATCCGCCGCGACGTGGAGGCGCTGCCGAAGCAGCGCGAGCGCGTGGCCCTGTTCTTCGACTTCTGGGTGATGGGGACGCGGCACCCCGGCGTGCAGCGCGCCATCCGCGCCGCGCTGGACCGCTACCGCGACGCCTTCCGCCCGCTCGCGCAGGCCGTGGTCGACGCCGAGCCGGAGCGCTTCGGCCGCGAGGGCGCCGAGGGGCTGGCGGGCGTGGCCGCCGGCTTCATCGAGGGCTGTGCCCTGCAGGTGGTGATGGACCCCGACCGCTTCGACGTGGACAGCTACATGCGCACGCTTGCGGCGCTGGTGGGGTAGCGTTTGTCGGATGCGCGTCGGCGGACAGAGGCTTAAGAGGTTGGTGCTGGTCTGATGCGAAAGTAAATCGAATACCCTTTGCCCGTTGGATACTCGTCGCGCTCTACGAGGATGACCAAGCTATTTCCCATGGGCCAAGAGCCCGGTCTTCCCATGCGAACGGCTCGCACCGCAGCGGGGTTGCTGCGGCCTCCTAGCTTCCGCAGAAGGGTTTCTGCGGCGCTGGAGGCTTCGTTCAATGTACGCCGTTCATATCTCGGATTGCTGCGATAGTGCTCGGCCTCGATGGTGATTTCCCGGACCGTCGATTGATCGCCGTTTACGATGTAGCTCACCTCATCAGGAATCAACACGTCCGTTCCTGACGGAAATACGTCACCAAAACAGCACCAATCATCACCATCCTCGACCTTGTACCCACTCGTGGGAATGCCTTGGTCAGCGAGCACCTCGCAGGTGATTCGCGGCGCGGGGAATCGTCCCGACTTCGTGGCGTCCTGATGGATCACTCCACCACCTGTTTCCCCGTCGTGCCCTGCGGTCGAGGGTGGCGTATCGGGTTGGGGATGTACATCAGCACACGCAGAGAGAAGCAGAATCAGGAAAGCGGGTAATCGCATCTGCCCTCGCGGTCACGATTGGTCGAATGCACGAACCCTGTCGGTCGTTGCTGATTCGACGGCTTCGACTTCGAGATTTCCCCCTGGATCATTCGCCTGAGAGTTCGCTGGCGACAGGGCGTGATGCCGTCGCCGTGCAGCGCACCGTCTTCAGCGCGCTGCACGACGGCTGCTCACCTCACCCGCCGGTCGTCGTGCCGCGGGCGATGCCGGTGCGGATGCGGGCGGCCTTCACGGTGGCGTTCGGGTCGGGGGCGATGCGGGAGCTGATCTCGGTGTTGTAGTGCACCGAGCCGTTCAGCGTGACGTTCTGGCCGTTGCGGCGCACGACCACCGGGAGCGGCGTGCCCTCGGGCTGGGTGCCGTAGCGCGCGCGGAAGGCGGGGCCAAAGTCCTCCGCTCCCACCTTCACCTCGCCCAGGCTGACGATGTAGTCGCCCACCTGCAGCCCCGCGCGCGCGGCCATCCCGCCGGGCACCAGGGCCACGACGCGGACTCCGGTCGAGTCGGTCTGCGTCTGCACGCCGATGCGCGCGATGTGCGCGGTATCCGCCTGCAGGCGCAGCCCCGCCAGCGGCAGCACCCGCGCGTACGGGAAGGGTTCGCGCCCGTCCACGTAGCGCGCGGCGAAGTCGGCGAAGCCGCGGCCGCCGGCGGCGCGGCTCACGGCCGCCCACCACTCGTCACCGGTGAAGCCACGGCCGCGCTGGAAATCGGCCTCGTACAGCTCGCGCATCACGGTGTCGAGCGAGCGGCGGTTGTCGCTGGCGTCGCGGATCATCACGTCGAGCAGGAAGCCGGCGAGCGCGCCCTTGGGATAGTACAGGTAGCCGGTGCCGTCCTGCGGGTGGTTCCACGTGGACAGCGACGCATCCTCCAGCGCCACCGGCGGCGAATCGTCCACCTGCTGCATCTTCTCCGTCAGGTTCTCCCACAGGTAGTCCTCGCCCGCCACGCCGCCGCGCACCAGGGCCAGCGGCGCGTAGTAGTCGGTGATCCCCTCGCTCACCCACAGCCACACCGTGGGCATCGCGCGGTCGTAGACGTACGGCCACATGTCGGCCGGGCGCAGGCGCTTCACGTTCCACGAGTGGAACATCTCGTGGGCGGTGATGTCGAGGAGGACCGGCGTGCCGATCAGCTCGGGAGTGTAGATGCCCAGGTGGCTGCGCGAGTGCTCCAGCGCGCTGCCGCCCGGGTACTGCTCGGGGAAGACCATCATGGTGGTGTAGTCGGGCCACGGCGCGTCGTGGAAGACGGCGGCCTCGGCGGGCGCCATGGCGGCGATGCCGCGCCAGACGGCGGCGCGGGCGGTGTCCTGCAGCCGCCCCGCGGGATACGTGGCCAGGCGGTGCCACTTCCCGGCCACCTGCATGGAGTCCAGGTCGAAGCGGCCGACGAAGAACGGCATGTCGACCAGGTCGTGGTAGTTGCTCTCGCCGTAGGTGAAGCGCCCCGGCCGCGCGCGCATGCTGGTGGCGACGTTCCAGCCGGCGTCGGTGCGGATGGTGATGGTGGCCGGGAAGTCGGGGGTGCGCCCCTCGGGGTAGAGGAACGCGGTGGTGCCGTTGAAGAACAGGAAGTCCGGCTGCGCCCACGCCATCGCGTTGTCGAGCGAGTCGGCGCGGTACTCGAACGACACGGTGACCGGGCCGGCGCCGCCGGGGCGCACGCGCCAGGTGTCGGGGTCGACCTTGTCCCAGCGCACGGGCGCGCCGCGCTGCACGGCGCCGAAGCCGCTCACCCAGTGGGCGTAGTTGCTGACCTCGTACGCCCCCGGCGTCCACACCGGCAGCGACAGCAGCACCGGCGAGGTGGAGGCCGCGTCGAAGGTCATGTCCACGTGCATCGAGCGGTCCTTCGCCGTCTGCGCAGTGAACGTGACTTCGTAGCGGATGTTGGAGATGGGCGCGGAGCGGAGAGTCGCGGCGCTCGTCGCCGTGTTGCTCGCTCCGGGCTGGGCGGCGATGATGCTCGGTACGAGGAGAGTGGCGACGGCGAGTGTGGCGGAGCGTTTCAGCAGGGGATGCATGTGGAATCCAGTCAGGGGGTTGATGACACCGGTGCAGGAGGGACGTTAGCCAACGACTGAAACGGAGATGCAAGCGGGGCCTCGGGTGCTACTCCGTGATCCCGCTGTGCGAATCATCATTACGATTCTGCCGCCTTCCGCGCCACCACGAACACGCGCCCCTCCCGCTAGGCTTGCCGTGACATCGGTTTGCGGATGACGAAGCGCTACGGACGCGGGGTGCTCTCCTCGCCCTCCCGCGCGCGCCGCTCCGTCTCCTCGTCGAGGACGGCGCGGACGGACTCGAGCAGCGGGTGGCCGGCGGTGTACTGGCGGCCGTAGCCCAGGTTGAAGCGGTAGTCGAAGTCCGGCGGGTTGGCGCCCTGCGTGTGCTGCAGGATGGTCTCCAGCTTGTCGAGCGCCTTGGCGAGCCGCGCCTCGGGCGTGACCGCGGCCTCGTACTCGTCCCACAGCGAGGTGATCTCGGCGCGCAGGTCGGCGGGGAGCGGGGACAGGAGCTGCAGCAGGTCGCGGCGCTCGCCGGCGGACTTGCCCTCGCCGAGCGCGGCCTGCTCGGGCGCGGGCACGTCGCCGCCGATGGCCTCGCCCAGGTCGTGGATGATGCAGATGCGGATGAGCCGCGCGAAGTCCACGCCGGGGAAGTCGCGGTGCAGCACCAGCGCCATCAGGCACAGCCGCCACGTGTGCTCGGCCACGCTCTCCTGCTGCCCGGCCGAGGTCCAGCCGCTGCGCGTGGCCGTCTTCAGCGCCTCGGCGGCGCGCAGGAAGTCCAGGATGCCGCCCAGCTCGGTCGGTTGCACGGGGAGATCGGGATTCGGCGATGACGGCTACGACGCGTGCCGGGAAAGGTACGCGCGGAGCTCCGCGACGGCACCCTTCTCCGTCATTCGATGTGTTTCCGCGGCGGACGTGCGGGACGGGGTATGGATCCTTCGGCCTGCAACCTCTTGTGTGGGAACTGGTTGCGGCGTGGGCGGCCTCAGGATGACGTCACGGGGATGGCGCGGAGCGCCCAGTCGCCCGGGCGAGATTCGGGATCAAGAGGCCGAGGCGGGGCCCGAGCGCGGGAGGAGCGCGGTGAAGGTGGTGCCGTCCTCGGCGCTGGATGTGACGTGGAGGGCGCCGCCGTGCGCGCGGGCGATCTCCGAGGCGATGTAGAGGCCCAGGCCCAGCCCCGTGCGCGGCACACTGCGGGTGCCGCGCACGTACGGCTGGAAGATGTGCGGGAGCACGTCTTCGGGGATCACGTCGCCGCGGCTGGTGACGGCCAGGCGCAGCATGCCGTCGGTGCCGTCGGCCACCACGTCCACCGGCTCGCCTGGCGGGCTGTGCTCCACCGCGTTCCCCACCAGGTTCGACAGCATCTGCCCCACGCGGGTGCGGTCGAACCAGGCCGTAGCGGGCGGGTTGGAGGTCACGCGGATGGTGCGGTCCGGGTGCGCGGCGGCGATCTCGGCCACGACGTGGCGGACGACGAAATCGACGTGGTCGATCTCCATCGGGTCGATCGGCATCCCCCCGCCCAGCCGCCCGCGCGCGAAGTCCAGCACGTCGTCGATCAGCCGCGTCATCCGCCGCCCGCTGGTGACGACGCGCTCCAGGATGGTGCGCTCGGTGGGCCCGGGCTCCAGGTCCAGCAGGAAGTTGGCGCCGGTGACCACCGAGGTGAGCGGGTTGCGCAGGTCGTGCCCCAGCACGGCGATGAACTGCTCGCGCAGCTCGGCCGTCTTCCGCTCGTCGGAGAGCGCGGCGCGGTCGCGGAGGGACGACTCCTCGGCCTCCAGCTGCATGCCGATGAGGTCGGCGAAGAGCTTCACCATCTCCAGCGTCTTGCCGTCGCGCAGCACCGCGGGGCGTGAGTCCAGCGCGCAGACGTTGCCGAAGTAGCGGCCGTCGGGGCGCACGATGGGCGTGGCGATGTAGCTCTCGAAGCCGTACAGCTTCGGCGTGGGGTGGTCGCAGAAGGCCGGCTCGCGGCTGGCGTGCTCGATGACGATGGGCGCCCCCGTCGCCCGCACCTCGCTGCACAGCGTGGTGGCCACCTCCAGCTCGCCGCCCACCTCCAGCCCGAACCCCATCCGGTCCAGCACGGCGCAGCAGGTCCACGCCCCTTCCGTAACCCGCGCGACCAGCGCCAGGCGCAGGCCGGTGGCCTCGGAAACGACCTTGAGGATGGTGGGAACGGCGCCGATCCGCTGGATGGCGGCGATGTCCGCTTCGATGCTGATGCTCATGCGCGCGGGGTGAGGCAAGCTGGGGGCCGCGTGGTGCCCGCGGCAGGGCGCCGCGTCGGTCGCGGGCCCGGGCGCGCAACAATACGACCCATCCGGCCTTCTGTTCCCCGCCGCTTCGTCCGTTTTGCGGCTCGTGGGACGATCCGGGGGAGATCAGGGAGGGGAGGGCGCGGGGAGGAGGCGGCCGGTGAGCGTGGTGCCCGGCGCGCGGTCGCGGCGCTCGCGCGGGGCGGTGGCGCGGCCGAAGCGCAGGTACAGCCGCGCGGGGCCGTCCTGCACGCCGAAGCGGCGCTCCACCACGAGCTCCAGGGTGGAGAGATCGACGTTCCACCGGTCCTGGAAGACGCGGAAGCCGAACCCGCCCGACACCGTCGGCGCGCCGCCCCAGCGCGATCCATCCCCGAAATCCCCCGCCATGTACATCCCCGCCGTCGCGACCAGGTACGGCTCCGCGCGCGACGCCTTGCCGAACCCCACGAACTGGGACGGGAACGCCCGCGCCAGGGTGAGCCGCGGGCCCATGGCCACGCCCTCGACGACTTCGCGGTTGCCGGGGCTCACGCCGGCGGCCACCTCCAGCCACGGCATCCACGCGCCGCGGCCGCCGAGCGCGCGCATGCGCCCCCACGACGCCATGACCTCGCGGCCACGTTCGGGGTCGCCGGTGAGCTGGAGCGCGAGATTGAAGGTGGAGTAGCGCGGGGCGGGCTCGTACTCGCCCACCGGGCGCTGCGCGAGCGCGCGGGCGGGGATGAGGAGCGTGGGGATGAGGATGAGGGCGCGGCGGAGGTGCATCGGTGCTGCGTCCGCGGGCGTCTGGGCAGATGCGGTCCGGCGCCGGGGCCGCCGCGCGCGCTTCTACACGCGGCGGCCCCGGAAGGATCACTCCGGAACGTCCCAGAAGCGGTGAAGCTGACAGGGCGCCTCGCCGCCCATCTCCTCCTCCGCAGCCGACGGCTCCGGGCGGACGGGGGACGGCTTCGGCGCGTCCGCGGGCGCCGCATCGGGCGGTGGAGACGCGGCGCGCGGCGGGACCGGGCTCTCCGGCTTCTCCGTCATCATTCCCCAACGCCTTTCACGCGGTTCCGCCGCGCGGCGTGGACGCGGTGCCGCGCGGGCAGGGCGGCCTGGGGTAGTTGAACACGTCCGCCACGATCGGGTCCGACGGCAGGAGCGCCTGGTAGATGTGGAGGACGCGGAACGGGTCGGTGTCGCTCACGGTCCGCGCGATCTGCCCGATGGATGCGCGCCCCCGCTCGTCGAAGCGCACCACGAACAGGTTTCCGCGCGAGAGCGAGTACCGCCTGCCCGCGATGGTGGCGCGCTGCCGGACGGCGTCGTAGGTGGTGACGAGGGAGCGCCGGGAGCCGTGCGGGCCGGACCAGGCCCACCAGTCGTCGCCGCTGCTCTCCGAGAAGTTGCCGGTGGAGGCCGACGAGGTCCACCGCCTCGAGACCGAGTCGGCGCCCGCGAAGGTCACCATCACGTGGTAGGCGGCCGCGTTCGGCGCGCCCTGCCTCGCGTTCCTGGCCCGGTATCCCTCCACGCTCACGATCACCGCGAGCTTGCCGAAGCCCGCGTGGCTCGATCCGAACGGGACCACGGAGTCGTGCAGGCGCATCCATTCCATCCTGATGCCGTTCTGGCCCGCCCACGCCGCGAGCAGCCACGCCGCCGCGAGCACCACCGCCGCCTGCTTCTTGGACGAATTCATCCGCACCTCCCGAAGTGAGCGAGAGTGAGCCCCGCCACCCACCGCCGCACACACCGGGCCATTTCGGCCGCGCCATGCCGCACCGGCGAATCGCCAGCCACGGCGCGGAGATTCACGGAATGGGGGAGGTGCGAAGCCGCGGATGCGGATCGCAATTGGGGCGCGAGCGGGGCGGAGATTGGGGATGATGCGCCCCGGCGGAGTCTGGCTGCAGCCGCGACTCCGCGTCGCCGGCCTCGGGGCGACGCCTGATTTGCGCGCCGAGGCCGGGCGGGCACGATGGAGTCCGCGCAGGCGGACTGTGTGCCGTTGTAGCCGCGACCTCGGTCGCATTTTCGGATATCCGGACCCCGCTGCGGACGTCTTCCCGAGGATGGCGAGCGCGTGTCGATCGATGGGCTTACGTCCCGGTCAATCCATCGCCCCCAGAAGCCAGCGGCGGACGCGGTCGAGGGCGACCTGGGCGGTGGTGCCCTTGATCCAGTCGCGGCCGCGGTCGCCCAGGTCGTAGCGGCGCGACCACACGCCGCCCTCCCACGCCAGCCCCACGCAGACGGTGCCCACCGGCTTCTCCGGCGTGCCGCCGCCCGGCCCGGCGATCCCCGTGGTCGACAGCCCGACGTCCGCGCCAGCCAGGCGGCGGACGCCCTGCGCCATCTCCTCCGCCGTCTGCGTGCTGACGGCGCCGTGCGCGGCCAGCGTCTCCGCGCGGACGCCGATCACCTTCTCCTTCGCTTCGTTCGAGTACGTCGCCACGCCCAGGAGGAAGTAGGCGGAGCTGCCGGCCACGTTCGTCACCCAGTCGCCGATGCGGCCGCCGGTGCACGATTCGGCGACGGCCAGCGTCAGCCCGCGCTCGCGCAGCAGGCGGCCGACGGTTTCCTCCATCCCCTCGTCGCCCACGGCGAACAGGTGGTGGCCCAGGCGCTCGCGGACGCGGGCCTCCAGCGCGTCCAATCGCCCCTCCAGGTCGTCGCCGGGGGCGCCGGCGACGGTCAGGCGCGCCTGGATGCGCGGGAACGCGGCCCGGAACGCCAGCCGCGCCTCGTCCGCGGCGACCACGCCGGCCAGCAGCTCGTCCAGCCTGCTCTCGGTGAGCCCGAAGGTGCTGTAGGTGCGCGACAGGAAGCGGCGGTCCGGCTGCCGCGCGGCCACCCACGGCACCAGCCAGTCGCGCACCATCGCGCGCGTCTCGCGCGGGACGCCGGGGAAGCACGCCACCCACCGCTCGTGCCCGCTGCGGTCGACGCGGACGACAAAGCCCGGCGCGGTGCCGTTGGGATTGGGGATGATGGTGGCGCCGTCGGGAAAGAGCGCCTGCTTGCGGTTGTTGGGCGGCATGTCGAAGCCGCGCATGCGGAAGCGCGCCTCGATGTGCGCGAGCGACGCCTCGTCCAGCACCAGCCCGCGCCCCGCCACGCGCGCCACGACCGCCGTCGTCAGGTCGTCCGCCGTGGGCCCCAGGCCACCGGTGCAGACGACCAGGTCGGCGTCCTCCAGCGCGCGCTCCAGCGTCCGCGCGATGCCGTCCTCGTCGTCCGTCACCGAGAAACCGCCCACGGGCTCCACGCCGACGGCGCGCAGCTCGCCCGCGATGAAGCCGGAGTTCGTGTCCGTCGTCAGCCCCCCGACGATCTCGTCGCCGATGGCCAGGAATGCGGCTTTCATCGATCGATCATCCCGATCGCCATCTCCCGAATCTTCATCATCCCATCTCCATGACCCCGAATCTTTATCCTCCCTGAAAGAGCCGGCAGGACCTGCGTGCGTCGTCGGGTATCGGATATGGAAAAATGCGAGTGAACTCGCGGCTACAACGGCACGCAGTCCGCCTTCGCGGACTTCATCCGTGCCGCACCTGTGGCGCGGTCATCCGGATATGTCGCAGCCACGATCGTACTTCCGTACTCCCGTACTTTCGTACTTCTTCTCACTTCCCCCGCATCGCCTTCAGCGCGCCCTTGACCGTTTCGCGGGGCATGCGGGTGAGGCCGTTGAACTCGCCGCCGCTGGCGATCCACTCGCCGCCGTCGATGGTGACCACCTCGCCGTTGATGTAGGGCGCGGCGTCGCTGACGAGGAACGCGGCCAGGTTCGCCAGCTCCTCGTGCTGGCCGAAGCGCCCCATGGGGATGCGCGCCTTCGCCTCGGCTTCGAGCTCGGGGGTGGGCATCAGCGCGTTCCAGGCGCCCTCGGTGGGGAACGGGCCGGGGGCGATGGCGTTGCTGCGGATGCCGTACGTGGCCCATTCGACGGCCAGCGAGCGCGTCATCGCCAGCACGCCGGCCTTGGCGCAGGCGCTGGGAACCACGAACGCCGACCCCGTCCACGCGTAGGTGGTGACGATGTTCAAAATGCTGCCCCCCGCCTTCCGCTCGATCATCCGCCGGCCCACGGCGAGCGTGGCGTGGAAGGTTCCGTTCAGCACGGTGGAAACGACGGCGTTGAAGCCGTTGGGCGTCAGGTCTTCCGTGGTCGCCAGGAAGTTGCCCGCGGCGTTGTTGATGAGGATGTCGATCCCCCCGAAGCGCTCGGCGGCGGCGGCCACCATCGCCTCCACGCTGGCGAAGTCGCGCACGTCGCAGGGGTGCGTGGCCACGCGGTCCGCGGGGCCGATCTCCCCCGCGGCGCCCTCCAGCCGCTCGGCGCTGCGGCCGGTGATGGCCACGTTGGCGCCGAGCGCGGCGAACTTCTTCGACATCGACAGGCCGAGCCCGGAGCCGCCCCCCGTCACCAGCACCGTCTTTCCCGCCAGCAGGTCGTCGCGGAACACCGGCATCTCCCGTATCTGGGATGAACAGTCGGAACCTCTCGCGCGGTTGAGACTACCGAGCATGCGCGGGCGGCGAAAGCCCGCGGTGGCGCCCCGCGCCCGCGCGCCGTTAGCTTTGCGGCCCGACTGGATGCGAATCCCCCAACCCGTGCAGTCATGCGGCTCTCCACCATCCTCCGCCGCGCGCTGGCCGCGTCCGCCGCGCTCCTGGCCCTCGCCGCGCCCGTGCGCGCGCAGCCGTTCGCCGCGCCCGCGCAGGGCGACACGGCGCTGCGCATCATCCTGCTCACGATGGGGCCGGGCGACGAGGTGTGGGAGCGCTTCGGCCACAACGCCATCTGGGTGCACGACCCGGCCAACGGCGCCGACGTGGCGTACAACTACGGGATGTTCGACTTCCGGCAGGAGAACTTCATCCTGAACTTCGCCCGCGGGCGGATGAACTACTGGATGGAGGGGTTCGACGCGTACCTCACGCTGGACCACTACCGGATGCTGAACCGCAGCGTCTGGGCGCAGGAGCTGAACCTGACCGCCGCGCAGGCGCGCCAGGTGAAGGAGATCCTGGAGGAGAACGCGCGCCCCGAGAACCGCTTCTACCGCTACGACTACTACCGCGACAACTGCTCCACCCGCGTGCGCGACGTGCTGGACCGCGTGCTGGGCGGCGCGCTGAAGCGGGCAACGGCGACGCAGCCGGCGGGCGTCACCTACCGCTGGCACACGCGGCGGCTGGTGGGCGACGGCGCCGCGAACGTGCCCATCTACACCGCCATCAACACCGGCCTGGGCCCCGCGGCCGACCGCCCGCTGACGAAGTGGGAGGAGATGTTCCTCCCCATGAAGCTGCGCGACGAGGTGCACGCGCTGCGGGTCCCGGACGCACAGGGGCGGATGGTGCCGCTGGTCGCGCGCGAGCAGACGATCTTCGCCGCCACGCGCCCGCCGGAGCCGTCCGGCCCGCCGCACTGGCTGCTGGGCTACCTCCTCGCGGGGCTCGCCATCGGCGGGCTGATCGCCTTCCTGGCGACGCGCGCGCCGCGGAGCACGGCGGCGCGGCTGGCGTTCTCGGCGGTGAGCGGGACGTGGCTGCTGGTGGCGGGGATCGGCGGGCTGGTGCTGCTGGGGCTGTGGGTGGCCACGGACCACGCGATCGCGTACCGCAACCTGAACCTCTTCCAGCTTTCGCCCTTCGCGCTGCCGCTGGCCGTGTTCGTGCCCGCGCTGGCGCAGGGAAAGCGGTGGGCGCCGCGCTGGGCCGTGCGCCTCTCCCTCGTCGTCGCGGCGATGTCGGTGCTGGGGCTGCTGCTGAAGGTGCTCCCCCCGTTCCGCCAGGTGAACGGCGAGGTGATCGCGCTCGCGCTGCCGATCAACCTGGCCGTCGCGTGGGCCGCGTGGCGGCTGGCCGGCGCGCCGCGCGTGATCGCGCCCGCGGGGAAGTCGCGGAACGCGGAGCGGGAGCCGGTGGCGGCGTAGGGAAGTGCGGGAGTGCGGGAGTGCGGGAGTGCGGGAGTGCGTGTCCGACGCATCGCGCCCTCTCCGGCCGGCCTGGGCCGTCCACCTCTCCCGTACCGGGAGAGGTAGCTGAACCGGCATCTCCGGCACGGGGAAGTATTGGCGCGAGCACAGGTTGCAGGCCGCACCACCGCTGGACAGCCCCCTCGCCCGGTACGGGAGAGGGCGAGCGCCCTAAGGCGCGGGGAGAGGGCGGCGCGGACGGGGCCGAAGCGCACCGCTGGCATCCATGCAGGGCTGTTGCATCAACCGAGGATCATCTCAGGCAGTGGACGAAGGCGATGGCGATGGCGACGGAAGTGCAGGTGTTCGGCACCAGGAGCTGCAACGAGACGAAGAAGGCGCTCCGGTTCTTCAAGGAGCGCCGCATCAAGACGCACTTCGTCGACCTGAAGGAGCGCCCCGCGTCGGCCGGCGAGCTGAAGCGCTTCGGGCAGAAGTTCGGCTGGGAGGCGCTCCTGGACCGCGATGGCAAGCACTTCCGCGGGCGCGGCCTGCACGTGGCGCACGTCTCCGAGGCCCGCATCCCCACGCTGCTGGAGGACGATCCCATGCTGCTGGTGACGCCGCTGGTGCGTAGCGGCAACGTCCTGGCCATCGGCTGGAACGAGGCGCAGTGGCGCGACTTCGTGAAGCAGGCGGGGTGACGTGAGGATCGTGCGCGGAAAATGGGCCGGCCGGCACCTCACCTCGCCCGCGGACCGGCGCGTGCGCCCCACGGCGGAGCACGTGCGCGACGGGTGGCTGGGGCTGGTCGAGCCCGAGCTGGCCGGCGCGCGCGTGCTGGACCTGTTCGCGGGGACCGGCGCCCTCGGCCTGGAGGCGATCTCGCGCGGCGCCAAGTACGCCGACTTCGTGGAGACGCGCCCCGCCAGCCTGCACGCGCTGAAGGCCAACGTGGCCGCGCTGCACCTGCGCGAGAAGACGCGCATCTTCAAGAAGGACGCGCTCCCCTTCGCCGCGGCGCTGGAGGCGGGCGCGTACGACGTGGCGTTCGCCGACCCGCCGTACCGCTCCGGCCAGCTGGACCGGCTGATCGAGACGTGGGCGCGCACCCCCTTCGCCCGCGTCCTGACCGTGGAGCACGCGCACGACCACGAGCTGCCGATCGAAGGCGAAAGCTGGGACTTCGGCGACACGTGGGTGACGATCTTCCGCGCGAGGGAGTGAGCTACCACGGGGAAGCGGGAGGCGAGGCGTGAGGTGTGAGGTGTGGGTAGATGCGACTGATGAAGTCGCAGCGTCGCGGCTACAACGGCACGCAGTCCGCCTTCGCGGACATCACCTCCCCGCGTCCGCGGGTTCGGCGCGGGGGGATGAGGTCCGACGCTGAGCCGCATCGCCAAACGAATCCCCGCACTTCCGCACTTCCGCACTTCCGCACTGCCTCTCCCCGGCACCGCTTCTGCATCTCCGGGCGCGTCAACGTGTTGACCCAAGCGGCGGAGATGGAGCCTATGTCATCGTTCAGCACCTACCTGGTCGGGTTCATCATCCTGATCATCGGCCTCGCCATCGGGGCGCACCTGCTGGGGGCGCCGACCATGTGGATCGTGGTGGGCGTCATCATCCTGGTGGGGATCGGGATCATGGGCGCCACCACGCGCACCCGCACGCGCGACCCGGGCGGCCCGCCCACCTATTGACGCCGGCGCCGCCCTTCCTTCGTTTTCAGGGACGAACCCATCGTCAGGTGAACGCGAAGGAGGGGGTGATGCCCGAAGGCGTGCAGGTGGAGTATCCGGTCGAGGTTGTGTGGGAGGGCGGGCGCCGGTACCGCGGCGGACCCGCGGGCGGGCCCACGCTGGTCGTGGACGGCCACCGCGAGGCCGCGCCCAGCCCGGTGGACACGCTGGTGATCGCGCTGGCCAGCTGCTCGGCCATCGACGTGGTGGACTACCTGGAGAAGCGCCGCACGCCGCCGTCGTCGCTGAGCGTGTCCGTGCGCTTCTCCCGCGCGCCCGAGCCGCCGCGCCGCCTGACCGCCGCGCACCTCACCTTCCGCGTGGCCACCGCCAGCCCGCGCGAGCACGTGGACCGCGCCGTCCAGCTCTCCTTCGACAAGTACTGCTCCGTGGCCAACTCGCTCGCGCCCGACACGCGCCTGGAGTTCTCGGTGGAGCTGGAACCCGCGGGGGTCACGACGCCGGCGGAGTGACGGGGATCTGGCAATCATACCGAATCCGGAGATCGATCGTGCAATCGAGAAGCGCACGTGCGACCTCGCCGATAGATCCTTCGGCCTGCAGCCGCTCGCGCGGGGAAAGCGACGGTGTGGCCGGCCTGAATAGAAAGTTCGTGGCCTTGCCCCTCACCGGCGACTAAAGTCGCAGCAACAACTACGGGAAGCCTCGCAAACTGCGCGAGGCTGTTCGGCTCGGCAGCCGGTTCCGCTCTGGAGGGCGCCTCCCCCTTTCATCCATCGTGGTCGCGCGAAGCGCGGTGTTCGACTCAGGATGACGTCTCTCGGTGCGTCTGTACTGCACGGTTGATTACCAGAGCTGGTATCGCTGCACAATCGAAGCGGCCCCGGTCGATGGCTCGACCGGGGCCGCTTCGCCATCTCCCGCCGGAAGGTCAGCGGGTGGTGACGACGATGGCGCCGGCGGCGTGGTCGGTGCCCCACCGCTGCGTGGCGTCGATGGCGTCGAAGTAGCGGATCTCGCGGATGGACTCGGCGGGGATGTCCAGCAGCGCGCGGGGGCCGCCCACGCGCATCCCGTCGCGGTACACCACCACCGACGAGCTCGTCTGCACCGACGATACGCCGCGCGCGCCGCGCAGCCACCCCGGCCGCAGCGCGCGGATCAGCTGGTACGCGTCGGGGTCGTGCCGCGAGGCGAATTCCTCGGGCGTCAGCAGGTTGCGGTCGCGGTGCGGGCGCGCGTTCCGCGGGGCCACCTCCACGGCCGGCGAGTGCGTGGTGTCGGTCTGCTGCGCGGCGGAGGGGCCGGCGAACGCGAGCGCGGCCGCGGCGCAGCCCAGGAGCGTGAGGGAGATGGAAGCGCGCATGGCGAGGTCGTAGCTGCTGGCGTGGAAGGAGGGCCGGACGCCCCGGATCGAACGGCCGGCGGCGGAGATGCGGGGCTGGATTGTGGAGACGAATCTAATGTCGCCTTCTCCATCGATCAAGCCACGGAATGGCCCTTCCCGCGCCCGCCCACCCGGAACGACGGAGCCCCGGCGCCTCGGCCGGGGCCCGCGGGCCAACGCGAGGAGACATCCCCGCGGCGCGGCCTAATGCGTGGCGACGAGGATGGCGCCGCCGCCGTGGTCCGTGCCGAACTGCTGCGTGGCCGCCATCGCGTCCAGGTAGCGGATCTCGCGGATCGTCACGGTGGCGATGCTGCGCAGCTCGTTCTCGCCGCCCATCCTCACGCCGTCGCGGTACACCACCACGGGCGTGCCCTCGGCGTTGCTGGTGACGCCGCGCGAGCCGCGCAGCCACGACGGCCGCAGCGTGCGCACCAGCGCGTAGGCGTTGTCCTCGTGCCGCCCGGCGAAGTCCTCGGGCGTCAGCAGGTTGCGGTCGTGGCGCACGCGGTGCGCGGGCGCGGCGGGCGTGGCGGCCGTGGTGTCGGTGGTCTGCGCGGCGGCGGGGCGCGCGAGCAGCGCGGCGCCGAGGACGGCGGCCAGCGCGAAGGCGGTACGGGCGTTCATCGGAATGCTTGGATGGGATCGGGGGAACGTCGGCGGCGGACGGGTGCCGCGCCTCGGAAGAACGAGCACCCGTTACCCGTCGTGACGCGCTCCGGTTCCCCTGCGCCCGGTCAGGGGAAGCAGCGCAGCGGCACGTCCAGCGGCGGCGGGCCGCCCGCCATCCGGTAGTGCCACCACTCCTGGTCGTAGTTGGCGAACCCCTCGGCCTCCATCGCCCGCTTCAGCCGCAGCCGGTTCTCCATCACCTCGCCCGTGGCGTTGGCCGTGTGCGCGGCCTCGCTGAAGGTGTCGAAGGGCGTCCCCATCGCCAGCTCGCGCCCGGTGCGGAGGTCCACGAGGGTGAGGTCTACGGTGATGCCCAGGTTGTGGCCGCTGCGGCGTGCGACGTAGCCCTGGTCCAGCACCCACCGGTTGCCGCTGCGCTCGGCCCAGTCCACCATCGCCAGCGTCGCGCGGACGGGGCGGTAGGCGTCGAACACCTTCAATCCCAGCCCCTCGGTGCGCAGCCGCGCCTGCACGCGCCCCAGCGCCGCGGCGGCGGACGGGCGCAGCATGGCGCGCGGGCGCTCGTAGCCGGGAAGGCGGCGCCCGGTGAAGTTGTTGCTGGTGGCGTAGCGGACGTCCGCGCGGATGGTGCGGTCGATCCGGCGCACGTTCACCAGCTCGTCGCCGGGCGGCAGCGCGCACTCGGAGCCGCGGGCGGACTGCGCGGCGGTGCGGCACCCGGCCAGCAGCGCAACCACGGCCGCCGCCCAGGCGCGGAGCGCGCGGCTAGAACTCATGCCGCCCCCCGTCCTCGCCCAGCTCGGTGTGGGCGAACACCTTGCGCGCCTCGTCCAGGTCCCCGTCGCTCACCCCCGGCGGGAGGTGGACCAGGATCAGCCGCCGCGCGCCCGCCTCGAACGCCACCCGCGCGGCCTGCGCGTAGGTGCTGTGCACGTTGGGCACGGGCGTGGCCTGCGCCTCGTGCACCAGCACGTCGGCGCCGCTGGCCAGTTCGGTGATGAGCGGCGAAGGCGCGGTGTCGCACGAGTACGCGGCCACGCCGCTGCCCGCCGACTCCACGCGGATGCCGACCACCGGCACGGGGTGGATCCCCGGCGACGCGGTCACGTGCCAGCGCTCGTTGTGCAGCACGAGGGCGCCGGGCTGGTGCTCCACCCGGTTCCACTGGATCTCCGGCACGTCCTTCCACGTCTTCGTCTCGAAGCTCTCCCACGCGCGCCGCGCCTGCGCGAGCGCCGGCTCGATGCCGTACACGGGGATGGGGCGGCGGCGCCCGGAGAGCCAGATCTTCTCCATGAAGAGCGGGAAGCCGCCCACGTGGTCGGCGTGCTCGTGCGTCACGATCAGCCCCTCGATGCCGTCCACGTCCACGCCGCACGCCATCAGCCGCTGCACCACGTCGCCGCCGCAGTCCACCACCAGCGCGTGGCCCCCGCTCTCGAAGGCGAGCATGGTGGTGGTGCGGCGCGCGTCGCTGAACGCGGCGCCGGTGCCCAGCAGGTGCAGCACGGCCATTTTCGGATCCGCTCCGGTCGGTGGGAATTCGGAATTCGTGACGATCGGCCGCAGTCAGTCTACAGGCATCGCCCTGACGAAGGAAGAAGAAAAAGCAGGTTTCACACGGAGGCACGGACACACGGGAGCACGGAGGAGTTTTGTGTGACGCTTCGATCGAGTGCGTGAGTGCTGAGTGCTGAGTGCTGAGTGCTGAGTGCGTGACGGGATGTGGATCTGGCCAAGCGACCGCCATCCCCGCTCACCGGAACCTCGGACGCACGGATGTGAAGTCCGCGAAGGCGGACTGCGTGCCGTTGTAGCCGCGAGTTCACTCGCATTTTCGGGTTATCGGGAACGAGATCGAATCTTCCGAGCCCACGAAACCCAATCTTCCCAATCGAAGAAAAAGGGGCGAAGCCGCACTGCGCGGCCTCGCCCTGGTCATCCGGGTCCGCGACGGCGGATCAGCTGTCGTCGCTGTCCTTCTTGTTGCAGGGGTGGTCGGGGTTGTTCATCGCCTCGCGCACGTCGCCCTCGAAGCGGCGGGCGGCGTTCTCCTCCACCCCCGGCTGCGGCGCGGGCGGCTGCGCGCGCTGCGCCATCGTGGCGTAGCGCGCCGAGTCGGTGCTCGAGCGCGCGAAGGCGGCGCTGTCGGCCAGGTCCGCGGCGCGGCTGGCGGCGTCGGCGTAGGTGCGGTACGCGGCGGCGAACACGTGCCCCGCCGTGGTCACCTGCTCCAGCGGGCTTCCCTGCATCTGCACCACCTGCGTGTCCAGCTGGGCCAGGCGCACCTTGGCGTCCAGCGCCAGCTCCGACGCGACGCACGCGGTGCGGCGCGCCTGCTCGCGGGCCTGCTTCTTCTCGGCGTTCTCGCCGCACGCCGCCAGCGCCGTGCACGCCAGCACGGCCGCCGCCAGGGCCATCAGCTTCGGGTTCCTCATCCGCGTCCGTTCCTGGGGGGATGGAGATTCGGGATTTCGCAAGGCAACGCGCGGCCTCACCCGTCCGTGACGGCTTCGGGAAAGAGCTCGCGCTCCACCAGCTCGCACAGCAGGTGGATCAGGGTGATGTGCGCCTCCTGGATGCGCTCCGTCGCCTCGGCGGGCACCACCAGCGCGTCCGTGCACAGCGCCGCCAGCCGCCCGCCGCCGCGCCCCAGCAGGCCGAGGGTCACGACCCCGCGCTCGCGCGCCGCCTCCGCCGCGGCGACCACGTTGGGCGAGTTGCCGCTGGTGCTGATGGCCACCAGCACGTCGCCGGGGCGCGCCATGGCCTCCACCTGCCGCCGGAAGGCGCTGGCGAAGTCGTAGTCGTTGCTCCAGCAGGTGAGCGTGGGCGCGTCCAGCAGGTGGTGCGCGGGAAGGCCCGGCCGGTCGCGCTTGTAGCGCGCGACGAGCTCTTCGACGAGATGCATGGCGTCGCACGCCGAGCCGCCGTTGCCGCACGCGTACAGCCGCCCACCGCCGCGGAAGCTCTTCGCCACCCGCCCCGCCACCCGCGCCACGTCGGGCGCCATCGCGCGCAGCGCCAGCTTCACGCGCGCGGACTCCTCCAGCGCGGCAACGATCAGGGCGATGGGGTCCGCTGCGGGCATCGGCTCCGGAGGGCGGGGTGGACGGTGCGGTCGTGGCGGGAAACTTAGCCACCCCGCGCCCCGCCCGCACCCTCCCGCCGCCGGGGGCGTGGCACTTGCTTGCGGGTGCGGCGGACGGGCATCCTCCCGCGCCCCACGCCTCCTCACCCGGATCGGACGCCGTTGCCGCCACGGTCGATGGAATCCCCCTTCTCCACCCGCCCCGGTGCGCGGCGAGATCATCGCATCCCCCTTCATCTCCAAGGGTCGGGGAGATGGGGGGATCGAGGGCGATTCCGTGCTGGCCGGCTCCTCATCTCCATCCCCCTGCTCTTCCTGCTGGGGGGATGCACGAAGAAGGACACGCTTCACACGCTCGACCGCGTCCAGCTGCGCGATACCGTGGCGGCGGAGGCGACGCTGCAGGTGGATTCGGGGCGGGGGTGGATCGCGCAGCCGGGCGCCCTCACCGCGGTGGACACGGCGGGGCGGACGGTGGCCCGCGTGCCGCTGGCGCTGAAGGGGACGCCGCGGGTGCTGTGGCGCGCGGGCGGGCGCTGGTACCTGCGCGCGGACGGCGCGACGGCGGTGGTGGACTCGGCCGGGAAGGCGCTGGGGACGCGCCGCTCCGACGCGCCGCTGGCCCGCGATCCGCGCGGCGTGTGGGTCTACACGGCGACGCGGAACGGCAGCGTGATGGGGCTGGCGCCGGAGTCGCTGGTGCCGCGCTGGGGGTGGCCCGACGCGGGGTCGCCCGTCTCGGCGATCGCCGTGTCGCCGCTGGGCGACCGCGTTTACGTCGCCCTGGCGGGGAGCGAGGCCCACGACGTTCCCGCCGCCATCGAGGTGCGCGACGCGCTGAGCGGGCGGCTGCTCTCCACCTTCGGCACCGGCGCAGCGGCGCGCGTGCTGGTGGCGGGGCCGGACGGTACGCTCTACGCGGTCGTCGGCGGCTCGGTGCGGGCGCTGCGGCACGGGCCCGACGGGCTCAGGCAGCGGTGGTCGAAGGACTTCGGGGGGATCGGGCACAGCGACCCCGACGCGGTGCGCGTGTCGCCGGACGGGGGGAAGGTGGCGGTGGTGGCGTACGGGCGGGAATTGCACCTGCTGGCCGCGGGCGACGGCAAGGTGCTGGAGGAGAGCAAACGGGCGCCCCGCGACGCCGCATGGGACGCCGCGGGGCGATTGTGGGTGCTGGGCGCTCGCGAGATCCGGATCGTGCGCTGACGATCCGGCGGATGCGTCAGTGGCCCAGGTCGGGGCCGTGCCCGTCGCTCCCCTTGCCCATCAGCAGCCCGGCGGCGATGAACGGAAGGGTGTTCAGGCCGATGCTGAACAGCGCGGCGTAGGTCAGCCAGTGCGGGCCGTACATCAGCGAGTAGATCAGCGCCGCCACCGCCGGCAGGGTGATCAGCAGGGCCCCCATCATCGCGAACTTCATCGTCCTCGGCTCCGTTCGTTCGTCGCGTCGTACCGCCGTTTCCGGTCCTGCCCGGCGGGTGCGCAAGCTAGTCCCGGGGCGGGTTTCCGGCAAGTCGGGGGCCGCTGGAGAGGAAGATGTGGGGAATCTTCCCACGCGTGCGTCCTCCCGCTTCCCGATTCCCCTGTCCGGCGCGCTCCGCGACATTCCCGTTCGGCTGATTTCGATGGATCTCACGCGGAGACGCGGAGTCGCGGAGAGTTCGGCGTGAGATTGGATTTGTGGTGCGGGCGAACGATTCTGACGGAGACGGGACGATCAATGAGCACGAATACGAAGAGCTCGGAGCGCGCGGAGGTGCCGCCGCTGGGGACGCGGCTGGGGCGGGCGGCGCGGCTGCGGTGCCCCGTATGCGGCGGCGGGGGGCTGCTGAAGCACTGGCTGAGGCTGAAGCCGCGCTGCCCCACCTGCGGCCTGCGCCTGGACCGCGGCGAGCACGACTTCTTCCTCGGGTCGATGATGTTCAACATCGCCATCGCCGAGGGGTTGCTGGCGCTGGTGTGCGTCGGCGTGATCATCGCCGCGTGGCCGGCCGTGCCCTGGCTGCTGCTCGAAATCGGCGCCCCGGCGATGATGGTCGTCGCCCCGTTCCTCTTCTACCCGTTCTCGCAGACGCTGTGGCTGGCCGTGGACCTCCTCATCCGCCCGCTCACCGTGGAGGAGCTGGAGTGGCACAGGACGGCGGGCGAGCACGAGACGCGGCGGTCGGACGACCGGTAGCGCGCTTCGGCCGCATCGTGCCCTCTCCGGCCGGCTCAGGTCGTCCACCTCTCCCGTACCGGGAGAGGTAGCCAGGCAGGATCCGCGCTACATGCAAAGCATCCGTGCGATCCAAGTCTCTCACACGCGAGTGCGCGCCCGCGTTCCTCCCTCGCAGAGTGGGCGGAGGGGGAGGGAGCCAGCCAGGCGGGCAGGGTGCAGCCTTCCGGCACGAACCCCATCGAGCTACCTCTCCCGGTACGGGAGAGGTGGACGGCCTCGGCCGGCCGGAGAGGGCGCGGGGCTGGCGGAGGCGCACCGCACTTGACCCGCGCCCCACCCCATCTTAATTTTGAGACCGTTCGGTCTCTAGCGTGAGGAGGAGCATGGTACGGTCGGGCGATCAGACGCGCGAGAACATCATCCGGCAGGCGGCGGCGCTGTTCAACACGCAGGGCTTCGCCGGCGCGTCGATGAGCGACATCATGGCGGCCACCGGGCTGCAGAAGGGCGGCATCTACCGCCACTTCGAGAGCAAGGAGCAGCTCGCCCTGGAGTCGTTCGACTATGCCGTGGAGGTGATGGGCGACCGCTTCCGCGAGGCGCTGGAGGGGAAGCGCGACGCCATCTCCCGTCTCCATGCCGTCATCTCCGTCTTCGCCCGCATCCCCGCCGACCCGCCCGTGCCCGGCGGCTGCCCGGTGATGAACGCCGCGCTGGAGAACGACGACGGCAACCCCGCGCTCCGCGACCGCGCCCGCGACGCCATGGACGGCCTCCGCGCGCTGGTCGTCCGCGTGGCGAAGGGCGGCATCGAGCGCGGCGAGGTGCGCGCGGAGGTCGATCCCGACGAGCTGGCGTCGGTGGTCATCGCCACGCTGGAGGGCGCGGTGATGCTCTCGAAGCTGTACGACGATCCGGCGCACGTCCGCCGCGCCGTCGCGCACCTGGAGCGGTTCGTGGACGAGAGCGTCCGCGCTTCGTAGCGCGCGGGAGCTCTTTCTTTTTGCCCGTGAAGAGACCGTCCGGTCTCACTAACTCGCGGAGGGGATGATGGAGACGAGGGAATACGACGCGATCGTGATCGGCGGCGGGCCCGGGGGATACACGGCGGCCATCCGCCTGGCGCAGCTGGGGAAGCAGGTGCTGTGCGTGGAGAAGGAGTCGCTCGGCGGCGTGTGCCTGAACTGGGGGTGCATTCCCAGCAAGGCGCTGATCACCGCCGCCGGGCTGATGGACCGCATCCGCGAGGCGGGGACGATGGGGATCACCGCCGAGCCGGCGATCGACTTCGCCGCGACGCAGCGGTGGAAGGCGGGGATCGTGGAGCGGCTGACCACCAACGTCGGCACGCTCATCCGCGGCAACGGCGGCTCGGTCGCGCTCGGCACCGCGCGGCTGGTGGACGCGCGCACCGTCGACGTCACCGCATCGGACGGCAGCGTGGCGCGCTGCACCGCCCGCGACGCCATCGTCCTGGCGACGGGGGCGCGGCTGGCGGCGGTGCCGGGGTTCGAGCCGGACCACGCGCACGTCGTCACCGCGCGCGAGGCGGTGGATCTTCCCGCCATCCCCCGGTCGCTGCTGGTGATCGGCGGCGGGGTGATCGGGCTGGAACTGGGGATGATGTACCAGCGGCTGGGGACTAGGCTGACGGTCGTGGAGATGACGGACGCGCTCCTCCCCGGCGTGGACGCGGACCTGGTGCGCGTGGTGGAGCGCAGGCTCCGCAAGCGCGGCGCGGAGATCCTGACGCGCGCGAAGGCCGTCGGCTGGGAGGCGCGCGGCGGGATGGCGGCGGTGACGGTGGAGCAGGACGGCGCGGCGCGGGTGATCGAGGCGGAGAAGGTGCTGGTGGCCGTCGGCTTCGTTCCCAACACCGCCGGGCTGGGGCTGGCGGAGGTGGGCGTGCGGCTGGACGCGCGCGGCCACATCGCCGTGGACGAGCGCGCGGAGACCAGCGTCCCCGGCATCTATGCTATCGGCGACGTGAGCGGCGGGCCTTACCTGGCGCACAAGGCCTTCCGCGAGGGCGAGGTCGCGGCGGAGGTGATCGCCGGGCGCCATGCGCGGCGCGACTGGCTGGCCATGCCGGCCGCGGTGTTCACCGACCCCGAGATCGCCACCGTGGGCATCGGCGAGGCGGAGGCGAAGCGGCGCGGCATCGACGTGACCGTCGGCCGGTTCCCGTTCACCGCCAGCGGCCGCGCGATGTCGCTGACCGAGACCGAGGGGTTCATCAAGATCGTGGCCGACCGCGAGCGGGTGATCGGGGTGCAGATCGTGGGCCCCGAGGCCAGCGAGCTGATCAGCGAGGCCGCGTTCGCGCTGGAGATGATGGCCAGTCCCGAGGACGTGGCCCTCACCATCCACCCGCATCCCACGCTCGGCGAGGGCGTGATGGAGGCCTTCAAGCACGCGCTCGGCGAGGCGGTGCACATCATGAATCGCCCCAGGCCGAAGCAGCCCGCGCTCGCCACGGCCTGAAACTGAAGGGCTCACGGCGGAGCAGTCGAG
>Ga0326721_10000152_pt1 | contig 29541 bp, 26 predicted proteins | sample SGPome_FD_203951 | JGI IMG/M metagenome (GOLD analysis project Ga0326721, IMG submission 203951) | Soil microbial communities from Southern Great Plains, Lamont, Oklahoma, United States - SGP_1_2016 | ecosystem: Engineered > Artificial ecosystem > Soil microcosm > Unclassified | place: USA...
GACAGGGGACGGCGGACCTTCGGCGCGGCTTCTCCCCCGGTGAGTACAGGATAGGCGGGGCGGCGGAGAGGTCCAAGACTGACGAAACGGATGCGGCGGCGCCCGGACTTCGGGAGCGCCGCCGCTGGTGTTCTTCGGCCGCATCCACAACGTCGAACTATCGACATCGGGCTGGACGCCATCGATCCCTCCCCCGCATCCATCTTCGCGAGATTCTTCCCCGCGCCCCCGCCTCGATCTTCCGTCCCTGTCCCCTGTCGCCTGTCCCCTACCGCGTCACCCGCGCGCTGCCCGAGAGCAGGTTCATCGGCCCGAAAGTGGGCTGGCCGAGGACGCCGGCGTCGACGCCCACGGTGCCGTTCAGCGCGTAGCGGATGGACTGGCCGGTGGCGGCGCGCAGGATCACGTCGGCCAGGCCGGGGATGTCGTTGAAGTTCACGGTGATGTCCAGCGGCACCATCACGTCGCCGTTGGCCTGCAGCGGAACGCCCAGCGGGAAGTCCACCTGCGCGGCGCTGCGCCCCTCCAGCTGCAGCCCGCCCGCCAGCCGCGCCAGCGTCAGCCCGATGGGGTTGGGGTTGCGCACCCGCGCGTACAGCCGCAGCGCCGCTCCGCCCTGCGGATGCCCGAAGCCGGGCCCCACCAGCCGCAGCTGCGGCTGCTGCGAGTTGTCCACACTGAACTGCGGCGCCTGGATCCCGAGCTGCGCCAGCGTGGCGCACCCGGACAGCAGCGGCAGCGCCAGCAGCAGGCTCGCGCGCCTCAGACTCTTCATCGCCATCGTCGGTCTCCCTCGTCCGGGTTCATCCGTCACTCCGCACCTTCGCACCGTCGCATATCTCGCACTCGCACCTTCGCACGCTTGCAGTCGCACTCTCCCACTCTCGCGCGTCTCGCCGGGTGCGCGTCCGACGCCTCGCGACGCCCTCACCCCGCGCCGGAGGGCGCGACCTCTCCCGTTCCGGGAGAGGGTGGCTGTCCAGCATCCGCGCGCTTCCGAACCTCACTCGCACGGACGCGGCGGCAAGCCTGGCCGGGCGGGCACGATGCCGAAGTTCGAGCGCCATCCTCGCCAAGCTACCTCTCCCGGTACGGGAGAGGTGGACGGCCTAACCTAAGCCGACCGGAGAGGGCGTGATGCCGCGGAGTCGCGCCGAAGCCAATCCCGCACTTCGGGTGGTGCCGTCCTCTCCGCCGGGGCACCCCCGCAACTCCATGCGCCGCATCCGCATCCGTGTTTCCATCCCCCTCTTGCCACAGCCGTGCCACGCCGCTCCCCATCGTCCCTCCACCCGCGTTTCCCCGGGCGATTCTCCCCCCAGACGCCCGCAAATCTCCCGCATGTGCGCGAGGCGTGCCGTGGAATGATTGGTGCATCCCGGCGTCGGCTCCCGTCCCCGCGCGGCTACACGCGCGCGCCGCGGCGGAGGACGGCCGGATGGAGTACGGAGACGGCAACACACCGCCTGCTGCACAAGGAGGAACCTGGTGGACACGCAACTGACCGGCATGGGAGGGACGCACGCGCCGGCGCTCCAGGAAGTGCTGGACGGGCTGAACGACCTGCTCCAGCTGGACCACGACGCCGTGGCCGCGTACGACGTGGCCATCGCCAAGCTCGAGGACCGCGACCACGCCGACCAGATCGCCGGCTTCCGCCGCGACCACGAGCGCCACATCCGCGAGCTGAACGAGGTGGTGGCGCGGTTGGGCGGCACGCCGGCCAACCACCCGCACGCCACCGGGCCCTTCAAGACCGCGCTGCAGAGCCTGGGCGGGCTGGCCGGCGACAAGGGGCTGCTGATGTCGTTCCGCACCAACGAGCTGCAGGTGCGCACCAAGTACGACGGCTACGCCAGCAAGGCCATGCTCTGGCCCCCCGACGTGAAGCGCGCCATCGACGGCGCCGCGCTGGACGAGGAGCGGCACTACGCGTGGGTGGCCGGGGTGCTGCAGCGCATGGGCGTGGGCGCCGGCGAGGTCGAGGACGTGCACGCCATGAATGCCGCCCGCGAGCGCGCCAACGTGCATGGCGGCGTGGTGGAGCATGCCAAGGACGCCGTCTCCGGCGCCGCCGCGGCGGTCGGCGGGGCGGTAAGCGGCGCCGCGTCGAGCGTGGCGGGCACGGTGGGCGGCGCGGCCTCGTCGGTGGGCGACACGGTGAGCGGCGCGGCGGGGAGCGTGGCCGACCGGGTGAGCGGGCTGGCCGGGTCGGTGCGCGACGGCGCCAGCCGGGGCGCGGACGCGGTGCGCAACCGCGTGGCCGGGCTGCTGGACACCGGGGAGGGGCCGCTGGCCGGCGCCCGCGGTTACGTGGACACGGCCCGCGGCGGCGTGCAGAGCGCGGCGGGGAGCTTCGAGGGACGGGTGCGCGAGAAGCCGCTCCAGACGCTGCTGCTGGCCGGCGTCGCGGGGTTCGTCATCGGCCGGCTGCTTCGCTAAGGAGAACCGCACATGGCTGACTACCGCAACGACGACGACCGGACGCTTCCGGGGGGTCCGGGAATGAACCGCGTTCCCGAGACCGATCCCGAGCACCTGATTCCCGAGCACACGCACGCCGCGCCGCTGGGCACCATCGGCGCGCAGGTCACGCCCGACGATCCGCACCAGGTGCGCGGCGAGATCGAGCGCACCCGCGAGCGGATGTCGCAGACCATCGACCAGATCGAGGGCGCGCTGCTCCGGAAGAAGGAAGAGATCAACGACAGGCTGGACTTCACCTCGCCCGTGCGCGAGCGCCCGTGGGCCTTCGCGGGCGGCGTGTTCGGCGCGGGGCTGGTGCTGGGTCTCCTCACCGGCGGCGGGAAGAATCGCGACGAGGACGAGGACCGCGAGCACGTGAAGATCCCCCGCGCGCTGCTGGAAGGAATTGGCCTTGAGCCCATCGCCACCGGCGCCGGGAACGGCCGCGGCGGCGGCTCACGCGAGTGGGAGGACCGGTCGCGCGAGCTGATGCAGGTGGTGGCGCGGCAGGAGGAGGAGATCCGCGACCTGCGCGCCGCCGTCTACGGCGAGGAGGTCTGGGACGTGGACGCGCTCGGCACGGAGGACCTGGACGCGCCCGAGTCCATCGGCGAGGTGGACCTGGACGCCGAATGGGACGAGGACTGGAACTTCAACGACGAGGGCGACGACTTCCAGGACTTCGAGGCGCTGGGGCTGGAGGAGGAGGGCGGCGGGATCAGCAAGCCCATCGCCGGCCTCATCGCCGCGGGGGTGGCGGGGATCGTGGGCGGGCTGGCGAAGAAGTACCTGGGCGGCAGCGGCGGCGACGAGGGGGACATGCGGGTGGAGGTGGACCTGGAGCCCCGCGGCGGCGCCAGCGTGGTGGACGACTACTCCGGGCACTACACCGCCAGCGGCGTGGTGGACTCGCAGGCGGCCATGCGGCGCGAGACGGCGCGGTCGCGGCCCCGCCCGGCTCCGGCCCCGCCCCGGTCGCAGGCGGAGCGCGAGCGCGAGCACCACTACCAGTACACCGGCCGCCCGCCCTCGTACGGCCGGCCGGTGGAGGTGGAGGTCGATCTCGAGGCGGCGCCCGAGCGCGGCTACAGCCGTCCCCGCCGCGGGCTGCACGCGCCGGAGATGAGCCCGCTGGCCGGCGCCGTGGCGGTGAGCGCGGCGGTGGCCATCAGCGGGCTGGTCGCGCGCATCCTGCACAACCGCGGCGAGCGGGAGCAGGAGATGGACGTGGAGGTGGAGCTGGAGGAGCGGCCGGCGTATCGCCCGTCCGCCCCGCCGCGCACGCAGCCGGCGATGGGGACGCAGCCGTCCGCCGGGCCGATGGAGGTGGAGGTCGAGCTGGAGTCGCGCGGGCAGGCCGCCGGCTACACCGAGGCCCCCGAGTATCCGCGCACCGCCCAGCCCCAGGGCGACGGCGACATCCAGGCGGAGGTGGACCTGGAGCCCCGCGCCGGGGAGCAGCGGCCCTTCCGCGGCGAGGAGCCGGGGACGGGGCAGGGCGGCCTTCCGTCGCAGCCCCCGCTGATGTGAGCGGACGGCGGTGACGGACGCGCGAGAGGGCGCCGGGGATTCGCTCCCCGGCGCCCTCTCGTCATCGCCCTCTCTCCGTCGTCCCGACTCCCGGCGAGGTGTCCGGCCACGGATCCGCGGCGCACGTGCGAGCCTCGCCCACAGATCCTCCGGCCTGCAACCGTTCGTGCGAAGGGGAACGACAGTGTGGCCGGCCTGAATAGAAAGTTCGCGGCCTGGCCCCCCACCGGCGACTGAAGTCGCAGCAACAACTACGGGAAGCCTCGCAGACTGCGCGAGGCTGATCCGCTCATTCTGTGGCATCAGCGCTCACGACCACTGTCCTTTCATCCTCCGTGGTCGCGCGCAGCGCGGTGTTCGACTCAGGATGACGTCTCTCTCCGTGCGTCGGGAACGCACGGGTGATCGGCCGGTCCGGCGTCAGTTGTCGTTGCCGCCGAAGGGCGAGAGGGTGACGCCGGCGGGCGGGCCCTGGTTCACCGCCACCGAGGTGACGATCTCGTCCAGGATCATCTCGTCGCGCTTCACCAGCCCCTCCATCACCTCCAGCATCTGCCGCATGCTCTCGCGCTCCTCGCCGGAAAGGCCGGCCAGCACGGCGCGGCCCTGCGCGATCGTCTGCGTGGCCGTGGCGCTGTCCGGCCCCAGCACCTCGGCGCGGATCCCGCGGATCTCCAGGTGGCGGCGATACGGCAGCTGCATCCCCTTCACCGGGCGCCAGTCGCCGAACTGCATCACCATGCTGCCGGGGGCGCCGCCGGAAACCGTCTCGATCTCCAGGCGCCGCGTCAGCAGGGTGGTGGTGTCGAAGTGCAGGCTCAACCGCCGCGGCACCATCCTGCCCGCGTCCGGCGCGTCCTCGGGGGCAAAGCTCATCGTCACCACGTGCGACGGCGCGCCCGAGGTTCCCGACACGCCGTCGTAGGTGAGCGTGCCCATCGACTCGGGCATCTCTTCCTCGCCCTCGGGAAGCGTCTCCATCATGAGCAGCAGCTCGTCGGCCCATCCGGTCATCTCCGCCGCGGAGCTGCCCATCTGGCCCACGCCGCCGGACTGCGCGCGGAAGGCGCCCGACTCGTCGCGCGAGACGTAGCTCACCACGCTCTGCCCCATCGTCTTCAGGGTCAACGTGTAATTCTGCACCCCCGCGGAGCGCGCCTTCGCGCGGGCCGACACGGCGTGCAGGATCTGCAGGGGCGTGCGCGCCTGCGCCGCGGCGGGCGCGGCGATGGCGAGCGCGGCGGCGACGGCGAGGCTGGTGCGAAGGCGGATCATGGTGGGTGGCTCTCTTTCTTTCCGGACTGCGGAATCGCCGGGCGGGAATGCCGCGCGAGGGAATTCGGACGCGCGAAAGCTAACTCCGCTTCGCGTCTCCATGAAGATGGACTGCTACAGGCGGGTGTCGCAGATCCGGGGAAGTATTGACCTAACCTATTGTGTTGATTAGATTTGGTGCGTTGCGCGGGATCCTTCCCGCGACGTGTGCCCGGACCTCTTCAGGATAGCCGGGCGCACCTCCGACAAAGGCAAACCCGCCGAAAGGCGGGGACGCAAAGTTCCGAGGCTAAAGACGGGCATTCCGCCCGTCCACGCCGGTCGAGCCGCCGAAGAGGTGATCCATGACGATCTCCGCCCCCCGTGGGAGCGGACGCGTTCTCGCGTTCGCGCTTCCCCTCGCCACCGCCGTTCTCGCGCTCCCGCACCCCGCGCGCGCCGCCACCGTGCCCGCGGGTGGCGAGGCGACGTACGCCGCGCCCGGCTTCGACCGCCCGTTCTACGTGGGCGCCTACCTGGGCGAGTCCGCCACGCGGACCGGCCGCGTGGAGCAGGGGATCGACGCCTTCGGGCGCCTGACCGGCAAGCGCCCGGCCTTCGTGAAGCTCTTCCAGACGCTGGACGGCGACTACTCGCGCGGCGGGTGGGCGGGGCAGCTGGTGCGCCAGGTCTCCGGCGCGGGCTCCACGCCCTACCTGGCGCTGGACCTGAAGTGGAGCGGCGCCCCCGGCCGGGGGATCCTGGCCGCGATCGCCGCCGGCCGCGCGGACCGCCAGATCGCCGCGATGGCGCGCGGGCTGGCCGGCGCGGGGACGGTGCTGATCGAGCCGGGGTGGGAGATGAACGGGCGCTGGAGCTACGCCTGGCAGCCCGCCGCCAACGGCGACGCCGCCGCGCCGGCCGCGTACCGCGCCGCCTTCCGCCGCATCGTGGAGATCTTCCGCCGGCAGGGCGCGCGCAACGTGAAGTGGGTGTTCGCGCCGAACGTGGGGAACCCGCTGACCAACGCGGCCACGGGGCCGGGGCACTGGAACTGGTACGGCAACTACTATCCCGGGAACGACGTGGTCGACTACCTGGGGCCGCACGGGTACAACGGGCCCAGCGTGTGGGGCGGCGCGTGGCAGGGCTTCGACCAGGTGTTCGACGACGCCGACGCCGACAACATGCTGGGCGACCTGGAGCGCCGCTTTCCGGGCAAGCCCATCATCATCGGCGAGTTCGCCACGCAGGAGGCACGCGGGTACGACAAGGGGCGGTGGATCGAGCAGGCGTTCCAGGCCATGCGCCGCCACCACAGCGTGATCGGCGCCATCTGGTTCAACACCCGCAAGGAGGCGGACTGGCGCATCGAGAGCAGCGCCAATTCCGTGCAGGCCTTCCGCGCCGTGATGGGCGACCGCAACGTGCGCACCTCGTTCGCGGGGTGATGCGGTCTCCCGGAACGACTGGGATGGTGAGAGCGGCGGCCCTCGCGGGGCCCTCACCCGAAAAATGGAGAAGGGGCGAGACAAAACAGCCGTCTCGCCCCTTCTCCATTTTTCGACCTCTCCCAAAACAACCTGGGAGAGGTAAACAGAAAGACGTCATCCCTGAGGCCGGCCACACCGTCGTTCCGCCGGCGCGACTGGTTGCAGGCCGAAGGATCCATAGGCGAGGTCGCACGTGCGCCGCGGGATCGCACTTTCGATCGCGCCGGGGGGGATGGATCTCAGCGCGTGCGGATCGCGGAGAGGAGCTCGTCCATGGCGATGGAGCAGCCGCGCGCCTCGGCACCGCGCGCGCGGCCCAGGACGCGGAAGCCGGCGTGGGTGGTGAAGCCCAGGTCCGCGGTCTGGATCGCCATCACCGAGTTGAGGTTTGCCAGGTCCCAGTGGCGCAGCACGCCGACCTCGCCGTGCGGGAGCGGGCGCAGCGTCTCGGGGTCGGCCGCCTGCGTGCGCACCCACGACGGGCCGACGTGCAGGCGCCCGGACGGCGCGAGGGCGCTTCCCGCGGCGCCGTCGTAGAACTGCGAGCTCATCTCAGTCATCCCGTACTCGTTCACGCACCACGCGGGGGCGATGCCGAGCCGGTCCTCGATCGCGGCGTACAGCTCCTCGCGGGTGACCTCGCGCGAGCGGCCCTTGAAGCCGCCGGTGTCCATAACCCGCGAGCCTTCGGGGAGATGGAACTGATCGCCGGCGGCCGCGAGCGCGTCGAGCCAGTGCACGAACGCGAACGCCGTCCCGGGGATGCAGACGGGTGCGCCGTCGGCCTCGGCGGCGCGGAGGGCGTCGCGCAGGCGGTCGCCCGCGATGCCGCCGTCGGGGGTGACGAACCCATCGCTCCCCGGCGCCGCGAAATCGCGCATCACCTCGCCGATCATGTGCGAGAGCGACGAATCCGGCAGATCGGCGGGGGAGGGGACGAGCGAGAGGATGCGCGGACGCGCGCCGTCGGGCAGCAGGTGCGCGGAGAAGCCCGCCCGCAGGGCCGCGTCGTACAGGGCGAGATCGGGGACGATGTGCGTGCCGCGGCGCTCGCTTCCCTGCGTGGTGCCGCTGGTGCGGAAGGTCGCCGCGGCGGAGGACGGGTCGCCGCAGACGAGCGCGGTCGCCTTGAACGCGTCGGTGGGGACGGCGGGGACCTCGGCCCAGCCGCGCACCGTCTCGGGCGTGGCGCCGCGGCGGTCGCAGAAGGCGCGGTACGGGGCGTTGCACGCGTACTGGTGCGCGAACACGCCGAGGGCGAGCGCGTCGAACTCCGCCTCGTCCAGCGGCGCGTGCGCGCCCCGGGCGATAACGGACAGCAGGCGCTGCTTCAGCTCGCTCGCGTCGGTGGTGGCCAAGTCGATCTCCGTGCGGACAGGCCTCGTACCAGATCTGAAATCAGCTGTGCATAACAGACGCATGGAGATGACGTCATCCTGAGGCCGGCCACACCGTCCTTGCCTCTGCAAGAGCGATTGCAGGCCGAAGGATCGCGCGAGGTCGCACGTGCGCTTCCGGACTGCACGATCGATCCTCCAAGCCGGTATCCGTGCCTCACTTCCCGCTGACGTGCGAGGCCGGCTATGGATCGATCCTTCGGCCTGCAAGTCTCAGCGCGAACGTGAGTTGCGGTGTGGTCGGCCTCAGGATGACGTCATCAAGGGGAGGGCGGCGTGGTGTGATCCTCTCCTCCTTCCCGCCCTCGCCATCTTCCGACCGCCCTACCAGCCCTCGCGCTGGCGGAGGCTGGTGATGTGGGCCACGTGGTGGCGGCCGTGCCAGGCGTACAGGCCGAGCGCGTTCTCGATCGTCACGTCGCCCCACTCGGGGTGGCGGAAGGTGCGCTTCCACTGCGTCTCGTCCAGCCCGCGGAGGACGGCGATCCAGCGCTGGTGCAGCGTCTCCAGCAGCGTCAGCGAAACGTCGGCGGGGAGCTCGGCGTCCGGCAGCCTGGCCCACTCGGCTTCCTCGTACGTCTTGATGGCGGGCGAATCTTCCGTCAGCGCCAGCTTCATCCGGACGTACGCGTTCATGTGGCTGTCGGGGACGTGGTGCACCACCTGCCGCACCGTCCACCCGCCGTCGCGGTAGGGCGTGTCGAGCTGCGCCTCGCCCAGCCCCTGGACGGCGGCGCGGAGGCGCGCGGGCGCGTCGGCCACCTGCGCGACCCACTCGTCGCGCTGCTGGCGGGTGATGGAATCCATCAGCTCGTACCGGCCGACCGGAAAGCGCAGGTCGTCGTTCATCGCATCCGCTCCGTCGTCGCGTGTGGGTGGCATCCAGCCGCGCGACAAACGTACGCGGCGCCCCGGCGCGGCGCGAGACGACAGATCTCCATCTTCCGGGGCATCACAGATCGGGGGAGAAGACGAGCCTTCCGTCTTCTCCCCCGATCTTTCGTCATCTCCCCAACCCGATGGGAGACGCGGCCTACCGCGTGTAGCTGGCCAGGAGCACGCCCAGGTTCTGCTGGATGCCGCGCGCGCCCGAGGTGTTGCGGCCGTTGTAGAGCATCGAGAACACCACCCGCTCGCCGCCCGCCGTCTTCACGTACCCCGAGAGCGAGCGCACGCCGCGGATGTAGCCCGTCTTGGCGTGCAGGTTCCCGGCGGCCGGCGTGCCCACGAACAGGCGGTTCAGCGTGCCGTCCGGCTGGCCGGCCACGGGGAGCGACTCGTGGAACAGCTTCGACCACCGCTGCTGGTCGGCCCAGTTCAGCGCGCTGACCAGGGCGTAGGCGCTCGTCCGGTTGTCGGCCGAGAGCCCCGAGCCGTCGGCCTGGAAGAGCTGCCCGAAGGGAATGCCCGCGTGCTGGTGGTAGAAGTTGGCCGACGCCGGGCCGCCCTTGGCGTAGCTCCCCTCGCCGGTGGACTTCGCGACCGCCGCCTTCCAGAAGTGCTCGGCGAAGAAGTTGTCGGAGTGGCGGTTGGCCTGGGGGATCATCTCGCCCAGGGTGATGGAGTAGTGGCGGTGCACCAGCCTGGCGCTCTCGGGCGTCTTCCCCAGCCGCACGGGGCCGGACACGGTGACGCCCGCCTCCTGCAGCGCCTGCCGGAGCGCCGCCGGGGCCAGCAGCGCCGGCTCGTTGGCGCCCACGCCGTAGCGGTTGCCGCGCCCGCCCGCCGCGCCGCGCACGATGATGGTGTCGTTGTCGGGCTTGCGCGCCGCCATGGCCCGCCCGCCGCGGCTGGTCCACACCACCGGGATCTCGGTGAGCTGCGGCGTGGTGCGGATGGCGCCGCCCTCGATCTGCACCCACAGCATGTTGCGGCTGAAGGGAAGGCCGCTCACCGTGGGCGCGTACTGCGCGGCGCCGTTGCCGGTGTCGTTGGGCCAGCTGGGCCCGTGGTGCTTCCCGTCGTCGATGGTCGCGTCGCCCACGATGGAGCCGTCGATGCGGGTGATCCCCTTCGCCTTCAGCGCCTGCGCCATGATCCGCGGCGTCTTCATCACGTCGCGGTCGTACTCCGGGTAGCCGAACGCCGGGTCGCCCGAGCCGCGCAGCACCACGTCGCCCTTCAGCACCCCGCCCTCCACCGGGCCGGTGACCAGCACGTCGGTGGGAAAGCGGTGGCCGGGGCCCAGCATGGTGAGCGCCCAGATGGTGCTGTACACCTTGTTGTTCGACGCGGGGATGCGCACCTGGTCGGCGTTGATGGCGAACAGCGTCTGCTGCCGGTCGATGGAGTACGCCATGAGGCTCCACCCCTCGCCGTTGCCCACGATGGCCTGCGCCTGCGCCTGCAGCGGCCCGTCGGCGGCGGTCGACGCGGCCGCGGGGATGGTGCGGATCCCCCCCGGCGCGGGCGCCTCGGCGGCCACGGCCTCGGCGGCGCGCATGCGGGCGGCGTCGGAGATGGCGGTGGCGCGGGTGCCGTAGACGGCCATCCCGCCCCCCGCCGCGGCGAGGACGAGCGCGGAAGCCGCCAGGGTGGTACTGCTGAACTTCATGGGTACGTCTCCAGTTCGGTTCGGGTGCGCGGGCGCGTCAGGCCACGGCCGGGCGCGGAGTGCCGTCGGCCGCCGCGGCCGGTGCGGGCGCGGGTGCCGCCACCGCGGGGGGCGGCGCCGGCGCGGCCACGAGCGTGGCGTCCGAAACGGTGTCGGCCACGGGCCGCGACGCGGCGCCGGCCTCGGCGATCTCCTCCAGGATCATCTGCTGCAGGCGGAACGACGAGCGGGTGTTCTCCTCCACGTCGATCAGCAGCTCGAACAGCCCGGCCGCGGCGAAGAGGACCACGGTGATGACGATCGCTCCCACCAGCAGCGCGGTGTTCTGCGAGGCGCTGGCGCGGCTGTCGCCCAGCCCGGAGAAGAAGACCAGCCCGCCGATCAGCAGCACGATGATGCCCAGGAAGCGCATCACCCCCAGCAGCATCCGGAAGCTGCCGTAGCGCTGCTCCACCCCGGCCAGGCGCCGCGGCGCGCGCCGCTCCTTGAGCAGCGCGTGGCAGTTGGGGCACCGCTCCACGGTGGGGTCCTCGACCGTGGTGCCGCAGTGGGTGCACTGTACGGGAGTGCTGAACAGATGAAGGGACATCGCAGGGCCGCCGGGTTCGCGTTCGCGTCAGGGTGCAGGTACCCATTCCGGGAGCAACGCCCGTGCCACGGAAATCGTTTCCGGCTGAGGGGTTACACGCGCATGCAGAGGGTGTGTCGAGGACGGATTTCGCGGGCGAAAACTGCTTCTCCCACGGGACTCAGTTGGCTTGGCGACACCGGCGCTTCGAAGCCCCCGGTGATGCGTTCGGGCTACCTCTCCCGGTACGGGAGAGGTGGACGGCCTCGGCCGGCCGGAGAGGGCGCGGTGCCTCGGATTCGAGCCGACCGCCGCCCTCACTCCTCCCAGTCGCACCAGCGGACGAGCGAGCGCAGCGGCGGGCGCCCGTCGTGATGCCACCAGGGCGGCGGCCACGCCATCTTCCCGAGCGGCGCGATCCGGCTCGCCCCCAGCCGCCCGAGCGCGGCGGCGAGATCCCCCGCCTCCTCGGCTGACGCGGCGACGCCGACGGTTTGCAGCACCTCCGCGTAGGCGGCTACGAGCGGGGGGATCTCCTCCAGCGCGGCGACGGGCTTCACGCGGACGACGCGGTTCAGGCACGAGGCCTCGAACGCCGGCTCGGGATCGTAGACCACCGTCCACGCCGTCCCCTCGGCCGACGCGTGGAGATCGAGGCCGGCCGCGAACTCGGCGTGGCCGCGGAGCTGGCGGATGGCCGATGCCTCGCTGGGCGACAGGGTGCCGCGCGGCAGGTCGCGCTCGACGGATTCCATCTCCCGCGCCAGCATCGCCGCCCAAGCCCGCGGGCTCACATCTCCCCCTTCTTCCGCGTAGAAGACGTGCGGAGAGACGCATCCCTGCTGGTCGAACGTCGATGCGTCCAGCGCCGCCGCGCGCGCCACGTCCCCCGCGTGCTCCGCCGTGAGCCGGCCCCGGGCGACGATGCCGAAGGAGAGCCTGGGACCGTACGCCAGGAACCGCGCCTCGGCCGGCGCTTTCGCGCGGATGGCCGTCACCGCGTCGCGGCCGCCGTAGACGATCACCGCGTCGGCGTGCTCCAGCGCGGCGCGCTCCAGCTCCTCGTCGCCGCCGTGCCAGTAGGTGACGGCGATGCAGGCGCCCAGCTCCGCGTCCTCCTCCGCGACGGCGCGGGCGAAGAGGGCGGGGAGAAGGGGCTCGCCGACGGCCGTCTTCCCCAGCGTGGCCGCCTTCACCAGCAGCGAGCGGACGATGGAGGTGACCGCCACGCCCGGCACGTTGCCGCTGAAGACGTGGGCGGCCAGGCGCGGCCCCATCGCCATCCGCCTGCCGTGGCCGCGCGGCGCCGGGCGGAAGCCGTCCAGCACGCGCGGATCGCCCAGCTCGGAGCGCAGCAGCTCGCGGAGCGGGGCCGCGCGCCAGTCCGCCGCCATCCGGTCCAGCACCCGGCCCACCATCGCGGGCGAGTAGTGGGTGATGGCCGGGAGCGCGCCCTCCGCCGTCCGCCGCAGCTCGTCCGCGGGGTCCAGCAGCCGCGCGGCCACCCGGTCGATCACGGCGACGATCTCCGCCACCGGCCGCCCGGCCAGCGCCCGCTCGCGCGCCTCGCCCAGCGCGCGCACCTGCTGGCGCAGCAGCGCGGGCGTAAGCCGCGGCACGCGGATCTCGAATGCGCCCTTCCCCCGCCCGTACGACCAGGTGGTCGTGGGGACGTGCGGGAGGCCGGGGAGGTGGAAGGCGTCGATGACCACGGTGCGAGAGTGCGAGAGTGCGAAAGTGCGAAAGTGCGCCCGAAGATACCATCCACCGCGGGCGGACGCAGGACGGCGCCGGGGCGAGACATCTACCCGGCGCCGTCATCGTCCCGATCCGTCAGTGACCGTCAGCGGCGCCGGCGGCGGGACTTGTTCACGGCGGCGGGGGTCGGACGCACGTCCGCGGGCTGCGCGCCCCGGTGCCGCTCCACGCGCTGGGCGGCGAGGTAGGCCACCGTGTCCCACGCGTTGTGGATGCCGATGAACAGCAGGAGAAGCGTCACTCCGCCCACGATGAACAGCGCGTCGCCGATGTCGCGCTCCAGCAGCGCCGCGCAGGCGATGGCGCCGCCGTACGCGACGAGCGGGAGGACTACGTGCCAGATCCAGTCCTCCAGCACCGGCCGGTACGCCGCTTGGCGCCGCGCGCGGAGCAGGGTGATGGCGGCGTACACGAAGCCGCCGCCCCCGGCCAGCAGCAGCGTGGTGCGCAGCGGGCCCAGCGACCGCCACGGCGCGGCGATCAGCGCGGAGAAGAGGAGCGCGGCCGCGAAGTGCACCACGGTGGGCGTGCCGAAGGCGGTGATCGAGTCGGAGGTGACGTTGGGCCCGTCCTCCGCCGTCCGCGGATTGCCGTCGCTGATCAGCGTCACCACCACGAACTGCAGCCCGGTCAGCGCCGAGGCCGCCGCGCCCGTGATCACGTAGAAGCTCTCCCAAGGCACCAGCGCTTCGCCCACGGTGCTCTCCAGCATCGCCCCCTCCCCGGACGGAGTCCCTTCGTCCCGCATCCCCGCCGCACAAACTACATCCCCGCGCAAGAAAGCAGAATGCGCCGGGAGGAGCATCTCCCCCGGCGCAGGCTTGCTTTCTCGGAAGGCGAATGAATTCGCGGCAACAACAGCACAAAGTCCGCCTTCGCGGGCGCCTTCGCGGACTCGCGCGGCACCCTCGTGGCGCACTCCAGTGAAGTGCACAGAGACGTCATCCTGAGGCCGGCCACACCGTCGTTGCGTCCACACGAATGACGGCAGGCCGAAGGATCTATAACCAGTCGCCGCACGTGCGCTGCGGGATCGCGCCGATCTGCGCAGCCCGGCATCAGCGCGAAAGGCGAACGGACGTGCGGCCGCGGCTATGGATCCTTCGGTCGCGTTCGCGTTCAGCGTGGCCGCAGGTTGCGGTGCGACGCTCCCTCAGGATGACGTCCTGTGCGGGGTTCCGCCGATCGTTGCGTGACTCAGCACTCAGCACTCAGCACTTGGCTCCTCGCTTCTACAGAAAATCCCAGAAGCTCGGGTTCGCCTCGATGATCAGCTCCCAGTGGCCGCCGCTGCTCAGGCCGCGGGCGACATCCACGCGCAGGATGTCGTAGAAGATGCCGACGCCGGCGCCCGCGCTGAAGATGGGCCGGTCCAGCGGCTGCGCGCCCCACGCGGTGAGCGCGGCGCCGCCCGGTCCCCCGGCGTCCGCCCAGCCGGCGGCGCCCAGCAGCCGCCCGCGGATCCACGGCGACCACAGGTCTGCGGCGGCGGTGATGCGCAGCGTGGCGAAGCGGTCGCCGCCGTACGCGCGGAAGGCGTAGCCGGGCACCGTCCCCCGCCCGCCGATCAGGTACAGCGCCTGCCGCGGCAGCGTCCCCGCGGCGGCGCCGGCGCTCAGCTCCACGTCCAGCCGCGCGGAGTTCGGGCTCCATCGCCGCGTGACGCCGAGATCGATGCGGGGGCGCACGAAGTCGAATCCCCCGCCGCTGGCCAGGTGCCCGCCGTCCGCGCCCAGCGTCATCGTCCACCCCAGCGCCTTGCCCGAAGGCGACGCGTGCGTCACCGCCACGGCGCCACCGTACATCATCCCCTCGTCGATCGGGAAGACGGGGCGGAAGTCGCCGCCCGCGCTGACGGAGGTCTCCAGCCGCGCGCTGCGCTGGTCCTCCACCCGCCCGGTGAACGTCCCCGTCCACCCGGCCAGGACCCGCCGCTGCAGCTGGAGGCTTCCGCCGCTGGCGTAGAACAGGTCCGAGTAGTCGCGCCCGGCCAGCGCCGACGACAGCGTGTTCATCGCCCCGCTGATCACCGGGCCGACGCCCACGTCGCGCGGCTGGTTCAGGAACGCCGAGCCGCCCAGGCGGAATCGCGGCTTCGTCAGCGTCGCGTCGGCGCGGGCGAGCGGGTGCATGGGCCCGAACGCCCAGCCGCCGTACAGCTCCGTGGCCACCTGCTCGCGCGGGGCGGAGCGCACGCCGAAGCCCACGGCCAGCCCCTCCGCGCGGTTGTAGCGCGCGACGGTGGACGCCGCGGGGATGTCGAAGCGCGTCGTGGGCAGCCCGCTCAGCGCGTGCTCGCGGATGAGCTCGGCGGCCTCGCGGCGCACCTCGCCCAGCTCGCGCTCGGGGCCGATCCCCTGCTCGTGCATCTCCGCGTCGATCGGCTTCTCGAAGGCGAAGCTGCGCGCCTGCGACGGGGCCACGGAGACCACGCGCGGGCCGCCGAAGCGCCAGTCCGGCAGGTTCTGGTTGAAGCGGTAGCCGGTCACCGTCATGGTCCCGCGGATCACCCCGCCCGCGGGAAAGCCCAGCTCCGGCAGCTGCCGCCGGATCTCCACCTGCTGCCGGTTGGGAAGCCAGAAGCGCCCCTTCCACAGCCCGTTTTCCAGGGAGATGTTGATGTAGTCCAGCTCCCGGTCCACGTAGCTGCTGCGGGTGAAGGTGAACTCCATCCGCACGATGTCGCCGCCGCGCTGGTCCACGTACACGGCGCCCACCAGCGCGTGCTGCGACGAGTCCTTGGGCCGCACGTCCACGCGGTAGACGCGCACCGGGTCGCCCGAGCCGGGAACGCGGATGGAGAGCGAGTCCGACAGGCGGTAGTCGTAGAAGCGCTCGGCGCCGGGCGCGGCGGGGTGCAGCACGTCGCTCACCTCGTCGCCGTCGCCGATGCGGATGCGGTCGCCGAAGTTGTCCTGCACCACGGCCAGGTGGTCCAGGTGGTAGTGGATGTTGGTGGGCAGCGACTTGCGGTCGCGCAGGCCCACGATGATCTGCTTCGTCTGGTTGGGCGCCTTCCAGAACACCTGCAGCGCCACCTGGTCGGTCTTCACCAGCGTGCGCTCGTCGATGTCGCGCCGGTCCAGGTAGAAGTAGATGTAGCCGCGCGCGTCGGCCTGGTAGTCCACCATCCCCGTGTCGCTGAGCGACTGCGTGCGGCGGGTCTGCGCGCGCCCCACCAGCTCCAGCGCGCGCGCGGTGTTCCACGCGCCGCTCCCCGGCTGCGGCGGCGCCACGGCGGCCGTGTCCTGCGCGGGCAGCGGCCGTGCGGCGAAGGCCGCCAGCGCGGCGGCCGCGAATGCGAATCGTGCTCTCATGAAGGGCAAGATATCGGCTCCCATCCCCGGAACGGAACCGGGTCCGCGGCGTGCCCGGACCCGGTTGGTGCTCTGCTGGCCGTCGATCTGCCGCGCGGCGCGGCTAGTGCCGGTGCCAGAACCCGTCGCCGCCGCGCGTCCAGCTGAAGTTGTACCCCCGTGCCTGCTGGGCGCTCCCTCCCCTGGGCATCTCGAAGGCGCTGGCCACCACGGCGCGGAGCCCCGCGCCCTCGGCCCGCCCGCGGTAGGTCTGGAACACCTCGGCGGCCTCGCGCGCCAGCGGCACCGTGTCGTCCACGCTGAGCTCGGTCGCGTAGCGCACCATCAGCGCGCTCGTCCCGCGGCTGTCGCGGGTGGGCCCGGACGCGAGCACCACCACGCGCCGCCCGGAAGGAAGCGCGAGCGCCTCGCCCTCCACCGCGGGGGCGGCGGGCGCCGCGGGCTTCGCGGCCTCGACGGGCGCCTCGGGCCTGGGAGAGCCGCACGCCGCCAGGGCCAGCGCCGCGGCGGCGATCCGTCCGGTGCGGGCCCTCGCGCGCGGGCTCACGGGCAGGCGCCCGCGGCGAAGGTGCCGCTGATCGACCCGCTGATCCGGTCCTGCAGCCCCTCCTCGCTGATCCCCGCGGCGTGCGCGTAGTCCGAGCGGCGCACGCTGTACGCCACGCCGCCCGTGGTCGACAGCCGGCGCGGGGCCTCGGTGAAGCTCAGCTGGAGCTGGCCGGGAAGAAGGAGCTCGCGGCGCACCTCGCTGGTCCCCTCGTCCGGCAGGTTGGCGAACACCGCGCTCCCGCCGAAGCTCACGCCGCCGCGCAGGTCCTGCGTGAAGCTGTCGCTGCGGCGCGTGTACAGCAGCTGGTAGGTGGCGTCCTGCCCGCTCAGCGTGAGCGAGGGCGCGGACTTGGGCGCGGGCGGCGCGGGGTTGATGACGGTGGCCAGCAGGTCCGCCACGGGAAGCGCGCCGTTGCTGGGCTGGAAACGCAGCGAGCAGACGTTGTAGACGCCCTGCACCTCCTGCGGCGTCAGGCGCGACGGATTCGTGCCGCCGTCGCCGCTGCACGCCGCGGCAATGGCGGCGGCCAGGAGCGGAACCGCGCGGACGAGCACGGACTGCGAACGCATGGACGGGTTTCCTCGGTCAGGTGGGTTTCCGCGGGGGCGAGTGGAGCAATCTACCCGCCCCGGCACGGATCGTTTCACACGCTAGATGCGGCGGATCGCATCCGCAAGCCGGACAAGCGCTTGGTTGCCGTTCCCCTCCTCCTCACCGCTGCAGCAGCATCACGTAGATGTCGTACAGCGCGTGCGTCCACACGGCGATGCCGAAGCCGCGGGTAATGAACAGCGCGTTCAGCGCCAGCCCGCTCAGGAAGCGGAAGGTGAACGAGCCCAGCTCCAGCGGGTACGCGTACGGGCCGATGTAGTGGAAGGCGGAGAAGAGCAGCGCCGCCAGGATGGCCGCGTAGATCTTCCGCGACGTGTTCCCCAGGCCCGACTGCTTGAAGACCGCGAGAAGTCCGCCCACCAGGATCACCCGGAAGAGCAGCTCCTCGTAGAACCCCGCGCCCAGGGACAGCACCACCCCCTCGCCGAAGGGGACGCGGGCGAGCGGCCCGCCCGCCGGGTCCGCGGCCAGGCGCCATCCCCCCAGCACCCACGCGGTCAGCGTGCCGACCACGGTGCCGAAGACGAGGGCGTACAGCACGCTCTCCATCGCCATCCCCGCGAACACGGCGCCGCGGATGGGCACGGCTTCCTTCCGCCGCTCCTTCACGATCAGCACGACCGCGCCGAGCGCCAGGATGGCGGTGAACGCCACTGTGCTGTGGATGCCGCCCGCCGCCAGCACGGTGCGCAGCAGCACGTCGGCGCCGTTGCGCAGGCCGCTGGTGCCGTGGTTGATCATCGCCGCGCCGGCCTCGTACGCCACCAGCACGGGAATGGCGAAGAGCAGCGAGTACGTGTGCTTGCGGGTCAGCTCGAAATAGCGCGGCATGGCTCCAAACTACGCGCGGCGAAGAGGTTCGGCAGCCGCGCGGGAGGGGACGTGGCCTGACGATTGCGAATTCCGGGCGTGCCGGACACGCTTCCGGATCAATGAAACGCCGAAGGGTGGCGGAAAGTTTCGCAACTGGATGGGGATGACGGTTCGGAGATCGCGTGGTTCTCGCGTGCGGAGATCGGGAGCGCGCGCCGTTGCCGCAGTGGCGATGGCGGGCGCGGCCGCGTCGTGCAGCTTCTTCGCCAGGAAGCCGGTGGACACGCCGGCGCAGATCGCCGCGCGCGCCACCGAGGACGCGCGCATCCTGCGCGAGGTGGAGTCGCGCCTCTCGGCCGAGCCGTCCATCGGCGCCGGCCGCGTGCGCGTGTCCGTGCAGAGCGGCGAGGTCACGCTCTTCGGCGGCGTGGCCGGCTTCGGCGCGCTGCAGTGCGCCGAGCGCAACGCCGGCCTCGTCCGCGGCGTCCGGCTCGTCATCGACCAGCTGGTGCTGGAGCCCGGCCCTCGCGACGTGCGCTGCCTGGCCCCGCGCGCCGCCCCGGCCATCGCCGGAACCACCGCGGAGTGACGTCCATGACGACGAAGCTGGAAGGCGAGCTGAAGCGCGAGCTGGAGGTGGAGGGCGCCGTCTACACCCTCACCATCACCCCCGACGGCCTGCGCCTCGTCCCCAAGGGCAAGCGCAAGGGCATCGAGCTCGCCTGGACCTCGCTCATCAGCGGCGACGCCGCCCTCGCCACCGCCCTCCAGGCCTCCCTCGAACGTCTGGGCTGAGCAGGATAGCACCGCTGTTCGTTCTTCTCAATTGTGCGGCCGGAAAGAACGGCTATCTTGCGAAGAGGTATCCGTAGCTCCCCCACCCCTAGACCAGGAGACGGAACATGGCAAGGAAGCTCACGCTGAAAATCGAAGCTCTACGCATCGAGCAGTTCGAGGTCCAGCCGTCCGTCGATGCGGCCCGGGGAACGGTGCGTGGCTATGACACGTACATCTGCGGTCCAGTCAGTTACTCCGAACCGTTCAGGTTCTGCTACCCTGCACCGATTTCCGAGCCGCCCGGTTCCTGCTGAATGGACAGGGGGTTCGGGGCGTCGGAAGCAGTTCTAACAGGCTCCCCCTGCTGCTGACGCATCGTCCGTCCTCCCGGAAACGGGCGCTGGAGCGTGGTTCCGGCGCCCGTCGTCGCGTCACGGTGGTCGGCGACAACGAGCGCGACGACGAGCGCGGACGGCGCATGGTACGGGAGGTGGGCGGAGCTGTACCGCTACCGCTGGCATCCGTGCTGAACCTTACGCTGGACGTGGACGGCTGCGTGTCGAGGGCCTGGCCACCACGTGCGAACTCGAGTTGCGCGGCACCGTCGAGGCGAACCAGAGCTACCGGGACCATGCGTGCCCCCTCGACGTGCCACATCTGTCCATGTATTCAGAACTTTCTTTTCATCCAGCCTGGCCGTCGAAAGACCGGTGACCAATACCGGCGGCCTGATTAGATTTGCCGCATCCTCCCCATCATCCGTTATCCGGAGATCCGCGCAGTTGGCCCGCACCCGAACGCGCCGCCCCCCCGCCCGCCGACCCCGTCCCGCTGCCAAGCGCCGCGCGGCGAAGCGGCCCGCGCTGCGTCTGGACCGGCGCGGGTGGATGGGGATCGCGGCGATGGTGCTGCTGCTCGCGTTTCCGCCCACGCGCCACGGGCTTGAGCGCGCCGCGCGGGCGGTGGCGCGTGCCGTGGCCGAAGCGCGCGCGGCCGAGGCGCGGGAGCGCGTCGTCGACCAGTACGCGCGCCGCTACGGCATCGAGCGCGAGCTGGCGGACGCGATCGAGCGCGCCGCCCGCGCCGAGCGCGTGGACACCGACCTGGCCTTCCGCCTGGTGCGCGTGGAGAGCGCGTTCAACCCGCGCGCGCTGAGCCCCGTCGGCGCCATCGGCCTCACGCAGATGATGCTGCCGACCGCGCGCGAGCTGCAGCCCGGCATCACCCGCGACCGGCTGTACGAGCGCGACGTGAACCTGCGGCTGGGCTTCCGCTACTTCCGCACCCTGCTGCGCTTCTACGGCGGCGACGTGCGGACGGCGCTGCACGCGTACAACCGCGGCATCGGCACCGTCGCCCGCATCCGCGCCGCCGGCGGCGACCCCGCCAACGGCTACGCGCGCAAGGTCCTGGGCGGCCCCGGCGCCTCCCCCGTCAACACCGCCCCGCCGGACACCACCACGCCGAATCCCACGCGGCCGAAGGTCGACGAGCTCGCCCCAGCGAGGCTGCCGGCGGGGATGTAGGGTTCGGCGACGAAACGACGAACCGCGGACGCGCCTCGCAGCGCGTCCGCGGTTTTGCTGCCGGTGCCGGCGACCGCTCAGTAGATCGGAGGCGGGCAGGTGCAGAGGGTGTCGGGGCAGTACGTCTTGTACGTGTTCCCGGCGCACCACGGGTTCGTGGGCACGAAGTGGCCCTGAATGGTGCCCTTCCCGTCCGCCGTGTCGAACGAATCCAGCGCCAGCGTGTCCAGGTCCAGCTTCAGCTTCTTCATGGGAGCTCCTCGGGGTGTGTGGATGGGATCCCCCGATTCTAAAACAGTCGTCAACCGTAACGCAACCCTTGCCCCGCAGTCCACCTCACGCTAAAGCGGGCTCGCCGCCTCAGTGCCGGACGACGAGTCCGCGAAGGCGGACTTCGGGCCGTTGTTGCCGCGAATTCATTCGCCTTTCCCGGCCCTTCCCGCGAGCCCGCCTACCCCTTCAGCGCCTCCCGCGCGATCACCAGCCGCTGGATCTCGCTGGTCCCCTCGTAGATGCGCATGACGCGGACGTCGCGGAAGAGGTGCTGCACGGGGCCCGTCTCCATCACCCCCTGCCCGCCGAAGAGCTGCACCGCGCGGTCGGCCACGCGCCCCACCGCCTCGGTCGCGAAGAGCTTGGCCATCGACGCCTCGCGCGTCACCCGCTCGCCCTGGTCCATCCGCCACGCGGCGTCGTAGGTCATCTGCCGCGCGGCGTAGCGGTCGGTCTCGCTGTCGGCGATCATCCACTGCACGCCCTGGAACTGGGAGATGGGGCCGCCGAACTGCTCGCGCCCCTTCGCGCGCTCCACCATCGCCGCGATCAGGCGCGACATCGGCCCCAGCGCCCCCGCGGCCACCACGATGCGGCCGTGATCGAGCGCGCCCATCGCCAGCCGGAAGCCCTCTCCCTCCCGTCCCAGCATGTGGCTCGCGGGGACGCGCACCGAATCGAAGCGCAGCCGCGCCTGCGAGTACGGCGGCGTCCCCATCGTCCGCTGCACCTCCTCCACCACCACGCCCTCCATCTCCCGCCGGTCGACGAGGAACGCCGTCACCCCGCCGCGCGTTCCCTTCTCCGGGTCGGTCACGGCGATCACCGTCACCAGCTCGGCTCCGGGGCCGTTGGTGATGTAGTGCTTGGTCCCGTCGATCACCCACTCGTCGCCGTGGCGCACGGCGCGCGTGCGGATGCGCCCCGCGTCCGAGCCCGCCTCCGGCTCGGTGAGCGCGAACGCCGTCGTCACCTCGCCGCTCGCGACCGCGGGGACGTAGCGCCGCTTCAGCTCGTCGCTTCCCGCCGCGAGCAGCGCGGAGATGCCGATCCCGTTGGACAGCGTCAGCCCGCCCAGGAACCCGTGGTGCGCGCGTGCAAGCTCCTCGTGCACCACCACCTGCGCGAACGTGTGCATCCCCATCCCTCCGAACTCTTTGGGGATGGTGATGCCGAACATCCCCGCCTCCCTCAGCCGCCGCATCCCCTCGCCGGGGATGGTGCCGGTGCGCAGGACCTCGGGCTCGGCGGGGATCAGCGTCTCGTCGACGATGGCGCGCGCCGTATCGCGCAGCGCCTCGATCGCGGGGGTGGAGCGGGGATCCATGTCGGGCCGGCGGATGGGGATCGGGAAGATGGCGATGGGCGGACGGCGCTGAATCTCCCCACGCGCACGGCCCCGGCGCAAGCGATGTGGCCGGGGTGGGGGGTGGATGTGGAATGAAGCCGGACGGAAAGGCGAATGGAATTCGCGGCAACAACGGCCCAAAGTCCGCCTTCGCGGACTCGCGCCCCACCCTTGTTGAGGCAAGCGGGCGCTCGTGCCGCCGAAGCGCACCTGGAGAAACCGGCGGCGGCACAGATTTCAGCCTTTCGCTCGGATGCTTTCCAGCAGTCCCGCAGGGACTTTGTGCTGTTGTTGCTGCGAATTCATTCGCCTTTCGGCGGTGGCGCGTTCGGCGCGGGGAGCTGCAGGATCGTGGCGACGGTGTCCATCGGGAACACGTTGCTGGCCGCTGCCCGCCGCACCGCCGAGAGTCCCGACTCGGCAGGATCGAAGACGCGCGGCGTGGCGGAGGTGGCCGCCGCGCGCTGGTTCCAGTTCGGCGCCAGCAGATCCAGGGCAATGCCCGCGCAGAAGATCATCACCACGAACAGCAGCACGTTGGCCACGGCCGCGCCCGCCTGCGCGAACCCCAGCCGCGTGCGCGAGACGCCGAAGATGCGCGGCAGCGACAGCTGCGGCAGCGCGAACAGCGCGTACAGCCAGAACGCCAGAGAGGCGAGGAACCCCCACGGGTGCCGCGTTCCGGTCATCGCCATCCCCACGAACGGGATCAGCGCGAAGCCGTTCAGGTACAGCATGAAGCGCGTGAGCAGCTCCGTCTCGATCCGCCCGCCCAGCAGCATCGACACCGCCTTCGAGTACATCGCCGCCGCGAACACCACGAAAACCAGGAAGAGGGGCTCGGCGAACGCGCCCGGCAGCACCGCGCCCGGGCGGAAGGGAATGGGGATGGGCGGGAAGACGTTCACCCCCACCGCCCACGCGCCCAGGACGGTGAGGGTGTAGATGAGCACGAAGTACTTCACCGCGTTGGGCACGCCGTGCGGCTTGTGGCTCACGCGCCGCCAGACCGGCGCCAGGAAGAACGGCACGTGCGTCATCCCGTGCTGGCGCCGCAGCACTCCGTCGAAGAAGCGCCGCGGCCGCCACAGCATCAGCCACGTGGTCTTGGCCAGCGCGAACCCGTTGTGCACCGGCCCCTCCACCAGGTCCGCCCACAGGATCTGCAGCACCGTGTCGGTGGTGCCGTGCAGCGGCTCGCCGCAGCGGCTGCAGTAGTGCCCCGTGTCCTCGAAGCCGCAGTTGCCGCAGTGCCCGCCCTGCCGCCGCACGCGCTTGGCCGGCGCCGCCGCGTCCGCGTGGGCGGCCGGTGCGGCGAGGTCGGCCGGCGCCGGGTCGAGAGGGATGGTGCTCATCGAAGCCTTCCCGGTGGGCGCGCCGGAAACGCGGGGGAAAGGAAGCCGTGCCGGCCGCCGCGGCTCCGTGCCCGCCGCGCGGTCAGGACGCGCCGGTGATGCCCTCCAGCACGCCGGCGACGAACGCGAGGAACGCGGCCGCCCCCAGCAGCAGCAGGAGTGCTCCGAACTGCGAGGCGAGCAGGCGCTTGCGCGTGATGGAATACAGCCGCGGCAGCACCACGTAGGTCAGGATCAGCAGGTACGCCCATACGCCGACGATGGTCAGCGTCATCGTCACCTCGTCGTCCACGATCTCGGGAAGGATCCCGCCGACCAACGCCACGATCCCGCTGAGGTACAGGAAGAAGCGGGTGATGTCGCTGGTGGAGATCCGCTCGCCCAGGATGATCGACAGCGCGTAGGAGTAGATCGCCACGCCGATGAGCATGAGCAGGATCTCCACCTCGTGCATGATCATGTCCGAGTGGATCAGCGTCTGCGCCCACTCGGGCACCGACTCCGTGGCTCCCGGCTCCTCGTGGATCACGCCGGTCACCTTCAGCAGGAGCAGGATGCCGAACGAGATCGCCACGAACCGCACCGGATCCGCCACGTCCTGTACCTTGTGCGACACGCGCTTCCACGCGCCGCCCAGGAGCCAGCGGTCGTTGGGAAGCAGCGTCCGCTGGATCAGCACGCCGTTGAAGAAGTGGCGGGGACAGACGACGATGAACCAGAGCGCCTTGAGATAGGCGAAGCCGTCGTTCAGCCGCTCCTCGATCAGCTGCTCGTAGAGCAGGGTGCCGATCGTGGCCGGCTCATCCGGCTTGTGGCCGCAGTTGCTGCAGTAGATGCCCCGCATCGGGCGCCCGCAGTTGTGGCACTCCACCTCCACCAGCATCGATCGCGGCGGCACCCGGGTGCCGGCCGCCGCGCCGCCGGAGCGCCGCGACCTGTCCCAGATGACGAACGGTGAGCGCGGCGGCGACCCGGGTTGCTGCTGCTCTTCCTGCTGCTGCGGCTGGGCCTGGCCCGGACGGCGCCAGATCACGTGGGGATCGGGGGGAGCCATGAATCCACCTCGGCCGTGGGAGGGTCGAGCCTGGAAGGCGGCAATCCCGGTGCCACCGTCTGCTACACCGCGCCGTCGCACGAATGCCAGCAACGACGCGGAGTTCGCGACGGCGGCGCCGGAACGGGCGGGCCGGCCTGGGGCGCGGTTGCCCCGCCAAGCGGGGCGTTCCGGCCACAATCGCGGCCGGCGGCCCCGACAGCCGTGGCACGGAGGCGGTCCCCCGCCCAGGCCGCACCGGTCCGGACCGGGAGACTGAGCGACGCTCAGCTTTTCCAGTATTTGCAAGGGAAATCCGCCGGGTTACATTCCGTCTCCCCGCGCCTCGGAACGGCGCCCCGAACGACCCGCGACCGGAGCCGAAGCGCGTGCCCGCACCCGTCCTGCGCGAGCTGTTCGACCTCACCGGGCGCGTGGCCCTGGTCACCGGCGGCGGGCGCGGGCTGGGCGCCGAGATCGCCGCGGGGCTGGCGCAGGCGGGCGCGTCCGTCGCCCTCGCGTCGCGCAACCTGGAGGCGTGCGAGGAGGTGTCGCGCGGGCTGCGCGACGCGTACGGCGCGCGCACCCTGGCGCTGCGCATGGACGTCGCCAGCGAGGACGACGTGCGCGCGGGCGTCGACGCGGCCGGGAACGAGCTGGGCCCCGTGGACCTGCTGGTGAACAACAGCGGCACCTCGTGGGGCGCCCCCGCGGCCGAGATGCCGCTGGAGGCGTGGCGCAAGGTGATGGAGGTGAACGCCACCGGCGCCTTCCTCTGCTCGCGCGAGGTGGGGCGGCGGCTGATCGCGCGCGGCGCGCCGGGGGCCATCCTGAACGTGGCCTCCATCGCGGGGCTGCGCGGCTCGCCGCCGGAGGTGCTGGACGCCGTGGGCTACAGCGCCAGCAAGGGCGCGCTGGTGGCCATGACGCGCGACCTGGCGGTGAAGTGGGCGCGGTACGGCATCCGCGTGAACGCCATCTCCCCCGGCTTCTTCCCCACGAAGATGACGAAGGTGGTGCTGCAGCACGCGGAGAAGGCCATCGCCAGCCAGATCCCGCTGGGCCGCGTGGGAAGCGAGGGCGAGCTGATGGGCGTCGCCGTCTTCCTCCTCTCCCCCGCCGCCGCCTACGTCACCGGCCAGATCCTCGCGGTCGACGGCGGGATGACGGCGGGGTGAGCCGAGATGAGCCAGGGACCCGGGATGACCGGGAATGGAATTCCCGGTCAACAACCGCACAAAGTCCCTCCGGGACTGCCATCCGGCATCTGAGCGATGAGCCGGGGATCCGAGAGGGGCCAGCCGGGCAGCGAAGAGCATCGGAGGCGCACCGATGCATCCCCGCACCCAACCCTCTCCTGCTGCCGGGAGAGGGTGGCGAGCCTGAGCGAGCCGGGTGAGGGCTGCCGGGGCAGCGAAGGAGCTGGCAGGGCGAGTCTTGAGTTCAGCAACACCAACATCTTCAGGAGATCCGGATGGCAAGCACGCTGACCGAGGAGCCGATCGTGGCCGCGCCGTCGCCCGTCCGCATGGACGTGGAAGATGGCATCGCGATCATCCGCCTCAACCAGCCCGGAAAGCCGGTGAACGTCATCTCCGCCGACCTGGTCGAGGCGATGCACGCCATCCTGGACCGGCTGGAGCGCGGCGGCGAGGGCGTGCGCGCGGCGATCATCATCTCCGAGAAGAAGGGGACGTGGATCGCCGGCGCCGACATCGACCAGTTCAAGGACTTCCAATCCCCCGCCGACGGCGAGACCGCCAGCCGCGAGGGCCAGAAGCTGCTGAACCGGCTCGAACGTCTCGTCATCCCCACCGTGGCCGCCATCGACGGCGCGGCGCTGGGCGGCGGGCTGGAGACGGCGCTCGCCTGCACCTACCGCATCGCCACCGACTCGTCCAAGACCAAGCTCGGCCTCCCCGAGGTGAACCTGGGGATCATCCCCGGCGCGGGCGGCACCGCGCGCCTCCCGCGCCTCATCGGGCTGGCCGGCGCGCTGGACCTGATGCTCACCGGCAAGCAGCTCGACGGCCGCCGCGCCAGGTCGCAGGGCGTGGTGGACGAGGTCGTCCCCGCCCCCATCCTCCTGCGCGAGGCGAAGCGCGCCGCGAAGGACCTGGCCTCGGGCAAGCTGAAGCCGAAGGGCGCGCGCCGCCGCGGGTCGCCGAAGATGGCCGAGAACCTTCCCGGCCTGCGCGGCTTCATCCTGCGCAAGGCGCGGCAGGGGGTGATGAGCAAGACGCACGGCCTCTACCCCGCGCCGCTCAAGCTGCTGGAGGTCATCGACCGCGGGCTGGACAAGCCGGTGGACGCCGCGCTGGAGCTGGAGGCGAAGGCCTTCGGCGAGCTCGCCGTCACCCCCGAGGCGCGCGCGCTGGTGCACCTCTTCTTCACCTCCACCGCGGCCAAGAACGACCCGCCGGTGCCGGAGGGAACGAAGCCCAGGGACATCGGCCACATCGCGGTCGTCGGCGCCGGGTTCATGGGCGCGGGAATCGCCGCGGTCAGCGCGGAGAGCGGGATCGAGGTGCGGCTGAAGGACGTGAAGCCCGAGGCCGCGGCGAAGGGATTGAAGACCGCGCGCGACACGCTGGTGAAGCGCGCCAAGCGCAAGCGGCTGAAGCCCTACCAGGTCACCGCCATCACCGACCGTGTCGAAGCCACGGCGGAGTACACCGGCTTCCACACCGCCGACGTGGTGGTCGAGGCGGTGTTCGAGGAGATCTCGCTGAAGCACAGCGTCATCAGGGAGATCGAGCAGCACATCGGCCCGGACACGGTGCTCGGCTCCAACACGTCCACCATCCCCATCGCGAAGCTGGCGGAGGCGTCGTCGCACCCGGAGCACGTCATCGGGCTGCACTTCTTCTCCCCCGTGGACAAGATGCCGCTGCTGGAGATCATCACCCACCCGGGGACCGCGCCGTGGGTGACGGCGACCAGCCACGCGTACGGGAAGAAGATCGGGAAGACGCCGATCGTGGTGAACGACAGCCCAGGCTTCTTCGCCAACCGCATTCTCAGCCCCTACATGGCCGAGGCCGCGCTCCTGCTGGACGAGGGCGTACGCATCGAGGACATCGACGGAGCGATGACGGGTTGGGGATACCCCGTGGGCCCCATCACCCTGTACGACGAGGTGGGGCTGGACGTGGCGCAGAAGGCCGGGAAGATCATGGCCGAGGCCTTCGCCGACCGCATGAAGCCCAGCGCGGTGATCGAGAAGATGACGGCGGACGGGCGGCTGGGGCGGAAGAACGGGAAGGGCTTCTTCAAGTACGGGGAAGACGGGAAGAAGACCGAGGTGGACGAGGCCGTGTACGCGCTGATCGGCGCGCCGGCCGCGAAGAAGATGGAGCGCCGGGAGATCCAGGAACGGCTGGGATTGATGATGGTGAACGAGGCCGTGCGCACGCTGGAGGAAGGCGTCCTCCACTCCGCCCGGGATGGAGATGTCGGCGCGGTGATGGGGATCGGCTTCCCGCCCTTCCGCGGCGGCCCCTTCTGGTACGTGGACACCGTCGGCGCGGCGGACGTCGTCCAGCGCCTGCGCGCGCTCGAGGCGAAGCACGGCCCGCGCTTCGCCCCGGCGAAGATGCTGGTGGACCATGCCGAGGGAGGGAAGAAGTTCTTCCCGGAAGGCTGACCGGGTGACGGCCACCCTGCAGGTCGCCCCCGGCGTCCACCGCGTTTCCGTTCCCCTCCCGTTCCCCCCCGGCGAGGTGGCCGCGTGGGTGATCGAGGGCGACGAGGGCCACACCCTGGTGGACACGGGGATCGACACCCCGCCCGCCCGCGGCGCCCTCCGCGCCGCGGCGGCGGAGGTCGGCGTGACGCCCGAGTCGCTGGCGTATGTCGTCCTCACGCACGCGCACCCGGACCACTACGGGCTCGCGGGCCCCGTGCGCGAGTGGAGCGGCGCGCGCGTGGCCATCCACGAGGACGAGGAGACGCTCGCGCGCCGCTTCGTGGACCGCTGGCCCGAGGACCGCGCGCACGTAGCGGACGTCTTCGCGGAGATCGGCGTCCCCGCCGCGGTGATCCCCGGATTCCTGCGGGCGAGCGACCTCATCCACTCCTTCTACGCGCGCTTCCACCCGGACATCGTGCTCACCGGCGAGCGCGGGCCGCTCCCCGGCGGCGGGGGATGGGAGTGGATCCACACGCCGGGGCACTCGCCGGGGCACGTCACCGTCTATCACCCCGCGCGGCGGATCCTGATCACCGGCGACCACGTCCTCCCGCGCATCTCCCCCAACATCGGGGCGGACCTGTACGCCAGCGAGCCGCTGTCGGACTACCTGGCCTCGCTCCGCGCCCTGCGCGAGCTCCCGGTCGACCTCGTCCTCCCCTCGCACGGCGAGCCGTTCGAGGACCTGGCCGCGCGCATCGACGCGATCGCGGCGCACCACGACGAACGCAACGCGCAGATCCTGGCGCTGCTGGCCGGCGGCCCGCGCACCGCGTTCGGCGTGGCCCGCGGCGTCTTCGGCGACCTGCCGCCCGACAACCTGCTGCACGCCGTCCGCGAGGCCCGCGCGCACCTGGCCTACCTGGCGCGCCACGCCCGCGTCCGCCGCGACCACGACGGCGCGCTGGAGACGTGGCGGCTGGCGTGACCCAGAGCAGCTCGCTGTGTGATGAAGCGCGATTCATACCGGATCTGGCAATCACCCGAGCATTACAAACGCACAGAGAGACGTCATCCTGAGTCGAACACCCGCGCTTCGCGCGACCACGATGGATGAAAGGGAGGCGTCCTCCAGAGCGGAACCGGCTGCCGAGCCGAACAGCCTCGCGCAGTTTGCGAGGCTTCCCGTAGTTGTTGCTGCGACTTCAACGCTTGGTGGGATTTAAACTGTACAGAAAGGTGCCTGTGGCAGTAGAGTTCGATGACAACCCCTATCCCCGCCAGGA